>Ga0209344_10000372_pt1 | contig 83319 bp, 81 predicted proteins | sample Cruoilmetagenom6_FD_187293 | JGI IMG/M metagenome (GOLD analysis project Ga0209344, IMG submission 187293) | Oil polluted marine microbial communities from Coal Oil Point, Santa Barbara, California, USA - Santa Barbara Oil Seep Sample 6 (SPAdes)... | ecosystem: Environmental > Aquatic > Marine... | reverse complement strand
CCCATATCAAGGCGGCCCTGACGCAAACCTCGATCGGAATTCCAGTTGCGCAGGGGCAGCTGCTTTTGGGCACATGGCAGGGGATTTACCTGTTTGAACATCGCCATGCGCCACATGAGCGGCAGGTGGTCTTACATTTTTCGGGAGATTGAAATGATGCGGCCTCGCACAATAATCGCGCTGTTGATGGCCGTTTTGGTACTGGGTGCCTGCCAGCCCCGGCGCGGCAATGATCCGATCATCTCGGCGGTGGCGCTCAATGACGGGCCCAAGGTTGCGGCCTATCTGGAGCAGGGTGGCAATCCGGAGTTGAAAAGCCAGGAGGGCGACCCCTTGCTCTATATCGCTTCGGGACCGCGCGGTGGCCTGGATGTGGCCCGGCTGCTGATTGATGCAGGAGCCAATCTGGAAGGGCGCTCTGCGGATGGACGGCTGATTTTGCAAAATGCCGCCAGCTGGTGCGATATCGACATGGTGATGCTGCTGGTGGAGGCGGGGGCCAATGTGAACGCCAAAGCTGAAGACGGCACCCGTCCGCTTGACGCCGTGTGCAAAAGTCCACAAGACAGGCGCGAGGCGGTGATCGAAATTCTGCGCGCCGCGGGGGCTACGAGGGGATAAATCCAGATGCCTGAACTGATGCATTATATGCCCCTGGTCCTTGGCCTGGGGGTGGCGGGTGCTTTTGCAGGTTTGATGGCCGGACTGCTCGGCGTTGGCGGCGGCATTATCATGGTCCCGGCAATGGCGATTGCGTTTCAATTCATGGGTTTTGACGCTGGGGTGTTTCATCATGTGGCCGTGGGCACCTCGCTGGCCGTCATCATTGCGACGGGGGCCAATAGCGCGCGGGCGCACCATGCGCGCGGCGCGGTAATGTTTGATGTGCTCAAGCTCTGGGGGCCGTTTATCGTTGTTGCCTCGCTGCTGGGCGGGCTGATGGCGCGGCTTTATAGCGGCGACATGCTGCGGATAATTTTTGGCGTGGTGGCGCTGTTTCTGGCGCTCAATGTGGTGTTGCCGATCCAGCAAAGGCTGATGTCGCGCCTCAAGGATTCCGCGCTGACCCACCGGATCATGGCGACGCTGATCGGCTATATTTCGGCATTGATGGGCATTGGCGGGGGGTCGCTGAGCGTGCCGACGCTTTCGGCTTTCGGCAATCCGATGCACAAGGCTGTGGGCACCAGTGCGGCGCTGGGCGTGCTGCTGGCGGTGCCGGGCACGTTTGGTTTTATTATTTCGGGTCTGGGTGTGGAAGGACGGCCGCCGCTCAGCATCGGCTATGTCAATATTCCGGCTTTTCTGCTGATCGGTATCGTGGCGACGCTGGTGGCCCCTTTGGGCGCGGCGCTGGCGCATCGGCTGGATCAGCGGCAGCTCAAGCTGGCTTTCGGGGTGTTTCTGGCGATTGTCGGCACCAAGATGATCGTGCAGGCGATCACCGGCTAATAGGTTCAGGCCGGTTACGCACCGGCCCGAACCCTTTTTGGGTCGCTACTGGTCAAGTTCCCAGCGTACCGAGACCGAGACGTTGTAATTGACTTCGCCACCCTGCATGGGCACGGGGGCTGAATCGGATGCCATCATGGTTTTTTCGCGCATCATCACCGGTTGTGGGGTGAAGCCGTTGTTTTCCGAAATCTGCAGGATGCGGCCGAGGTCCACGCCGGCGGCTTCTGTATAAAGCTCAGCTTTGGCCTTGGCGTCGGCAATGGCGTCCTTGCGGGCCTTTTCATAAAGCGCATCGGTGTCGCTGACCGCAAAGCGCACGCCATCAATGGTATTGGCACCGACGGTTACGGCCTTGTCGAGCACCGCGCCGAGCGTGTCGAGCTTGCGCACCCGGATCGTCACCGCATTGGAGACCTGATAGCCGTCAATCCTGGGCGGGCTGGTATAGCCATTCTCATTGCGCTTGTCGGAATAGACATATTGCGGCTGCACCGAGAAATTCGATGTCTGGATATCCTTGGCATCGATTCCGGCTTCGCCCAGCACCTTGATCAGTTCGGCCATGGCCGCTGTGTTGGCATTGAGCGCGTCGCGGGCCGTGGCATTCTGGGTGGTGACGCCCGAGGTGACATAGGCCATGTCGGGGGCGGCGGAAACTTCGCCCATGCCCTGAATATCGATGGTGCCGGGTGTGACCTTGTCATCGGCAAAAGCTGTGACCGGCAGGGCAAGCACCAGCAGAACGGGCAGGGCCTTTAAAAACGGATGCATTGGGAACTCCTTGAAAAATATTATGGGTGCAGTGATGGAAAGGCTTTGCGTCGGTTTTGGGGCGAGTGTGACGGTTTATAAATTGTCCAATACGGGTTGCCGCAGCGCTTGCCAGTGAGCCAAGGGTGGGTTACTCACACCCTTGCTGGCAACTAACATGCTAGTTGGATGATGAACGGAGAATGAACATGGCAAGCCCCGCAATCGTGCCGGATCAGGGTGTTTTTCTGGGCCGGGCGCAATTGCCCGGATACGCTTATCCGCGGCTTGTGACGCTGCGCGACGGCGTGGTGACGGATATTACCGCCAAGGCCGCGCCGACCGTGCGCGATATTTGCGAAATGGATGACCCGGCCGCCTATGTGGCAAAGGCTGCGGGAAATGCCATTGGCAAGGTTGACGATATTATCGCCAATAGCTGGGCCGCCGAGCAGGATGCCAGCAAGCCCTATCTGCTGTCGCCGGTCGATCTGCAGGCCGTGAAGGCCTCCGGGGTGACCTTTGTTGTCAGCCTGCTGGAGCGGGTGATCGAGGAACAGGCCGGGGGCGACAAGTCCAAGGCTGACCTGTTGCGCGCCGATATTCTGGGGCTGATCGGCACGGACCTGTCGCAGCTGGTGCCGGGTTCCGAGACGGCGATGGAAGTGAAAAAAGCGCTGATTGCGCGCGGGGTCTGGTCGCAATATCTTGAGGTCGGGATCGGCCCGGATGCGGAGATTTTCACCAAGAGCCAGCCGATGTCTTCGGTCGGTTATGGGGCCGATGTGGGGCTGCATCCGATTTCGACATGGAACAATCCCGAGCCTGAAGTGGTGCTGGTTGTTTCTTCTGCCGGTGCCATTGTGGGCGCAACGCTCGGCAATGACGTCAATCTGCGCGATGTGGAAGGCCGTTCGGCGCTGCTGCTGGGCAAGGCGAAGGACAATAATGCCTCCGCGTCCATGGGGCCGTTTGTGCGCCTGTTTGATGGCGATTTCACGCTGGAGGTGGTCAAGCAGGCTGACCTCGACATGAGCGTTGTTGGCGAAGACGGGTTTGAAATGGCCGGATCGAGCTCGATGAGCCAGATTTCGCGCACCCCGGAATCGCTGGTGGCGGCGACCCTCGGGGATCATCATCAATATCCGGACGGGCTGGTGCTTTATCTTGGCACCATGTTTGCCCCGGTGCTGGACCGCGATGGCGAAGGCAAGGGCTTTACCCACAAGATGGGGGATGTGGTCTCGATCTCCACTCCGGTGCTCGGCATGTTGCAGAACCGGGTGCGGCTTTCTACCGAATGCCCGCCCTGGACCTATGGTGCCAGCCATTTGCTGCGCGACCTGGCCAAGGGTGACTTGCTCTAGCCGTACACAGATGCTTTGCCTGCTGCCTTGACCTTGCCGCACTGTTCGGACCAAATTCCGGGCAGGTTGCAAGGGAATGAAGATGGCGGCAGGCGAGGATATTCTGGGCGAGAGCGGCTTGCCGCTGGTTTTTGCATTAAGAAATGCCGGGGGGCGGAAGCTCCACCTGCCCGAAAACCGGCTGGGCGAAGCCGTGCGGGTGGCGGTGCGCTCGCTGTCGGTCATGCAAAAAGAGGCTTTGATTGTCTCCGCCCGCACCGGGCAGGCCTGGCGGCTGGCCTCGGACGAGGGGGCTTATCTCGACGGGCATGATCAGGCCCCGTGTCCCCTGTCGTTCTTTTCCACCGGCATGGTCTCCTCCTATATGAACGAAGTGCTGGCGCTCGCAGCCCGGCGCGGCATTGTCATTCGCAATATCCGGCTGGTGCTGGATAATTTTTACACCATGAAAGGCTCGGCCATTCGCGGTTCCATGCGCGGTGGGGCCAGGGATGTGGAATTGCAGGCGCAGATTGATGGCGATGCCGACGCGGCGACCCTGCAAGGGCTGGTATGTGATGCGGTGGCGGCCTCTCCCCTGAACGGGCTATTGCGCGGGCACATGAACAGCCTGTTCGCATTGGCCCATAACCAGACGCAGATCAAAACGGCGCGGGCCGAGACGGTCAGGGGCGATATGCTGGTTGATCCGGGCGATATTTTCAGTGGCCTGTCTCCGGCGGCGGGTGCGCCGGGGGATATTATTAAACGGCTGGACCGGATGACCCCGGAAAACGAGAATACCAAGACCTTTGCCAGCGGTTCGCTGGCCGACCGGCAGGACCGGCTATTGCATGTGCGGGTGCATTGTACGCTGCTGGAGGACGGGCAAAAGGAAATCGTGCAATATCTCTATAACCCGCATGGCAGCGTGTTTCGCTTCCGTTCTGATGAGCCGGGGGCCGATGGCACCAGCCGCGCGCCGGATGCGCTCAGCTATGCCGCCGCCGGGATCGGCTTTTGCTTCATGACCCAGTTCGGCCGCTATGCCAAAATCGTCCGCAAGCCATTAAGCGCCTATCGGATCGTGCAGGACCTGCACACCTCACTGGGCGGTGCCTCAGGCGACACCGGCAAGGCGGGGGAAGCGGACCCGGTGGAAACCCATGTTTACCTGTTCTCGGACGAGAATGATGTGTTTGCCCGCCAGGCGCTGGATATGGCTGAACAGACCTGTTTTTTGCATGCGCTGTGCAAGGCGGACCTGAAGGCGCGGGTGCATGTGATTGGCTATGACGCGGCGCTGGTGCCGTAATTGGCACGGCGTGCCAGACCTTTACCGGTCCGGGTGAGTTTTCCCTTTGACCTCGCTGCAGCTTTTGCTAAGAGCAGGGCAGCTTTACGCAAGCTACGGGCCTGTAGCTCAGTTGGTTAGAGCCGACCGCTCATAACGGTCTGGTCCCTGGTTCGAGTCCAGGCGGGCCCACCATTTCCTTGTTAATCGAAGAGACCCGAATGACGGGGCTTTTGAGGCAGCGAAAGAGTCTTCGCGCCATTTTGCTATCTGGGCCTTGGCCCAAGGGATTCTCCCACATCATCTGCCAATATCCTGATGGTGACAGGCCGCTATGGTCGTGACACACCGCGCATTCTGTTCGGTTGCTTTCAAAAGACCTATTAGTTAGCTTAATGCCTTAAGCATAAAGCGACGAAGAGGGGGGCGGCATGAACGCGGGTGTGGAATGGGTCGAGCATGACAGGCTGAGATTCAAATGCAAGGTTGACGGGGCAGGGGGTGATGCGCCCTGGATTGTGTTTTCCAACTCGCTGCTCACCGATCTTGGCATTTGGGATGCCCAGGTTGCAGCGCTTGCCGATCGCTACCGGATCCTGCGCTATGATCAGCGCGGTCATGGTGGCACCAGCGTGCCGTCCACGCCCTGCAGCTTCGATCAACTGGGGGCGGACATGATCGCCCTGATGGACCATTTCAACATTGAGCGTGCCACCCTTGTCGGCCTTTCCATGGGGGTGACAACGGGGCTTCAGGTATACGGCAAGCACCCCGAGCGTATTGAACGATTGGTTCTCGCGGACGGGCAGGCTGCAACCGCCGAAGGCGGCTATGCGACATGGGAAAGCCGGATTGCGGAAGCGCAGCGGTTGGGCATGGCAGGCTTGGCAGAAATTACCATGACACGCTGGTTTTCGGAGTCGTTTCGCGCGGGTAATGGGGCCGCCAGGGCGCTCGCTGCCGCCTCAGCCACACCGCTCGAGGGGTTTATCGCTTGCGCGCGTGCCTTGCAGGCATATGACTTCAACGCGGTGCTGCCGCAGATCAATGTGCCAACCCTGATGATGGCGGGTGCCAATGACGGTCAAATGCCCAATACGATGCGCCAGATGTGCAGCAGGATTGACGGCGCGGTCATGCATATCATTCCCGATGCCGGCCATATTCCCAATTTTGAGCAGGCTGACCGCTTCAATAGTCACTTGATGGAATTTCTGCAATTATCACCAAAATGAGCAGAGGTGCCTGACAAAAATGAGTCTGGGCACCTTGCCCTTTTCGGTCGTCCTATTGCTGATCGACCGCGTTACGCACATGCTGGAATGGCGGTGAGGGCGCCGCTTATTCCCGCTCAAGTATTCAAATACATTTATCATATTAGAAATTCAAAATGTTTAAAAACTAGTTGATTAGCTTATTGGTGTATGCAAACAATTCGTCCAAGGGAGAGTCACCGATTTGATGACAAAGGGCATTTTCAAAAAGGTCCGTCGTCAAATTGGTACGTGCGTACACCATACGTGTTTGAGCGTCTAAAGGAGAGCCGGGCTTTAGCTCGGTAAGGCTTGTAACATCCCTTTCCGGATGCCCGCAGGGTTCTGGAGATCGTAGCAAGGAGGAGGAATTATGCTCAAGAAATATTTGCTGGCGAGTTTTGCCACAGTTGCCTTGATGACCGCATCGGCAGAGGCCCGCACGCTCAGAATGCTGGTAAGCTGGCCTGAGAGCAATGTCATGGCCTATATGCCGGCCGCCCAGTTCAAGAAGAATCTGGAAGCTGAAAATGTCGATCTGGACGTGCAGTTGAGCGGTCCGGAAACGGTGCCGCCGTTCGAGCAATTGGGCCCTATCAGCGCCGGCGTGTTCGACCTGCTTTTTACCCATCCCGCCTATCATGACAAGGCCATCACCAATGCCACCAATGTCATGAATCCGGATATGGAGCTGGTGCGGTCTTCGGGTGTGTTCGAGTATATGGACAACTACATGCGCGACAAGCATGGGCTGACCCTGCTGGCCAATATTGCTGTCGGCACTGCCGGTTATCACTGCTATTTGCGTGAGCCTCTGTCGGCTGACAGTGACTTGAAGGGCCGCAAAATTCGGGGCGTTGCCACTTATGTGCCGGTGATTGAATCGCTCGGCGGCACGGCTGTGAACACGGATATGGGCGAGGTCTATTCCGGTCTTGACCGTGGCGTTGTGGATGGTGCCTGCGCCCCCCTCAGCGTTTTCCGGGCCACCAAGCATTACGAAGTTGCCAAATACCGCACCGAACCCACTTTCGGTCAGCTGGTTTCCTATATCGGCATGAATGCCGACAGCTGGAACAGCTTGACGGATGAGCAGCGTGCGGCGGTGACCCGTGCATCGATCCAGACCGAAAAAGATGCGATGCAGATCAGCAATGACGCCTTGCAGGATGACCTCGACTTCCTGGCTGGCGAAGGTGTTGAGGTCACGACCTTCTCTCCGGAAAAATATGAGGTTTTGAAGAAAACCTATGCTGAAGGCGTCTGGCAGCTTGTCAGCGATTGCTGTGGTGCGGATGCATCTGCCGATTTGCGCAAGATGTCGATTGAAGCCGGGCTTTCAGACTAGAGCCTGTCAACTTTTGATGGACTTAAAAGCCTGGTTCCAGGTCTTTGAATGGTCGCGTTTCCGAACCGGATAAGGGGTATCCGCCTGTTTCGGAAACGCTCCAGCAACATGCGTTTAACGAGGGTGACGGGGGAGATGGCTATGACACAGTTTATGTCACGATTGGGACTGGCGCATGACCGTCTTACCTCTGCCACCTTCGTTCTGGCGCAGTTCTGTCTGTTCGTTATCGTCTTCGCCTACAGCTATGAAACGGTGTCGCGATATTTCTTTTCGGCACCGACCTGGTGGTCAAACGAAATTGTGCCCTATGCCTTGTGTGCGGCCACGTTTCTGGCGCTGCCAAAGGTCACCCGGGATGGCGGGCATATTGCCATTACCTTCGTACTTGAATCGCTGTCACCGCGCGGATTGCGCGTGGCCAACACCCTCATCGCCTTGCTGAGCGCTGCCGTATGCATTCTGGTTGCCTGGATCTGCCTGCAGGCCAATATTCAGCAATTTGTCCGCGAAGAAATGCTGGTGCGGGTCAAGCCCATCCCCAAGATCTGGGTCTCGGTCTGGCTGACATATGGTTTTTTCAGTGCGGGACTTCATTTCCTGCGCCTCGCGATCCCGCGTAGCGCCACAGCACAACACGCATAGGTTTTTCCATGGAATGGTGGGTCATCCTGTCGGGCAGCCTGTTCTTGTTGCTCGCCGTATTCGCATCCGGGGCACCGCTGTTTATCGGTTTCCTGTTGCTCAACGTCGTGACGGTGCTGGTATTGACCGGTACACGCGGCTTCGTTCTTGTTTCCAACTCGATTTTTGACTCGGCCAATATCTCATCGCTTTCGGCGATTCCGCTGTTCATCCTGATGGGTGAAATCCTCACCCGTTCCGGTTCGGTCGAAAATCTGTTCCGGGCGATGGATGGATTGATCGGGCGTGTGCGCGGCCGCCAATACGTGATGACCATTCTGATCTCGGTGGTGTTCGGGGCCCTTTCCGGGGCGGCGATGGCTGTGGCGGCCATGCTGGGCCGTTCGCTCTATCCCACGATGATGGCCCGCAAATATGATCCAGAACTCTCCATTGGGGCGATCATGGCAGGGGCCTCTTTGGCACCGATCATTCCGCCCAGCGTCCTCATTATCGTGGTGGCCACGTTGGCGGATGTGTCGATTGGCCGATTGCTGATCTCAGGCATCGGGCCAGGTCTGGTCGCTGCGCTGATCTTTCTTATTTATATCGGCTATCGGGTCTGGCGTGATCCAGCTCTGTCACCGGACACCGCCGATGCGGCGGCTGAAGCGGGTGCGATGGGGAAAATGCGCTCGGTCTTGCTGCTGCTGCCGTTCTCGATCATTGTGTTTTCGGTCATGGGGTTCATTCTGCTCGGGATCGCCACGCCTTCGGAAGCGGCGGCATCCGGGGTGGTGGGATCTGTCTTGGTTGCGGTCATCTATCGCCGGTTCAGCTTCAAGATGCTGGGTGATGCGCTGGGTGGGGCGACAACGATCACGGCCATGATCATGGCGATTGTGGTCAGCTCCAACCTGTTCGGGCAATTGCTGGCCTTTACCGGCGCAACCCAGAAGCTGGTGGCGTTGAGTGCCGGGCTGGCGGATACGCCCTTCCTGCTGTTGTTCGCGCTGCTCGCCATTGTCTTCGTGTTGTGCATGTTCATCGACCAGATCGCCTTGATGCTGATCCTGGTGCCGATCTATCAGCCGATTGTGGAGACTGCCGGTTTTGATCCGATCTGGTTCTGGCTGCTGGTCTTGCTGAACCTGACAGTTGGCGGGATCACGCCGCCTTTTGGCTACACCATGTTTGCCTTCAAGGCGACCGCGCCAGATGTGTCCCTCAATACGATCTACAGGGCTTCGTGGCCATTCGTCGGGCTGTTCATTCTGCTGATGGCGCTGGTGGTTCTGGTGCCGTCCATCGCGACCTATCTGCCTGCCCGGATGTAGGTTTCAGGGCAGCCTGACAAACAAAAACGCCGGCGCTGAATGCGCCGGCGTTTTGCGTTTTAAAACCTGGCCCCAGGTCTTTGATGACGTGCGGTTACAGGGCTGCGTGTGACACCAGCTTGGTCACCAGGAACGGCTCAATCGCCTCTGTGCCGCCCTCCGAACCGTAGCCACTGTCCTTGACACCGCCAAACGGCACTTCCACGAACGCGATGGCGAAGCCATTGATGGAGACCATGCCGCTTTCCACTTCATTGGAAATACGCATGGCGGCGCTGTTGGAATTGGTGAAAGCGTAAGCGGCAAGGCCGTAATTGAGGCGGTTCGCCTCCTTGATGGCGTCATCAAGGGAAGTGAACGGCCGCATGATTGCCAGCGGGCCAAACGGTTCCTCATTCATCATGCGGGCGTCGAGCGGCACGTCGGTCATCACCGTTGGCTGGAAGAAGTTCCCGGCATTGCCAAAGCGTTGGCCGCCTTGGACGACGCGGCCGCCTTTTTCCACGGCATCGGCGATCAGCGATTCCATGGCCTGCACCCGGCGGCCATTGGCTAGCGGGCCCATTTCTGCGCCTTCGCTCTGCCCGTCGGCGACCTTGAGTGCTGCGGTCTTGCGCACGAAGGCTGCGACAAAGTCGTCATGTATCTCTTCCTCGATCAGGAAGCGGGTGGGTGCGGTGCAGACCTGGCCGGCATTGCGGTATTTGGCCCCCACCAGCATGCCGGCGACCTGCTCGATATCGACATCGGCGGTGATGATGACGGGGGCATGCCCGCCCAATTCCATGGTGATGCGTTTCATATGCGTGCCGGCGAGGGCGGCCAGCGTCTTGCCCACGGCTGTCGAGCCGGTGAACGAGATTTTGCGGATCACCGGATGCGCGATCAGGTATTCAGAGATTTCCGAGGGGACACCGAACAATAGCGAGATCACATTTTTCGGCAGGCCGGCGGCAATCAGCACCTCGACCAGATAGGCGCAACAGCTCGGGGTTTCCTCCGGACCCTTGAGGATCATGGAACAGCCGGCCGCGAGCGCCGCGCCCACTTTACGCGCAGCTTGCCCCATGCCGAAATTCCAGGGCACAAACCCGGCAACCGGGCCAATCGGCTCGCGGAACACCAGCTGATGCACATTGCCGGTACGCGCGGGCACAATGCGGCCATAGGCGCGCCGCGCTTCATCTGCGAACCAGTCGAACGCGTCCGCGCTGGCATTGATTTCATAGCGGGATTCAAACAGGGTTTTGCCCTGCTGTTCGGTCAGGGCGACGGCCATTTCATTGACCCGTTCCCGCAACAGGCCAGCGGCCCGGCGCAAGACCTGGCCACGTTCAACCGGGGAGGTGTGACGCCAGACGTCGAAACCGGCAGCGGCTGCATCGAGAGCGCGGTCCATGTCGGCAGTTGTGGCCATGGCGACTGAGCCTGCGGTCTCGCCGGTGGCGGGATTGGTCAGGGCAATGGTGCGTTTGTCCGCGCCGCCGGTCCATTCGCCGTCTATATAAAGCAATACGTCCACGGTTAGTCTCCTTTAATCGCTCTAACGACCCTGTTTGATGAGGTCGACCATGCGTTCAGCCATCATGATTGTAGGCAAATTGGTGTTGGCGCAGACTGCCGCGGGCATCAGCGATGCATCGCAGATGCGCAGGCCGGATACGCCGCGCACATGGCCGGCAGCATCGGTGACGGCCAGGGGATCATCATCGCGCCCCATCTTGCAGGTGCCCACCGGATGCCAGACGCCGACAACGGCCTTGTGCAGATAATCATCGAGCACCTGATCATCATCAAGCAATGACTCTATATCGACCGGTGCGATCAGTTCGCGGATCAGGCGACCGCGCGCAAAGCCTGCCAGATCCAGCACTTTGGCGAGCACTGCCGTTTGAAACGCGTTCCAGCGGGTTGGCCGCGAGACCTTGCGGACCCGATCCGAATAGATGGTGGGAAACACTTCATGGCGTACCGCGTCATAACCGGGGTCGCGCGCAATATCGGCGACCAGACGAAAGGCGTCGCGCATGCGCGCCAGATCACGCGGGTCGGAGAGCAGATGGAAATCGATCAGGGGCGCCTTTAGCGGGTCGTCTGCATCCAGCTGGACCGTTCCCTTTGAATAGGGCTTGTTGATCCACAAATAGAAGGTGGCGAGTTGTGCGCCAACGGCATGCCAGGCCGAACGGGCCAGAATGGCCACTTTCATATCGCTTGGCGGACAATCGGCATGGCCCGAGGAAAACCGCAAATGGGCCTGGGTATGGTGGCGGTTGTCATGGGTGTGACGGTGGCCGTCGCGCACGAACGCGCTGATGCCGAGGGCTGGATGCTCATGCAGATTGCGGCCGACACCGGGCAGGTCCTTTATGACCTCAATGCCGCGTGCGCCCAGATCCTTCGCATCCCCAATGCCGTTGCGCATCAGCAGGACGGGGGTATGGATCGCCCCGCAACTGACAATGGTTTGTTCGGCATGCCATATGTGCAGGGCGTCGTGCCTGCGCGCTTCCACGCCCACCACTTTGCTATCCTCGAACAGGAGGCGTGTCACCTCGGTATCGGTGATCAGCTGGAAATTGGCGCGGCTGCGCACGGCGGGGGTGAGATAGCTGGTGGCGGTGCCAGCCCGTTCGCCGCGTTCGTTAACGGTAATCGCTGCAGGCATGATGCCATCTTGCCATTGCGCATTCTGGTCGGCGATTTCGGGATAACCGCGATTGCGCAGGACCTCGAAGCTTTTCTGGACGAAACCGCTTGTGTCTTCCCGGCGGAGACGCTGGACCGGGATCGGCCCGTCCTTGCCATGAAATGGGCCATCAAAATCGAGGTCGCGTTCGAGCTTGCGGAAATAGGGCAGAACATCGTCCCAGCCCCAACCCTCGGCCCCGAGTGCTTTCCATTCATCATAGTCGGCAGGTGCACCGCGATTGCCCACCAGGCCGTTGATGGTCGAGCCGCCGCCCAGCACCCGGGCCTGTTCATAGCGGGCAGGGGCCCGCTTGCGCCCGGAAGGGCTGGGGACGTCCCCAAAGCGGCCGTACATTTCGGGATAAAAATACTCGCGGGTGAAAAAGGCGCGGCTTGGATAGGCAGAACGGATGGCATCCGACATTGAGGATTCCGAAACGTCGGGCCCGGCTTCGATCAGGACGACTTGAACTTTCGGGTCTTCGCTGAGCCGCGCTGCCAGCGTGCAGCCTGCCGCTCCACCGCCAATGACAAGAAAATCAGTTTTCTCAGAAAGCTTGTTCATGCGTGCCTCCGCCCTGTCCCGACTGCCCCGATTGCAAAGCCCGGCAAGGATCAATGATTTTTGTACTCAATACCTGAGGGATATCCAGCCGCAAACCGGTGGGTGCCTTGGCCTGCTGCCAGTTGCATTGCGGCAATCAACCCCGGCGAGGCCTGTTTGCGCTGGGGTTTGGTTCATGCGAATTCCGGTTTAGACCCACGCAATTTTACTGCAGGACCCGTGTCGGGGCCTGTGTAATACTCAGATAAAAGTGCTCAGGAATCTCCTCCCCCTCGCCTATATGTCGTTAAACCAGATTATTAGCTAATGCAAGTCTGCCCTGTCTGAACGGATGGCAAGATGGTGGGTGATATCGACGTCTGGATGCGCCGATTTTGCGGAAGACGTAGGTAATGAGAATGTGGATATGGTCGGGTTTCGGGCCCATTAGTGCCAGCGCCAAGTTGCGCTGGAAACCGGGTGGGCAGACCGAGATGTTGGGAAAATACCTTGTGAACTCGGTGGGGTCCTACAGGGTAAGTTTTCAGGCCGAAAAGACGTTCTAGCTGTCCGCCCCTGCCGCTAGGTCGGCCTCTGCCAAAGCGCCGACAAACGCTGTTACCCCATCCTCCAGCGCCCCTGAATTATCAACCACCGTCACGCCGATCCCTTGGGGGATGTCGGCGGGCTGGCGGGTGAGGCGGGCCTTGATTTCGGCTTCGGTCTCGCGGCCGCGCTGGGCCAGACGGGCGGCGCGGGTGGCGAGGTCGGCGGTGACCAGAAGGACGCGGACGCCGGGATATTTCGCCCGCGCTTCATCAATCACCCGGCGCGAGACATTGCAGACCACGGTTTTGCCTTCGGCCAGCAGGTCGTCGATGGTGCGGGGCAGGATATAGCCGAGGCCGTGGGCTTCCCAGAGCAGGGCATAATCGCCGGCCATGCGCATGCGCTCGAATGTGGGGCGGTCGATGCTGTCATGGTCTTCCAGTTCGACCATGGCATTGCGGGTGACGATGCGGCGGGGAAAGACAAAATCGGGATTGCCGGCCAGGCGCTTGTGCGCGGCGACGATCAATGTGTCCTTGCCCGCGCCCGAGGGGCCGACGACGAGCACGAATGTGCCTGCGGGTTTGGTCATCAGATGATCCGCTTGCCCTGACGCCAGACCGAGCGGACGATGGGCACGCCGCCGCGCATGGTGACGCGGGCAAAATCGGCGCGTTTGCCGATGGCGATTTCGCCCCGATCGGTGAGGCCGGCGGCAGTGGCAGGGTTTTTCGAGACCATGTTGACCGCTTGCGACAGGTCCAGGCCTTCGACGCGCTGGGGCAATTCAAAGGCGGCATGCATCAGCGAGAAGGGGACATAGTCCGAACTCAGCACATCAAGCAGGCCGTCGCGGGCCAGTTCGGTGGCCGAGATATTGCCCGAATGGGATTTGCCGCGCACCACATTGGGCGCGCCCATGAGAATGGAGAGGCCAGCTGCGCGGGCACCTGCGGCGGCTTCCCGCGTGGTGGGGAATTCGGCAATGCGCACGCCATCGCGCGTGGCTTCATCGACATGGTCCTGGGTGGCGTCGTCATGGCTGGCAAGGGTCAGGCCGGTGGCGTGGCCGCGGGTGACAATGCCTTTGCGGTTGCTCTCGGCATATTGCTGCTGGTCGGCAATACGCGCGGCGATGAAGCGTTTCATCTCTTCGTCGCTGCGCCCGGTCTTGCCCTGATAATAGGCGTAGTAAAGATCCATGGTGACGAACTGGCGCTGGCCCGGAGTGTGGTCCATCAGCGAGGCCAGTTGCACCACGTCGAGATCGCAATAGGTCTCGAAATGCTCAAGGGCGTCGGCGGTGGCCAGTTCACAGCGCAGGTGGATGAAATGGTCGGCCCGCAGCCGGTCGTCTGCCTTGGCGGCGCGGATGGTGTCGATCAGGATTTCGACATGCTCGCCCAGATTATAGCTCATATCGGCATCCGAACCGATGCGGACGGCGTCAAATACGGTGGTAATGCCCGAGGAGGCGACCTGCGCGTCATGGGCCTGCAGCGCGGCGGTGGCGTTCCAGAATACTTTGGGGCGCGGGTGATAATGGTTTTCGAGGTGGTCGGTGTGCAATTCGACCAGGCCGGGAACGAGATAATCGCCCTCGAAATCCTCGCCGACAGCACCATTGCCGCCATCAAGCGCTGTGATCATTCCGTCTTGCGCAGAAAGGGTGCCATCGACAACCTCGTCGGCCAAAACGATACGGGCATTATGGAAATTGAGTACGGACATTTTCAATCGAATCTATGGTTTTGATGTGTGCGCGGTCACTAGCACGCATGGTGTGTCAAACGTTTGACATCTCCCGGTCATGCCGCAGCGGCAAACAGGGTGACGTCGACAATCCGGTCGGCCACGGCCTCGCGCGTTTCCGGATCGTGGAAAATCCCGAGCATGCCGACACCGGCGGTCTTTTTCTCGGCGACCATCGACAATACCACGGCGCGGTTGATGGCGTCGAGCGAGGCGGTGGGTTCGTCGAGCAGCAGGAGCTGGTGCTGGCCCATGAAGCCGCGGGCAATATTGACCCGCTGCTGTTCGCCGCCGGAAAAGGTGGCCGGGGGCAGGGACCAGAGCCGTTCGGGAATATTGAGCCGGGCCAGCATGTCGCCAGCGGCAATAGCGGCATCGGCTTCATCAGCGCCCCATTCGCGGGCGATTTCGGCCACCAGATCCTGGGCGGAAACGCGCGGGATGACCGAGAGGAACTGGCTGACATAGCCAATGGTCTTTTGGCGCACAGTCAGCACCAGGCGCGGATCGGCGGCGACCATTTGCACGGCCTCGTCGCGATGCAGCACTTCAATGCTGCCACTATCGGCGGCGTAATTGCCATAGACCATTTTCAGAAGAGAGGATTTGCCGGCACCCGAGGGGCCGCCGAGGACGACGCATTCGCCGGGATAGACCTCAAACGAGACATTGTTCACCACCGGCAGGCGGATGCCGCCCTGCAAATGCATGGTGAAACCCTTGCCGAGTTTGGCGATGTGCAGCAATGGACGGTCGGACATATCAGGCTCCTACTTGCAGGATGGAGGAGACGAGCAGCTGGGTGTAGGCCTGATGCGGATCGTCGAGCACCTGATCGGTCAGGCCGGTTTCGATGACCTTGCCATCCTTCATCACCATGATGCGGTGGGAGAGGAGGCGCGCCACGGCCAGATCATGGGTGACGATGATGATGGCCAGACCCATATCGGCGACAAGGCGGCGGATCAGATCGAGGAGGCGCGCCTGCACCGAGACATCAAGGCCGCCGGTTGGCTCGTCCATGAAGACGAGGCGCGGGCCGGTGACGAGATTACGGGCAATCTGGAGGCGCTGCTGCATGCCGCCGGAAAAGGTGCGCGGGGTATCATCAATGCGATCGGCGCTGATTTCCACCCGTTGCAGCCAGTCGATGGCGGTTTCGCGAATATTGCCATAGTGGCGGTTGCCGATGGCCATCAGCCGTTCGCCGACATTGGCCCCGGCAGAGACGCCCATGCGCAGGCCTTCGCGCGGGTTCTGGCGGACAAAGCCCCAATCGGTGCGCAACAGGGTGCGCTGTTCGGCTTCGCTCATGCAAAACAGGTTCTTGCGATTGCCGTCGCGGAAGCGGTAAACGGCGCTGCCTTCGCTCGGAGTGAGCTGGGTGGAGAGGCAATTGAGCAGGGTGGTTTTGCCCGAGCCGCTTTCGCCCACAATGGCGAGCACTTCGCCGGGATAAAGATCGAAATCAACATCGCGGCAGCCGAGCTGGTTGCCGTAATAATGGGAGAGGCCACGCACGGTGAGGAGCGGTTGTTCGGCGGTCATGCTGCAGTCTCCAGGGCGGGTGCATTCAGGGGGCGTGCGGCTTGCGCTCCCTCCCCCTTGAGGGGAGGGATGCCGAGAGGCAGGGTGGGGGTCGGCCCGAAGGGCCCATTCGAATTTGTAGTGAAACCGGTCTTGCCCGAGTTGCCGGGGATCAGGGTTTTGAGGGCGCTGACGCGCCGACCCCCACCCCCGACCCCTCCCCTCAAGGGGGAGGGGAGCGCCGGCTGCATGTTCTTGTGAGCGGGCGTCATTTCAGGCGCTCCTTGTATTCGGCGTGTTGCGGGCCGAAATGGCCCTCGGCTTGGCGGGTTTCGCAATAATCGCTATCCGAGCAGACGAACATGCGGCTGCCCTTGTCATCGAGAATGACCTCGTCGAAATAGACATTTTCCGCGCCGCACATGGCGCATTCGGTATCCGGCCATTCCTGTACCGAAAACGGGTGGTCCTCGAAATCGAGACTGACCACATCGGTATAGGGCGGCAGGGCATAGATACGCTTTTCGCGGCCGGCGCCGAACAGTTGCAGCGCCGCCATTTTGTGCATTTTGGGGTTATCGAATTTCGGGGTTGGCGAGGGGTCCATGACATAGCGGCCCTCGACCATGACCGGATAGGCATAGGTGGTGGCGATATGGCCGTGCCGGGCGATATCCTCATAGAGTTTGACGTGCATCAGCCCGTATTCGGACAGGGCATGCATTTTGCGGGTCTCGGTCTCGCGCGGTTCGAGATAGCGCAGCGGCTCGGGGATGGGGACCTGAAACACCAGAACCTGATTTTCAGTCAGCGCTTCCTCAGGAATGCGGTGACGGGTCTGGATGATGCTCGCCTCAGCCGTTGCGGCAGTCATCGCCACACCGGCGGTGCGGGCGAAGAAATTGCGGATGGCGACGGCATTGGTGGTGTCGTCCGAGCCCTGATCGATAACCTTGAGGACATCATCAGGCCCAAGAATGGCGGCGGTGACCTGTACGCCCCCGGTGCCCCAACCATAGGGCATGGGCATTTCGCGGGCGGCAAACGGCACCTGATAGCCGGGAATGGCAATGCCCTTGAGAATGGCCCGGCGGATCATGCGCTTGGTCTGTTCGTCGAGATAGGCGAAATTATAGGCCGGGGCTGTGGCCGAGAGGGTGTCGAGGCTCATTCTGCCGCCTCCTGCTGTGCGGTATCGGTGTCACGATCGGCGCTTTCCTTGTGCATCATGCGGATCAGGTCGAGTTCGGCCTGGAAATCCACGTAATGCGGCAATTTGAGATGTTCGACGAAGCCGGACGCCTGAATATTGTCGGAATGGGACATGACGAATTCCTCGTCCTGGGCCGGGGCGGTCTGTTCCTCGCCGAGCTCCTTCCAGCGCAGCGCCCTGTCGACCAGCGCCATGGACATGGCCTTGCGCTCTGAATGCCCGAACACCAGACCATAGCCGCGGGTGAACTGGGGCGGGGCTTTTGCCGAGCCCTTGAACTGGTTGATCATCTGGCATTCGGTCAGGGTGATGCGGCCAATGGGTATTTCAAAGCCGACTTCCTCGGCAAAGAAGCTGACATCGACATCGCCCATGCGGATTTCGCCGGCAAAAGGGTGCGTGCGGGCATAGCCGCGCTGGGTGGAATAGGCCAAAGCCAGCAGGAAACCCTCGTCGCCGCGCGCCAGATTTTGCAATCGCAGGTCGCGGTCGGCGGGGAAGCTGAGCGGGTCGCGGGTCAGATCGCCGATAAGGCCTTCGGGGTGGTCTTCGGGGTCCGGCTCCATCATGCCATCGGCACCGAGCAGGTCGGTGACGCGCGGCATGGGGCCGGCCTCAACGGTTTCGGACTGGTCGGGGGTGGGGGCTGGCGCTTCCGGATCGAGCTCGAAATCGATCAGGCGCTGGGAATAGTCAAAAGTCGGGCCGAGCAATTGGCCGCCGGGTAAATCCTTGTAGGCGGCTGAAATGCGGCGTTCCACATGCATCCTGGCGGTTTCAACCGGTATCGAATAGCCGAAACGCGGCAGGGTGGTGCGATAGGCGCGGACCAGAAAGATCGCCTCGATCATGTCGCCTTGGGCCTGACGGATGGCCATGGCGGCCAAGCCCCGATCAAACAGCGAGCCTTCGCCCATCACCCGGTCGATGGCGAAGGAGAGCTGCTCGGTGATCTGTTCAATGGTGAGGCCAGGCACATTGGCCTTGCCGCGCCGTTTGCTGGCGAACAGCTTGTGGGCGTTGCGGATGGCCTTTTCACCGCCCTTTACGGCAACATACATGTCAGGCTCCCTTGGTGATGCGGGTTGAGCGCGGCAGGCATGCCAACGATTTTTTCGTCACGAAAATCATGTCGACCCCGCGCGGGTAGAGCGCGTGATTGGCCTTGGCCATGGCCCAGAAGGCGGCGGGCAGCGGGGCGGCGGAGAAAATCTGCGTGTTTTCGATGCCCGGGCCTTCGAGGGTCACGCCGGTCGAATTGGTCAGCGCGTCGACGTCGATGACGAGCGTCGTCGACTCGTCGGGATATTCATCACTGCCCAACCCAAAAAGCGCTAAATTGTCTAGACTTTTTGCGTTGGAAATGAAGGCAAAACGGGCCTGTTCACGGCTCTCCGCCACGGGAGCGCCGGTGTGAAACCCGAGGAATTTGTCGAGTTCGGCCGAGGCGGCGAGGGCCGGATCGCGCCAAACCGGGGTGTCGTAATCACATAAGGTCAGGGCGACCATGGCGGCAACAGGGCCCATGGGGGCGGGCGCTGCGACGGGTTCCGGGGCCGTGTAGATCCGGCCCGGATGGGCCATGGCCTGCATGATGATATGAAAGGCTGACTGCGATTGCAGGGTCAGGTCGGCAAAGCCGGGGGAAAGCGGGGTGGTCTGCATTAATTGTCTCCCCGCACCAGGGTGAAAAAGTCGACCTTGGTGGCGGCGGTTTCGCGGGTTTTGCGGGTGTCATTCGCCGTAATGTGCTGAGTCAGCGGGGCGATGATTTCGGATTCGATGCGCGGCCTTAGCGCCGGGTTCTGCCATGCGGCATCAAAGAAGGCGGCGATGGCCGCCTTGCGCTGGTTGCGGCCATGGCAATAGGCGTGTCCGGTCTCGCCGCTGGTAAGGGTTACGGCAGCGCGGGTCACCGAAATTTCGCCGATATTGAAGGGCGCGCCGCCGCCACCCATGCGACCGCGGGCCATGATCAGGCCGGTTTCGGGCTTGCGGGTGAACTGCCAGTCGGGCCGGTTTTTGAAGCCGTTATAGGCGGCTTCCAGCGCGTCATCATCGGCCAGGGCGAGCACTTGCATGATGCTCTGGCGCGCCGCAATGTCGCTTTCAGGTGATGTTTCGGGTGTCATGCAGCTGTCTCCGCGCGGTGATACCGAATTGGTTTATGCCGTTAGCGAGGGTGTAAATGTGTTATAGCGAGGGTGTAAATGTGTTACTATAATTTGTCTATACAAATTTTGAAGTATGTAGACAAATGTTGTTGATGTGCATTAAGAATGACTCATGTTGCAGAACGATGACAAAAACGATGAGACGGTTGAGGCCACGGCAGCGGGGCGGGTTGTGGTCTGGCGGCGTATTGCCGACAGCCTGAAGGCCGAGATTATTTCGGGGGACATGCAGCCGGGCGGACAATTGCCGACCGAAAGCGTGTTGGCCGAACGCTTCTCCGTCAACCGCCATACAGTGCGGCGGGCGCTGGCGGCGCTGGCCAATGACGGCTATGTCGAGGCGACGCGCGGGCGCGGCACTTTTGTGGCCGAGCACCCGATTCATTATCCGATCGGCATGCGTACGCGGTTCTCCGAAATTGTCTCCGCACAGGCGTTACAGCCCGGTGGGCGGCTGATTTCTTCTGATACGATTGGGGCCAATGCAGCGCTGGCCGAACGGCTGGGCATTGCCGAAGGCGAGGCCCTGACCCGGCTGGAAGTGCTGCGGGTGGCCGATGGCATGCCGGTGACGGTGGGTACGTCGTGGTTCATTGCCGCGCGCGTGCCCAACCTGATCAACGACTATGCCGAGACCGGCACGATTACCAAGGCATTGGAGAAAGCCGGGTTCGGCGATTACCGGCGGCAGGCGAGCTGGATTTCAACAATGATTGCCGATGCGGAAGACCGGCGGCATCTGAAACTGGCCGCAGGGGCCCCGGTTCTGGTGGTGGAAAGTCTAAACATTTCCGCTGACGGGCTGCCGCTGCAATTCGCCCGGGCCCGTTTTGCCGGTGGGGCAGTGCAATTGGTGGTTGAAAGCTGAGGCATTGCGGGGTTTCCGGCCGCTTCGGGCTTTTCCACAGTCATGCAACTGACATGAAATCGACACGCAGGCGTTAAGCCGTCCCGCTAGTGGTTCCCCTATCAGGGACCAAATAGCGGACAACGCCATGCTGAAACTCGACAATGTCACACGCCGGTTCGGTGCCAATATTGCGGTGGATGCCTGTTGTATTGAAATTCCGAGCGGGCAGATGGTGGGCATTATCGGGCGTTCCGGTGCCGGTAAATCGACCCTGTTGCGCATGATCAACCGGCTGGTGGATCCCTCCAGCGGCGATATCTGCTTTTGCGACGAGAAGGTTTCGGCGCTGAGCGGACGTGACCTGCGCGACTGGCAGCGTGATTGCGCCATGATCTTCCAGCAGTTCAATCTGGTGCCGCGCCTTGATGTGCTGACCAATGTGCTGCTCGGCCGCCTCAATGGCCGCTCCACTATCTCTTCCATTCTCAACCTGTTTTCCCGCGAGGAGCGGGCCGAGGCGCTGATGGCGCTGGAACGGCTCGATATCGTGCAGACGGCGTTGCAGAAAGCGGGCACCCTCTCGGGCGGCCAGCAACAGCGCGTCGCGATTGCCCGCGCCCTGATGCAAAAGCCGAAAGTCATTCTGGCGGACGAGCCGATTGCCTCGCTGGATCCGCGCAATGCCCAGATCGTCATGGATTCACTCAAGCGGATCAATGAGGAAGAGGGCATCACCGTCATCACCAATCTGCATACGCTGGATACGGCGCGGGCCTATTGCGAACGCATTATCGGCATGCAGGCCGGCAAGGTGGTGTTTGACGGCACACCGGACGATCTGACCGAAAATGCTGCCCGTTCCATTTATGGCGCCGACGGGCTTGATGAAGCCTTCTCCGAAGCGCTCACCTCCACCAGTATCAGCGGCGGCCGTTCGCGCCCCCGTTTCCCCACACCAAAGGAATCCCTGCAACCCGCCGCCACGGCATACGCCATCAATTGATCGGCGGGCAAAGGGTATCGCTTCCGGTCCCATGTGCGTGAGGCACATGGGCGGATTTCGACACGTAAAAAGACGATCAACAGGAGAGACGTCGATGTTGAAGAAACTGCTTCTTGGTACGGTTGCTGTCATTGCAATCGCCGGCCATGCCTATGCCCAGGACCGTGCGGAATTCCGCGTTGGCATCCTTGGTGGCGAGAACGAAGCTGACCGCCTGCGCAATTTCGAGTGCCTTGTTGACCACCTCAAGGAAGACATGGGCTTTGAGAAGGTTTCGCTTTTCCCGGCTGCCGATTATGACGGCGTGATCCAGGGCCTGCTCGGCGGTACGCTTGATTATGCCGAACTCGGCGCTTCGGGCTATGCCAAGACCTATCTGGAAAACCCCGATGCGGTTGAGCCGATCCTGACCACGGTCCAGACCGATGGCTCCACCGGCTATTACTCGATCATGGTTGCCCGCAAAGATAGCGGCATGACCAAGCTCGAAGACATGAAGGGCAAGAAGCTCGGCTTTGCCGATCCGGATTCAACCTCCGGCTTTCTCGTCCCCAATGTGACCCTGCCTGACGCTATTGGCGCGCCGGTTGATGAATTCTTCTCCGAAACCGGTTTCGGCGGCGGTCATGAAAACCTCGTGCTTGAAGTTGTCAAAGGCACGTTTGACGCCGGTACCACATGGGGTTCGGGCGTTGGCGATTTCGCTGACGGCTATACCTCGGGCAACCTGAACAAGATGGTCGAGAAGGGTATTCTCGACATGGACGATCTGGTTGAACTGTGGAAGTCCCCGCTGATCCCGAACGGCCCGATCGTTGTGCGTTCGACGCTCGATCAGGAAACCAAGGATGCGTTCAAGGCGCTGATGATGGCGATGCCGAAGAGTGATCCGGCATGTTTCTCGGCCATTCAGGGCGGCGACTATGAAGGTCTGACCGAAGTCAATGTCGAATTCTACAAGCCGATCATTGCGGCCCGTAAATCGCTTATTGGCGGTTAGGTTTCATCCATGACTTGAACATGCCCGGCCAAGCTGCCGGGCATGTTCATATCCTCCAATAGGTGGACACGAATATGCAGGCAGCTCTCACCCCCGGTGCTGAGACGCGGATCAGAACGGTTGAGGCGCATTGGCGTCAATTGGCCGGACAACGCCGGTTCTATACCATTCTCAGCATTGTGTTGCTGGTGCTGGCGACCGCCGGGTCGCTGTGGTTTGCCAATGAGAGCAATGCGGGTAAGTTTTTTGACCGCCTGCCGTATTTCTTCGATTTCTTCAAGGATCTGGCACCGCGCGACGGCTGGGAAGTCTGGCGCGCGCTGTTTGATCTTGAGAGCCCCTATTATGACGGCTCGTTCAAATATAATTATCCCGAAGGCCGGGTGGCGCTGATCGGCAGCCTCTATCTGCCCGAATATATGTTCAAGATGATCGAGACATTGAACATTGCCATTGTCGCGACGCTTGTCGGGTTCGGGCTCGGCTTTGTGTTTTGCTTTCTCGCCGCGGCCAATATGACCACGCGGCGCTGGCTGCGCTTCTTTGTGCGCCGTTTCCTCGAAATCCTGCGGGCCTTTCCCGAAATCGTCATTGCCGGTTTCTTTCTGGCCGTGTTCAGCCTTGGGGCTATTCCGGCCATTCTGGCGGTTGCCATTCATACGGTCGGCGCGCTGGGCAAGATGTTTTTCGAAGTGGTCGAGAATGCTGACATGAAGCCGGATGAAGGCTTGCGGGCGGTGGGGGCCAACTGGTTCGAGCGGGTCTGGTTCGGCATTGTGCCCCAGGTCATGCCGAATTTCATTTCCTATGCGCTATTGCGCTTCGAGATCAACGTGCGTGCCTCGACGATTATCGGCGCGGTTGGCGGTGGTGGCATTGGTGAGGCGCTGCGGCTGTCGATCAGCCGCGGGCATGAAGCCAAGACGCTGGCAATTATCCTGTTGTTGTTCACCACCATTGTGCTGGTGGATCAGTTCTCCGCCTGGCTGCGGCGCAAACTGGTCGGCGATCAGGCCTTTCAAATGGTAGGAGCAGGCTAATGGGCGTTAATGCAGCCGACGTGGCCATCATCCAGAACCGTTATCCTGATGTCTTCAAAGCCAATCCGTTCAAGCGCTTTGCGCCCCTGATCGCGCTGGTGGCGCTGATAGGTTACGGTGTTTATGTCTGGTCGTTCTTCTCGATCAACGAAACTGTTGCCAAGGCCAATTGGGAAATTGCCGGCAATTACCTCGCCGATTGGGTGGCCTATGAAGTCCGGCCCGATATTGAGGTGAAGGCCAATTATCTCGAAATCGGCTTCCCGCGTTTTTCACCCCTCGGCAGCGATCCGCAGGTGCCCTGGATCAGCACCGAGACGGCACGGGTCACCAAGGTGTTCGCCGCGGAAGAGGCGACCAGCAGTGCCCAGCAGAAATCGGCTTCCAGCAGCCTGATGGCACCGGGCACGGAAAACACCAAATCGCCAAGCGGTTTCATGGCCCCCACTGCGCCGGTCGGGCAGGCAGAGCCTGCCGCTTCTGCGGGGCCGACCACGGTCACGGAAAACGCAATCGTGCAAGCCGAGGTCGATATTGGCGACGCGCATTTGAGCATTGTGCCGGGTCTGGTGACGATTTTGCGCCAAGGGCAAATCCTGCATCTGACCCTTCGTCCGGGCGAGAGCGTGACAGCACGCGATCCACTGCCTGAATGGGCCATCCAGAAAAATACCGGCGGCAAGGTTACGCTCAAGCTCGGTTTTGCCGGCCGGGTGGAAATCGTCGATGACACGGTCAAGGTGCGCCACCGCTTTCTCGGCTGGGAGAATTTCCTGTTCGATACCCGCTCGCCGTTCTGGGGCAAGCCGCTCGGCGAAGTGGCGAGCCTGATCATTTCTGGTCCGCAGATCGAGCCGGACATGTCCAATTTCGCGCTGGCCTATAACAATATCGCCAATAATGCCGAATGGCAGCATGGCGATGTGTGGATCAAGCTGTTGCAGACCATTGTGATGGCCTTTGTCGGCACGCTGTTTGCCTCGCTGCTGGCGTTTCCGCTGGCCTTTGTTGCGGCGCGCAATATTACCCGCAACAAGCTGGCCAATCAGGTGCTGAAACGGATGTTCGATTTCCTGCGTTCGGTGGATATGCTGATCTGGGCGCTGGTGTTTACCCGTACCTTTGGACCGGGGCCGCTGGCCGGTATTTCGGCGATTTTCTTCACGGACACAGGCACATTCGGCAAACTCTATTCCGAGACGCTGGAGAATATCGACGACAAGCAGCGCGAGGGCATCAAATCTGTCGGGGCCAATACGGTGCTGGTGCAGCGCTTTGGCGTGGTGCCGCAGGTGCTGCCGGTATTTCTCAGCCAATCGCTGTATTTCTGGGAGAGCAATACCCGCTCGGCGACCATTATCGGCGCGGTTGGTGCCGGCGGTATCGGCCTTAAGCTCTGGGAAGCGATGCGGACCAATTCCGACTGGGAAAATGTCGCCTATATGGTGGTGCTGATCCTGATCGTGGTGTTCGTGTTCGACAACATATCGAACTTCCTGCGCAGCAAGCTGATCGGCAAGCCCCAGCACTAGGGGTGGCTGCAGGCGGTAAGGGGGCGAGGGCTGCCGCCGCCTCCAGTTTTCCTTCTTCTCCCTCGGGCTTGACCCGAGGGTCCATGCGATATTCGCCAAGCAAGATGGATGCCCGGATCAAGTCCGGGCAAGAAGGTGGGGGGTGTGATGCTGTGGGGATGGGACGCTATTGCCCAAACCCTCATCCTGAGCCTGTCGAAGGACGAGGGTTTCAACACCGAGCGCGCCGCCTATCCTTCGACAAGCTCAGGATGAGGTTGGGTGCAGGACTTCAGAATGAGATTGGGTGCGCGACAGGCACAGAACCGTTTGCCGCTCTGGATTGCCGCGCGCCTATGGCGCTCGCAATGACGGCGGAGGGTTAGGCATCTCAGGCTACACAATTGCGTGAGAATTGCTGCGAAACACCGCCTGTTCAGCACGGATTAACACAAATCCCGCCAAGCTCGGACGCGTCAGGGCAAGCGGTGCGCGCATGAAAATCGTCAATGGTTATGTGTGTGAATGCAGTGACGAGGTTCGTCTCGCCAAGCGCGGCATTGATCCAGCCAATCCGCATAATGATCCGGCCGTGGCCAAGGATCTGGCGGAAAAGAGCGCTGTGACTTCCGCCAAGCCGCTGGATGCGGCTGAGGGCGGGGCGCTGGACCCGGGCCGGGATGATCAATCCGACCGATTTTCAGATAGCGCCTTTGTTTTTGGCGGGGCGCTCGCCGGTACCGATATCGAAGCATTTGCCACGCGTATGGAACAGCTTGTCGATACCTATGCCTAAGCCCCGATCAGGCGGGGCAAAGGGAAGTTTTTAGCTATTTCCACTCGATGATGGTTGTTTGCGGCGCGTCATGGCCGGAAATGACCTGGGGGAGTGCCACGACTGTGCCAACGCTCGCGATGAGCAGGGCGGTGGAAACGATCAGCGATGTAAACAGGTTCGTATTCATTTTTTTGCCTCCGTGCGTCTTCACAGGTTAAAACGCGCGGAGGGGGGAAATGGTTCAGATTTTTTTTACGGCAGTCGCGCCAGCCGCTCTGTCAAGAGGGCGTAATAGCCCTCCGCATTGGCCTTTGAGAGGAAAAAGGTGTTGCGCGGAAAATCAGTTTCGTTGGTCACGCCCCAGAAATCGGCCACGGTCATGCCCCGGGTCAATTCGCTTTTGGTCTCGATGGTGACATTGATCTGGCGGCCCTCGAACAGGGCGGGGTTGATCAGATAGGCGGTGACGCAAGGGTCGTGCAGGGGCGCGCCGTCCCAGCCATATTTGGCGAGGTCGAAATCTTCCGAGAAATCCAGCATGTCGGCGACCGCTATGCCGGTCTTGTTGCCGATATTGCGGAAGGCTGCGAGGCGCGCCTTGGTGGTCAGCAATTGATGGGAGACGTCAAGCGAGGCGACGATCAGCGGAATGCCCGAGCGGAAGACGTTATCGGCGGCTTCGGGATCGACATAAATGTTGAATTCAGCGGCCGGGGTGATGTTGCCCATCTGGAAATAGCCGCCACCCATCAAAACGATCTGGCCAATCCGTTCGGCAATGGCCGGTTCCTTGGCCAGCGCCATGCCGATATTGGTCAGGGGGCCGAGCGCGCAGAGGGTTACGGTGCCGGTTTCTTCGCGCATGATGGTGTCGATGATGAAATCGACGCCATGCTGCGTCTGCAGGCTGATTTTGGGTTCGGGCAATTCGGGGCCATTAAGGCCGGTATCACCATGGACATATTCGGCCGTGACCAGTTTGCGCTGCAGCGGGCGGGCGCAGCCGGCATAAACCGGGATTTCGGTGCGGCCGCTCAGTTCGACGACCTTGAGGGCGTTGCGGGCGTTCTGCTTGAGACCGACATTACCGGCGACCGCGACAATGCCCAGCACGTCGAAATCCTCAGGGGAAGCGAGGGCCAGAAGAATGGCCACGGCATCATCCTGGCCGGGGTCGGTATCGATAATGATTTTGCAGGGCATTTGTGTTCAGACAATTGGTTGTTTTCGCCCGACAACCTAGCCGCGTTCAACATCGCCGTCGATGGGCGGAAGCGCATTTTCCCGAAGCGGAATCCCCTTGGCACTCAGGCGATCAAACGGGCGGACAGGTGCCCGCCCGTTTGATCTTGTGAGGAGCCTAGCGGTTCACGATCAGTTCGGGGCCCATCAGGCTATAGGGCAGCCAGGTGGAAATCCACGGCACATAGGTGATGATGACGAGGAACACCATCAGCACGGCGACAAAGGGCAGGGCGGCCTTGACCACCCGCATCAGGCTCATGCCGGTTATGCCTGAGGTCACGAACAGGTTGAGCCCGATCGGCGGGGTGATCATGCCGATTTCCATGTTCACCACCATGATGATGCCGAGATGGATCGGGTCGATCCCCAGTTCCATGGCGATGGGAAACACGACCGGTGCCACGATCAGCAGCAGGCCTGAGGGTTCCATGAACTGGCCGCCGAGCAGCAGCAGCAGGTTGACCGCGATCAGGAAGGTGAACCAGTTGAAGCCGGCACCCAGCATCAGGTCGGTGATGGTTTGCGGAATGCGTTCGGCAGTGAGGACATGAGCGAACAACAGCGCGTTGACGATGATGAACATCAGCATCACCGTGGTGCGGGCGCTATCGACCAGGGCCTTTTTGGTGTCGGCGTGGAACAGGGCCGGGATGAAGGTTTTAAGGATCAGGCCGAGATTATAAGCCCAGAGCGAGAGCCCGGCGACGAAGGTCAGCGGATGCTTCTGCTCGCGCAGATAGGGGTAGCCGATCAGCGTGATCAGGCCCAGTGTGAGCCCGATCCACATGCGGGTTTGCCTCGGCAGGGACGAGAAGAAAAAGAACGAGACGATCATCCAGACAAAGAACAGCGCCAGGGCATAGACGGCGGCCTTGAACCCCACAGCGCTGCGTGCGGAGGCCCCTTCGGGTATCCAGGGCAGGCCGCGCAGCGGGCCCATGTCACGATAAACAAACAGGGCGATAAGGGCTGCATAGACGGCGGCAACGGATGCGGCTTCCGTCGGGGTGAAGGCACCGCCATAAATGCCGCCGATGATGATGAAAATCAGGAACAGACCCCAGCCGGCATCCTTTGATGCCGAGATGATTTCGCCAAAGCCTTTCCAGTCTTCCGCCGGGAGCTTCTTGATGCGGGCCACCACATAGATGGCACCCATCAGCATGGCACCGGCCAAAAGCCCGGGGACGACGCCGGCAAGGAACATGCGGCCGACCGAAACATTAGTGGCGGCGGCATAGACCACCATGACAATGGAGGGTGGGATCAGAATGCCAAGCGTGCCCGCATTGGCGATGATGCCGGCGGCAAAATCCTTGGTATAGCCGACCTGCAGCATGCCCGCGATGGCAATGGTGCCAATGGCAACAACGGTTGCCGGCGACGAGCCGGAGAGGGCGGCAAACAGCATGCAGGCGAGCACGCTGGCCATGGCGAGGCCACCGCGGAAATGCCCCACACTGGCAATCGCCACGCGAATGATGCGCTTGGCCACGCCGCCGGTCGACATGAAGGTGGAGGCGAGCACAAAGAAGGGAATGGCCAGAAGGGTATAGTTTTGCGAGGCGGTGAACAGTTGCAGCGCCACCGAGGACAGGCTGTCGGTGGAGAAAAACGAAATGATCAGAATGCTCGACAGGCCGAGAGACACAGCAATCGGCACGCCGAGAAACAGCAGGGCAATTACCAGAATGAAGAGAATGAGTGCTTCCATAGTGGGCGGGTTTCCCTATTTCCGGTAGCTGTTGGGCGCCGGGCAGATGTTGGCGGGCTAGTCCTTGAGCAGGTGCTGGTTTTCCGCGACCAGTTCTTCTGCTTCATGGCTGGCAATGATGAGCTGGCGTTTGCCGCGCAAAATGTCATAGGTGGCTTCGATACACCGATAGGCGAACAGGCCGAGCCCTATGGGCAGGATGAGATAGGCAATCCAGCGTTGCACGCGTTCCTGCAGGCCAAAGGTTTCCTGGGCCCATTCGGGATAGCGCAGATCATCCAGCCCGATGCCGATCTTGAACATCTTGGCCCAGTAATCGAAGGCGCCGCCACGGGCATTGGCACCGAAAAGCTGCAACCAGTCCGAATAGAGCAGGATGACGGCATAAAGAATGCCGGCGCAGGCGCCAAATACAGCGGCCACGCGGAACAGGCGTTTGGGCAAGAGGTAGATGAAGGCATCAACCCCGAGATGGGCATTGATGCGGATGGCATAGCTCATGCCGAACAGGATCAGCCAGGCAAACAGGATGCGGGTGAATTCGAGGGCACCGCCCCAGCCGCTGGAAAAGCCATAACGCATGACCACCTGCGAAAACGAGACCAGGGTGATGGCTGCCATCAATATGGCGAGCATGCCTTCCTCGAAACGGGCGACGGCACTGGGCCAGCGCCGTTCGAGAAGGAAAAGCGCAAGGAGAACCACAAACACAGTAATGATAATGGGTGTCATGACGTTTCCCCTTGCGCCTGACTGGATAAAAAAGGACCTTCCGGGCGGTAAGCCAACCCCCAGAAGGCCAAGCCTTGTGTCTCTTACATGTTCGAGGCGGCAGCCGCGTCGATCAGGTCTTTGCCAATGTCGCCTTCGAACTGGTTCCAGACCGGGCTCATGACGTCGACCCATTCCTTGCGCTGTTCGGGCGAGAGCTCGCGGATGGTGCCGCCGGCATCGACAATGTTCTGCCGGCAAACGGCTTCTTTTTCCGCCACAGAGTTATTGGCTTCGGCGGTGACCTCGTCGACGATGGCGACGAACTGGTCGCGCACGGCGGGATCAAGCCCGTCCAGCCATTCGGTCGAGGTGACCAGCAGATAGGCGAGGAGCTGGTGATTGGTCACCGTGATGCCGTCCTGCACTTCGAAGAATTTCTGGGTGTAGATATTGCACCAGGAATTTTCCTGCCCGTCGACAACACCGGTCTGCAAGGCGCCATAGACTTCGGAAAAGGCCAGTTTCTGGGCGGAGCCGCCCATGGCCTTGATCATGGCTTCGGCCACATCAGAGGTCTGGATGCGGAATTTGAGGCCATCGGCATCGGAGGGAACCAGCAAGGGCTTGTTGGCCGAGAACTGCTTGAGGCCCGAAGACCAGTAGCCAAGGCCGGTATAGCCGACATCTTCGGTGGCCTTGAGCAGGTCCTTGCCCGCGTCACTGGTGGTGAAACGGGTGACAGCGTCGAGATCGGCGAACAGGAAGGGCAGATCGAACAGGCGATATTTGAGGGTATAGGCCTCGAATTTTGCCAGTGAGGGTGCGGCGAGCTGTACGTCACCAAGCAGGATGGCTTCCATCACCTTGTCATCGTCAAACAGGGTGGAGTTCGGGAACACCTCCATGCAGGCAACGCCGTTCATCTCGCTATCGACCCGTTCGGCCAGAAGCGTTGCCGCGTCACCCTTGGGGTGGCCGCTGGCTGCCACAACGTGGCTGAACTTGATGACCATTTCACCGTCATCGCAATTAGCATAAGCGCCCACTGTGCCAAGCATCAATGCGCCGGCCGCAAAAGCGGCGACTTGATTCAGTTTCATATTCAATCCTCCCATTTGCTGCAACGCGCAGCCATTGGGGCTGAAAGAGCAAGCCATGCGTGCATCTGCAAGCGCCAGACCGGATCAAAACCGGAAATTTTTCAGGTTTTGCGCGGCGATGGGTGGATTTCGTTACATTCCGCCGCTGGCATGTGTGGGAATGGGGGCAAACCCGCATGGGGGCGTGTTCAAAACGGGCAGGGGCTTTCGAAATGGCAGGCGCTGCCGGTCACCGGATGGGTCACAAACAGGGTTTGCGCATGCAGTTGTAAACAGGGGGCTGCCGCCAAGGCATCGGTATGGGCATAAAGATTGTCGCCGAGGATCGGATAGCCGAGGTCCAGCATATGAACGCGCAATTGATGGCTGCGCCCGGTCAGGGGCTTGAGTTCAACCCTTGTGATGCCTTGTTCGCGCGCCAGCACGCGCCAATCGGTAATGGCTTCGCGGCCGCGTTCGTAATCAATGTGCTGTTTGGGGCGGTTGGGCCAGTCGGTCATGATCGGTTTGTTGATCTGGCCGGATTCTTCCCCGATCTCGCCCCAGACGCGGGCGATATAGATCTTGCGGGTTTTGCGCTTTTCAAATTGCAGGCCTAGATGGGCGTGGGCCGGGGCCGTCAGCCCGAGAACGATAATGCCCGAGGTATCCTTGTCGAGGCGATGTACGATCCGCGCACCGGGATATTGCTGTTGCGCCCGCGCTTCCAGACAATCGGCCAGATCGGCATGCTTACCGGCAACGGTGAGCAGGCCGCTGGGCTTGTCCAGCACCAGAATGTGCTCGTCACGATGGATGACGGACAGAAACGGGTCTGTCGGCGGTCTGTAATCGAAGGGGCGCACATTGCCCTGTAAGTCATTCCCGATGGGTCTCAGTCCCTGTTTTTGTAGTCATTGCGGGACAAATCATATTTCTGCATTTTCTCATAGAGGGTTTTGCGCGACAGGCCGAGAGATTCATAGGCGGCTTTGAGATTGCCGTTCTGGGCGCGCAATTCGGCTTCTATCGCCTCACTCTCGAAAGCAGCGACGCGATCCTTGAGATCCTTGGGTCCTGTATCAGACGCCGGGATGTCGTCATCGCCGATACCCAGCACATAGCGCTCCGCGGCATTGCGCAATTCGCGCACATTGCCCGGCCAATTGCGATTGAGGACATGGCTGATCAGGCTGTCGGGCGGTGGGGGCGGTTCCCGCCGGAAGCGGATGGCCGCCGCATCGACCAGCTGGATGAAGAGCTGGGGGATGTCTTCCATATGGGCTGAAAGGGCGGGCAACCTCAGGGTCATGGCATTGAGGCGGTAGAGCAGGTCCCGGCTGAAGGGCACGCCATTTGCCGGTGCGTCGGCTTCAAGATCGAGATTGGAGGCGGCAATGAAGCGGCAATTGAGCGGGATCGGCTCATTGCCGCCAAGCCGGGTGATGGTGCGGTCCTGAATGGCGCGCAACAGCCTTGCCTGCATTTCGGGCGACATGGTGTGGGCATGGTCGAGGAAAATGGTGCCGTTGCGGGCATGTTCAAACTTGCCGAAACGCGGGCGGATGGCACCGGCAAAGGCACCTGCTTCATAGCCGAACAGTTCTGCCTCAATCATTTCAGCGGGCAGGGCGGCGCAATCGATCACCACAAAGGGATGGTTGCGGGCGTCCGACAGGTCGTGAACGGCGCGGGCGACGACTTCCTTGCCGGTGCCGGTTTCGCCGATGATCAACAGATCGCTCGGGCTGCTGGCGACAGCGCGGATCTGGGTTCTGAGGTTACACATGATCGGGCTGCGCCCGGCCAGCCGCACCTCAAGATCGTCTGCCCGATGGGTGACGCTGTCGCGCAGGGCGCGGTTTTCGAGGGTCAGGAGCCGCTTTTCCGCAGCGCGGGTGATGGATTCAATAAACCGCTCGGTGGTGAACGGTTTCTCGATGAAATCATAGGCGCCTTCGCGCATGGCCTCGACCGCAAGCGTGACGTCGCCATGGCCGGTGACCAGAACGACGGGCAGATCGGGGTCAATGGCATAGGCCGCCCGCAATAATTGCATGCCGTCCATGCCGGGCATGCGGATATCGCTGACCAGAATGCCGCGATAGGTGCGCGAGAGCGCCGTCAGTGCTTCGGTGGCCGAGGCCAGGGTGCGGGCTTTGTATCCGGCCAGATCAAGGGTCTGGCTGGCGGCAATGCGCAGATGCTCCTCGTCATCGACAAACAATATTTCTATCGTCTTGCTCATTCGGCTGCTTCTTTGGATTGTTCGCCCTGATCAAGGGTGATGGTGAATTCCGCGCCGCCTTCCGGCCTGTTCGCGACGGTAAGCTGTCCCTCGAAATCCTTGATGATATTGTAGGAAATCGACAAGCCGAGACCCAGCCCCTTGCCCACTTCCTTGGTGGTGAAGAAGGGGTCGAAAATGCTGCTCAAGATCGCCGGATCCAGACCGGGGCCGGTATCAGTGACCTTGATCCGGACCTTGGCGTTACTGCAACTGGTGGAGATGGTGACCTTGGGCGCTTTTTGGCCCTGCATGGCGTCGAGCGCGTTGAGCACCAGATTGACGATGACCTGTTGCAAACGCACATAACCGGCGCGGGCCCATATGCCCGAGGCAGAGCTGGCGACCACGATTTGCGCATGATCGGCATGCACCCGCGAGGCCAGAACGCTGATGGCATCATCAATCACGGCCTGAACCGGGACGGTGCTATAGGTTGGGTTCGGCTTGCGGGCGAAATTTTTCAGATGTTTGGAGATTTGCGCCATGCGGTCGGTCAGCGCAGAGATGCGTTTGATATTGTCGCGCGCTTCGCTGTTGCGATCCCGTTCCATATAGGTGAGGGCATTGTCCGCATAGGATTTGATGGCCGACAGGGGCTGGTTATATTCATGGGAGAGGGCCGTGGACATTTGCCCCAGGGCTGCGAGCTTGCCGGTCTGGATGAGGTCGTTCTGCATGCGCTTCAATTGCATATTGGCAACGCGCCGTTCCTCGATCTCGTGCTCCAGCGAGGTATTGGTTTCAATCAGGGCCCTGGTGCGGTCGCGCACGATGCGTTCCAGCCTCAGCGAGGTGGCGCGGTCCCGGCGTTTGCTGCGTTCTGTGGTATATTGACGGTGGATCAATAGCTGAACGATCAGTGCGAAAGCCAGACAGGACAAGCCGGCAAGCGTGCTCCACAAGGTGCGATTAATCTGGCTGGGGGCACTATTGGCGAGCACGCGCAATTGCCATCCCAACAGGGGCAGGTTTCTGGTGACGTCGAAATATTGCGCCTGGGTCTTGCCGATCTTTAAAAATGTCTGGCCCCGGTCGGTGACCTCGACGTCCTCGATCTGGCGCAGGCGCAATTCTTCGCGATTGGACATGACGATGGTCTGGTTCTTGTCGACGGCAAGGACCGGATTGGTGGTGAGCGACCACGAGGCTTCGAGCTCCTCCAGGCTGACATAGACGGCGATCATGCCCACAATGCCGGTTTTGTCACGGACGCTGGAGGTGAAGACATAGGCGCGCTTGCCATTGTCGAGCACCCGCACCTCCCGCCCCAGCCGGCCCTGGCGGGCGGTTTGCAGCAGGGATGACTCCGGCGTAATTGTATCGGCGAAAAAGCCGACACCCGAGGCGAGCAATTTGCCGTCTGGATAAAGCAACATGATGTCCATTGCGCCTGAAAAGCCGACGGCCTGAAGCGCTATGCGGCGCGCATTTTCCATCGTATCGACATCGGCCGGAGCCGTGAACAGGGCGGGCAAGTCGGTGCGTCGACCGAGCAGGGCGGGCAACAGGCGGTATTTGTCCAGGAGGCCCATCAATACCTCAGCCTGCACCGCAAGGGTTTCGCGCGCATTGGCCCTGAGGCGGGTTTCCACCATCTCCGCCGCCATATTGCCGACAACCGGCACGGCCATGATGCTGATGATCAAGGCAATGCACAGATTGACGGCGCTCAGCCGCCGGTATTTTCGCGCTATGGTGGCGCCGCTTGTCATCCATGGCTCCGGTTTTTCTCAATACTATCAGTTATTATTCAGCGAAACCTCTGTTCTGTCATGCATTTTGCCGCACCCGGTTCCGACAAATGTTTGGCTTTTCTAACCTAACCGCTTTGCAAGGACAGGTTCGGCGTGCCAGACTGAGATATCTGAGGGGATCATTGTCATGAATTCAGGATTGCGAAATGCCGCAAACGCCTATTGTTTACGATGGCCCGACACCAGAACCCCGAGCCCACACTGCTGACGCGCTCGCGTCGGAAATTCTCGAAAAACTAACCTATTCCGTTGGCAAAGACCCGATTGTAGCGCGCCGCAGCGACTGGCTGCGCGCCACCATTCTGGCTGTGCGCGACCGCATCATCGACACCTGGATGGAATCGACGCGAGAGACCTGGCGCAATGGCGACAAGCGGGTCTATTACCTCTCGCTCGAATTCCTGATCGGCCGCCTGATGCGCGATGCCTTTTCCAATCTGGAATTGATGCAGCCGGTGCGTGAGGCGCTGGAACGTTTCAATGTCGATCTGAATGAATTGATTGATCTTGAGCCGGATGCAGCGCTGGGCAATGGCGGGCTTGGCCGGCTGGCCGCCTGTTTCATGGAAAGCATGTCGACAGTCAAAATCCCCGCCTATGGCTATGGCATTCGCTATGTGCACGGCCTGTTCCGGCAGGAAGTCTCGGATGGCTGGCAGGTTGAACTGCCCGAGACATGGCTTGCCCATGGCAATCCGTGGGAATTCGAGCGCCGTGAAAGCGCCTATCAGATCGGGTTTGGCGGCACCGTGGAATCGGTGACCCAAGAGGACGGGTCGATGCAGCAGGTCTGGCATCCAGCCGACCATGTGCTGGCCGTGGCCTTTGATACCCCGATTGTGGGCTGGCGCGGGGCGCGGGTGAACACGCTCAGATTGTGGAGCGCCCAGCCGATCGATCCGATCTTGCTCGACCGGTTCAATTCAGGCGATCACGTCGGGGCGCTGGAAGAAAGCTCGAAGGCAGAAGCCATTACGCAAATTCTCTATCCTGCCGATTCAACCCCGGCGGGGCAGGAATTGCGCTTGCGTCAGGAGTTCTTCTTTTCCTCGGCGTCGCTGCAGGACATCATCCGGCGGCATATCCAGCAATATAATGATATGGGCTCCTTGCCCGAAAAAGTGGCCATTCAGCTCAATGATACCCATCCGGCGATTTCCGTTGCCGAACTGATGCGTATTCTCATCGATGAGCACAGCATCAAATGGGAGGACGCCTGGGATCTGACCCGGGCGGTTTTCGGGTTCACCAATCACACGCTGATGCCCGAAGCGCTTGAGACCTGGCCAGTGGCGCTGCTGGAGCGGCTATTGCCCCGGCACATGCAGATTATCTATGCGATCAATGCGGCGGTGCTGATCGAGGCGCGCGAAGGGGCGGGCTTTGATGATCATCAGGTGGCCAATGTTTCGCTGATTGATGAAAATGGCGGCCGCCGGGTGCGCATGGCGCAACTGGCCTTTGTGGGATCGCATTCGGTCAATGGTGTTTCAGGCCTGCATTCGGAGCTGATCAAGACCACGATCTTTGCCGATCTGCACAAGCTTTATCCCGGACGGATCAACAACAAGACCAATGGCATTACCCCGCGGCGCTGGCTGATGCAGTGCAATCCGGGCCTGACGCAATTGATCACCGACCGGATCGGCCCGGCCTTCAAGGATAATACCGAAGCTCTCGTCGCGCTGGACAAGCATGCCGATGATCCGGATTTTCAGCGGCAATTTGCCGAGGTCAAGCGCGCCAACAAGCTCCGGCTTGCCGCCCTGATCAAGGAACGCACCAATATCAGCGTTTCGCCGGATGCGCTGTTTGATGTGCACATCAAGCGGATCCATGAATACAAGCGCCAATTGCTCAATATCATCGAAGCGGTGGCGCTTTATAATGCCATCAGGGCGCATCCGGAGAAGAACTGGGTGCCACGGGTCAAGATTTTTGCCGGCAAGGCAGCACCCGGATACTGGAATGCCAAGCTCATCATCAAACTGATGAATGATGTTGCTAAGGTCATCAATAATGATCCGGCGGTCCGGGGGTTGTTGAAGGTGGTGTTTCTGCCCAATTACAATGTTTCCCTGGCCGAGGTGATCATCCCGGCAGCCGATCTCAGCGAGCAGATTTCAACCGCCGGCATGGAAGCCTCGGGTACGGGCAATATGAAGTTCGCCCTGAATGGCGCACTGACCATTGGCACGCTGGATGGTGCCAATGTGGAAATGCAGGATCTGGTCGGGCCCAAGAACATCGTGATCTTTGGCATGACCGCCGATCAGGTGGAAGAACAACGCCAGTCGGGCCTCAGCCCGCGTTCGGTCATCGAGCAATCGCAGGATCTGCGTGAAGCGCTTGAGGCGATCAGGGGCGGGGTGTTCTCGCCGGATGACCGGGATCGCTATGATGATCTGATCGAGGGGCTTTATGAGCATGACTGGTTCATGGTCACACGCGATTTCGACGCCTATGCCGCAGCCCAGCGCAAGGTCGACGCCATCTGGCGCGACAAGAGGAAATGGTATGGCATGGCCATTCGGAACACGGCCCATATGGGTTGGTTCTCTTCAGACAGAACGATCCGGCAATATGCCAAGGAAATCTGGAATGTGCCGGTTGAGGAAGGCAAAAAGTGACGCGAGCATGGTGGCAGACTGATCAAAAGGACATCGAGGCGATTGTCTCGGGACAGCATACAGATCCGTTTGCCGTTCTGGGTTTGCACGAAACGGATGACGGGTGGATTGCCCGGACATTCATTCCGCATGCAACACATGTGACTGCCTATGACCGGGCGGGCAAGGCGCTTGGGTCGCTTGAGGCGCGGGGCGAGACCGGGTTTTTCGAGGGCAAGCTGACCCTCAAGGCCCGGGGGGCGGTGCGTTATAATGCCAGCAATGCGGGCGGCGAATGGGACGTCTGGGACCCCTATAGTTTCGGGCCGGTGCTTGGGCCCATGGATGATTATTACATTGGTGAAGGCTCCCACCTGAGGTTGTTCGACAAGCTCGGGGCGCATGTTATTGAATTTGAAGGCGTTTCGGGCACGCATTTTGCCGTGTGGGCACCGAATGCGCGCCGGGTAAGTGTCGTCGGTCTGTTCAATGACTGGGACGGGCGGCGGCATCCCATGCGCCTGCGGGTCGATACCGGGATCTGGGAAGTGTTCATCCCCGAGATCAAGCCGGGGACGATCTATAAATACGAGATTATCGGCGTCGAGGGCAATTTGCTGCCGCTCAAGGCCGATCCCTTTGCACAGCAGGGGGAAATGCGCCCGAGTAATGCCTCGGTGGTAGCGGATCCGGCACCGTTCAAATGGACCGATGCAAAATATATGGAGAAACGGGCGGGCCGCGATTGGCGGCGCAAGCCGATGTCCATTTATGAAGTGCATCTGGGCTCGTGGCGGCGTCATCCTGACGGCAGCTTTTTCACCTATGACATGCTGGCCGAGCAATTGGTGCCTTATGCCGCGGATATGGGTTTTACCCATATCGAATTGCTGCCAATTTCCGAATATCCCTATGATCCGTCATGGGGCTATCAGCCGACCGGGCTTTACGCGCCAACCTCGCGGTTCGGCTCGCCTGCGGCCTTTGCCCGGTTTGTTGATGCGGCGCATGCGGCGGGGCTCGGGGTTATTCTCGATTGGGTGCCGGCGCATTTTCCAACCGATGCGCATGGTCTGGCCCTGTTTGATGGCACCGCGCTTTACGAGCATCTCGATCCGCGCCGCGGCTATCATCCGGACTGGAATACCGCGATCTATAATTTCGGCCGCAAGGAGGTTGTCTCCTTTTTGGTCAACAATGCGCTCTACTGGCTGGAGAAGTTCCATATTGACGGGCTGCGCGTCGATGCGGTCGCCTCGATGCTCTATCTCGATTATTCGCGCAATCCGGGTGAATGGGTGCCCAATGAGCGCGGCGGCAACGAGAATCTGGAAGCGATCGAATTTTTGAAGCGGGTGAATTCGGAGACCTATCGGCTGCATCCGGGCACATTCATGATCGCGGAAGAATCGACGGCCTGGCCCGGGGTCAGCCAGCCCGTGCATAATGGCGGGCTGGGTTTTGGCTTCAAGTGGAACATGGGGTTCATGAATGACACCCTGCAATATATGAGCCGCGACCCGATCCACAGGCGGCATCACCACAAGGACATGACCTTTGGTCTGCTCTATGCATTTTCGGAAAACTTCGTCTTGCCGCTCAGCCATGACGAAGTGGTGCATGGCAAGGCCTCGCTGATCGAGAAAATGCCCGGCGATACCTGGCAGCAATTTGCTAATCTGCGTGCCTATTACGCCTTCATGTGGGGGCATCCGGGCAAGAAGCTGTTGTTCATGGGGCAGGAATTTGCCCAGACAGCGGAATGGGACGAATCCAAAGGGCTGGACTGGCGGCTTTTGGGCACTGAAGTGCATGACAATATGCGGCGGCTGATCACCGATTTGAACAGTGCCTACAGGGATTTGCCGGCGCTGCATGCGCGCGATTGCGAGCCCGAGGGGTTTGAATGGCTGATCGGCAATGACCACGCCAATTCGGTTTTTGCCTGGACCCGGAAAGCGCCCGATGCGGAGCCGGTTGTGGTGATTTCCAATTTCACGCCCGTGCCGCGTGAAAATTACCGGGTGCCCATGCCCAAGGCCGGGCGCTGGGTCGAACGGGTCAATACCGATGCCCAATGGTATTCCGGCAGTAATATGGGGAACCTCGGGGGCATCGAAGCCGTTAACATGGAGGGCGGGGGATGGCCGGCTTATGCCGATTTGCTGCTGCCGCCTCTTGCGACCTTGATTCTGAAACATGAGCCGGAGTGACCGGCGTGTAAACTAGTGGTGGCGTTAAGCGATGCCGTGACAACAAAAGCAAGAATGACGGCGCGTGGGTAACTGGAGGGAAATATGGCTGATTTTGGAGCACCATCACCGCTGGCGCGTGATGCAATGGCGTATGTCTTGGCGGGCGGGCGCGGCACGCGCCTGATGGAGTTGACGGATCGACGGGCCAAGCCGGCGGTCTATTTTGGCGGCAAATCGCGAATCATCGATTTCGCCTTGTCCAATGCCATCAATTCCGGCATTCGCCGCATCTCCGTTGCCACCCAGTATCAGGCCCATAGCCTGATCCGCCATCTGCATCGTGGCTGGAACTTTTTGCGGCCCGAGCGGAATGAAAGCTTTGATGTGCTGCCGGCGAGCCAGCGCATGGGCGATGAGCTCTGGTATGCGGGTACGGCGGATGCCGTTTATCAGAACATGGATATCATTGAGGAATCCGGTGCCAAATATATCGTCATCCTCGCAGGCGACCATATCTACAAGATGGATTACGAAGTCATGCTGCGCCAGCATGTGGATACGGGTGCCGATGTGACTGTTGGCTGCCTTGAAGTGCCGCGCATGGAAGCGGTGGCTTTCGGCGTCATGCATGTGGATGGGCGCGACCAGATTATCGATTTCGTTGAAAAACCCAAGGACCCGCCGGGCATTCCCGACAAGCCCGATCAGGCATTGGCCTCGATGGGGATCTATGTTTTTGAAACCCGGTTCCTGATGGACCAGTTGCGCCGGGATGCGGCGACCGAGGGGTCGAGCCGTGATTTTGGCAAGGATATCATCCCGCATATCGTCAAGAATGGTACGGCCTGGGCGCACCGGTTTGCCCGCTCCTGTGTGCGTTCGGCGAAAGAGGAAGTGGCCTATTGGCGCGATGTGGGCACGATCGATGCCTATTGGAAGGCCAATATCGATCTGACCGATATCGTGCCGCAGCTTGATCTTTATGATCGCGACTGGCCGATCTGGACCTATGCCGAGATCAATCCGCCGGCCAAATTCGTCCATGATATTGATGGCCGCCGCGGCAGCGCGGTGTCGTCGCTGGTCTCGGGGGATTGCATCATATCGGGTGCTTCGGTGCACCGCACATTGCTGTCGACGGGCGGCAGGGTGCATTCCTATTCGGTGCTCAATGACGCCGTGGTGTTGCCAAGGTGTACGATCGGGCGCGGGGCGCGGCTGAACAAGGTTGTGGTCGACAGCAATGTGACCATCCCTGACGGGCTGGTGGTTGGTGAAGATCCCGAGTTCGATGCCAAATGGTTCCGGCGCACCGATGAAGAGGTCGTGCTGATTACCCAGAAAATGATCGATAAATATCTGGCGGAAAAATGATCGAGGTTCTTTCCATCACGTCTGAAATCTACCCCTTGGTCAAAACGGGGGGGCTTGCCGATGTGGCTGGCGCTTTGCCCGGCGCGTTGGCGCGGCACGGGATCAATGTGCGCACTCTGGTGCCGGGCTATCCGCAGGTAATGGAGGCGCTCGGCAAAGGACGTGTTGTTGCCGAATTTGACGATTTATGGGGCGGACCCGCACGGCTGCTGGCCGGGGCCGCCAAGGATCTTGAGCTGATCGTCATTGATGCGCCGCATCTTTATATGCGCGATGGCGGGCCTTACCTGCAGGCCGATGGTAAGGACTGGCCTGATAACTGGGCGCGTTTTGCGGCCCTGAGCTGGGTTGGGGCTGAGCTGGCGCGCGGGCTGGTGGATGGCTACCGGCCGCAAATCGTGCATGCCCATGACTGGACCGCAGCGATGAGTGCGGCCTATCTCAAATTCGGGCCGCCGACCGATGTGAAGTCGATTGTGACCATTCACAATCTGGCGTTTCAGGGCCAGTTCGATGCCCATATATTCGATGATCTCAGATTGCCGCCCCATGCGTTTTCCATGGAAGGCGTTGAATATTATGGGGGGGTCGGATTTTTGAAAGCCGGGCTGCTCAGCGCGGATATCCTGACAACGGTCAGCCCCACCTATGCCTGCGAAGTGCGCACCAGCGATTACGGTATGGGACTTGAGGGCCTGTTGACGTCACGTGTCGATGATCTTTTCGGCATTCTCAACGGTATCGATACCGAGGTGTGGAATCCGGGCACCGATCCCATGCTCAAGGCGAATTACCGCACCAATACGGCCCATTTGCGCATTGAGAACAAGCATGCGGTTGAAGAGCGGTTTGGGCTTGAGGCAGGTGAGGGCCCGCTATTTGGCGTCGTCAGCCGCCTGACCTGGCAAAAGGGTATCGATTTGCTGGTGGAGACCATTGATGATCTGGTGGCGCAGGGCGGCCGGCTTGCGGTGCTTGGGTCCGGTGAGCCCGGGCTGGAAGCCGCGCTGACGGCTGCTGCAGAGCGGCATCCCGGCAAGGTCGGCATTATCATTGGTTATGACGAGGCGCTGTCGCACCTGATGCAGGGCGGGCTGGATGCGCTATTGGTGCCGTCGCGATTTGAACCTTGCGGGCTGACCCAGCTATTCGGACTGCGCTATGGCTGTGTGCCGGTGGTGTCGCGGGTCGGCGGGTTGTCGGATACGGTGATTGATGCCAATGAAGCCGCGCTTGATGCCGGTGTGGCGACGGGGGTGCAGTTTTTCCCCGTAACGGCAATGGCACTGGCCGAGGCGATCAAGCGCACCATTGTGTTGTTTGGCAGTCAGAAAATCTGGAAGAAGATCCAGCGCCGGGGCATGAAGTCCGAGGTGAGCTGGGATGCAAGCGCGGCGCGCTATGCCGAACTTTACACCAAACTGGTTGGACAGGCTCCCGACGATGACAATTAGCGAAATTGCGACGACCCCTTTTGATGGACAGAAACCGGGCACGTCCGGCTTGCGTAAACGTGTCTCGGTGTTCGCCCAGCCCAATTATGCCGAGAACTATCTGCAGGCGATTTTTGACAGTCTGGAGGATTTTGCCGGGTCCACGCTGATCCTTGGCGGCGACGGGCGGTTTTATAATGACATTGTCATTCAAAAAACCATCCGCATGGCGGCGGCGAACGGATTTGGCAAGGTGATTGTGGGGCAGGGCGGGTTGTTGTCGACGCCCGGTGCCTCGCATCTGATCCGGCATTACAAGGCGTTTGGCGGCCTGATATTGTCTGCCAGTCATAATCCGGGCGGGCCGGATGGTGATTTCGGCATCAAGTATAATATGGCCAATGGCGGGCCTGCGCCTGAGAAAAATACCGATACGGTCTATGCGCTATCGCAGAAAATTACCCGTTATCTGACCGTTGAGGCAGAGGATGTGGATTTGAACGTGCTCGGCGAGAGCAAGGTGGCGGGAATGGTGGTCGAGATTGTCGATCCGGTCACCGATTATGCGGCGCTGATGCAGACGCTGTTTGATTTTGACGCCATTCGCGCGCTGTTTGCCTCCGGGTTCCGCATGCAGTTCGATGCGATGCATGCAGTCACCGGGCCCTATGCCAAGGCGATTATTGAAGGCCTGCTGGGCGCGCCCGAGGGCACAGTGATCAACGGGGTGCCGCTGCCGGATTTCGGGGGCGGGCATCCCGATCCCAATCTGGTTTATGCCAAGGGTCTCTATGATCTTTTGATGCGCGATGATGGCCCGGATTTCGGCGCTGCCTCGGATGGTGATGGCGACCGCAACCTGATTATCGGGCACAAACGTTTCGTGACCCCCTCGGATTCCCTCGCCATTCTCGCCGCGAACGCGCATCTGGCACCGGGCTACAAGAATGGTATTGCCGGTATTGCCCGCTCAATGCCGACCAGTGCGGCGGCGGACCGGGTGGCAGAAGCACTCGGCATTGAAATGCACGAGACCCCGACCGGCTGGAAGTTTTTCGGCAATCTGCTGGATGCGGGCCGGGTGACCATATGCGGCGAGGAAAGTGCCGGCACCGGCTCGGACCATGTGCGCGAGAAGGACGGGCTTTGGGCCGTGCTGCTCTGGCTCAATATTCTGGCGGTCCGCCAGCAAAGCGTCGATGCCATTGTGCGCGACCATTGGGCGACATACGGGCGCAATTATTATACCCGCCATGATTATGAAGAGGTGGATGCGGAAAAAGCCAACGGGATGGTCACGGCTTTGCGGGACAAGCTTGCCGATCTGCCCGGGCAGGTTATTGACGGCTATACCGTCTCCTATGCCGATGATTTTGCCTATCACGATCCGGTAGATGGATCGTCGAGCGCGCATCAGGGCATAAGGATCGGTTTTGAGGATGGCTCACGCATTGTTGTGCGCCTGAGTGGCACCGGCACCGTGGGGGCCACGGTAAGGCTCTATCTGGAGCGCTATGCGGCACCGGATGGCGATCACGATCAGGAAACACAGGCGGCGTTGCAGCCGCTGATCGGGATCGTTGAGAAACTGGCGGAAATCCGGCGCTGGACCGGTCGAGAAGCGCCGAGCGTGATTACCTGATCTATTGGAGGCCTTTGCGCTTTGACGCCTGAACTTGTTCCCCATGCCGGCGCGGCCGAACCGCGTGGCGCGACCGTCCTTGATGATGGCGTCAATTTTTCAGTCTATTCCGAAACGGCCACCGATATCTGGGTATGCCTGTTCGATGCCCGGGACGAAGAGATTGGCCGGTTTTGGCTCGACGGACATGAAGACAATGTCCGCTTCGGGTTGATCTCGGGCATTGGCCCGGGCGCGCGCTATGGCTTGCGCGCCGATGGCCCCTATGATCCCTCGCAGGGCTATTATTTTGATCCCGACAAGCTGCTGGTCGATCCTTACGCCAAGCTGATCGATCGCCCCTTTGTGCGCAGCCCGCGCCTCTGCCTGCCACGTGAGGCCAAGGAGGATACGGCCTTGCTGGTGCCCAAGGGTATTGTGGTCGAGGCGGCAAGAGAGCGTTTGCAACCGCGGGACAATGCGCCGCCGGGGCTTGTCTATGAGCTCAATGTGCGCGGCTATACCATGCGGCATCCCGGTGTGCCGGAGCCGTTACGTGGCACCGTGGCCGGATTGACCACACGCCAAGTGATAGCGCATCTCCAGCATCTTGGTGTGGACGTTGTAGAACTGATGCCGGTGGCCGCCTGGATTGATGAAGGGCATTTGCCCATTCTCGGGCTGACCAATGCCTGGGGCTATAACCCGATCACCTATTTCGCCCCCGATCCACGGCTGATGCCGGGCGGGATGGCCGAATTGCGCGCCATGACCGATATCTATCGGGCGCATGGCATCTCGGTCATTCTTGATGTGGTTTATAATCATACCGGTGAGAGCGACGCTGAGGGGCCGGTGGTCAGCTTCAAGGGGCTGGATGCCCATGCCTATTATCGCCATGTGGAAGTGGATGGGCGCCAGGTGCTGGTCAACGATACCGGCACCGGCAATACGCTGCGCTGTGATCATCCCGAAGTGCAGCGGCTGGTGATCGACAGTTTGAGGCACTGGGTGGAGGCAGGCGGCGTTTCAGGCTTCCGTTTTGACCTCGCGACCATTCTCGGGCGCAATCTCGACGGGTTCGATGCGCAGGCCGATCTGATCGAAAAGATCAGGCACGATCCGGTTCTCTCCAAGTGCCTTTTGATTGCCGAGCCCTGGGATCCGGGGCCGGGCGGCTATCATCTTGGGTCCTTCGGCGATCCGTTTCACGAATGGAATGACAAATATCGTGATCAGGTGCGCGCGTTCTGGCGTGGGGATGATGACAAGCTCGGGGCGCTGGTGCGCAAGGTTGCCGGCACGTCCGGCGTGTTTGACCATAATGGCCGCAAGCCGTCGGCGGGGATCAATTTCCTTGCAGCGCATGACGGGTTCACCCTCGCGGATCTTGTCAGCTACGAGGACAAGCATAATGAGGCCAATGGCGAGGAGAACCGGGACGGGCACAACCACAATTCCTCGTGGAATTGCGGGGTGGAGGGGCCAAGTGATGACCCTGAGATCAATGCGACCCGTGCCCGGGATATCCGCGCCATGCTGGCGACATTGTTGCTCAGCCGTGGTGTGCCGATGCTGCAGCAGGGCGATGAAATGGGCCGAAGCCAGCAGGGCAACAATAATGCCTATGCCCAGGACAATGACATCACCTGGTTGGACTGGGAAAATGCTGATGGCGAACTGGTCAATTATGTCGCCGCGCTGAAGGCGTTCCGCGATGCGCATCCGGCCTTGAGCGCCGACCGGTTTCTGACCGGGGAAGAACAGAATGGCGTGCGTGATGTGGTCTGGCTGCATCCCGAAGGCCGGGAGATGGCAGAGGATGACTGGCACAATGCCGGCGCGTCAGTGGTCGGCATGCATCTTCATGACCAAGGGGACGAATTGATCATCTGGTTCAACCGCTGGGTCGATGCAGTCGATGTCAGCTTGCCGGAGCCGTCAACCGACAAAGGCTGGGCCAGTGGCATATGCTCGTCCGACGAGGAACCGGTATTTGGCGAAGCGAGCCGTCTGTCGCTGCCGCCGCGTTCGGTTCTCGCGATTGTGCCAGCCGGAGCTTGAGGCCTATCCGGCCTTGCTTTGCGGGGCGACCAGTCCGGCCTGTATTTCGATGAAACGGATAATCTCGTCGAGACCGTCGCGCCGCAACAGGTCGGTGAAAACGTAAGGCCGGTTGTCGCGCGCGGTCTTCGTGTCAGCTTCCATGACTTCGAGACTGGCACCGACATGGGGGGCCAGATCGGTCTTGTTGATGATCAACAGGTCGGAACGGGTGATGGCCGGGCCGCCCTTGCGCGGGATTTTTTCGCCCTGCGCTACGGAAATCACATAAAGCGTCAAATCGGCCAGATCGGGCGAGAAGGTCGCGGCCAGATTGTCGCCGCCGCTCTCGATCAGGACAATATCGAGATCGGGAAAGCGTTGGTTGAGATCGGCAATGGCGGCAAGGTTCAGCGATGCGTCTTCGCGAATGGCGGTATGCGGGCAGCCGCCGGTTTCCACCCCGACAATGCGGTCTTCTGAAATCGCCTGCAGCCGGGCAAGGATCAGCGCATCTTCCTTGGTGTAAATATCATTGGTGACCACGGCCATGGAATAGCGCTCGCGCATCGCTTTGAGCAGCATTTCGCAAAGGGTGGTCTTGCCGGAGCCGACCGGGCCGCCAATGCCGATGCGCAAGGGTCCATTGCTGCTCATTGGAACCTCCAGAAAGTGAGAAACAGAAAGCCCAACCCGATACCGATACAGAGCGGCGCGTAGAACTTCTTATCGAATGTGGCGAACGGCTCTTGCGGTGTCAAATTGCGCCACCAGCTGGTGTAGCCGGCAATGCCGCGCGCCAGAAAAATAAGCCCCAGCAATATGCCGCCGCCGACCAGAACCGGGTCCTGCTCGGTGCCGCTCAGGGAGAGGGCCCAAATCCCGGCGGTCAGCGTGAAAACGGCGACAAGGGCGGATAGCAGGCGCGATGGCATGCGTTCCACATCGCGATAGCCGAGGACCGTTCGGGCCAGGTTTTTCTGGTCATGGGTGGGCCATGTGCTGCCAAAAGCCCACATGACATGAATCATGGCGATGGCCAGCAGGGGGACGAAAACGAGGGAGGCGATGCCAGCGATCATGAGCGAAATATCCGGGAGTGCAGGGTTTCATGGGCCATTGCGGCGATATCGCTTGCGTAGCCGATTGCGCCGATATCGTCGAGTGTGCTTGCGGTCGCATTGCTTGCGCATGCCGCTATCAGTGGTTCGAGGGCGGCGAGCACTTTGAGCCCGTCGCTCTGGCCGAGCGGGACGAGGCGGATGGCCACCGAAATCTGGCTTTGGGAATAGGCGGTCAGAAAGGCAATCAGCGTATCTTCCAGCGGCACGGCATGGGCTGAGGCAATTGCCCCAACCGCTACCGGATAGGGGCAGGGCGCGGGCAGGCGCTCGAATATCGGTGAAGGCCAGGCGCTGGCGGCGGTGACAAAGGCATTGCCGATGACAATCAGTTCCGTGTGGCGCTGACCGGCCGGGGTGAGGGCGAGGCAAAGATCGGCCAGATGGGCCAATTGGGCAGGGTCTTCATGATGGCGGTGGGCATCGGCCAGAATGACCGCGTCTGTTCTGGCAGCCCCGTGGCGCAGATTGCCGCTGAGCCAGTCTTCGAGATCACATGCCTTGGCGACCCGTTTGTCGCTGATGGCGGTTTCGAGCCCGGCCGAATAGGCAAAGGCGCCCACGGGGAAGGCAGGCGACAGCCAGGACAGCAGGCGCTGGAGTGCCATCATGTCAGCCATGCGGGTGATCGTGCCCATTGTCGCCATGGCTGTGATAGGCCCCGCGTTCCGGCGAAAAGGGGCGGGTGACGTCCGTGACAATCGCGCCGAGCCCGGTCAGCATGTCGCGGATCACATGGTCGCGCTGGATATAGATATGGGTCTCATTCATTTCGGCGGGCAGGTGGCGATTGCCCAGATGCCAGCAAAGCTTTGCGAAATGAATCGGATTTTTGGCGGTGATTTCATAAAGCGCCTCATCGGCGGCGGCGATTTCGACCATGCGGCCATCTTCAAGGATCAGCACATCGCCCTGATCGAAGGCGATAGCCATGGGCAGGTCGACGAGAATCTGGTCGCCGGTTTCAAGCGTCAGCAATTTGCGGCGGAGATGGCGTTCGTCATGGGCTAGGGTGACCCTGGCAAAGGGCGTGCCCTGATACTGGCCGGCATGGCCGTGAGAAATGGCGCGGGTCATTTTGGGTGTTCCTCGCGGCGGACGGGCCGCGTTCAGATTGGGGTCTCGAACAGTTTTAATACCCAGCCAAATTCGTAGATCATGTGGGTGGTGACAAGGGCTAAGTGGAACTTGCGGTTGGCGGTGATCATCGCAATGACGCACAGCACGAAGAATATCGGCGTGCTGATGAACATTTCAGTGCCGTAATGGCTTAAATGGTCCCGGCCCTTGATCATGGTGTCGATGACATCAAGCAGCAGGGTGGTGGCCAGAAGGCCAAAAAACCAGCGGCGGCGGCTGAAGAAGAAATCCTCGTAATTCGCATATTCCCTGATGGCGTCCGGAAACAGGAAGGCGCACATCAAGAACAGCACGATGGTGTAGAAAATCAGAAAGAAAAAGACGCCGAAGGACCAGTGCTCCACATCATACAGCGCCACTTCCCACCACCAGAAGTGGATGAGCATCAGCATCAGCGTGCCGACCCAGGCGATATGGACGGGATAGATGTTTTTCTGGCCCGGATGCTGGATGAAGGCCGAAATGCCGGTCAGCAGCCGGGTAATCCCGAGGCCAATGACCATGCCCATGACAATGCGGATATGCGGAAAAATCTCCGCCGAGGTCAGGAGGGCATGGGGCGTGGGGTTCATGGAATGTCGTTGGCCTCAATACAGGTCACAAGCGGTTCCGCATCAAGGCCTTCGGTCAGATCGAACAGGCTGGCTTCCGCCCCTTTGGTCCACCAGACATATTTGCCCGATATGTAGCGCACGCCCGAGGCGGCGAGGGTGGTGACGAAAATCAGTTTTTTGCCCTCAACCGGCAAAATGGCCAGATAGTCCGGATCGGCGTTGAGATATTCGACCTGCATCGTGTCGTCGGTATCCTCGCATTTATAGCGCACCAGATGCCGTTCGGCATTGCCGGGCAGGGTGATGACCAGTTGCATGCTGGTTTCGGCAGCCATTGCCGGCACGGCTAAAGGGCTAGTGCCAAAAAGGGCCAAGGCGATTGCGCCAGACACAAAGCGTTGCATGATATCTCCCAGATCGTCCGCCGGCTGCAAATCAAGAATGCGCCAAAGCGCCGACACCGCCAGTAGACCAGACAAGAGAGCTGTTGTGAACATGCGTTTTACATCGCCCGCATCAAGGCTGCTGGGACAGAAATCAACAAGTCTGCGGCAGATAGCGAAGCAGATAGCGTCTTTTTGTATAAATTTTAACCGAGTTCATTGTCGGAATATTCTTATTGGTGATTATAAAAATCACGTATAGGACGCGGACAAAGCAAGCATCATGACACTGGAAACCATTGAAGCCGCCAGCGTGCGGTTTGTTGGCAGAATCGCGGGGCGTTACACGCTGCCCGCGCGCAAGGTGCGTAATGGCCGTGCGGTTTTTGCCTGCCAGACACAATCGATGACGCCCAAGCAGATTCTGGTTTCCGCACCGGTGAGCAGCCCGCCGGGGGCGCCGGTTTCAGCGAATTTTGAGGAACTCGGCCTGATACATGGTCATATCAGCAGGATGATTGATGGCGGGTTCGCCATTGAGATCGATGGGGGCGCGACCAATGTGGCAAGGCTGGCCGCCCGGATCAACTGGATCAAGAAGAGCATGACCCTCGGGGTGCCAGACAGCCGCAGCCACAAACGCGTCATTCCCCGCAATCCGCATTCCACGCTGGTGCTGGCCAATGGCCGGCTGGTGAAATGCTTCGTGGTCGACATGTCCGCATCGGGTGCCGCCATTTCTGCCGATCTCAAGCCGCCGCTCGGGACGGCGCTTGCCGTGGGGCAGATTGTGGGCCGGGTGGTGCGCCGTCTCGAAGTGGGGTTCGCCGTGCAGTTCGTGGCGCCGCACCCGCTGGAGAGCATCGAGCAATATCTGCTGAAGGCCCCCCAGGAAATGCGCGCCTGAGCGGCTTTCTTCGCCTCGGAACAGCCGTAACCGGCGATTAATAATAGCGGCAGATTTCATCTTCGTGCCGCATTGTTCTTATAACTTCGCTATCTCCCCTGCTGTCAGGATGAAATGAAACCCATATCCTTGCAAAGGGCGTGTTGAATTGACTGAACCGAAACCGGAGATGGCCGCACCCATCTGGTGGCATAAAAGCCGCCTTGCCACGCGGGCCGAAAAAATAGCCGATGCGATTGTGCATGGCGTCGGGCTTGTCGTCGCTTTGCTCTGTGGTTCAGCCCTTTTGACCATAGCCCTGATCAAAACCGCCCCGCAGGAATTTCCCGCCCTTGTGGTCTATGTCGCTTCGCTGGTGGCGGTGCTGTCGATTTCCATGGCGTTCAACCTATGGCCGCGTACGGATTTCAAACGCCTGTTGGCACGGCTGGATCAGGCAGCAATTTTCCTTTTTATCGCCGCGACTTATACGCCGTTTCTCTCGCTGATGTGGGGCACGCCCGAAGGCATGGGGCTGATGATTTTCGTCTGGAGCACCGCGCTTATTGGCATTGCCTTGAAGCTGATTGTACCCGAGAAATTCGGGCGTCTGGCGATTGTGCTTTATCTGGCCATCGGCTGGAGCGGCATTCTGGTGTTCCAAAGCCTGGCCGCCGCCTTGCCGGACACGGCCCTGTGGCTGGTGGTTGCGGGTGGGGTGACCTATTCCCTCGGGATCATTTTTCACCTTTGGGAAAAGCTGACCTTTCATAGCGCCTTATGGCACCTGTTTGTGGTGATCGGCGCTTCCCTGCATCTGATCGCCCTGTTTGATGCGATGGTGATCAGCCGCTGGTAGGCGCCTATCCGGGCTTATTGTTCAGCACGCCGGGCCAGATCATCGAAATCGCCGACGGCGAGATAGTGAAATTCGCGCACCAGCCGCAAGACCGGTGACAGGGCGAAGCAGGCCGAGCCGAGGACAAAGCACCAGATGGCCGGTACCTGCAGGGCTGCATAGAAGAACATCACTGAACCGACCAGAAAAAGTCCCGCCGCGGTGACATCCACGACAGTGAAGCTCAGCTCGTAAAGGGCATAAAGCCGGCGATGCAGCGGGGATTTCGTTGCGTTATCGGGGGCGAAAATTGTCATTGAATGGTTCCCATTACTGTTGCCATACGCATGTTTTGATTTTGCGTTGAGGTTGGGCCCCTTTTACAGGGCTGGGCCATGCTGTCCAATTCCACCCCTGTCAGACCGGATGGGGGGGCGTGCGCAGGCGCGCCATGCTCAACGCGTCAACATAGGCCCCATTGCGGAAGGCGAAGGCTTTGAGCGTGCCTTCGGCCTGAAAGCCAAGCTTTTCATAAAGCGCAATCGCCGGTTTGTTATCGGCGAATACCGTCAGTTCCAGCCGGCGAATGTCGAGCCATTGGTCGGCGGCCTGGATCAGGGCTGTGGCCATGGCCTTGCCAACGCCGCGCCCGACATAGTCGTCATGCACCATCATGCCGAGGCTGGCGGCGTGGCGGCGACGGCCCTTGAAGCGGTTAAGCGCGGCATTGCCGATGAGATGGCCGTCAATGCTGGCGACCAGATAGAGATCATCCGGCGCGTCCGTGTTGAGATTGGTGCGGATTTGCTCGGGGCGGTGAAAGGGCAGGCGCAGGGTGCCCTGGCGCACGCCGGGCAGGTTCATCAGGGCGCAAAGCCCGTCGGCATCATCGGGCCGGCAGGCGCGGATGACGAGACTGTCGAGCAGGGATTTTTTCGGCGCGTCGGAGAGTTTTTTCAGCATTCTGTCCTCATGTCGGTTGGAACCGGTGGGACAGAAACTGTTCAGACCCAACCGTTCCGGCGGGGTCTTGTGGGAATGATCGGTTAGCCTATAGCCGCACGAACGCCACACACCCCGAGGTGTGCATCAGCATGGTGACGGTCATGGTGCGCGTGTTGATCATGGGGTCGAGAATTGGCTGGTGTGCGGTCTTTTGTCAAGACGGGTCTTGGGGGCGGGTAGGTGCCGCGCGGCTGACGCTACGCGCAATGACGTGGGGGCTGGTATGGGCAACGCGCTCACCCCCACCACCTTCTTGCCCGGACTTGATCCGGGCATCCATGCGATGGCGCTGCGCGATAATTGGGCGTGTGGTGCAGGAAGATTTTGCCTGAGCGGCACTCTCGCCCGTGTGGATGGTGGGTCATGGACCCTCGGGTCAAGCCCGAGGGAGAAGGAGGGGCCTGAGGGAGAAGGAAGGGGGGTCTCCGATGCCGGGCCTTCGCTCCGGCAAATCGTCATGAAAAGCTAAACCCCGCTTTTACCAGTCAGCCAGCTTTACCTTGTCCAAACGCGCGCGCGCCCGCGTAATGGGTCTCTGGAAAAGGAGAGGCGATGCGTTTTCCACGTCTGCCTTTGGTGCCGCAATTGCTGCTGGTGTCCGCTTTGGGCTTCGGTGCGGTATCGTTTGCCCGTTCGCCAGACGCCTTTATGGCCGGCACCCAGTCCATGACCATGCAAATTGCCTCGGGTGGCTATGCCAGTGCCGGCAAATGCGTGATCAAGGGCAATGTCAGCATCAATTCGGGCGAACACATCTACCATGTGCCCGGCCAGGAATTTTACACCCGAACCCGCATCAGCCCCGAATACGGCGAACGCTGGTTCTGCTCCGAAGCAGAAGCCCGCGCTGCCGGGTGGCGCAAGGCCTATAGATAGCGGCGTTATGCTTGAGCGCTGACATTTTCAAATCGCCAACCTCGGGCTTGACCCGAGGGCCAATGATGCGCCTCAATTCAGGAATGAGCGCATGGGTTTACATTCTGGCCAACAAACCGCGGAGCACCCTTTATGTGGGTGTCACCAACAACCTTGTGCGCAGGGTGGCGGAGCATAGGGATGGGCTGGTTGAAGGCTTCACCAAAACGCATGGGGTGAAGACGCTCGTTTATTATGAAGCGCACGCTACGGTGCCGTTGGCCATCCAGCGTGAGAAAAACATCAAGCACTGGGTGCGGCAGTGGAAGGTGGAGCTGATTGAGGGCATGAACCCCAAATGGGAGGATTTGTGGGGACAGATTACACAGTGATCGGGAGCAGTGATTGGCGGTCGGTTCCTACTCTCCCGAACACCCCCAAATTGTCATACTCGGGCTTGACCCGAGTACCCATGCGATGGTGCGGCGCGATAAGTGGGCGTGTGGTTCGGGAAGGTTTTGCCCGGACCCGCCCAGCGTCCGTGTGGATGGTGGGTCATGGGCCCTCGGGTCGAGCCCGAGGGTGACGAGTGGGGGTAAAAACCGGCAAACTGCCTTGCCTGCAAGTGACACATTACAAACGTCTTCACTAGCCAGTTGCCGTGCTTTTCTCATTTCCATGCGCCTTGATCGCCATGCTTCCCCACCGCCATACGCCCCGTCGTTATAATTCCCCATCGTGATAACACCCCCAAATCGTCATACTCGGGCTTGACCCGAGTACCCATGCGGTGGTGCGATGGGGTAAATGGTCGTGTGGTTTGGGGAGATTTTGGCCGAGCACCGCCCAACGTCCGTATGGATGGCGGGTCATGGGCCCTCGGGTCAAGCCCGAGGGTGACGAATGGTGGTGCTAGAGGTTCGTCTTGTCGTTTTGGCCATCCTTAGTGCTACTTGTAGAACCGGGGAAAGCCGTTAGAGTTCGTAAGATAAGGCATTCGAGGGAGGGCGTGATGCACGGCAAAGAGGTGGCGCAACAACTGCGCGAGATTATTCAGGGAATGAAGGCGAATGGCACTTCATCTATAGATGTAGATGCGCTCATTGCTTATCTTCGAAAAGTCGAGGCTGATCCAAATGCTGTTGCAACGGCGGGGGACCAAGAGCGTTCGTGGCAGGACCAGGAAAATGCACGAACCAATGCCAAGCTTCTAGAGTCACACAACAACGCGACCTATCAAATGGTCAATGCTGCTGGGGAGGCTGCGGCCAAGGCGCTGTTCCTTTTAAATGGTGGCGCGGCGATTGCTATGTTGGCATTTGTTGGACAACTGGCCGCGCGAGGAATCGAATGGGCCGCACCGTTTGGTCAACCTTTACTGGGATTTGGTTGGGGGGCGCTTGGCGCAGCCGGCGTTTACGGCTGTCGGTATTTTGCACATTGGGCTTGGCGACCTACAAAAAAGGAGTGGCACGAGACCTGCGGGCACATCCTCAACGGCCTTTCGATTGCCTTGGGCTTCGTTAGTTTCCTGCTATTCGCGTGGTCACTCACAGCAGCGAACAGCGCTTTTGGCGGCCTTGGTATCGGTACCCCTTGACCTCCCCAGATTTCCCCCTTATCAATCCAGCTCTGAATTTTAATCGAGGAACCGAAATGCGGTTTGAGACTCTCGTAATCGTTATGGAGCGCATTGGCGTCGCGGGTTAGTAATACCTGCGGACGGTGATGCGCGTGCAAGGCTCCCCCAGGGAGCCTTTTTTATTGCCCTGATTTCCAGACGGTCTAAAACCTCTGGACATCGGGTTGGGATGGGAAGCTTCAGGTGCACCCACGTCTTGCAAGGCGGCCTGTAACTTCCTCTGGACAGGGGTGAATTAGGCAACGAGGAGACGGCAGAATGGCCGAGAAAATGACCGGCGCGGAAATGGTGATCCAGGCTTTGCAGGATCAGGGGGTAGAGCACATGTTCGGCTATCCCGGCGGTGCCGTATTGCCCATGTATGACGCGATCTTTCAGCAGGACAAGATTGAACACATTCTGGTGCGGCACGAGCAGGGCGCAACCCATATGGCTGAGGGCTATGCCCGCTCCACCGGCAAGGTTGGCGTCGTGCTGGTCACGTCCGGTCCCGGTGCCACCAATGCGGTGACCGGCCTGACCGATGCGCTGCTCGATTCCATTCCCATGGTCTGCATTACCGGCCAGGTGCCCACCTCGTTGATCGGCTCGGACGCGTTTCAGGAATGCGACACGGTCGGCATCACCCGCAATTGCACCAAGCATAATTATCTGGTGAAGCGGATCGAGGATTTGCCGCGCATCATGCACGAGGCGTTTTATATCGCAGGTTCGGGCCGTCCCGGTCCGGTTGTCGTCGATATCCCCAAGGACGTGCAGTTTGCCGTTGGCGAATATAGCAAGCCGGCTAACCTGACCAGCCACAAGAGCTATCACCCCCAGCTTGAGGGCGATCTCGCCTCGATTGAAGCGGCGGTGGATTATATGCTGCGCGCCCGCCGGCCGATTTTCTATACCGGTGGCGGCATCATCAATGCCGGGCCGGAAGCCTCGGAAAATCTGCGCGAACTGGCAGAACTGACCGGTTTCCCGGTGACCTCGACCCTGATGGGGCTGGGCGCATTCCCGGCGTCCAATAAGCAGTGGATGGGCATGCTGGGCATGCACGGGCGCTATGAGGCCAATATGGCCATGCATGATTGCGATCTGATGATCAATATCGGTGCGCGGTTTGACGACCGGATCACCGGCCGGCTTGATGCGTTCTCGCCCAATTCAACCAAGATCCATGTGGACATCGACCCGTCCTCAATCAACAAGACGGTGATGGTCGATCTGCCGATCATTGGCGATTGTAACCATGTGCTGGAAGAGATGATCCGCATCTGGCGCACCAAGACCAATGAATCGCGTGAAGCGGCACTGGCCCCGTGGTGGGAGCAGATCGACAAGTGGCGCGCGGTCAATTCGCTGCAATACAAGCCGTCCAAGGACGTGATCAAACCGCAATTCGCCATCGAGCGGCTGGCGGCGGCAACGAAGGACCGGGATGTCTATATCACCACCGAAGTTGGCCAGCACCAGATGTGGGCGGCGCAGTATTTTCCGTTCGAAAAACCCAATCACTGGATGACCTCCGGCGGGCTGGGCACGATGGGTTATGGCCTGCCGGCAGCAGTTGGCGTGCAGGTGGCGCATCGCGATGCGCTGGTGATCGACATTGCGGGCGAAGCCAGCGTGCAAATGACCATGCAGGAATTCTCCACCGCCATTCAGTACCATTTGCCGATCAAGGTGTTCATTTTGAACAATGAATATATGGGCATGGTGCGCCAGTGGCAGGAATTGCTGCATGGCGGGCGCTACTCCTCGAGCTATTCGGAAAGCCTGCCCGATTTCGTCAAGCTGGCGGAAGCCTTTGGCGGCAAGGGCATTCGCTGTGAGGACCCCGCCAATCTCGATGCGGCCATTCAGGAAATGCTCGATTATGACGGGCCGGTCCTGTTCGATTGCCGGGTGTCGAAGGAAGAGAACTGCCTGCCGATGATCCCCTCGGGCAAGGCGCATAATGAAATGATCCTGCCGGACACAGCGGATATCGGCAATATCATCGATGAAGAAGGCAAGATGCTCGTTTAGGGCGTTGAAAGGGTAATGACGATGAACGCACATCTTCAGCCGAGCGGATCGGCCTATTTTCTGACCAAAGACACCAATGCGGTCGAACGGCACACGCTTTCCGTGCTGGTCGATAACGAGCCGGGCATTCTCGCACGTATAGCCGGGCTGTTCTCCGCGCGGGGCTTCAATATCGATAGCCTCACGGTCTCCGAGACCGAACATGAACAGGGTTTGAGCCGCATCACGGTTGTGACGGTGGCCAGCCCCAAAGTGCTGACCCAGATCAAGCTGCAGCTGGAGCGGCTGGTGCCGGTCCACAAGGTGCATGACCTGACCGCCGAGGGCAATCCGCTTGAACGCGAACTGGCTTTGGTCAAGGTCGCGGGCAAGGGCGAGAACCGGGTGGAAACCCTGCGTCTGGCCGATGCCTTCCGCGCCCAGGTGGTGGATGCCTCGACCGAGAGCTTTGTGTTCGAGATCACCGGTAAGGCCTCGAAAATCGAGCAGTTCATCGCCCTGATGGTGCCGCTTGGCCTGGTCGAAGTGGTCCGCACCGGGCTCGCCGCCATCTCGCGCGGCCCCGACCGCATGTAACGGCCTAGCCGATCGCCGAGAGTTCCTCGGCGAGAAAATCGAACACCATTCTGACCCGCCGCGACGTGTTGAGCCCGCGGTGGGTCGTTAGCCACATCGGGAAGGTCATCGGCTTGATCTGACCGGGCAGCACCCGCACCATAGCCGGGTCCGCATCGCCGATTTTTTCCGGCACCATGCCAATGCCAACCCCGTGCCGGGCGAATTGCCAATGCACGCAATGGCTGGCGGTGATGACGGTGAGGTTCTTGCGCGTCAGCGACAGGCCGAGCCCATTGATCGCATCGAGATATTGGTCATTGGCCTCAAAGCTGATGAAATCTGCACGGCTGAGATCAGCCGCTGTCGCCGGATTGCCGATCCGCGCCAGATAGGCGGGGGTGGCATAGAACCGGGCATGTTGGTCATTGAGGCGTTTGGCGATCAGGTCCGGCTGGGTGGGGCGGAAACTGCGAATGGCGATATCGGCTTCGCGCCGCTTCAGGTCCATCGCCGCATTCGAAGCGACCACTTCCACATCGATCCCCGGCGCGCGCTGGCGCAATCTGGCGATGATCGGCGGCAGCAAATAGGCGGATTCGATTTCGCTGGCGGTGAGGCAGATCGACCCCTCAAGGGTTTGCGACTGGCCCGAGGCGGCTAGCGACATCCGGCCCGCCGCTTCGCCCATGGCCCGCACATGATCAAGCAGTTCAATGCCGCTCGGCGTCAGGATCAGCCCGCGCCCGGCGCGCTCGAACAGGATCACCCCCAGCTCGGCTTCCAGCGCATCCACCTGCCGCCCCAGCGTGGGCTGGGTCATGCCCATGGCCCGCGCCGCCGCCGACAGGGAGCCTTCTTCTGCTGTCACCAGAAACGCGCGGGCGCGGTTCCAGTCGAATTTCATATTTCGCCAATCCATGCGTTTATGCATATCAAATGAAGGAGTTTCGTCAATTCCCTGCGTAAAAATGCATGGTTATGGTCCGCTCAGTTTTGGAACCCCCGAATTGATGGAGAGAAAAATGAAAGCCGCTGTAAACGAAAATTATGGACCTGCCGATATCATCGAGATCAGGGATGTACCGCGCCCCGAGATCGGGGATAATCAGGTTCTGGTTCAGGTCTATGCCGCCGCCGTGACCACGGGAGACTGGCGCGTGCGCGCTTCGGCCTTTCCCGGCGGCCTGTGGCTGGCAGGGCGGTTGATGATGGGCCTGTTCGCCCCGCGCAGCAAAATCCGGGGCAGTGCCTTTGCCGGGCGGGTGGTGTCCGTTGGGCCAGATGTAAAGAACCTGCGCATGGGGGATGCGGTATTTGGCTTTGTCGATTCCGGTGCTCATGCCGAATATGTGGCGATGGATGCCGACAAGGCGATTGCCAAAAAGCCCGAAGCCCTGAGCTACCCGCAAGCGGCGGCATTGCCGTTCGGGGCCATATCGGCGCTTGTCTTCTTGCGGGATTTTGCCCGGATCAAGCCGGGCTGGAAGGTGCTGGTCGCTGGTGCCTCGGGCGGGGTTGGCGTTTATGCGGTGCAGCTGGCGCGCCATTTCGGTGCCGAGGTGACGGCAATCACCAGCACGGGCAATATGGACATGGTCCGCGATCTCGGCGCGAACCGGGTGATCGACTATACGACACAAGATTATTCGGAAGGGCCGGAGGAATATGATCTGATCTTCGATGCGGCGGGGGTGACGCGCTATGGACGGGCAAAACGGGTGCTGAAGCAGGATGGCATCTATATGCCGCTCGAATTTGGCGTGATCACCGTCTTTCAGGCCCTGATAGCGCCCTGTGTTGACAAAAAAAGGATCGTTGTGAACATCTCCGGAGATACCGGGGCTGATCTGGAAATCCTCTCCGGCCTCGTCTCCGCCGGTGCCCTCAAGGCGGTGGTTGACCAGTGTTTCGCGTTTTCAGACATTGTTGCCGCGCATCAACGTGTCGAGACACGGCACGCACGGGGCAGCGTGATTGTGACCCTGGCCGGGTAGGGCAGGGGGCGGCCGGGTCCAAGGGCCGTTCCCGCGCGTAAATCAGCACTGGCGTGTTGAATATGTCATGAATTCAGGTTTCCATCAGCGGGGAAGGCAAGGAGGTGGATTATGCGTGCAGCGGTCCTGGAGCAATTTGGCGGTCCCGACGTCGTAAAGATCAAGCAGGTGCCCAAACCGGCCCCCCAACCTGATCAAATTCTGATTCGCATTCATGCCAGCACGGTGGATATTGCCGATGTCCGGTGCCGCGCCCTGCGGGTGCCGCCCGGCATGGGGCTGCTGGTACGAGTCGCCCTGGGCATTTTCAGGCCGCGCAAACGGATACTGGGCATGGAACTGGCCGGGCAGGTGGAGGCGGTGGGCGACCAAGTCACCAAATTCAAGCCCGGCGACAAGGTATTCGGCAGCAGCGGCTTTGATTTTGGTTGTCATGCCGAATACCGGGCCTTGAGCGAAGACGCGCCGCTGGCGGCGATGCCTGAGGGGATCAGCTATGAAGAGGCCGTTGCCCTCGGCTTTGGCGCGCATACCGCATTGATCTTTTTTCACTGCGGCAAGCTCAGGGCCGGAGAACACATTCTGGTCAATGGCGCTTCGGGTGCCGTGGGCGTGGCGGCGGTGCAGATCGCCAAACATCATGTCGGGGCGGAAGTGACCGGTGTCTGCAGCACGCGGAATGTCGAACTGGTCAAATCTCTCGGCGCCGATCACGTGATTGATTATACCCGGCACGATTTCAGGCAGGGCGGCGCCCGGTATGACGTGGTCATGGATAATGTCGGCAATGCCGCTTATCCGCAAATCAGATACCTGCTCAAGCCCGGTGGACGGCACTTCATGGTCATAGCCGCTAATCTTGGGCAAATGCTGCTGGGAGCGCTCCGCAAGCCGGTGGTGACCGGAGAAGAGGATGGCGGCGCCAAACTGCTGAACGCCGCAATGATCCAACAAATCGCCAATCTTTATCGGCAGGGCAAGCTGAAGCCGGTGATCGACAAAACCTTTCCTTTCGCCGAAATCGCCAAGGCGCATGCCTATGTGGATACCGGGCACAAGCGCGGCAGTGTGGTCGTCACCATGGAGCCGGAAACCGCCTGAGGCGCGATAAATCGTATTCAGGGCAGGTGGCAGCGCGCAGGAAACCCGGCTATACCCGTTGCAGAACAACGCTTTTCCGGGAACCTGCCGTGACCAAACTTTCCGTCAATCTGAATGCCGTGGCGCAACTCCGCAACCGGCGCGATGTGGGCTGGCCGAGTGTCACCGGGATTGCCCGTCTGGTGCTGGATGCGGGGGCGGCGGGCATTACAGTGCATCCGCGTCCCGATGAGCGTCATATCCGGCGCACCGACGTGTTTGAATTGCAGGGTGTGCTCAAGGATTATCCGGCGGCCGAATTCAATATCGAGGGCTATCCGAGCGAGGATTTTCTGATGCTGGTGGAAAAGGTCCAGCCGCATCAGGTGACCTTTGTGCCTGACGATCCGGCGCAGGCGACTTCTGATCACGGCTGGGATATTGCGGCCAATGAGGACCTGCTGGTCAATGCCATCGCCCGCATGCATGCGCTGGGTATTCGCGTCAGCCTGTTTGTCGATGAAGATCCCGCCGTGCCGGCGCTGGCTGCCAATGTCGGGGCGGACCGGGTCGAGCTTTATACCGGCCCTTATGGTGCCAGCTTCCGCCTGCCGGAAGGGGCAAGCCATCTCAAGGCTCTGGCGGCGACGGTAAAAGCGGCTAGGGAAGCAGGGCATAATGTCCGTACGGGCGGCGCGGGGCTCGGGGTCAATGCCGGCCATGATCTGACGCTGGAAAACCTGCCGGCATTTGTCGCCGCAGTGCCGGGGGTGGATGAGGTGTCCATCGGCCACGGCATTACTGCCGACGCACTGGTGCTGGGCTTTGCCGAGGCTGTGCGGCGATATAGGGAAGTTTTGGTCGGTTAAGCTCTTTTGCCGAAGGCGCGGAGGAAGGTTTTCACCGTGTTGCGGGCCATGGCATCCAGATCAGCTTCGCTGGGTTTCTGCCCGAACCGGGTGTCATTGCGCAATTCGCCCGTCAGCAGGGACATGAACTGGCGCGCGGCCAGTGCCGGGTCATCCAGTTCAAGATAGCCGGCATGGGCCAATTGGGCGAAGCGGGCGGTGACGGCGGGGTGTTTCTTGCCGGGTCCGTATTCGCGCCAGGTGGTGAAGAGTTCGGGATAGCGGGCACCCTCGGTCTCGATCAGCTTCATCAGCCATTTGCCATTGGGATCGCACATGACCTTGCGCAACAGGCGGCCGGCAAAACCGGTCAATTCCTGTTCCAGGTCCTCAGGCTCAATGGGAAATGTGTCGAGAACGGCAAAGAAATCGGCGCTGGAGCGCTCGGTCAGGGCAGCTACGACCGCCTTGAACAGCTTCTCCTTGTCACCCAGCTGATTATAGATGGTCTGGCGCGACACCCCGGCACAGCACGCCACGGCATCAATACTGGCACCCGCATAACCCTGCTGACAGAAAATGGCGGCAGCAGAATCTATGATCGAGCGGCGCTTGCTGGGCGGGGCTGATTGCAGTTCCGAATCGATCTGTGCTGTTTCTGTCGGCATGTCCATGGGCGCACCATACTAGGGCTTGACGGATTGGACAATAGTGTCCAAAATAATTGACAGGTGAGTCACTTCTCCTCCCCCATTCCTTTTTAGATGGGACTCATCACCAGCATTTTCAACAATAACGAATGCACAGCCGCGTGACCGTGGGTGTGTGTCGCAGGAAAGGTTTTTCCCGTGCGGACGAATTTTTTAATCACCGCCCTGATTTTGGGCCTCTTAACGGCTATTGGGCCGTTTGCCATCGACATGTATTTGCCCGCGCTTCCCACAATCGGTGAGCATCTGGGGGCAGACACCGCTGCGGTGCAGCTCAGCCTCATGTCGTTTTTCATCGCCATGGCCGCGTCGCAGATCGTATTCGGGCCTCTCTCGGACATGTTCGGGCGCAAGGCACCGCTTTATTTTGGTCTGGTACTTTATGGTATTGGCGGCATTGGCTGTGCCCTCTCGCCGACAATCGAATGGCTGATCGCCTTTCGTTTTCTCCAGGGTGTCGGGGCTTGCGCCGGCATGGTTATCTCCCGCGCGGTTGTGCGGGATCTGCATACCGGTCCGGAAGCGGCGCAGTTGATGTCGCTTTTGATGCTGGTCTTCAGCGTATCGCCCATTCTCGCCCCGCTGACGGGCAGCCTGGTCATCGCCTTTGGTGACTGGCGGACGATTTTCTGGGTCATGGTCGGTGCCAGTATTTTTGGTCTGATCCTCGCCATCTTTGCGCTCAAGGAAACCCGGCCCATCACCATGCGTCAGCAAAGCAGTATCGGCAGCGCGCTTGTTGCCTATGGCACGCTGCTCAAGGATCCGGGCTTTCTGGGTCTGGTGTTCATCGGGGCCTTCGGCATGGCCAGCTTCATGACCTATCTGGCCAATTCCTCGTTCATCCTGATCGATCATTACGGGCTCACCCCCACACTTTACAGCGTGGCCTTCTCGGTCAATGCCGTGGCCTTTATCGGCATGTCGCAGCTGACCGGTTTTCTGGGCAAGCGGGTGGGGCTGCAACGGGTTATCCGTACGGCCGTTGCCGGCTATGCCATCACCATGGTGGCGCTGTTTCTGGTCACGGCCTTTGGCATTGATCAGCTCGGCGTGATGATGGTGATGTTGTTCGTGGGCTACGGCTTCCTCGGCATGGTCATCCCGACCTCCGCCGTGTTGGCGCTGGAAGAGCATGGCCGGATTGCCGGAACCGCTTCGGCGCTGATGGGGACATTGCAGTTCGCCACCGCAGCGGTGGTGATGGGTGTTGTCGGCGTGTTCTTCGATGGCACGTCGCTGCCGATGATTGCGGGTATTGCCGCCTGTTCGGTTCTGGCCTTCGGGCTAACCTGGCTCACTCTTGGGCGGCGCGCCCGCGCTGTGCCCGCGCAATAAGCCAGTCCGTCAAAATATAAAGCCGGCCGTCGCATATCTGCGGCGGCCGGCTTTTTCATGCAGATTGTTCAGTGGGTGGTGTCAGGCCTTGTTCTTTTCCGCGTCAAAGCGCTCGCGGGCAGTCTGCACCTGTTCCGCATTGGCCTTGGCCCAGCGCCCCAGCGCCGAGACCGGGCACAGTAGATCGCTGCCCATGCCGGTCAGCTCATATTCCACTTTCGGCGGTATCGTTGGATAGACAGTGCGTTCAACAAACCCATCCCGTTCGAGATTGCGCAGGGTGGTGGTCAGCATTTTCTGGGAGATGGTCCCCACCTCGCGACGCAGCTCCGAGAAGCGCATTTTGCCGTTTCCGAGCAGGGAAACCACCAGAATACTCCACTTGTCGCCAATGCGCGAAAGCAGGTCGCTGACCAGCGCACAGTCCTGACCAACCTCGAATGCCTGATGGTCCATCGGAACCTTACTTACCTCGAGGTGACCGTGTTTCGAAAAAGTGCCTTCTTGCATGTCGCTTCCAGTATTTATAACTCACCTAGTTACCAACATATACCAACACAGGAAGATATTCCAATGCTCAAAATTGCGGTTATCATCTCCAGCACGCGCGACACCCGTTTCGCCGACAAGCCGGCCAAATGGATTTTTGATCTCGCCAGCAAGCGCGATGATCTTGAGGTCGAAATGGTTGACCTGCGCGATTACAATCTGCCGTTCTTCAACGAGGCCGCCTCCAATCTCTGGATGCCGTCCACCGATGAGAATGCCGTGAAATGGCAGAACAAGATTGCAGAGTTTGACGGCTATATCTTTGTGACCGCCGAATATAATCGCTCGATCACCGGCGCTTTGAAGAACGCGCTCGATCAGGCCTATAAAGAGTGGAACAAGAAGCCGGCCGCTTATATGGGCTACGGCGCCATGGGCGCGACCCGTGCGATCGAGCATCTGCGCCTGATCAATGTCGAATTGCAGATGGCACCGGTGCGTGCCGGCGTGCATATCGGCGGTTCGGAATTCTTCAAGGTCCATCCCCTGGGCGGCAATGGCGAGATCGCCGAGATTGAAGAAGTGCTGCTGCCAGGCGCCAATGACATGCTGAACGAGCTGAGCTGGTGGGGCAATGCCCTCAAGACCGCGCGCAACGCGGGCTAGGCTTTAGCGACGACGCGGGCCTCCCAGTCCGCGAACAAGGAGACCGCCGCATGGAAAGCCATGCGGCGGTCTTTTTTTAAGCAGAATTCCGGGAGCTAGACCTTGAGGCGATAGCCGGTTTTGAAAATCCAGAACACGGTCGCAAGACAGACTGCGAGGAACAGGGCGATGGCCGCAAGGCTTATGCCCACATCCACATCAGACGTCCCGTAAAAGCTCCAGCGGAAGCCGGAGACCAGATAAACCACCGGGTTGAACAGCGTCACCGTCTGCCAGAACGGGGGCAGGACCGAGATCGAATAAAAGCTGCCACCCAAAAAGGTGAGGGGGGTGATGATCAGCATCGGCACGATGTTGAGCTTTTCAAACCCGTCGGCCCAGATGCCGATGATGAAGCCGAACAGCGAGAACGTCACCGAGGTCAGGGCCAGAAAACTCAGCATCCAGACCGGATGCTGGATTTCGAGCGGCACGAACAGCCCGGCGGTTGCCAGAATAATGCCCCCCAGAATGATCGACTTGGTGGCCGCGGCACCGACAAAGCCAAGGACGATTTCCGGTGCCGCGATCGGTGCGGACAACAGCTCATACATGGTGCCGGTGAATTTCTGGAAATAGATGCCGATGGCGGCATTGGAGACGCTTTGCATCAACAGCATCAGCATGACCAGGCCCGGGACGATGAAGGCACCATAGCTGACCCCGTCAATCTCCTGAATCCGGGAGCCGATGGCGGCCCCGAAGACGACGAAATAAAGCGAGGTGGAAATGACCGGGGCGAGGATGGACTGCATCATGGTGCGGCGGGTCCGCGCCATCTCCGCCTTATAGATTGTTGCGATGGCCTGGAAATTCATTTGGCTTCTCCCACCAGGTCGACAAAGATTTCCTCAAGCGAACTCTGTTTGGTCTCAAGATCGCTAAAGGTGATGTCCGCCGTGCCGAGGGCTGCGAGCAGGCGGGTAATGCCGGTGCGTTCGGCCTTGGTGTCATATTCAAAGGTCAGGGTTGTGCCGTCATCGGAAAGCACGAGCGCTTTTTGTGCCAGCTCGGCTGGCAGCTCGGTGAGGGGGGTCGTCAGATGCAGGATCAATTGCTTGCGGCCCATCTTGTGCATCAGCTCGGCCTTGTCCTCGACCAATATCAGTTGGCCATTGGCGATGACGCCGACCCGGTCGGCCATTTCCTCGGCCTCGGCAATGTAATGGGTGGTCAGGATAATGGTCACCCCGGCCTCGCGCAATTTGCGCACCACTTCCCACATGCCTTGACGCAATTCCACATCGACACCGGCAGTCGGTTCGTCGAGGAACAGGATTTTCGGCTCATGAGCCAGCGCCTTGGCGATGATGACGCGCCGTTTCATGCCACCGGAAAGCGCCATGACCTTGGCGTCCTTCTTGTCCCAGAGACTGAGATCGCGCAGCAGCTTTTCGATATATTGGGGATTGGCGCTCTTGCCGAACAGGCCGCGGCTGAACGTCACCGTGTCCCAGACCGTGGAAAAGATATCGAGGGAGATTTCCTGCGGCACCAGACCGATCCGGGAGCGGGCGGCGCGGAAGTCCTTGATGATGTCGTGGCCATCAACGGTGACGGTGCCACTGGTTGGATTGACCAGACCGCAGGTCACGCCGATTAGCGTGGTCTTGCCCGCCCCATTGGGGCCGAGCAGGGCGAAGATTTCGCCGGGTTGAATATCAAGGCTGACATCTTTGAGCGCCTGAAAGCCGCCAGCATATGTCTTGGCGAGATTTTGAATTGAAATAATGGGTTGCATGGGAATGTTTTGGCATCCTGATTTGCGGACGGTAAATTTAGGAGGTCGCGCATAGGTGGTAGCCAGCCGCCCCGAAGTCAAGCAGGGCGGTTACATGTCAGCATGACTACTGCCATTCCCTGTCAGGCGTTGGGGTGTCCTGTGCCCGCAATGCCATGCGGATTGTCTGGCCGCTGGCCCAAAGCGCGGGTAAGCCCAGCACGATGGCGGTGCCGATATAGCCCGGTTCGCCGAGATGGGTCACGCTACCGAAGGCCCATACGGCGCCGGCAACCGTGGCCCAAAGTTCAAGATTGATCAGCATGAGTTCCGGCAGGGCGATAAACAACGCCGTGACGACGGCTCCAATGGCGAGGGGTGTTGTGGTGGGGATCAAGCCGGGATTTTCCGGGCTCTGGGGCTGAATGGACATTTCGCAAAACGACCTGATGGCGCTACTGTTTTCGAGCGCGGCAATATGAGTGATTCCGCCGCGATTATGGTGGAATTGTGAAGCCCCGACGGAGACACCATGACGCTTGGAAATATGTTGCTGCTCGGGACGGCACTGGTTCTCGGCGTGCTGCTGTTGAACCCCAAAACAATGCGCAATCGGGCCTGGCGGGCGACGGTCACCCCACTGGCCTCGATCATTGGTTCAGGCTTTCTGGTCGCCGGGCCGATCCTGTCGCAAGTCGCCGGCCATTGGGCCTTTGCCGCGATGATGGGGCTTTGTGCGCTGGGCTATTTTTACGGCGCGGCGATCCGGTACAATATCCGCCATGTCGAACCCCGGATCGGCAAGAACGCGCCACCTATGATGCAGCGTCTGGAACAGGCATCTGATCTGGCGCTGTCCTTCGCCTATTTCGTCTCGGTTGCCTATTATCTCAACCTGTTCGCTGCCTTTGCCCTAAGGGGTGGCGGGGTGATCGACGCGGTCTGGGTCAAGCTGCTGGCAACGGCGGTCATTGCCGCCGTGGGCGTGCTGGGGGCCCTGCGCGGTTTGGGAGCGCTGGAACGGGTCGAAGCGATGGCTGTCGGCACCAAGCTGGCATTGATCGGTGGGCTCTGCACGGCGCTTTTGGGGCTCAGCCTTGTGGCGTTCTCCACCGGGGACCTGACCTGGCCAACGCTCGACCACGATACCGGTTTAAACGAAGTCCAGGTGTTGCTGGGACTGGTCATTCTGGTGCAGGGGTTTGAGACCTCGCGCTATCTCGGTGCCGAATATGACGCCGATCTGCGTATTGCCTCGATGCGCTGGGCGCAGGGGCTGGCAACGCTGATCTATCTGGTTTTCGTGCTGCTGATCACCCGGTATTTCACCAATGACCTGTCGCTGGAGGGCGGCGAGACGGCGATCATCGACATGCTGGCCCCGGTCGGCACGCTGGTCGCGCCCGCCATCATCATTCTGGCGCTGGCCTCGCAACTCTCGGCGGCGGTGGCGGATATGAATGGTGCGGGCGGGCTGATCTCGGAAACCAGCCGCAAGCGCTTGCCGGTCAAGCTCGGCTATGCCGTGACGGCGGCGGCGGCCATTCTCATCACATGGCTCGGCAATATCTATGAGATCATCACCTATGCCTCAAAGGCATTTGTGCTTTATTACGGGCTGCAAAGCCTGCAGGCGGCACTGGCCGCCAGCGGGGTGAAGCGTTGGCTGTTTGCCTTTGGGGTGCTGCTGGCGCTGGTCATCATATTCTTCGCAACGCCAGCCAGCGTCTAGCGTCGGCCGCCCAGGGTCCGGTCCTTGGCCCGCACGGCATAGCCCGATTGTTTCGGCCACAGGGCATAGGTGTCGTCCTCATCGAGCACGTGAATGGCATGCAGCGGCCAATTGGGATCATCGAGCGCGCCCCGGGCCAGCCCGACCAGATCCGCCTTACCCTCGGCAATAACCGCCTCGGCCTGCGCCGGTTCGGTAATCAACCCCAAAGCGATGGTGGCGATTTCAGCGCCTGAGCGCACGGCGGCGGCGAGGGGGACCTGATAGGAGGGGCCGGTGGCAATCTGCGCCCCGGCGAAACCGCCCGAGGAACAATCGATCAGATCGACACCACGGCTTTGCACTTCCTGCGCCAGCACAATCGAATCCTCGACCTGCCAGCCGTCGGGATGCCAGTCCTGCACCGAAAAGCGCATGAACAGCGGCTTGTCGTCGGGCCAGACGGCGCGCACCGCCTCAACGACTTCGAGGGCAAACCGCATCCGGTTCTCGCGGCTGCCGCCATATTCATCGGTACGTTTATTGGCCAGCGGCGACAGGAACTGGTCGATCAGATAGCCATGTGCCCCGTGAATTTCGACCACATCAAACCCGGCTTCTCCGGCGCGGCGGGCCGCATCGGCAAAATTTTCCACGACCGCCTTGATGTCATCGACCGAGAGTTCGGCCGGTATTTTATAGCCCTCGGTATGGGGCACGGCGCTGGGGGCAACCGGCGTCCAGTCCGCATAGGCATATTCGATCTTTTCGGCCTCGGTTTCCGGCACGCCGCCGCGCCAGGGGATTTTGTCCGATGCCTTGCGCCCGGCATGGGCCAGCTGAATGCCGGCAGATGCGCCCTGGGCATGCAGGAAATCGACAATCCGCTTGAGCCTTTCCACATGGGCGTCGTCATAAATGCCGACATCGCCATAGCTGATGCGCCCCTCGGCGCTGACCCCGGCCGCTTCCACAATCACCAGACCGAAGCCGCCGAGCGCGAACCGGCCCAGATGCACCAGATGATAATCATCGGTGAAACCGCCCTTGGCCGAATATTGGCACATGGGCGAGACGACGGTGCGGTTTCTCAATGTAAGACCGCGCAACGTGAACGGCGAAAACAGATGGGACATGAAGGCTTACCTTGGGGAGGGACAGGAAGGATGTGCAAGACTGCACCCGCAAGCATTCATCGGCAAGTGCCGATGAAAGAAAAATTTGCACCATCCGTCAAATGTACGGGTATGGCCTGCCCCAGGCCCGGCCATTGGGCAGTTTGTGAAAGAGGCTAGCGCGGCCATCGGCTGACCGCCCCATCCCCCGGATTCTAGTCCAGCTGTTTTTTCGAGAAATACCAATCGGTATAATCATAGCCTTCGCCCTTGCGCGCTTCGGCGGCGGCAGCCGTGGCCGGGGGCGGCACGATAACGGCGTCGCCGGGCATCCAGGCTTCCGGCGTGGCAACGCCATGATTATCGGCGGTTTGCAGCGCCTCCAGCAGCCTGAGGAATTCGGCAATCGAGCGCCCGTTGGACATGGGATAATAGACCATGGCCCGCAATATGCCTTCGGGATCGATGAAGAAGGTGGCGCGCACGGCGCTGGTATCGCCGGCCCCGGGCTGGATCATGCCATAGGCATTGGCAACCTTCATCGACAGGTCTTCAATAATGGGGAAGGGGATCTTGATGCCAAAATTGGCCTCAATGCTGCGGATCCAGGCGATATGGGCATATTTACTGTCGATCGACAGCCCCAAAAGATCGCAATTAAGCGCCTGAAACTGGTCATGGGCCCGGGCAAAGGCGATGAATTCCGTGGTGCAGACCGGGGTGAAATCCGCCGGATGGGAAAACAGCACCAGCCATTTGCCGCGATAATCCTCCAGCTTGCGCATGCCATCGGTGGTCATGGCGTTAAAGGCGGGAGCGGGTTCATTGAGGCGCGGCATGATGGGGGCCACGTCTGCTGTTTCAACTGGTTCTGTCTGCATGATCAGGTTTCCCGTTTGTTTATATGAAGATAAGCTAATATAGTGAGCGACGGGGTCTGGTGCCTTGATGTCGATCAATTGTTGCCGGTGCCAGGCAGGAATCGGCCCGCGATCTGAACCGGCCGCCCATAGGCCTGAGCCGGATTCCGGCCGGCATTCGCCAGCTCCGGCACCACTTGCTCCAGTGCGCCATTCTTTCCACAAATCCCGCTTGCAATTTGCCGAACCGTAACGTACGGTACGGCGGAATTTGGCGAAAGCCTGTGCCAGCAAGAGCGCACGGGATTGCCGGGGAGGGGTGCTGTCCTTTGAGGTTGAAACGGTGCTGCGGGCCTGGCCCGGCGGTGCGGTTTTGGCCCTAAGGCTTTCCCTTTTGAACATGTTTTGCAGGCGGGCGCAGTGGCGCTGCCTGACCTTGAGGATTTTGGCTTGAGCACTGACACCGTCATTGCCGGACATGAGTTGACCCCGCGTCAGGGCGAAGTGCTGGATGCAGCGCTGTCGCTACTGGTGTCGGTGGGCGACAAGCTGACCATGAATGCGGTGGCGCGGCAGGCGAGCTGTTCCAAGGAGACGCTGTATAAATGGTTCGGCGACCGCGAGGGCCTGTTGTCGGCGACCGTGCAATGGCAGGCGGCCAAGGTGCGTATGCCGCAGATCGACCGGGCCCGGCTTGATGCTGCGTCCTTGCGTCAAAGCGTTGAACAATTCGGGCGCGACCTGCTGGCAGTCTTGGCCGGGCGCACTTCGGTGGCGCTGAACCGGATCGCCATCACCCATGCCGCCTCGGACAGTTCGGGGCTGGGGGCGGTGGTGCTCGAATATGGCCGGCGCACCATGGGACGGCGGTTAAAGCCGGTGCTGGAAGCCGGGCGTGACGCAGGCCTTTTGGCCTTTGCCGATAGCGAAGAGGCGTTCCGCACCTTTTTCGGCCTGGTCGTGCGCGACGTGCAGGTGCGGCTCTTGCTGGGCGATACGCTCAGCCTTGAGCCTGATGAGATTGACGCTGATGCCCAAAGGGCCGCAGCGCAGTTTTTCGCTCTTTACGGGGCGAAGAGATAACCGGGCACATGCCCATAAATCTGAATGCGAGAACGGGAGAAACCAATGCGCGTTTATTATGATCGGGATGCCGATCTGAATATGTTGAAGTCCAGGAAGATTGCCATCATCGGTTACGGTTCGCAGGGCCGTGCCCATGCCCTGAATCTGAAAGATTCCGGCATCACCGATATCGCTGTCGGCTTGCGTCCCGGCTCCTCGACCGCCAAGAAGGTGGAAGCAGACGGCCTCAAGGTAATGAGCGTTGCTGAAGTGGCCAAATGGGCCGATTTGATGATGATGGCGACCCCTGACGAATTGCAGGCCGACATCTATCGCGACGAAATCGCCCCGAATATCCGTGACGGTGCCGCAATCGCCTTCGCCCATGGCCTGAACGTGCATTTCGGCTTGATCGAGCCGAAAGACACCGTTGACGTGCTGATGGTTGCGCCCAAGGGCCCCGGCCACACCGTGCGCGGCGAATTCGAAAAAGGCGGCGGCGTGCCCTGCCTGATCGCTGTGCATCATGACGCAACCGGCAATGCCCATGACCTTGGTCTGGCCTATGCGTCGGGCGTTGGCGGCGGGCGTTCCGGCATCATCGAGACCAATTTCAAGGAAGAATGCGAAACCGATCTGTTCGGCGAGCAGGCTGTGCTTTGCGGTGGTGTGGTTGAGCTGATCCGCGCCGGTTTCGAAACCCTGGTTGAAGGCGGCTATGCCCCTGAAATGGCCTATTTCGAATGCCTGCACGAAGTGAAGCTGATTGTTGACCTGATCTATCAGGGCGGCATTGCCAACATGAACTATTCGATCTCCAACACGGCCGAGTGGGGCGAGTATGTGTCGGGTCCGCGCATCATCACCTCCGAGACCAAGGCGGAAATGAAGCGGGTTCTCACCGACATTCAGTCCGGCAAGTTCACCTCCGAGTGGATGCAGGAATACCGCGCCGGCGCCTCGCGCTTCAAGGCGATCCGTCGCAATAACGACGCCCACCAGATCGAGGAAGTCGGCGCCAAGCTGCGCGAGATGATGCCCTGGATCAAGGCTGGCGCGCTGGTCGACAAGGACCGCAACTAGTCACTGCCCGGCCTGGCCGGAAAATAAAAACCAAAGAAGGCCGCGGGAAATCTCCTGCGGCTTTTTTTTTACGCATTTAGCGTCGGCTGTGGTAAGCCGTTAGGTGCCTATTTGACCGGGGAGGGAACCCCAGCTGCCGCGCAGGCGATAGGTCACGCCGAAATCGGCATAATCCAGTTGCGCTTTGCCCGCGAAATCGACCGGCACGATCTGGCACATCAATGTGCTGCCAAAGCCCCGGCGTTCGGGGGCTTTCACCGGCTGGCTGGTGGTCTCTGCCCAGGTAAAGAAGAAACGCTGCCCCGCGCCGCCATCCTCGTCCAGTCCCCATTCGATGGTGAGGCCGCCATCGGTATATTTGAGCGCACCATATTTGAGGGCATTGGTCGCCAGCTCGTTGACCGCCAATGCCAGCGCCAGCGACTGACGCTCATTGATGATAATCCGGGGGCCGGACATGGTGATCTGATCGCTGAAATTGCCGATGTGCGGCTTTAGCGCGTCGGTGACGACGGCGAACAGTTCGGCGCTGTCGGACTGGCGCTCGAGAATTTTGCCATGGGCTGTCGCCAGGGTTTCAATGCGGTTGAGCAGCGCCGTGCGTGCTGTCTCGATGGATTGCGCATTGCGCAATGTCTGGTTGGTGATCGCGGAGACGGACCCCAGCATGTTTTTAATGCGGTGCTGCAATTCCTTGTTGAGAAAGTCCGTCCGGCGCTGGGTTTCGACCCTGGAGGTCGTCTCGATAACGGTATCCATCATGCCGCTGATGCGGCCATGCTCGTCGTAAATCGGGCTATAGCAAAAGGTGAAATAGGCTTGTTCGTCATAGCCATTGCGGTTGATGGTGAGGGGGAAGTCCTCAATGAAGGTCGCTTGACCCGACATGGCGCGTTTGGCGATCGGGCCGATCTCGTTCCAGGCTTCGGGCCATACCTGCGCGAAGGGTGATCCCAGCACGTTTTCCTTTTGGCCCAATATGGTCGCGAAAGCCGTATTGTAGATGGTAATCAGCTCGGGCCCCCAGGCGATGGCCTTGGGAAAGTGGGAGGAGAGCATCATCCTGACCGCAATGGTAAGTGCTGGGGGCCAATCCGGCATCGCGCCCAAAGACGTGCGTTCCCACGGGAATTCTGTAACAGCGCGCGACATCTCGTCCTGGGCTGGCCTAAACGCTTGGTCCATACTCGCGAAAATCCAATTGCATCCAACCATATTTAACTGCGGCAAACGCTATCGCGCAAGGTGATATCCAACGCGGGCGCGGCAAGCGGGGTCCCGGGCTTGTCCGGCCGCCATGTCCGCCGCAAGAACGGGTTTTCTCCGGGCGTCATCAAGGGCTTGATTGTGGTGAAGGGGAGTGATCTTGTTTCGGAAAACCGGCGTGAGGAAGGAATCACGATGTCCGTTGCAACTGATATCGAGCGGATCATCGTTCAGGAGCGCCAATTGGTGTTTGATGGTTTCAACCCCGAAATTGCCCTGGCGCTGGGCCTTGATATCAAGGCGCGTGCCGAAGATATGGGGCAGGCCGTGGCCATTGATGTGCGGTTCTGGGAGCGGCAATTATTCTGGTTCGCCATGAGTGGCACCACGGCGGACAATGCCGAATGGGTGCGCCGCAAGGTTAATCTGGTCCGCCGCTTTCATAAAAGCAGCTATCGCATGCTGCTCGAACGGGGCGGCGAGGGCGTCATGCAACCGCAATGGGGCCTCGATTATTCCAAATATGTATTCGCCGGCGGCGGCTTTCCCATCTTCGTTGAAGGCGTGGGCGCTGTGGGTTCGGTCACCGTTTCGGGACTGCCCGGACGCGATGATCACGGGCTGGTCGTGGAGGCTTTATGTGCCGCAACCGGTGCCGATTACGAATTGCTGGCCTTGCCCCGGCAATAGAAGGCTGATGCCGGTTGACACAGGTGCCGATTCCGATGAGTTTCCATTTTCGGAGACCCTAATATGCAGCTTGCCTATACCCTTCTTGACGTCTTTACCGGGAAACCCCTGACCGGCAATCAATTGGCCATCGTCTCCAAGGCGGATGGGCTGAGCGATGCGCGTATGCAGGCGATTGCGCGCGAGTTCAATCTTTCCGAAACGGTTTTTGTCCGCCAGCCGCTGATCGAGCGGCATACTGCTTCCTTGCGGATTTTCACCCCCACTACCGAATTGCCGTTTGCCGGTCATCCCACTATTGGCGCGGCCGTCCTGCTCGGCTTGCAGCAACGCGCCATTGCGGTGCGGCTGGAAGAGAAAATCGGGCTGGTGACCTGCGTCATGGAACGGGTCACGCGCAGTTCAGGTGTTGCGCGCTTCAAACTGCCCCAATTGCCGCAGGAAATGGGGCCGGGACCTGATATTGCCGATGTGGCCACCACGCTGGGCATTGCGCCTGAGGATATCGGCTGCGGCCTGTTCACCCGTCCTGCGCATTTTTCTGCCGGGGTGGAGTTTTATCTGGTGCCGGTGAAAAATGCCGAAGTGCTGGCGCGGCTCAAGCTGGAGCGGCGCGGCTGGACCGATATTTATCCAGCCGGGCAGAATTCGGTTTACGTGTTTACCCAGACGCCCAATGAACAGGGCAATGATCTGGCCGCACGCATGTTTGCGCCGGGCATGGGCATTGGCGAAGATGCGGCAACCGGTGCCGCCGCTGCCGCGCTGATTGGCCTTTTGGCTTTGGATCCTGAACATCAGAACGGGCAGAAGAACTATCGCCTGCGCCAGGGCCATGAAATGGGCCGCCCCAGCCTGATCGAATTGCAGGTGGGCATGGAAGAGGGCCAACTGGTGCATGGCGGCATTGGCGGCGCGGCGGTGATCATTGCCGAAGGCACACTGGATCTGCCAAGCGCGAGCTAAAGGCCCAAAACGGTGCGCTGTCGAATTTTATCGCATCGCCATCCCGGATAGATGCTATCCGGGGAATGAGAAAAACGCAGAGGGACTGTCATGCACGTGTTTATCAATATTCTGGTCTTTCTGCATTTGGCGGCGCTGGTTTTCGGCATGGGCGCAGGTATCGCGCTGATCCGGCTCGGGCCCTATTACGGGCAGGTCGGTGAAGAGGCGCGCGCCAAACTGTTCATCCTCGGGCGGACCTTTGGCAAAACCGCCAATATTTCACTCGTCGTTTTATGGGTGAGCGGCATCTTGGCGGTCTGGCTGAAATATGGCGGCGTCGGCGGCCTCTCGGGCTGGTTCTGGGCCAAAATGGTGCTGGTGGTGATTCTCAGCGGCTCGATCGGCATGGGCTCGGCCGCCTATCGCAAGTTTGTCGCCGGGGATATGGGGGCCAGCGCCCGTGCGGCCATGGCCGGGCGGATCAACCTTGTTGCCGGCATGGGCGTCATCCTTTGCGCCGTCTTCGCCTTCGCCTGAGGGACATCAGTATTGGGAAAATTTAACCCAAATTGCGGCATGCTGTCTCAAGGGCTTGCAGAACAGTGCATTTTCGCGCATCTTAATGGGGAAGCGCTCACCGCGCGCAGGAAAGTTCGATGAACAACAGACAGGCAAAGGCAAAAGCGATTGCACGGAGCGAGAACAACTCGTTGCGTCTGCAGCTTATTGCGATGGCCATGTTGCTCCTTCCTGCCCTTCTTCTCCTTCTTATCAGCCCCTAGGCACCGGCAGCTCGGTTTGCGAGCGGGTGTGTAGGGGATATAACGTCTGAGCCGAACATTTAAATTGTCCGGCAGCGAAGCTTTTACGCTTCAAAGCCGTTTGATCAGGAAGCTACCATGACTACCGCCACTGAAGCCCCCAAGGGCAATACCGATCAGGTCTTTATTTTTGACACGACTTTGCGCGACGGCGAGCAATCGCCCGGCGCGACGATGACGCATCAGGAAAAGCTGCAGATCGCTGAACTGCTCGACACCATGGGCGTCGATATCATCGAGGCCGGTTTCCCCATTGCCTCCAATGGCGATTTTGAAGCGGTGGCCGAAATCGCCCGCCGCTCGAAAAAAGCGGTAATCGCCGGTCTCGCCCGCGCCATTATCGGCGATATCGACCGGGCCGGGGAGGCGGTGCGCCATGCCAAACGCGGCCGCATTCATACCTTTGTCTCCACCTCGCCGATCCATCTGGCCCACCAGATGAAAAAGACCGAGGACGAGGTCATCGAGATCATCACCAAAACGGTGACCCATGCCCGCAACCTGATCGACGATGTCGAATGGTCAGCGATGGACGCAACCCGCACCCCGACCGAATTTCTGGTGCGCTGCACCGAGGCGGCGATCAAGGCGGGCGCGACCACGATCAACCTGCCCGATACCGTGGGTTATTCGACCCCTGAGGATTATTACCAGCTCTTTCATGACGTGATGGAACGCGTGCCGGACAGCGACAAGGCCATATTCTCGGTGCATTGCCACAATGATCTTGGCATGGCTGTTGCCAATTCCATGGCCGGTGTCCGTGCCGGAGCCCGTCAGGTCGAGTGCACGATCAATGGTCTGGGCGAACGGGCCGGCAATGCCGCACTTGAAGAAATCGTGATGGCCATCCGCACCCGCGGCGATGCCATGCCCTATCATACCGGCATTGAAACCACCCATCTGGCCCGCGTCTCCAAGGTCGTGGCCGCGGCGGCGAATTTTCCGGTGCAATACAACAAGGCGATTGTGGGCAAGAACGCCTTCGCCCATGAAAGCGGCATCCATCAGGACGGCATGCTGAAAAACGCCGAAACCTATGAAATCATGACCCCGGAAAGCGTCGGTATCAAATCGACCTCTTTGGTCATGGGCAAGCATTCGGGCCGCCACGCCTTCAAGGAGAAGTTGAAGGAACTGGGCTATGATCTGGGCGACAACCAGTTTCAGGAAGCTTTTCAGCGCTTCAAGGATCTCGCCGACCGCAAAAAGCACGTCTATGACGCCGACATCGTCGCGCTGGTCGATGACGAAGTGGGGTCCGCCTCGGACCGTATCCGTCTGGTCGACATGGAAGTCGTCTCCAAGACCGGCGGCGTGCATCGCTGCGATCTGACCCTTTCCATTGATGGCACAGCCAATACGGTCAGCGTTGAAGGCACGGGCTCGGTCGATGCGATTTTCAACGCCATCAAGACGGCGGTGAAAGCCGATCCGCATCTGGTGCTGTATGGCGTCGATGCGGTGACCGGGGGCACAGACGCCCAGGCCAATGCCCATGTGCGCCTCGAAATGAACAACCGGATCGTTTCGGGCAATGCCGCCGAAGCCGATACGCTGGTCGCCTCGGCCCGGGCCTATCTCAACGCCTATAACCGCTTGCTGGTCGAGCGCGGTGCCTCGGCACAGGGCGCGCTGGCTGGTTAGCTCCTCAGATCCCCGAACAGATATAAAGGCCCGCTGGTCACTGCCAGCGGGCCTTTTTGTCTCATTGGCGTTCACACTTGGGCCGTCGCGCAACACAAGCCCGTGAGATCACTGCAATGTTTATTGTGCTGCCCCGTTACTCCTGCACAAATCCCCCCAACGCGCCCCAAGCGGCGGATCAACACATTCGGGAGTGAAGCGATGACAATCAAAACGGGCTTGATGGCCTTGGGCACGGCAGCGGCCATGGTTATGGGCAATACGGCAATGGTTGCCGCAGCGGATACCGCGACGGCGGTTTTTGCCGGTGGTTGCTTCTGGTGCGTTGAGAGCGATTTCGACCATGTCGAGGGCGTGCTCTCCACCATTTCCGGCTATACTGGCGGCACGCTCGATAACCCCACCTATCAGGATGTCAGCCATGGCAATACCGGCCATTATGAAGCGGTGGAAATCACCTATGATCCCTCCAAGGTGACCTATGACCAGCTGATGACCGCCTTCTGGCATTCGGTTGATCCCACCGATGCCGGTGGCCAGTTCTGTGACCGGGGTGACAGCTATAAAACCGCAGTTTTCGTCACCCCTGAACAACGCCCGATTGCTGAAGCCTCAAAGACCGAAGTCGCCAAGGAAATCAGCGAACCCATCGTCACCGACATTATTGATGCGACCACCTTCTATCCGGCCGAAGATTATCATCAGGATTATTACCAGAAAAATCCGGTGCGCTATAATTACTACCGCCTGTCCTGTGGCCGCAATCAGCGCGTAGACGCCGTGTGGGGCGCAAACTCCTATCTCGGCATCAACCACTAGCAAAACTGCTCCCCGGCAGGCCCATGCGCTTGCCGGGGCAGTTACAGGCCTATTTGCTGGCGTCAAGGGCCGGGGCCTGCACCAGATTGATATCGAGCTTGTTATAGGGAATTTCGATGCCGTCCTTGTCGAAGGCCAGTTTCGCCTCTTCGGTGAACTGGAACAGCACATCCCAATAATCCGATGTCGGCACCCAGAGGCGCAACAGCATGGTCACGGCGCTGTCGCCGAGGGTTTCGACATAAACCACCGGGGCCGGATCGGGCAGCACCCGCTTGTCATTGGTCGCAATCTCCATCATCGCCTTGCGGGCCGCCGCAATATCCGCGTCATAGGCAATGCCCACCCGCAAATCGATGCGCCGCCGGGTCTCGCGGCTGTAATTGGTGATGGCTGAATTCCACAGCTGCGAATTGGGCACAAAGACATAAACCCCGTCTGCTGTGCGCAACTGCGTGCCAAACAGACCGATTTCCACCACCGTACCGGCAATGCCCTGTCCGTCGATATATTCGCCGGTGGAGACCGGGCGCAGCCAGATCAGCATGACACCGGAGGCCACATTCGACAGCGTGCCCTGCAAGGCGAGCGCAATGGCAAGACCGGCAGCACCCAGAACCGCCAGAACGGATGTGGTCTGCACCCCGAGCTGGCTAAGCGCCAGAACGAAGGTAATGATCAGAATGCCGTAGCGCGCACTTTGTGCGAGCAGGGGGGCGATGGTCTTGTCGACGCCGCGCGCATTGGGGAGCATGCTGGTGATCAGCCCGGCAATAAAGCGCGCGCCCATCCACCCCACAACCAGAATGATAATCGCCGTTGCGAGCGAGGCGACATTGTTGATGAGCCATTCGGATGAAACGGAATAAACGTCAGCGGCTTGCATAAAGAGGGATCCTGGGTTTGGGCGTGGTCTGATTTTTTCATACTATCAAACCAGCGCATTATTAAAAGTGCCGAGCTTTTTGTGGACAGGTGTTCCAAGCTTTGCTAGAGAGGCCCATCTTTCGTGCCAGCAAGGCTCAAGCGCTTAGCGCCGCAGCTGAAAATGGTGTGATTTGTGGGTGTGTAGCTCAGTTGGTAGAGCAGCTGACTCTTAATCAGCGGGTCTGGGGTTCGAGCCCCCACTCACCCACCAAATCTTCTCAAAGATTCAGCCTTTCGGAGCCGTGCGGAAAACCAAGTGATGTCCAAATGACGTCCAACTGGGAAAAATTATTCCGGCCTCTACAGCGCAATTTTAGGGAATGCGCGCCAGCCTCGGTCATGAAGCTGTTGTGCGGGCGCTGCACCGTGCACGATACAGCTGACGTGGCGAGCGGCCGTCATGGGTTGCTGGCGAACGACTATATTGGGCGGAGTGCAGACATTCGTCCCATAGCTGATCAAGGATAGCTGAGCGAACAAACCTGGCGTTCACCGCATCTCAGCTTCGGAAACAAGAAAAAGTTAGTAAGTTTGCATTGGCATGCTCTGAATTCCGGAGTGAATACCCCGCGATGTGTGTTGCATTTATTTATTTCTGACAGTAGTTATCTGGTCAAACCTACAGTGTTCAGTTGATAGAAATTGCTTCATGAGCAAATGGACTGTCATCGTGATCAGTTGCTTCAGTCTTGCCGCCTGTAGCGGAGGTGAGGATGGCTCTCAAGAACCCGTCCGCGGTCTGAAGACCTTCGAAATCGCCGATACCGAACGGGTCAGCGTCAGACGTTTTCCGGGCGTTCTCGAACCGTCTAGTTTGAACGCGCTGTCCTTTGAGGTCGGCGGGTCGCTTTTGGATTTCGATCTTGCTGTCGGCCAGAAAGTCGCTACCGGAGAGATAGTCGCCCGTCTCGATCCGACTTCGCTTGAACTCCAGGTGCGGTCGGCGCAGGCCGGGGTCGCGCAAGCTGAAGCCGTGGCGGACAATGCGGCGGCTACGCTCGCACGCCAGGAAGCGCTTCTTTCTTCTGGCTCGACCTCCCGCGCCAATGTCAATAATGCGCGTACTGACGCGCAATCGGCTGCGGCCTCGCTGCTGCAAGCGCAGCAATCGCTCGCAACCGCTAAGGAAAATCTCGACAATGCGACGCTCGTTGCACCCTTTGACGGAATTGTGAACTCGATCGATGTCTCTGCGTTCCAGACAGTCAGTTCCGGCACACCTGTTCTTTCGCTCTACGATCCATCGGCGTTCACCGTATCCTTTTCTGTAAATTTCGATACCGCCGACCGGCTTGTGGTCGGCACCCCGGCGAAGGTCCGGCTTGCGGACCGGCCGGAGATTACGCTCGATGCCCTTGTCAGCGAATTGGGCGCCCGGGCGGATGCGGTGTCGAGCTTTCCGGTTGTCGTCTTGCTGCAGGAAACCGACCCGATTTTGAAGGCCGGCATGGCCGTGGAGACTTCGATCACCTTTCCTCTGCCTGCCCAGGAAGGCTACTCCGTCCCGCTCTCGGTCATTATACGCGATGGCAATGCTGATGGCGGTCCGGAGGGCGAGAGTGTCTCGACCGTTGGCATCTATGTATATGATCCGGCCACAAGCACTGTGATCCGCCGTCAGGTCGCCGTTGGCGGTATCCGCGAAAACCGGATCATCCTGCTCGACGGTGTCGCGCCCGGCGAGCGGATCGCATCAGCGGGTGTCCAGTTCCTGCGGGACGGCCAGAAGGTAAAACTGCTCGACGAGGACGGTTAGCGCATGGAGGCGCTGACGCAATTCGGGATGAATCGATCCCGCTTCACGGTGCTCGCAATGGTCGCTGTGCTGCTGATGGGCCTGTTTGCTTATGGGTCATTGCCAAAGCGAGAGAACCCGTCGATCACGATCCGCACGGCGATCGTCAGCGCCCAGTTTCCGGGCATGTCGCCAGAGCGGGTGGAAGATCTGCTGGCGGTTCCGCTGGAACGCGCGGCACGCGAAATAGCCGAAGTCGAAGACATCTCAACACTGATCACAACGGGCACGGTGACGCTCTGGGTGGCGATGTATGATTCCGTGTCGGGCACCGACCTCGACACAGCCTTTCAGGATTTACGCACCCGCATGGAAGAAGAGGCGCTCACCTTGCCCGAGGGGACACGCGGACCCTTCTTGAACACGAATTACGGGGATGTCGCCATCGCGACCATCGCGGTGACCGGCGACGGCTTCACGCTACCCGAAATCGAGACCGCTGCCGTGGCGTTGCAACAGGGTCTTTATGACATCGAAGGCGTCACCAAGGTTACGCTGTCCGGCGCGCAGGACGAACGGATCTGGCTCGAAATCGACAGCCGACGCCTGGCCGCGGTGGGCGTCCAGATTCCGCAAATACTCGCCGACCTTGCCGACCAGAACGTGATCCTGCCCGCCGGCGAAATTGATGCGGATGGCCAGTCAATCGTCCTGGAAGCCAATGGCAATCTGGAATCCATCGAAGAGATCGAAAATGTGCTCACCCATGTCTCCGGTCTGGATGGCGCCGTGCGTTTGCGCGACCTGATGCGTGTGCGACGGGGCACAGTCGATCCTCCGCAGGAACCGGTTTATTTCGACGGGGAGCCTGCTGTACTGGTCAGCGTCGAAATGGCGGATGACCGCGACATCCAGAAACTGGGGCGCGATCTGAGACAAGCCATTGGCGACCTGGAACAGCAACAGCCCATCGGCATCGGCTACAATATCTCCACCTTCCAGGAAGCAAATGTCACGACTGCCGTCAACTCGGCCTTGTCGAATGTCGGGCAGACTTTCGTCGTTGTATTGGTCGTCATGGTGATTTTCCTGGGGCTGCGTCCGGCGATCGTCATTGCGTGCATTGTCCCCTTCACCATCATGATCGCGCTCCTGCTTATGAGCCGGTTCGGCATCGATCTGGAGCAGGTCTCGATTGCCGCCGTTATCATTTCGCTCGGTCTGCTGGTCGACAATGGCCTCGTCATTGTCGACGATATCCAAAGCCGGATCGATAGTGGCGCTGCGCCCCGAGAGGCCGCGATCAGTGCCGGCGGACAATTCTTCGTGCCGCTCGCTGTTGCATCGGTCACCACGGTTTCGGCCTTTATTCCGATGCTGATCCTTGAGGGTGGAACCGGCGAGTTCGCCTTCTCGCTTGGCGCAGTGGTTGCCATGATGCTCGCCGGATCCTGGTTTGCGGCGCATTACTTTCTGCCGTTTCTGGCGGCCGTTCTGCTAAGGAAGAAGAACAACTCCGGCGATGAAGGCCGTATGGTCAGGGTATATGGCGATCTCGTGCGGAAATTCTTGCCGCTGGGTATCCCGATTATCCTCGTCAGCTACGGGCTTGTCGTTATTGGGGGGATAGCATTTGGATTGCTCAAGTCGGAGATGTTCCCCTTAAGCGAACGCGCGGAGTTCCTGATCTATCTTGATATGCCCAAGGGCACAGCGATCACGGCCACCCGGGACGAGGCGCTCACAATTGACACCTGGCTTCGCGACGAAGCCATTAATCCTGAAATCAAGAACACAACGACTTTTGTCGGTCACGGCGGCCCACGCTTTTATCTGGCGCTATCACCGGCGAATACCGACCCCTCGAGTGCCTTCATCCTCGTCAACACAACCTCCTACCAGGGCGCGGTCGAAGCGGCAGACCGTGCGCGTGGTTATCTTTTCGAGAGCCACCCGGCGGCACGTGCGCGGGTGACGCGATTGTCTATGGGCGGTGGTGAATCCGGCATTGTGGAGGTTCAGATCAGAGGACCCAACGCGAATGTCATGCTCGCCGCCGCAAAAAGGGTCGAGGCCGCTTATACTGACATTCCTGGCATCGTTCTCAACGAGAACGACTGGGGTAACAAGGTCATCAAGGTGGTAATCGACGTCGCCCAGGACAAAGCACGCGAGCTCGGGGTCACCTCACGCGAGATATCCGATGTGCTCAACACCTATTTCAGTGGAACAACCTATTCGACGTTCCGGGACGGACCGGACTCGATCCCCATCGTTCTCCGCGCAGAGCCGGGTTTTCGCGACAGTCTCGAGGACATTGCCAATCTTTCGATCCGGGTAGACGCGGGCCTCATCGCGCTTGACCAGGTTGCGACCTTCCGTCCTCAGCTGGAATTCTCACAGCTCCGCCGTCAGAACCAGGTTCGGCAGATCGTCATTTCGGGCAAGAGTGCCATTTTGTCTGCGCGCGAGATCGAGGAAGCGATCCAGCCGGCGCTCGAGAGCCTCGAGCTCGGTCCAGACTATCAGATCGAGATCGGCGGAGAAACTGCAGATTCCGCCGAGACGAACGCCAAACTTGCCGCGGGTATGCCCCTTGCGCTGATCGTGATGATCGCTGCTCTTGCTTTTCAGTTCAACTCTGCGCGGCGGGTCATGCTCACCTTCATGACCATTCCGCTCATCATTATCGGCGGG
>Ga0209344_10000371_pt1 | contig 83325 bp, 61 predicted proteins | sample Cruoilmetagenom6_FD_187293 | JGI IMG/M metagenome (GOLD analysis project Ga0209344, IMG submission 187293) | Oil polluted marine microbial communities from Coal Oil Point, Santa Barbara, California, USA - Santa Barbara Oil Seep Sample 6 (SPAdes)... | ecosystem: Environmental > Aquatic > Marine... | reverse complement strand
AGCAGAGAGTGCGCATTCCATCAGGGCCAGGTAGTAGCGCTACCATCAAAGGCCGGATATAAGCGTGCAGTCCTCATCCGTGTGCATCTCGTGGCTTGCTTGCTCAACGGGACGGATCCATATAAGGCCGCTTCAGCGGGCGAACGAGGGGCTGGAAGCTTGAAGGGTCGCGAGCTAAAGCTGCCTCCTGCAAGGGGGCTATCAGGCTGGAAGCATATTGTGGGAGGCCGCTTTAGCGGGCGAACGGGGGAGCAGGAAGCTTGAAGGGTCGCGAGCTAAAGCTGCCTCCTACAAGGGGGCTATTAGGCTGGGAGCATATTGTGGGAGGCCGCTTTAGCGGGCGAACTGGGGGGCTGGAAGTTTAAGTGTTCGCGAACTAAAGCTGCTTCTTATAGAGCATTGAGAAGGTTGAAAGCTTTAGTTTTAGCGAGTTAAAGTTAGGTTTTAAGGTTGCTGCCGAGCATGATCATCGTTTGGGGCTTTAAGAAAATGCAGAATAGCCGTGCGCTGAGGCGTGGTAGGTATTCCATAGAGGGTGGTCACTACTTGATCACCGTTGCTACCCGAAAACGCTATCCTTACTTTCTCTCGTTTGAGCATGCCTGTTCTGCTTCCAAAAGTTTCTATCAACCCCGCGTCACACTCGTTGCAAACACGCTTTCCTATGTTGTAATGCCTGACCATATACATTGGCTATTGCAGCTTAATGGCGAGCTCTCGGAAGCTGTACGTCGTTATAAAAGCTATGTCTCCTTAGACGTTGGAGAGCGTATTTGGCAGGATGGCTTTCATGATCGAATGATTCGTAAAGAGGAAGATATAAAAGCTGTTGCCCGCTACATAGTTGGTAACCCTTTAAGAGCAGGACTTGTCGCCAATATTAACCACTACAGCTTTTGGAATGCAGCTTGGCTTTAGATTCCATTTGAACTGGAAGCTCGGATGGTCGCGAGCTAAAGCTCCCTCCCACAAGGGACGCTATCAGGCTGGCAGTTTATTGTGGGAGGGCGCTTCAGCGCGCGAAGGGTGCCACAGGCACCCCTCAGTCGGATGAGACTGGCAGCCAGAACAGTCGCGAGCTAAAGCTCCCTCCCACAAGAGCCACGCTATCAGGCTGGCAGTTTATTGTGGGAGGGCGCTTTAGCGGGCGAAGGGTGCCACAGATACCCCTTAGTCGGATGAGACTGGCAGCCAGAACAGTCGCGAGCTAAAGCTCCCTCCCACAAGAGCCACGCTATCAGGCTGGCAGTTTATTGTAGGAGGCCGCTTTAGCGGGCGAAGGGTGCCACTGGCACCTCTTAGTCGAATGGGGTTGGCAGCCAGAACAGTCGCGAGCTAAAGCTCCCTCCCACAAAGGCCACTGGCACCCCTTAGTCGGATGAGGCTGGCAGCCAGAACAGTCGCGAGCTAAAGCTCCCTCCCACAGCTGCCTTCCTTATATGCAGTGACCAAATTGGAAATAGGAATGATATGCTTAAGGCATCTTAAAAGGAGGTTACGGCATGCACGTCTTCGCTAAATCCTGGCGCTTAACCACTGGGCTTTCGGCTCTGTTGCTCTCAGGCACGGTAAGTGCCTCGTCCGAGCAGCTTGAAGCGGATCTCCGCCAACGCATGGCAGGCGAAAACGATAGACTCACCTTTAGCCGTATTTACGAAGACGAAGCGACGCAGCGCTATATCGCTGAAGAAGTGGCGATCACACATACCAATGGTGATGTGATTACCATCGAGCGCTACAGCGTCGAAGGAGACTATGAGCGCCCCGACCAAGTGGTGATGGATGGCATCGCGGTCAGGGAGGCAGCACAATCAGCGCCACTTCTCAGCATCGCGACACTAGTGCTCCCCGAACCATCCCGGGCAGTATTCTCCACCGAAGACGTGGATCAGGCAGTGGAGAATGTCGCTTTCAAGGCCATAACCGCTCGCGATATCACGCTCCGGCTAGATGGGGGTGTAACCGAGAGTGTTTTGGACGACATGAACACGACTTACCCGGAAGGCCAAATCCACATCAGTGGGTTTACCCTGGAAGGGTTGAGTCGCAACGCCCTGCAGCTTCTAGAAATAGAGGACGTCAGCGCCGAACTCACAGACCTGGAGAGTGGCATCACCTCTGAACTCGCGCTGGCGAATCTCCGTATTGAACAGCTGGTCGGGTTAGACCGCACCGGTGAAGAAAGCGTTGAGCACGCCGAGCTGAACGGCTTTAGTCTGATCGGCGACAACTGGCAGGCTGTGCTTGAACGACTCTGGGTAAACGGCAGTAGCTATAGCGGCGACGCAGGCTTTGAGGGAGCTTATTTCGATGTCGCCGAACTGATTCACCTTGTGCCCCCTGAAGACCGCCAAGCATTTCAGAGCCTGAGTAATGTCCTTACCGGGGGCACCGGGCAACTGAGAGCCGATGGATATAGCCACTCCCGCTGGGAAGAAGCAGGCAAGGAGAACCGGCTGATATCCGAAGGTGCCTTGACCTTGGCTGGCGCCGCCGGGCTGGAATTCACCATGAACCTTCCCATCACACTGCCTGCTGACACCACTATCGAGCAGGCCACACGCAACCCCGCGCTTTTGGAGTCGGCAACCCTGAATGGCGGTGACCTCGTTGTTGCTTACTCCGATGAGGGCATGCTGCCGCGCTTAGCGACCGAACTAGCCGCCCAGCAGGGGGTTAACGAAGAGCGGGTGATCTCCCAAACCCTGGCTCAGGCTCAGCAGCTTGGTCAGCTATTCGGCCCGCAGGTCACCAAACTGATGACGGCAATGGTCGATATCATGGCCGGTTATTCCCAGCAGCTCACTGTTAATGTAGGGCTACCCAACCCCTTTACCCTTAATCAGCTCATAATGAACCCGATGGGGAGCGCAGAGCAGCTAAGGTTTACCTTTGAGTTAGAGTAGCCCCGTAAGGCGCTTGATTGTCCATTCGGTCAGCATTTTATGCCCCAGGCAACATGAAGCACGTTCATGTACGACCTGACGCGGATGCGATGAAAGTCGCGTCAGGCTGCGTTATGATAGCGCCCTCGCTTCTCCCATGATGACCCTTTCTCGTTACGAGGTTCCCGCCGATGTTCAGCCGCGATATGACAATTGCCGGATTCGATGATGTGCTGTTTGATGCCATGCAGAAAGAAGTGGAGCGCCAAGAGGCCCACATCGAACTGATCGCTTCCGAAAACTACGCCAGCCCCCGCGTACTCGAAGCTCAGGGCAGCCAGCTGACCAATAAATACGCTGAGGGCTACCCCGGTAAGCGCTACTACGGCGGCTGTGAGTTCGTCGATATCGCTGAAAACCTGGCCATTGATTACGCCAAAGAGCTGTTCGGCGCCACCTACGTAAACGTTCAACCCCACTCCGGCTCGCAAGCCAACAGCGCGGTGTTCCAAGCGCTGGTTAAGCCAGGCGACACCATTTTAGGCATGAGCCTGGATGCAGGCGGCCACCTGACCCACGGTGCCAAGCCTAATTTTTCCGGCAAGCACTACAACGCCATTCAGTACGGTCTGGATGAGCATGGGTTAATTGATTACGCTCAAGTGGCCCAGCTTGCTCGCGAGCACAAACCCAAAATGATCATCGCCGGTTTCTCAGCCTATTCACAAATTGTCGATTGGGCCAAGTTCCGTGAAATCGCCGACGAAGTAGGTGCTTACTTACTGGTTGATATGGCCCACGTCTCTGGTCTGGTAGCGGCGGGCGTTTACCCCAGCCCCTTACCCCATGCCCATGTGGTCACCTCCACTACCCACAAAACCCTACGCGGCCCCCGCAGTGGCGTGATTCTCTCAGCGGAAAACGACGCTGATATCGAGAAGAAGCTGCAGTCAGCGGTTTTCCCCGGCGGTCAGGGCGGCCCCTTGATGCACGTAATCGCGGCGAAAGCGATCTGCTTCAAAGAAGCGATGGAGCCCGAGTTCAAAACCTACCAGCAGCAGGTAGTCAAGAACGCCCAGGCAATGGCCAAGGTGTTTATCGATCGCGGTTACGACATCGTCTCCGGCGGCACCGAAGACCACCTCTTCCTGCTTTCGCTGATCAAGCAAGGCGTAACCGGCAAAGATGCCGACGCTGCTTTGGGTCGTGCCCACATCACCGTGAACAAGAACGCCGTTCCTAACGACCCGCAAAGCCCGTTTGTCACCTCTGGGCTGCGTATTGGCACCCCGGCAGTGACCACGCGGGGTTTCGGTGAACAAGAGTGTAGTACCTTGGCAGGCTGGATCTGCGACATTCTGGACGTACTGGCCAAGGGCGAAGACACCAGCGCCATCGAAGCCCAGGTGCTGGATAAAGTAGCCGAGGTGTGTGCACGGCTTCCGGTTTACAAGTAAGCAGCCATAACCAGTCTCCTTGGCGAAGGATAGCCACAAAGAACGGGCGGCCCAATAGGGTCGCCCGTTCGTTATTAGGCTAAAACTAAAAGTTGCTCCAGTGCTTGGGGAAAGAACTTCAGCTCGCGATTTCCGCCTATCCTTCCGCGGCAGGGAAAACCTAGCTGGCACTTCTTGTCGCTCGCGTACCTATTACACGCCAGTAATGAAGATACTAATCCTGACACTAAAACGAGCGCCCCTACCCCCTGCGGCAGCGTTTCTGTTAACATGCTGCGATTAATTTTCTGCGCTTGACGCCTCTTCGATTCAACGGTGAACCCTCCATGGCAAAGCAACAGGAAGCAACGGATTTGCAGCGTGCATTAAAAACCTGCAAAAGTTCGTTCTTATCGGTGGGCTTTTTCAGTATGTTTGTCAACTTGCTGATGCTTGTACCACCCATGTACATGCTGCAAGTATACGACCGCGTGCTCTCTACCCAGAGTGTCGACACCTTGTTAATGCTCACCCTGGTGGTCGTGTTTCTGTTCATGGTCATGGGCGGGCTAGAGCTGGTGCGTTCGCGCATGCTGGTGCGTGTCGGTAACAAACTCGATACCACGATTAACGAACGCCTCTACAGCGCCATGTTCCGCCGCAGCTTAGTGGCCCAGGGCAGCCAAAGCGCGCAACCGTTGAGTGATTTAACCAGCCTGCGCCAGTTCCTAACCGGCAATGGCCTGTTTGCTTTTTTTGATGCACCCTGGGTACCCGTTTACCTCGGTGTCCTCTTTCTGTTTCACCCCTGGCTGGGGGTATTCGCGACCTGTGCAGGCATTATTCTGCTAGCGCTGGCCGTCGCCAACGAAAAAGCCACCAAAAAGCTGCTTGCCGAAGCCAATAGTGAGCATATTCAGGCGCAAAACCTGGCCAACTCCAATTTACGTAACGCCGAAGTGCTGCATGCCATGGGCATGCTGCCGGGCATTATGGGGCGTTGGTCGAAACGTCATCACGAATTCCTATCGAAGCAGTCTCAGGCAAGTGACCGGGCTGGCGCTTTAACCAATACCTCCAAGGTACTGCGTCTGCTGTTCCAATCGCTGATTCTTGGCCTTGGCGCGTTGCTTGTGCTGCGCGGCGAAATGACCGCTGGGATGATGATTGCCGGTTCTATTCTGATGGGGCGTGCTTTGGCGCCTATCGATCAGATGATCGGCGGCTGGAAAGGCTTCGTGAGCGCCCGCGGTGCTTACGAGCGCCTCAATGAACTGTTAACGCAAATACCCAGTGAAGAGCGCAAAATGTCGCTGCCAGCGCCTCAGGGTGTGGTCGCGTTAGAAGGTGTGGCAGCCGCACCGCCTGGGTCGCGCATGGCAACCATTCGCGGTATCAACTTTAGCGTGCCCAAAGGCGAACACGTCGGCATTATTGGCCCCAGCGCAGCGGGTAAATCAACCCTGGCGCGGGTGCTGCTGGGTATCTGGCCCTCGCAGGTCGGTGATGTGCGCCTGGATGGCGGGGTGATTACTCAATATAACCGCGATGAAATCGGTCCTTATATTGGCTATTTGCCCCAAGATATCGAACTGTTTGACGGCACTATCAGTGAAAATATTGCCCGCTTTGGCACTATCGACCCGCAAAAAGTGGTCGACGCCGCCAAGAAAGCAGGCGTGCACGAAATGATTCTGGAGCTGCCCAACGGTTACGACACGGTGATCTCTGCCAGCAGCGGGGCGCTTTCCGGTGGCCAGCGTCAGCGTGTGGGGCTGGCCCGGGCGTTGTACGGCAACCCTGTATTGGTCGTGCTGGATGAACCCAACGCCAACTTGGACGATGCCGGTGAACGAGCGCTGGCGATGTCTATCGCCCAGTTGAAAGCCGAAGGCGCCACGCTATTCGTCATCAGCCATCGCACCAGCGTACTGAAAAATATGGATAAGCTGCTGGTGATGAAAGAAGGGCAGGTCAGCATGTTTGGGCCACGCGACCAAGTGTTGGCGCAGTTTGCCAAAAAGCCCCGCGAGCAAGTTAGTCAGCAAAGCGCTACCCGCCTCTCAGCCATCCCCGGTGGCCGTGGTAATGAGGAGAAGTCATGAGCGACGAAAAACGCAACCTGCCCACGTCAGAGATCGACGTCACCCCCAAAGAGCCGGTGACCATCGACGGTGAAGCGAGTGAAAAGCTGCCCACCAGTGACAAAGGTTACCGCAAGCTCGGCTTTGCCATCCTCTTTATAGCCCTGGGCGGTTTTATTCTCTGGTCGGTGACCGCCTCCCTGGCCATTGCCGTTGTAGCACCGGGTAGCGTCTCAATTGAGTCCTTCAAACGTACCGTACAGCACCTGGAAGGCGGTATTGTCGAGCAGCTGTTAGTGGAAGATGGCGACAAAGTAGAGGCCGGTGACACCCTGGTGGTGTTAAGTGACACCCAGGCCAGCTCCCAGCTGGCCATTGCCCGTTCGCGCTACCTGATTAACCGCGCCATGGAAGCCCGCCTGCTTGCCGAGCAGGCCGGGGCAGAAATGATGGAAATCCCCGAAGATATTCAAGACACCGATGATCCTCGCGTTCAGCAAGTGATTGCAGTGCAGCAAAGCCTCTTCGCCGCCCGTCGCCAGTCGCTGAAAAGCACCCTGGAAGCGCTGGATGAGCAGAGCGTGCAGATGCGCGAACAAATCGAAGGGCTGGAAGAGCGCATCAGCGTTAACGTTAATCGCATCAGCTCGCTACGCTCCGAGGCTGAAGACTTCCGCTCGCTCTACCGTGAAGGGTTGGGAGATAACCAGCGCCTGCGTGAGTTAGAGCGGCAAGTGCTGCAATACGAGGGTGATAATGCCGAATTTCGTGCCAACATCGCCCAACTGCGTTCGCAAATCAGCGAAAACAGCATGGAGCGCGAAATTCAACAGCAGGAGTTCCAAAAAGAGGTCGGTGAACAGCTGCGCGACGCCCAGGCGCAAATAGCCGAAGCGGAAGAGCAGATTATCTCGCTCCGTGATCAGGTGGAGCGTTCAGTGGTCACCGCCCCGGTCTCCGGTACCGTCGTAGGGCGCCAGGTGCACACCGTAGGGGCGGTGATACGCCCAGGCGACAAAATCATGGATATTGTCCCCTCCAATGAAGGTTTCGTCGTAGAAGCGCGTATTCCCACCCGCGATATCGACAATATTCATATTGGCCAGTTTGCAGAAATACGTTTTAGCGCCTTCAATCAACGCTTAACTGATGTTATTGATGGTGAAGTGATTTACGTCAGTGCGGACAGCTTTGAAGATGAAGCCACGGGGGCTAAGTACTACCGTGCCCGGGTAGGTGTCACCGAAGAAGGGTACACACAAATGAATGACCGCATGCAGCTTCTCTCCGGCATGCCCGCGGAAGTCATGCTTCGTACCGGTGAACGCACCTTTGCCAGCTACATAGCCAAGCCCATCACCGATATGCTGGCTCGCGCCCTACGGGAGGATTAATGCCGAAAATATCCAGCCAATACCCCTTCGTTCGGGTAATGGGCGCTTGGTCACGCACGGTACCGCTGGCCCTGACGATCAGCCTCATCGCTTCACCGCTCTATGCACAGCAGGATATGCCCGCAGGGGGCACCGCCATGGAAGAGCTGGCCGCCCTGGAACAGGCCACTCGTTCTCCCGCAGCGCTACCCTCGCTACCGGCGCTTTTTGGCCGTGCGCTGGAGCATGACGCAGACCTCTCCCGCCAGCGCTATGAGCTAGAAGCCACCCGGGAAGAGATCCCCATGGCGCGTTCACAGCTACTGCCCCAGGTAAGCGCCACCGGTGGCTACCTCTGGCAAGACTCCACTAATATACAAACATCACCGGACGATTTTGGCCTCGACCAACCCGCCCAGCGGCCCGGTGAAATTGAAGAGAACTACTGGCAGGTGCAGCTCCGCCAGCCCCTGTTCAGCTTAGAGCGCTGGCGCGGCATGGATGTAGCCGACGCCCAGGTAAACGCCGCCGAACTCCAGCTGGCCGTGGTAGAGCGTGACCTTGCACTGCAAGTCAGCGAAGCCTACGTACAGGCCTATTTGGCCTCTCAGCGCCTCGGGTTATTAGAGTCTCAGCAAGAGTCACTGGAATTACAGGTTCGTCAGGCACAGCGTGCCTACGACCTGGGAGTGGGCGACCGCATCAACCTGCTGGAAGCGCAGTCACGACTAGACCAGGCCATTTCAGACGCCGTACAGGCAGAGAATGAGCTTGATAATGCTCTTAGCACGCTGGAGCGCCTAACCGGTACGCTGCCCGAATTTCGCGGTCTAGCCATCGGCGAACTGTCCGAGGTCTCTCTCAACAGCGAATGGGGTGCCCAGGACGACTGGCTAGCCCGCACCGGGCAAAACCTGGATGTGCTGTTAGCGCGCCAGGAGCAGCGTATCTCAGAAGCCGACGCCAGCACCCGCCGGGCGGGCTACTACCCAGAGGTAAACCTCAACCTCAGCTACTCCGACCGCACAAGCGACGACGTACTGCGCGAAAGTGAAGACTACCGCGCCGGTGTCGAGATGAGCGTGCCGATTTATCGCGGCGGTTACACCACAGCCAATGTACGCCAAGGTGAAAAGCGCATTAATGCCAGCCAGGCAGCGTTTGATAACCAGCGCAATTTGGCCGGGCAGGAAGTCCGCCAGCGGCTACGTTCTTTAAATGGCCATGTGCGCCGTATTGAAGCTCTCAAACAAGCCATCGCCTCCAGCCAGCTATTTTTAGAAGCCGCCGAGCGAGGCGAACAGCTGGGTCTGCGTGATTTGGTAGACGTACTCGACGCCCGCGCCAGTCTCTACGACCAGCGCATACAGTATGTGGATACCATTGGTGAGTACGCCCTGGACAGTTTAGCGCTTCAGTCAGCCGTAGGGGAGCTGGGCAGTGATGACTTGGGTAATGTGATGACACTGCTGCTATCGTTAACTGATCTAACCGCTACCACGTCAGGATAAACCTACTCCAATGGCAGCGCTGAAAGGCACTCAAAGCAACGACTGGCTAAGGCGAGCCATGCGTTGCTTTGACGCCGCAATCGCCGTGGCGGTCTCTTGGTTGATACTGTTGAGCATGTCTCACATTAACTACCAGGAAGACGACTACTTCTTTTTAATGCTCATTGGCGGCCTGCTGCTACCCGCCATTGGTGAGCTGCTGGGGCTGTATCAGCCATGGCGCGGGCGCAGCCTGTTCAGCATGCTGGGTGTGTATGGCCTTAGCTGGCTAGCGACCATTGTGCTGCTTAGCTTACTGCTCGTGGCCACCCATAATACCCAAAACTTCTCGCGACTCTGGATGGGGGTTTCCTCGTTAGCCGTGCTTACCACCGGCAGCCTGATGCGTGCCGCCCTCTATATCTACCTAAGAAACCTCCGCGCCCAGGGTAAAAACCGCAAACGTATCGTTATTATCGGCCGTCAGGCCAATCTCGAAAGGCTGGCAAACCACCTCAACGCCATGGTGTACGCAGGCTATCAGCTCCAGAGCGCCTACACGGATGATGACTCCGACCACTTCCATAAACAGCTCCACACCCTGGCGGAAGAGAGCGCCTTTGATAGAGCGTTTGATGAAATTTGGCTCACCTACCCACTCAGCGACGGAGACAAAGTACGCCTGGTATCCGCCAATTTGATTAACATTCCCGTCAGCGTGCGCTACTTCCCCGACTTGTCCGACATTCGCCTGCTCAACCACCGCATGGCGCAAGTCGTCGGTCTCTACTCGTTAGAGCTTAACTACAGCCCCTTAGACAGCGGCCCGCTAAGGTTTATTAAAAACCTGGAAGACCGTCTACTGGGCGGGCTGCTGTTTATTGTTTTCCTGCCGGTGATGCTACTGATTGCCGCATTGGTAAAGTGGAAAATGGGTGGGCCAGTGCTCTTCAAACAGCACCGCCACGGTATTGACGGCAAATGTTTCCGCATCTACAAATTTAGAAGCATGAGCGTCCATAAGGCAACGAACACCCAGCAAGCCTGCCAAAACGACCCGCGCATCACCCCCCTGGGCGCCTTTTTACGCCGCACAAGCCTGGATGAGCTACCCCAGCTTTATAACGTACTGCAGGGAAGAATGTCGCTGGTCGGGCCGCGCCCTCACGCCCTGGATCACAACAAGTATTACCAAGGCGTTATCCAAAACTATATGCAGCGGCACCGGGTCAAACCCGGCATGACAGGCTGGGCGCAGATAAACGGCTATCGCGGCAACACCGACACCTTAGAGCAGATGCAGAAACGGGTAGAGTACGACCTCTACTACATTGATAACTGGTCGCTGGGGTTTGACTTAAAGATTCTGGCGATGACGATTTCCCGCGGGTTTATCAACTACCAGCCCTAAAGCAACGCCAACGCGCTGCCTACAGCCAAAAATGCTTATGCATAGAGAGCCGGCGTTTTACCCCAAGCGGCAGCCTGGCTTCACTTTTGCCCAACCGATACCCCGCATATTTAAGCAAAGTGCGCAGCCCAGCCTCCGGCAGCCGCCAGGGCGCTCGACGCCATAAATAGCTTAACTCCGAACGCACAAAGCGGCCGCCTTCCCCCTCAGCCCTGCCCAACCAATCCAGCAGCCAGGCCTCACGGTGATGCAGCACACCAATATCGAAATAGCGCTGAAACTCCTCCACCAGCGAATAGTTATGGGAGTGTAGAGCGCAGGCCTCGGCGCAGTAAGCCAGCTTCCAACCCGCCTTTAGCAACCGTGCGCCGGCAATCATATCCTCGCTCAGAATCGTACCTTCGGGAAACCCGCCCGCGCTGATAAGCGCCTCACGGCGATACGCCGCAAAAGAGTTGGAGAGAAAGGCAGTTTTAATACCCAGCCGGGGAATATCCGCCGTCGCCACCACCCGGGACTCATCAGGGTAGTTAAAATAGCGGGCATGAGCCGCAATGGGTGAGGCATCAGGGTGGGGTAACTGGCGTCCAAAAGCCGCCCCCACGCCGGGGTCATCAAACGCCGCGACCAGCTGCGCAAGCGCATCCTGATCAGCTATCAATGCATCCTGGGTAAGAAAAATAACGATATCGCAGTCACTTAGGTAGTGAAGTGCCCGCTGCCGGGTGCCCCCATGATCAAAGTCACAGCGCTCGATCACTAGCAGTTCACACCCAAACTCATGCGCAATGGCCGCTGTTTCATCGTCGGAAGAGGAGTCCACGACCAGCACGCGAAAGTGCTTGGCGGCAGGCTGAGTGCGTACAAGCCAGTCACGCCACAAGGCACCAGCATTAAGCGTCGGCACACACAACCCAATGGAAGGAGAAGAAGGAACAGCAGCGGCCATAAATCAGTCAAGCTCAAAAAAGTGAATGGAGTCCGGCTATAAAAAACCGCCAAGCAAGCGCGTATACTACCCGCTGGTCAGCCGAGTGACACGGAGCAATCGTGTTTTGAGTACAAGTATGGACACCCGCATGCCCCCCTCCATCCCGCATGTTGCCATTTTAATGGGAACCTATAACGGTGAGGCGTATCTATCAGAGCAGCTAGATTCGATTGAGGGCCAGCAGCACGCCCACTGGACGCTACACGTTTCAGACGATAGCCCCTTGCCCGGCACCCGCCGCCTATTAGAGGCCTACCAGCGGCGCTGGGGCGAGCAACGGCTAAAAATTTACCCAGGCAAACAGCAGGGGTTTGCCGCCAACTTTATGTCGCTGGTGCGCAATAGCGCCATTCAAGGCGACTACTACGCCTTTGCCGACCAGGATGACCGATGGCATCCCGAAAAGCTCACACGGGCAGTAGAACGGCTAGCCGCGTATCCGCCCAGTCAGCCCCAGCTGTATACCGCCAGAGCGCAGCTGGTGGACGAGCAGGGCACGCCAACCGGTTATTCCACGCTGCAAGCGCGCCCGCCGGGTTTTAACAATGCCCTGGTGCAAAACATTGCCAGCGGCAACACCATGGTGTTTAACCAGGCCGCGCGGGAGTGCTTGCAACGTTCGCCCCACGGGGAGGATACCGGCCTGCACGACTGGTGGTGTTACCTGTTGATCAGTGGCTGCGGCGGGCGAGTGGTTTACGACAGCACCCCCTGTATAGACTACCGTCAGCACGCCAGTAACCTCATCGGCATGCAGCGCGGGATTAAAAGCCTGCTAACGCGCATCAAACATCTGTGGCAAGGAGGCCACCGTATGCAAATCGACCGCAATTTGACCGCCCTGGCGGACCACCGAGACTGGCTTGAACCCCAGCATCAAGCGAGTTTCGACCACTACCGATGCTCCCGCCACGGTAACCCATGGCAACGCCTTCAAGGCTTAATAAAGGCGCGGGTATACCGTCAAACATGGCAAGGTAACCTGGCCATGCGCGTAGCCGCTCTTCTTAACAAAGGGTGACTAAGGTAACATCTTCGCCCTTATTTCTGCCTGGAGTGGGGAGAGGGCCTGGCACCTTCTATTCACCTATCCAAATTCAACACATCGAATGGTGTAAAGAGAACCAATGAACCCACATGCTTTAAATACGGTGGCACCACGCGCCATGGTGGTACACCTATGGCGCTATCGTGAACTAATAGCCCGCCTGATTAAGCGCGATGTATTAGGCCGCTACAAAGGCTCACTGCTCGGGCTGGCATGGTCATTTGTCACCCCCATTATTATGCTGGTTATTTACACCTTTGTATTTACAGTTGTTTTTAATGCCCGCTGGGGAGTCGGGGGCGAGGAGAGCAAGGGTGTGTTCGCCCTGCAGCTATTTGCCGGGCTGATCGTTCACGGCATTCTTGCCGAGGTGCTAACCCGTTCACCCAGCCTGATTCTGACCAACACCAACTACGTCAAAAAAGTGGTGTTCCCGCTGGAAATCTTGCCTCTGGTGCCCCTTGGCTCAGCGCTTTTCCATGCCGCCGTTAGCTCCCTGGTGCTGATACTGGCCCAGCTGGTAGTGCTGGGTAGCGTGCCCTGGACTTTCTGGATGTTACCCCTGGTGCTGTTGCCGCTCATGGTATTAACCATGGGCATTAGCTGGCTGCTGGCCTCCCTGGGGGTCTTCCTGCGCGATATAGGTCAAACCATGGGGCTGATAGCCACCATGCTGCTGTTTCTATCGCCGATTTTTTACCCCATCTCCGCGCTACCGGAAACCTTTCACGGCGTGATTCACGCCAACCCGCTAACGTTTATTATCGAACAGGCACGCATCGTGCTGCTGGAAGGGCAGCTACCCAATATTAGTGGGTTGCTCAAGTATCTCGCGGTATCGCTAGTGGTGGCGTGGTTAGGGTTTGCCTGGTTCCAGAAAACGCGTAAAGGATTTGCTGATGTCCTCTGAAACAGTTACACAGACCGAGGCTACGCCCCCGGTGATTACCCTGAGCGATATTGCCAAATATTACCAAATCTACGAGGCGCCCAGCGACCGGCTCAAGCAGTTCGTCGTACCCAAGGTACAGCGGCTGGCGGGTAAAACCGCCAAGCGCTACGGCCGGGAGTTCAAAGCCCTTGACGGAATCTCCTTTGAAATACGCAAAGGTGAAACCGTGGGCATTATCGGCCGCAATGGCTCCGGTAAATCCACCTTGCTGCAGATGATCTGCGGCACTCTCACGCCGACCCACGGCGAAATAAACACCCATGGGCGCATCGCCGCCCTGCTTGAACTGGGCGCTGGGTTTGACCCGGAATTTACCGGGCGTGAGAACGTCTACATGAACGCCTCGGTACTCGGGCTGAGCAAGCCCGAAATCGACGAACGCCTGGACGATATTCTCGCCTTTGCCGAAATCGGCGATTTTATCGACCAGCCGGTCAAGACCTACTCCAGCGGTATGTACGTCAGGCTCGCGTTTGCCGTTATCGCCCACGTGGATGCCGATATCCTGGTGATCGACGAAGCCCTCGCGGTAGGCGACGCCTTCTTTGTACAGAAGTGCATGCGCTTTCTGCGCCGCTTTATGGAGCACGGCACCGTGCTGTTTGTCAGCCACGATACCGCCGCCGTGCTCAACCTCTGCGAGCGGGCGATCTGGCTGGATAAAGGCAAGATCGCCGCCGAGGGCGCTCCCAAAGAGGTGGCAGATGCCTATCTGAAAGCCTTCTTCGAGTCCAACCAAGGGGCCAGCGACACCACCAAGCGCAACGATGAGTGGCACGAGCAGCAGCGTAAGCGTCCCGTACCCCGGGACATGCGCCAGGACATAATCAACGCCAGCCCCTATCGCAACGACCTGGAAATTTATGCCTTCGACCCAGACGCAGAAGGGTTCGGCAAAAAGGGCGCGATCATGGAAGAGGTGCTGCTCCACGACCGCGAAGGGCACCCGCTGACCTGGGTAGTGGGTGGGGAAGAGGTCATTCTCTCCATCAAGGCGCGTATCCACCAGGAGCAGCCCATGCTGCAGCCCATCATGGGGTTTTATATCAAAGACCGCCTGGGCCAGACCCTGTTTGGGGATAACACCTTTATCACCTACCAGGACGACCCCGTGAGCGCCATGCCCGGCACGGTGCTGGCCGCCAGCTTCACTTTCCGCATGCCCATACTGCCCCAAGGGGATTACAGTATCAGCACCGCCATTGCGGACGGCACCCAGGACAACCACGTACAACACCACTGGCTGCACGATGCCCTCTTCTTCAAGTCACACTCCAGCAGCCATAGCCACGGCCTGGTGGGCATCCCCATGCACCAAATCGAACTACAGGTAGAACGACACGCATGAGCACAACAAACGAGCAGGGCTTGACGCCTACCGGTGAACGGTACTTACCCAACGTATTGAGCGGCGACATCATTGCCGAACACATGCACCGCTACTACGTTGCCCAAGGCTATGTAGAGAACAAAGACGTACTCGATATCGCCTGTGGCGAAGGTTACGGCAGCCACTACCTGGCGCAAAAAGCCGCCAGCGTGGTGGGCGTGGATGTTGACGCGGGCACCGTTGAGCACGCCAAAGCGACCTACAGCCACCCAGGGCTAAGCTACCTGCAGGGCGACTGTGCCGCCATCCCCCTGGCCGACGCCAGCGTGGACGTAGTGGTGAGTTTTGAAACCATCGAGCACCACGACCGCCACGAAGCGATGATGGAAGAGATCAAGCGGGTACTGCGCCCCGGCGGTCTGCTGATTATCTCCAGCCCCGACAAGCACGAATACAGCGAAAAACCCGGCTACCAAAACCCCTATCACGTAAAAGAGCTGTACAAGCAGGAGTTCGAGCAGCTGCTCAAAAGCCACTTTGCCCACAGCACGCTGATCGGCCAGCGGGTGGTTTACGGCTCCGCCATGTGGGACACCCGCAAAAAGAGCCACACCACCTACAGCGAAGCGAGCCCGGAAGGGCAGCCCGGCACGCCCAATGCCATGTACTGGATCGCCCTGGCCAGCGAAGAGAAGCTCCCCGAACTGCGTAGCTCCTTCTACCAGTGCGACATTGAACAAAGCGACGCCGTCAACCGCCAGCGTACCCTGGTGCACGCCCGCGACATGGAGCTGGATCAGCGCGGCGAGTACATCGCTACCCTAAAGGCCGAACACGCCGTCAGTGTGAACGAGCTGAAACAGGAGGCCAAGCGCGCCGAAGCGGAAATCGAAGTGCTGGGAGGGGAAATCGAAGAGCTAGCCGCGGCCAAGCAGCAGCGCGAAAAAGAGACCCGGCAGTTGCTCAAAGCCCACGCCGGAACGGTCAGCCACGCCCACAACCCCACCTGGTTGGCCAAGCAGCTGTTAAAGCGCTTAAAGCGCCTGCCCAGTGAAATCAAACGCGCCCGCACCGAACGCTACCAAATTGCCGCTTCGGGCCTGTTCGATGCCAGTTGGTACCTGCAGCACAACCCCGATGTGCAGGCCACCGGCCAGGATCCTCTCAAGCACTACCAGCGCTTTGGTGGCTATGAAGCCCGTGACCCCTCGGCCAGCTTCGACACCCTCAGCTACCTTCAGGAGCATCCGCAACTGCTGGCCAATCACCAGCACCCGCTGATCCACTACCTGAACCAACCGCGCCCCAGCGCTAAAGGGGCAGGCACCACCGAAGGCGAGCAGCCCGCGAGCGCCCAGGCCTCGGCAGCGCCCACCGGCAGCACCATGTTTGGTGAAATGTTCGCCCAAACGGTGGGCAGCAGCGACGACTACGTACCCCTGGCCGAACAGCCCCTGGAAGAGGCGTCCCGCCTGCGGCCCATCGCCTTCTACCTGCCCCAGTACCACCCGATTGCCGAAAACGACCGCTGGTGGGGCAAGGGCTTTACCGAATGGACCAACGTCGGTAAGGCCGTGCCGCAGTTTGCCGGCCACTACCAGCCCCGCCACCCAGGTGAGCTGGGCTACTACGACCTGCGCCTGCCCGAAGTGCAGGAGCGCCAGGCCGAGCTGGCCCGCCACTACGGCATTGAAGCCTTCTGCTTCCACTACTACTGGTTCAGTGGCCGCAAGCGTTTGTTAGAGCGCCCGATTGACCAGTTTGCCAACAACCCCAATATCGACTTTCCCTTCTGCCTCTGCTGGGCCAACGAGAACTGGACCCGCCGCTGGGACGGCAAAGAGAGCGATATTCTCATGGAGCAGAAGCACCTGCCGGAGGACGATCTCGAATTTATCCAGGATGTCGCCCCGCTGATGCAGAAGCCCAATTACCTGCGCGTAAACGGCAAGCCGCTGCTGATCGTTTACCGTGTAGATATTCTGCCCGATGCCAACAAAACCGCCGAGGTATGGCGCAACTACTGCCGTGAAAACGGCATTGGCGAGATTCACCTGGTCTCCGCCGAGAGCTTTAATAACGGTGACCCCAGCCCCTATGGGTTTGATGCCTCGGTGGAGTTTCCCCCCCACCAAACCCACGCCAAGCGCATCGACCACCAGCTCACGCTGCTTAATCCGGCGTTTGAAGGCTGCGTTTACGACTACGCCGACCTGGTGTTTACCCAGTTGGCCAAACCCGCCACCGAGTACACCCGTTACCGCACCGTTTCCCCCGGCTGGGACAACGACGCCCGCAAACCGGGCCGCGGCCACACCTTTGCCAACGTGACCCCGGGCCGCTACCAGCAGTGGCTTGCCGGTGCCGCCCGGGAGGCCGACCTGCTGCCCGGTGACCAGAAGCTGGTGTTTATCAATGCCTGGAACGAATGGGCCGAAGGCGCCTACCTGGAGCCGGATCGCCGCTACGGCTACGCCTATTTAGAGGCCACCAAACAGGTCGTTAAGCACTACACCAAACCCGCCAATTTCGCCCTGGATACTGAGCTGCCCCAGTGGCAAAAGTGCCACGAAACCGCGGTGATCCTGCATCTCTATCACACCGAGCTATGGGACGAAATTGCCACCCATCTGGCGCACCTGGAAGGGCAGTACGACCTGTATATCTCGCTGCCCGAACACGCCCCTGAAGGCACAGTCGAGCGCATACAGCAGACCGTGCCTGATGCCCGCTGCGCAACCCTGCCCAATAAAGGGCGCGATGTGCTGCCGTTCTTGACCATGCTCAGCGCTATTCGCCCGCTGGGGTACGGCCAGGTGTGTAAAATCCACGCCAAGCGCTCGCTGCACCGCCAGGATGGCGATCTGTGGCGCCAGGAGTTTTTAGGCCAGCTGTTAGGCTCCAAAAAGCAGGTGGCCAGCGTTATCGACGCCTTCAACCGCCAGCCGGACCTGGGTATGGTCGGCCCCGCCGGCCACTGGCTGGACTACGTGCACTACTGGGGGGACCTGCAAAGCCCGGTGCGCACCCAGGCCCTGCTGGAGCACCTGGGCATTCGTATCAGCCTGGACGAGCTGGGCTTTTTCGCCGGCTCTATGTTCTGGTGCCGCCCGGAAGCCATGGACCCGCTGCTGACCATTACCGACAGCGATTTTGAGCCGGAAGAGGGCCAAACCGACGGCACCCTGGCCCACGCACTGGAGCGCATTTTCGCCGCTGCTGCCCAGGCCGCCGGGTACCGGGTCACCGACACCCGCACGCCCGCCGCGGTAGAGGAGCCTGCGTTTGAGGCCCACTACCCCTTTGCCAAGCCCAGCCCGCACCTACGGGGCAGCACCCCCAATCCCAATGTGACAGCACCGCCCATCACGGCTAAAATTATCGAACGGCGTGCGAAAACGCTTTATCATTCCTTAAAGCGAAGGCTAAGATAGCCGCTAAGGTGAGCAATACCATCAAGTTACCTCCCTAAAAAAGATCAGGTAACTAGTGGTAGGACGTAAAAAGGGCTGCTATGATCGACCGGCGTGAATCGCGCGATTCACAGCAGGTTCCAAGGTGGTCTTGATTTTGTAACGCTTGAGGCGCTATCGTCTCCGCCAAGGCAACTTACCCATCTTGGGTAACCTGCTTGCTTTGAACCGGACCTCGGCAAGGGATCCCCCAGGGGTTGAGGGACGGCTGAGCAACAACATGGGGTGCCAGCCAGGCACCCGAACATATGCATATGTAAGGAGAGTACCTACATGGCAATTCAAGGTTTCAATAAAAGCTTTTACCTGAATGCTAAGCTTGCGCAGCTTCAGTCCAACTCTGAAACTGCCGCTGATTGGGCAGGTAAAGATGCAGCGTTCCTGGAAGCACGTTTTGCCGCCGTTGGCTTAACTGCCGAGCAGCACTATGAGCAGTACGGCTATCAGGAAGGCCTGGCACCGAATGCCTTCTTCAACCCGGCTGAATACATCCGTGCCAAAGCAACGGCCATGTTCAACGATGCCAATAACTCCTACCTAACGATCGAAGCAGCGGCACAAGACTTCGTTAATCTGTGGGGCGGCAACGTTTACAACCACTACCTCCAGTACGGTGAAGCAGAAGGCGTTAACCCCTCTAACGCTTTTGACGTTTCTGGCTACTACGAAGCCAAACTGGCTCAGCTGCAGGCGGCCGGTAACACTGAAATTACTACCGTTGCGCAAGTGAAGGCGTCTCTGGATGCTGCGGGCCTAACCGCACTTGAGCACTTCATTGCTTACGGCCAAGGCGAAGGCATTACTGCTCCAGCTGTACCAGAAGGCGAGCAGGTCAATGTTGATACCTCTGTACCGGGCGAGACTTTCACCCTCACTGCAGGTGTTGATACCCTGACAGGTACTGATAATAACGATACCTTCAATGCCACCATCACTGGCACGGCTGCGACAACAACACTCAATTCATTTGACAAAATCAGTGGCGGTGCTGGTACCGATACACTGAATGTTTCTGCTAGTGCCGCTGGTAACTTCGCCGTGCCACCTGCGGTGACGATTTCTGGCATTGAACAAGTGAATGTTTCTCAAGCAGCCTCTGGTGGTACGGGTACAGGTGCTCTGACCGTCACCAACACGACTTTTGGTACAGGCGTTCAGAAATTTAACTATACGGATGCTAGTGCGGCTGCAGATATGACAGCAGCTGCTGTCAGTGTGACCCTCAACAGCGCCACAGATGTTTCGGTAGCCTCAAAAGGTACTGGTACTTTTACTACTGTAGCGGTTACAGACAAGTCGACCACGGCATCTGAGCGCGGTGCCACGTTGAAAAACGTGACCATCGAGAAAGCAAGTGGTGCAGCAACTCTGCACGGTAACGCCATCGAAACTGTCAACCTGAATTCAGTCACAGGTTTGACCACAGTGAATGCTGCAGCAGGCACGCGCGCTGTTACTGTTAATGCTAGTGGTACGACTACTCAAGGTGGTTTGACCGATGCTGAAGCAACAAACGCAACCCTAAACGTTACGGGTGCACAGACCTTCGGCACCCTGAGCGTTGCCAAGGCAACTGAAGTAAGCGTCAACGCAAACGCTGCAACTACTGCTACCGTTTCTGCTGCTGCCGCAAAAGCATTAAACATTGGTGGCACAAACCTGCTGACCCTAACTGCAAATGCGGCCGCACTCGAAACTGTCAACGTTTCTGGCGCGGGTGGTGTTTCAGTTGACCTATCAGCTATCACTACATTGACCTCTGTCGATACCACGGGTTCCACCGCTGTTGCGCCGGCAACAGGTGCTCTGACCGGTGCTAATACCATCTCCATCGGTACTCAAGCTTCTTATGTCGGTGGCGCAGGTCAAGATGTGGTGACCGTTGGTGCAACCACCAAGGCCGTCAATCTGGGCGGTGGCAATGACACCGCTAACGTTACGGTAACTGCACTTGGCACGGGTGGCTCGATCAACGGCGGTGACGGGGTGAACACTCTGAAGCTGTCGAATGCCGACGCAGTAACGCTGTCGAGTGCGGGCGCCGCGCAGACTGCGTTCAAAGCCGCTGTGACTAATTTCACAACGCTTGACATCACTAATATGGCGGCCTCTACCATTTCATTGGATGGTGCAGGTTCCTTCAATAAAGTCGTGATGAATACTGCTGCCGTTACGCAGACGTTCTCTGGCGTTGCCTCTGGTGACACCATCAGAATGAATCATAATGGTACCGCGCCAACTGGTGTTACGACTAACGCGCTGACAGCTACGAACGATGTACTTAACTTTGAGTTGGCAGGTAATTTGAGTGGTGGGGTTTTAGCGTTTGGAACGCTCACTACTCCGGGTGCTGAAAGGGTCAACCTGTCAATGGTTGATACTAACTCAACGTTCGCCGCCCAGCTGGCAACAGCAACCATTGATGACGCGCAAGCACAGGTCATCACAGTGTCAGGTAACAATGGTGTGGCTTTGACACATACCGGTACCGCGTTGAATACTTTAGATGCCAGTGGTTTGACTAAAGGTGCTATCACTTTCACATCCGGTGCTCTGACCACTAACGCAACGGTTACGGGTACTGCGACAGGAAATGATACTCTTGATTTCACTAGTGCACTTGGCACAGTAACGCTGACCGCTGCTGGTGGAAACAACCAGCTTACAGGTAGTTCGTCTGCTGCTAACACCATTACTGGCGGAACAGGCAACGACCAAATCAAAGGTGGCTCAGCCGCTGACACCATCGTTGCTGGTGCAGGTAATGATACGATCATTGCTTCTGCTGGTAAGGACACGATCACTCTGGGCGCTGGTAACGACGCTGTTGATTACAACGCTGGTGCAGAGTCATTCGTTGGTGGCACTTTCGCGGAACGTATCGCTTCGGTTGACGTAATTAACGACTTCGCAAACGGTACCAACAAGCTTAACTTTGTTGACTTTGCTGGTGGGACGACTCTTGTTGCACAAGCAACTGTCCAGAACGCAGTCGGCAGTGCTGCAACCTTAGAAGCAGCTTTCACAGCTGCAGCTAATGCGGTTGGTCAGGGCAATGTCGGTGCTTTCCAGTTCGGCGGTAACACCTACGTTCTCGCTCAGGAAACCACAGGCGCTGCTACTGTAGGTGCTGAAGACTTGGTTGTGGAGCTTAGCGGTCTCCAGACGCTGACTGCTGACAACTTCGTACTCGTTTAATCCCTCTCTCTGAGAAGGATGCCTATCGCTAGATAGGTAGCGTACCTAAACCCCCGGCCTCGGCTGGGGGTTTTTTTTGCTAACGAGGATCGTATGACCATTAAAGAATTCGAAGAGACCGTTTGGCGCCTGGAAGGCATCCGCCTGGTGGTGCGCAAGACTTTGGATGTACAAGTGGACGACTATGACTACCAGAACGCCGCTAATCGCACCTGGTCGATTGCCGAGTGGCTGCGTAACCGGGTCGAGCCGTGCCTGCCGGGTAGCGAGATCGTCGTACTCGACGGTCAGGGCGAGCAGCCCAACCGCCGTAAACGGCTGGATACCCTACGCGGAAGCTACGCGGCGGAGTGATGGGGTGCCTGCTGACGCCGGCAAGGTGGTGGTCCCCAGCACCAACCGTGACTGGCTCTCTCTTTGATGTTGAGTAACGCAAATGCCTAACCTATGCCACTGACCAACCCCCGGCCCCGGCCCCGGTGCCGGTTTTTGTCGTTACACTGCCCACCACTACTAATACCTTGTGAATCGAGAGTCGTTATACCCCAATGGATTGCGCTTTCCCCCAGCCAGCGCGCGGGCCAGGGGTACTTACCCCGGGGTGATTAGCACTTTGCGGATCAGCTAAACGTTGCGGGACTTCTGCTGGCGGAACTGCCCAAGCTGCTGCCCCACTATGTCGTCGTGTTGCTCAAAGAGGGCGAGCACTACCAACTCATGGTGCTGCTGGGGGAGCGGAACCTGTATGTGGCTCCCGATGGCAAATGGTTGGGCAGCTACGCTACGTGCCCGCCAGCCTGCTTGGTTACCCCTTTACCCTGGCCAACAGTGAACAGCGTCTATCGTTTAGGATCGCATGGAAACGACCTTGGAATGCGCTCGACGCCCCCATCCTACTGACCCAGGCCCCAGGGCAGAGTCGTCCCGCGAGTCTGCCTACGCTGAACGGCTATATCTCAATGCCAACCCGAACATCGCCCAGGTCGGCGTCGAGCCGCTGTAGCCCAGATTGTCGTATGGGCCATAGGATAGCGGTTTCGCAGATTTTGTTTGATGGCTAATTTTTTATTTAAGCATGATGAGTCATACAAATTTAGTTTACCGATTTAAAGTAACGATATGCCTTCGAAAAAGGGGGCTTTTCGTCGCTGAGATGGCTGTCATTCCTAGGTATTACTCGCTAATATCCTAGTATGAGAAAGCTGGTCATCGGCTGGTGATGTCTTCTCAGTACAGGTAGACGAGAAAGTGTGGAAAGAAAAGTACCAACCAAGCCTGCTGATAATGTCTGCGATTAGCTAACCAGCGAGGTTAGTAAGTTGCTGATTCTAATAATAAGTTGTTATTTTTTATAAAAGGGGAAGGATGTGCAAAAAGAGCGTTCAAAAAAACAATGGATAATCGGTCGAGCCCCCCTCGCGTTGCTGACCATTATCGGCGCAATTGGCGGTGTCTCCCAAGCTCAGGCTACCTGTGGCCCGCCTGATTCGGTCTATATTGGATCGGTCTGCGCGACGGCTGCCAACTTTTGTCCGGTGAACTATATCGAGTTGGCAGGACAGACGCTTTCCGTTTCGTCAAATCAGGCGCTGTTTTCTCTTCTGGGATGCGAATGGGGAGGGGATTGCAGATCCTCTTTCGCTGTTCCGGACATGCGGGGACGTTCGCCTGTAGGGACTGGCCAGGGCAACGGTTTGTCGCTCATGCGACTGGGCCAGTATCAAGGTTGGGAAACGCATACTTTGTCGGTTGCCGAAATGCCGGTACACAACCATACGGCGACTCTCTCTTCGGCAGCCATCAGCGCTTCGCTGAAGGCTTATGACGGTAATGGTGCATCGCCCACACCTTCGGCCTCAAACTCCCATTTCCAGACAGTGGCGAAAAATTCGTTTCAAGTCGCTGATGAGGCCAACATTTACGGGTCTGGAACGGGCAGCCCAGTCACGATGGAGGGGTTTGATGTGGCTCTCAGTGGCGGCAATATCAATGTCGGTTTAACCGGGAACTCGAACGCTTTCAATATTCGTGGGCCAGTCACGCCATTGACCCATTGCATGGCGACCGAAGGGCTTTATCCACCCAGAAACTAATGATGTCAGTTTTATGATGCATTGCCACTCACCATCGTAGGTAACGAAGGCGAGTGGCGTTTTAGTATCCAAGACAAGGTTGCCCGCCACCGGTGCGTTGGTGACTCATGGTAGATAGGGGTGAAAAGATGAGTATCGCGACTCTTATGCAGGGCGGTCACGTTTTCAATGCTCCGAAGGCGGGAGCCACCAGCGGCACTCGCCGAGTCGTATTCATCGACAGCGAGGTGGCGGATTATGAAGCCCTGATTCGCGACATTGACGATGATACGGCCGTTCATATTGTGCCAGGGTCGCGAATTACGATTCCATGGGTGACCGAGGTTCTGTCGCGATACTCGCATCTGGAGAGCCTGCATATCGTCTGCCATGGCAGTGAGGGACAACTCACCCTGGGTCAGACCGAGCTGACCCTGGGGGCATTGTATGCCTCCAGCCAGGAACTCTCGACCTGGGGTAAAGCCCTGTCGGAGACGGCCGACATACTGCTGTACGGATGTTGCGTCGCTGCCGGTCAGGTAGGAAGCGATTTTCTCGCGGGATTTGCCGATCTGACGGGGAAGAACGTGGCGGGCTCGACAACCGTGATCGGTACTTCGGGGGATTGGGTGTTGGATCGTACCGTGGGCGCGGTGACGGCCGGTTCGGTGTTTTCCGAAGCCGCTATGGCAAGCTATAGCCACGATCTGGCCACTGTCATCGAGAATAATCCTGGCAATGCTTATAGCAGTGCGCTTACGAATGCCACGGGAGTGACATTTTCCCAGTCGTTCACGGCCACTGCCAGCGGCGACCTGACGAGTATCGCGGTCGTTGCTGGGGAGGTGGGGGGAAACGTGACCCTCAACGTCTATTCGGGCGATGGCGTCGTCGGTGGTTCTTTGACCTCCCAGACGTTTACCGTTTCCGTGGACTCTAATAACCAGGACTATCATTTCCAGACAGTGGCACTGAATTCACCGATCAGTGTCACGAACGGTTCCATTTATACATTCGAATTACGGCATGATTCGGGGAGTTTTCCGGACTGGGGGATGGAACATAACGGTGATGCCGGCTCGAATGGAGATTATACGGGCGGCATCATGTATGCGGATGGGGCGGCTCAAAACGACTTCGATCTCTATTTCCAGGCCACTATCACTCCCTCCAACAACGCTCCGACTTTCTCCAATCTGAATGCTACGCCTAGCTATATTGAGGGCGATGCTGCGGTGTTACTCGACGCAGATGCCACCATCGCCGATACCGAACTGGATGCGCTCAACGGCGGCAATGGCGATTACAGCGGCGCCTCGTTGGCCATCGCCCGCCACGGTGGCGCCAATGCCGAGGATAGCCTGGGATTCGATACCAGCGGTGCCGGCTTCACGGTATCCGGTAGCAACCTGCAATCCGATGGTTTAACGTTCGCGACCTACACCCAGAGCGGTGGTGCGTTGACGATCAATTTCACGTCGTCAGGTACCGTGGCGACGACTTCGCTGGTCAACGACGTTCTGCAGCGGTTGACCTATCAGAATGGCTCCGATGCCCCGCCTGGCTCGGTGACGCTCGACTATACGCTCAGCGACGGCACGGATGTGGCAAGCGGTACCAATCAGATCACGGTCGGTATCACGCCGACCAACGATGCGCCTACGGCTAGCGACGTGCCCACTGACGTGACGGTCACCGAAGACACGGCGAGCAATTTCGATCTCTCGACGCTGACGCTGACGGATGTCGATGGCGACAGCCTGACCGTAACCCTCGCGGCGAGCGCCGGTACCTTCACAGCGGCCAGCGGCGGGGGAGTGACCGTCGGCGGCTCGGGCACTGGGTCATTGACCCTGGCCGGCTCGGCTGCCGATATCAACACCTACCTGGATACTACCAGCAACGTTCAATACACCGGCGCGGCGAACGTCAATGGCAACGATGCCGCGACTTTCACACTCAATGCCAACGACGGCACGGTGAACCCACAGGTCGGCAGCGGCAACATCGACATAGCCGCCGTCAACGATGCGCCGGTCTTCGTCAATCTGGATGCCACTCCCAGCTATACCGAGGGTGGCACTGCGGTGGTTCTCGACGCGGACGTCACCATCGCCGATATCGAACTGGATGCGCTCAACGGCGGCAATGGCAATTACAGCGGTGCCTCGCTGGCTATCGCCCGCCACGGTGGCGCCAATGCCGAGGATAGCCTGGGATTCGACACCAGCGGTGCCTCCTTCACGGTATCCGGGGGCGATCTGCAATCTGGTGGACAGACGTTCGCGACCTACACCCAGAGCGGTGGCGCGTTGACGATCAATTTCACGTCGTCAGGTACCGTGGCGACGACTTCGCTGGTCAACGACGTTCTGCAGCGGTTGACCTATCAGAATGGCTCCGATGCCCCGCCTGGCTCGGTGACGCTCGACTATACGCTCAGCGACGGCACGGATGTGGCAAGTGGTACCAATCAGATCACGGTCGGTATCACGCCGACCAACGATGCCCCGACGGTCAGCAATTTGCCGGCGGGGATTGCCATCAACGAAGATCAGCCCGGTAATCTCGACATTTCGGCAAGTAGCTTGGTCGATCCCGATAGCGCCTCGATCTCGGTAACACTTGCCGTTTCGGCAGGCACCATAGGTTTGGCGAATCCCTCGGGGTATTCGGTCACGGCATCCGGCAATGGTACGTCGAGCGTGGTGCTCACCGGTTCCGCGTCTAATATCAATTCATACCTCGATACGCCCTCGAACGTCATTTATACCCCGGCGCAGGATGTCAACGGTGTGGGTGCCGCGACACTATCCCTCAGTGTCAACGACAACGATGGCTCCGGCGATGTATCCATGGGCTCGGTGCCGATCAATATCACTGCGGTCAACGACGCCCCGTCGGTCAGTGGGGTCTTCGGCGATACGTCCAGCCAGGTGACGGCCGGTAGCGGCGCCGTCAACGTGACCGGGCTCGACGATGCGACCCTCTCCAATATCGACTCGTCCGACTACAATGGCGGTGCCCTGACCCTGGCCCAGAACACCGGCACGACCAACGGTAGCTGGGGGCTGGATGGCATCAAAGTCACCGCAGGGGGTGATGGTGCGATCAGCGCCGGAGAAACAATCGCCGTTGGCGGTACCAACATCGGCACGGTCGATGGTACCAGCGACGGCCAGGGGGGGAGTGCGCTCAACATCACCCTCAACGCCAATGCGACGGATGCGACTATTCAGCAGCTGATTCGCGCGCTGACCTACGAAGCCCCCTCGGGGCTCGGCGACCGCTCCTTCACGCTGGAGCTGAACGATGGGGACGGCACGCTGAACGGCGGAGACGCTTCATCGTCGGGAAGTTTCACGATTGCGGTCACGCCCAACCCGCCCGTATTGAGCGGCCTGGACGGCGACTCGGTGACCTTTACCGAGGCGGGCGCGCCCGTGCGTCTGGATATGGGGGGCAATGCCACCGTCAGCGACGTGGACAGTACGGATTTCAATGGCGGCGCGCTGACGGTATCCATAGCGGGGGGCGCTGCCGACAGCGAGGACATACTATCCCTTCAGGAAAGCAGTGATGGTCGTTTGACGCTGGTCGGTTCGGAAGTCTTTTGGGACGATGACGGCAACGCGGGCACGGCAGCCGTCAAGGTGGCTGACGTGTCGGGCGGCACCAACGGGGCTGACCTGGTGCTGTCGCTCACCGGTGCTGCTAAGCCGGGCCTGGGCGAAGCGTTGGATGCCATGCTGAGCAATCTCGCCTATCAGAACACCAGCGATACGCCCTCGGAAACGAGCCGTGAGGTGTCGGTGACGGTGCGGGACGCCGCCGGCGGCAATGGCGCCGTTTCCGCCACTTCGACGGTGACGGTGGGTATTCAAGCCGTCAACGATGCGCCCGTTTTCACCGGCGTCGACGCCACGCCGAGCTTCATCGAGGGCGGATCCGCCGTTGTGCTGGATGGAAACGCCACTATTGCAGACCCCGAACTCGATGCCGCGAACGGCGGCGCGGGCAATTATGCCGGTGCCACCCTGACCCTGGCCCGCCAGGGCGGGAAGAATGCCGACGACGGCTTTTTCGCCACCGGCAAGCTGGGGGCGCTGACCGAGGGGGGAGACCTGGACGTTGGCGCTACCACTATCGGCACCGTGACTACCAACAGCGGCGGCATGCTGACGCTGACCTTCAATGGCAACGCTACGTCGGCGCGGGTCAATAGCACGTTGCAGCAGATTGCCTATGCCAACGGCAGCGACGCGCCACCGGCCAGTGTCGAGATTGCCTATCGCTTCAGCGATGGCAATAGCGGGGCGCAGGGCAGTGGCGGCGCGCTGGCCGATGCCGATGATTCGGTCACCGTGACGCTCGTCGGCGTCAACGACGCACCGGTGTTTACCACGCCTGGCAAGTTGAGCATGGACGAGAACACCACGGCGGTGACCACCCTGGCTGCTACCGACGCCGAGGGCGATACGCTGGTCTACAGCATCACCGGCGGCGCCGATGCGGCGTTGTTCTCGCTGGATGCCAACAGCGGGGCGTTGACATTTACCGGCGCGCCGGATTTCGAGAGCCCGAAAGACCAGAACACCGACAACGTCTACGAGGTGACCGTCGCGGCTGCTGACGGCACGGATCAAACGGCCCACACCCTGGCGGTGACGGTGACCAACGTCGAGGAGACGTCGCCGAGCCCCGATCCCGATCCGTCCCCCGGCCCGATCCAGGTCTCCGAGCCTGTGTCGCAACCGGACATGCCTTCAGGTTTGCCCTCGGTGAGTGAGACGATCATCAACACCGGGAATACCCCGGGCAGCACCAAGCTGGTCGAGAATAGCGGCAATGCTAACGAGGTGACGGCCACGCTGCCGGGCGGCGTCAGTCTGGTCAATCAGGGGGCGCGCAGCGCCGTCGATGCTCAGCAGGCACTGGCTGACCTGATTGGCAGCATCGATGCCAAGCAACCCGGCAACCTGACCGACCAGACCGGCGTGGCCAGCCAGTGGCTCGCCAGCCGGCCCGGTAGCACGCTACTGGACATTCGCACGCTCGTCCTCAACGACAGCGGCAGTGCTTCAACGAACACGCCGATCCTGATCACCGGCATCGTCGATGACGCAGCCTCGGATCATCAGGAGGCGTTCGTCATCGATGCCAGCGCGTTGCCTAGCGGCAACCGGATCCAGCTCGATAACATCGACTTCGCCAGCATCATCGGCGCGACCACCCTCAGTGGCGGTGCCGGCAACAATGTGGTGAGCGCCGACGATGCGGCGCAGACCATTGTGCTCGGCGCCGGTGACGATGAACTGCATGGCGGTGGTGGGCGTGATCTGGTCGGCTCGCAGGGCGGCGACGATCTGATTTATGGTGATGCGGGCGACGACAGGCTATTTGGCGGTGAAGGCGACGATACCCTCGATGGTGGCAGTGGCGTCGATATTGCGCGCTTTGCACTCGACGCTGGCGAAGCCACGTTCCGTTATGCCGATGACGGCAGCCTGATCGTCAATGCCGGTAGCCTGGGCAGCGACACGCTGAAAGGCATCGAACTGTTACGCTTCGATGATCGGGTCATGCTTGCCAAGGCGCCGGCACTGATTGAGCCGAGTGGCTTCGATGAGGCCTTCTATCTGGCCGCCAACCCTGACGTCGCGGCTGCGGTGGCGGCCGGCGACATTCCCAGTGGGGAGTGGCACTACCAACATTATGGGGCTGACGAGGGGCGCTTGGGCGACCCTGCGGCAATGAATTTCGACCGGGCGCTCTACCTGGCCGCCAACCCCGATGTCGCCGCAGCGGTGGCGGCGGGCGACATCGACGCCTTTGCCCACTACCGTGATTATGGAACCGCCGAAGGACGTTCGCCCAATGCGCTGTTCGACGAGCGCGGCTACCGCGAGGCTAACGCGGACGTTGATGCGGCGATCCAGCGCGGCGAGCTGGACAGTGGCTACCAGCACTACCAGACCTGGGGCTGGCAGGAGGGGCGCGACCCGTCGGCATGGTTCGACCAGAGCGAATACCTTGAGGCTAACCCGGACATCGCCGAGGCCAGTGTCGAGCCTCTGGGTCATTACCTGCGCTCCGGCTATGACGAGGGGCGGGTGGTCGTGCCGGCCGATGACGGGCTGTGGGGGTAAACAAGCGTTTACTGTGATCGTGGAGTCTAATGGTCAGAAATTACTGAGAAGGATACCTATCAATAGATAGGTAGCGTACCTAAAACCCCCGGCCTCGGCCGGGGGTTTTTTGTTACACTGGCGGCCACAATGAATTAATGCCTTTTGAGTCGAGAGTTGTTATGCCCCAATGGATCGCACTTTCCCCTAGCCAGCACGCGGGCCTTGGTTACTTGCCCAGGGATGGTTACCACTTTGCGGATCAGCTAAACGTCGCGGGAATTCTGCTGGCGGAACTGCCCAAACTGTTGCCCCACTATGTGGTGGTGTTGCTCAAAGAGGGCGAGCACTTCCAGCCCATGGTGTTGCTGGGGGTGGGCGAGCGGAACCTTTATGTGGCCCCCAATGGCAAATGGTTGGGCACCTATGTGCCCGCCAGCCTGCGCGGTTACCCCTTTACCTTGGCCAACAGCGAACAGCCGGGGGAAAAAGTCTTCGCCATCGACGCAGATCACCTCAGTGAGAACCAGGGTGACGCCCTGTTTGATGACGAAGGCAAGCTGGCGGGCACCGCCGCCCAAACTCTGGATTTTTTAACCCAGTGCGATCGTAACCGAGCGGCTACCCAGCAGGCCTGCGATGCGTTACAGCGTGCCGGAGTGATTGAGCAGTGGCCATTGACCATTGAGCGGGGTGAAGGGCAGGAGCCGTTAACGGTGAACGGTCTCTACCGTATCAATGAAGCGGCGCTTATCAACCTGGAAGCCGATGTGTTCGCCACCTTGAAGGGCGCGCCCATGGCGCTTGCCTATGCCCAGATGTTCTCCATGGGTCAGCTTAACCAACTGGCAGATCGCGCAAAGTTCCACGCTGAACACGGCGCTACCCAGGAAGTACCGGAAAACCTTGATAGCGTGCTCGATGGCATGGATGATGACGACCTCATGTTCGATTTCGATTAACCGTTGCCCCTTTGAACATGGCTTTTGTGGTACCCAACGTTTTAACAAAGGAGTAAGTAATCATGGCCGATGAAAACCAGACCATTACCATTGATGGCACCGAGTACAACCTGGCGGAGCTTTCCGAGGCTGCCCGCAGCCAGCTAGTGAACCTGCGCGTCACCGATGCCGAGATCGAAAAGCTCAACCAGCAGCTGGCGATCTTTCAAACCGCTCGTACCGCCTACGCCCGTGCCCTGGGGGAAGAGCTACCGAAGAAGAAAAAGCCAGCGGCCAAGAAAAAAACGGCGGCTACCCATTGAGGGTTACACTGCTGGTCGGCCTGTTTAGTCTTGCGCTAGCGGGCTGTGTGCCTTTTGTGCCGATTATTTAATCGGCGTTTTAGTAGGCAGCTAAAAGGGCGATAACACCCTCAGGTGAATGTAAACAAAGGAGTAACGACTCATGGCAGACGAACCCCAGACCATTACCATTGATGGCACCGAGTACAACCTGGCGGAGCTTTCCGAGGCTGCCCGCAGCCAGGTGGTGAACCTGCGCGTCACCGATGCCGAGATCGAAAAGCTCAACCAGCAGCTAGCGATCTTTCAAACCGCTCGTACCGCCTACGCCAACGCGTTAGCCGCAGAGCTACCTAAAGAGCCATCTAAAACCAAGCACTGAGACACCCAGCCGGGATAAGGGCGCTCCATGCCACTACAGAATCGCGTTGACCCCTTCGCGCGCTGAAGCGCCCTCCCACAATTAATTTCCAGCCTGATAGAGCCACTTGTGGGAGGGAGCTTTAGCTCGCGACCGTTTGAGCTTCCAGCCGGATACTCTGTTCGCCCGCTGAAGCGGCCTCCTACAATATGCTTCCAGCCTGGCGGAGCCATTTGAGGGAGGGAGCTTTAGCTTGCGACTGTTCAAGCTTCCAGCCTTATCAGCCTAAGGGGTGCCTTCGGCACCCTTCGCGCGCTGAAGCGCCCTCCCACAATTAATTTCCAGCCTGATAGAGCCACTTGTGGGAGGGAGCTTTAGCTCGCGACCGTTTGAGCTTCCAGCCGGATACTCTGTTCGCCCGCTGAAGCGGCCTCCTACAATATGCTTCCAGCCAGTCGGAGCTACTTTTGGAAGGGAGCTTTAGCTGGCGACCCTGCTCCTTGCTAGCCACCTTCCACAGCTTAAGCGTGCTTAATCACCCTAGCCAGCCATCGTCATCCAGGATAGTGCGCACGGCAGTCAGTTGGGCAACACCGACGCCAAAACTACCGCCGACCGGATTAAACACATCCAGATAGAAGGTTTCATCCGGCTCGGGGGTCATGTCGCCAATCACTTCAACGGCAATCGTCGCTTGGTTTTCGCCAGGGTAGAGAATTAATGTATCCGCTACCGCCAGATAGTCTTCTCCAGCGTTGGCGGTGCCATCGCGAGTGGCGTAGTCAACGCTTAACCACTGGCCTGGGTCGCTACGCACGCCGTTAAATTCGAGCAGGAAGTAGACCAACTGCGTGCCACTATTGCCTTCTTGAATCGAGGTGACCACATCTTCTGATCGGGTAGGGGCGTTTGTGTCCATCTGGCGCAGGCTTTGATCGATCCACTGCTGGTAGTGGCTCACCCGCTGGAAACCCGCTATTTCGCCAAAGCTGCTATCCAATTGGTCATTCACATCGGGTGTTTGGCCGTTACGGCTGAGTGATGCTGAGTAAGTGGTGATACCTGCCACTTTGTTGCCAATAAAGGCGGGGCCGCCGCTATCGCCAGGGGCGATCATTCCTTCTGCAGCGCCACGGCCAGTATTGTCTAAGCCCATTAGCACACCTAGTGCGTCGTTGGCGCTGCTGCCGTTGTCGAAATCGATAATTAATTGAGAGCCTGCCAATGGATCCCAGTTGATGCTGCGGCCAAAGGCTGCTTTCAATCCTTCTCCTGTGGTGTCGAAGCGGTTTTCAGCAAGGTGTTTAGTGGGCGCATTAGTGCCACTCTCAATATAGCCGGTGGCTCCATCGCCAGTCAGGCCGTAGCCAACAAGGGTTATTACGTTGCCGAGTTCATCGCTATGCCGGTAGAGCGCGCTTCGTTCTGCGGTTACCGGTGCAGGGTCAGTTAACCACACTAACGCGAGGTCATTGTTTACACCGTTGGTTTCATAAAGCGGATGTAGGACATAGTGAGAGGCTGGCAGGTTTATACGCCCATCAGGAGTGTCCATGCGCACCGAAACGTTATTGGTGCCTTCCAGTACGTGGGCTGAGGTCAACACAGCCCGGCCGCCGTAAAGCAGTGTGCCTGAACCGTAAAAGCCCTCAGCCAAGACTTGGACAACGCCGTCGTAGCCTTCGCCAGGTAAGACCCGGTAGCGGTCAGGATCGCGGGTGACGGTGACCATGTGCATTACCTCGCTGAGTATTGAGCTGGATGACAAACATCGGGTTTCACGATAATTGACAATCTTGTTTATCGTCAGTCGGATTGTAAGTCACTAATATACCGAGTGGATGGAGACTTTCTCGCCGTTAGATTGTTAGGGGCCAAGGCAACCGAAGGTGCTCTGCAAGGGCAAGAATACAGCGGATCGCGCAAGCGGTAGCCTTTTTAGTAGCAAAACGCTCCATTTAATTACCCATTCAACGTTGTAAGTTACTAATATCGATAAATACTTACGTTACGTCACACGTTATAATGACATGGTGCGTCATACCAAAGGGTTAGGGAACCCTATGATCGCGTTTTAAACATAAATAAAAACAGTGGGATGTGTAGAAAGCAGCACGCATTCACGACCATAAGGACAGTTACTATGCCCCTAACACCTTCACAAAAACAGGCGCTAGCCGATGAATTGATTGATGTTATGGAACGCTTCCAACACTACGTGGATCATCACCCTGATCACTATGAGGCGTTGATCACGCAGCCCTCCCCAGGTCACTTGATTATCAAGCTTCAGCCCTCTTACCCTTCTGAAGAATAAGCCGGGTAAGCCTCGATATTTGTGGGGTTAACAAAGCAGAGTTGGGTCGCCGGTCAATTGATAAACGGGCGACCCCCAGGCTGACCGCCTGCCGTCGGTTATTGAACGGCTCGGAGGTGGGCGCTGGTTATCCCATGATATGCGCAGCGGTTAGGCGATGTGTAAGGCTTTTAAAATGGGTAGTTGCTGCTCGGCAAAGGCGATAGCTTGCTCCTTCAGTTCGGCGATATTTTGCTCATCGCCTTGCACTGTTTTACCCTCTTTGACCAGTTGTTGGCCTTGGGACTTAAGCAGCTGCCAAACAAACGCTGCCCACTGTTCGGGCTGCTGTATGCCCTGGGAACGGGCGAGCAGAAACAACTGGTGAAAGCGAACCACTTTAACGCTACCGCCAATAACGGGGCTGGCCAGGTAGGTAACGTCATCGCTCCCGCGGGCTTTATCCATTAGATGCAGGTTGAGCTTGTCTGTGCGCTTCTTGGCTTTCTGGAGGGTATTTTCGTCTTGCACCGGGGCGATGTGGCCACCGCCAATCAGTACCGTGACCGCTTCGCTGATCTGGGCGAGGTTTACCCGCTCTTGCAGAGTTTTCTCAAGTTCTCCCAGGCTGCGGGGCTTATGGTCAGCCATCGCATCCAGAATAGGCGCATATATTGCTTCGTTCATATCGGCTTCACCTAGCGCGCCTTTAACCTTCAACGACACATCGTGGCGTGGGCTGGTCAGTATGATGCGCTGGGCGCGCAGCTGTTCGCTGCGTTCAAGTCCATTCACTTCGCGCGGGCCCTTGACCCAGTAGTCGCGACGGAACTGCTGGTTGACCATAAAGTCGCGCACTGTCTCGCGGAACAGGCGGTCGGGCAACTGCTCGAGCAGTGCTCGCTGCTCCTGGGTGAGGTTGATGCCGGTCACGTGGTCGAGATAGTGCGCCGAACAAGCGAAGCCCAGCTTGGCGGATGATAGCCACTCAGCCAGGGTAGAGAAGTGCATTGGCAACCAGTCGTGGTTGAAGTACTCGTGGGCAAGGTATTGGCGGTTCTGGTTTTTAATCTGGTTTAGGCGTTCGTTGACCTGGGGATTGGCCCGTGCGTAGGTGGGGTTGGTTGCCAGTAGCTGCTCGGCAAAGTTAATCGCTGCGTCAACCTTGGGGACGATGCCATGGCCTTCGGCACCCATCACTTCGCCATGTTCGCGCATTAGATGGCGCATCGGCGCAAAGGAAGCCCAGCCCGGCTGGGTGTTGTAGCTTATGTAGAGCACGCCACCCACCTTGAGCTTGCGGCGAACGAAATCGACAATCACCGCCCGGTTCTCATCAGAGATCCAGCTCCAGATGCCGTGCAGGCCGATATAGTCGAAATCCGGTAGGTCATCTCGCTGGCAGAAGGCATCAAAGGCGTCGTCGTGCAAATGGGCATTGGCGCCACTGGCTGATGCTACCGACTGGGCAAACGCCGCCTGTGAGGGGTTGAAATCCGTTCCGTGCCACTCCACCAGTGAGGCTGCTGCATGGCTGTTGATACTGATTCCCTGACCAAACCCCAACTCGCACGCTGTGCCTATGTCGGGAAAGTCGAGCCCGGCATTGAGAAAGGCCAGCTTTAGCCGTAGGGGGTTGAGCTCTCCGTAGTAGCCGTAGGTATAGCCAATATCGGCCACGTAACCAGCGGTCCAATCACTCATTGAGTCACCTTTCAGTAGCGTGTGTAGGATAGTGCCAGAAACCTCAAGGTGATAATTACGCATTTTGAGGTATTAAAAAACCCCATATATTGAAATGGGGTTATTGAAGATGCCTTGAGCGGTAGACGCTATACGCCTAAGCTATGAAACCAAAAAGCGGCCAGTGATGAAAACATAATCAATTCTGTCGCTAAGAAGATAATGGTGAAGAGCCTTTTTTTTCGTTCTAATTTCCTGATAGCTTCAATCAGCCTGTTTTTGGGCAAATACCCTTCCACTCGAACAGTCTTACCATGAAGCAACGCGAGTACTTCAGGGGAGGGCTGTCCATTTTCGTGGAAATCTATTTCAAGCAATTTATTTAATAACAGCTGAATACGCCCCTCCTGAGCTGCTACTGTTGTATTAACAATGCTTAAAATTATAGTCAACAAAGCAATCACAAACGCAGCCGCTGCGAACGCGATGGTTACCTTGTCGCTAAATTCCATCTGACTATCCATAAGATCCATACAGTTTCCTTAATGATTCCCCCACTGGGGTTAGGTACGTTAATTTTTCACACGACACTCTAACCTGGTTTTTCACTACGAACGCTAAGAGAGGAGTTGGTAAGTTATCTTAAATGTATTTTAAGTGCATTGAACCCCTTTTAAGCAACGGCGAAGTCATCAATAGTTGTGCCGGTAAGATCTAACAACCCTGTTAGCTTAATCATGGACTTCCCCCAGTTCAGTGGACACGCATCGATAACTCCGCAGGAGGAGAAATACGATGCCGTAGATGATCACGGGGAAGAAAACTCAGCAGTACAGCACTGAGTTCAAGGTCAAAGCGGTGGAGTGGAGTCACCAGGCCCACCGGAGTGTGAAAAGCGTCGCCGAAGCGCTGGATATTCACCCTTTCATGCTGTCACGCTGGCGTAAGGAATACCGAGAGGGAAAGTTCGCCATGAAACGGGTAAAGAAAGCGCCAGCAGACGCCAAGAAGAAGATCCAGGAACAGGATGAGGTTGCCCGCCTGAAACGCCGGATATCGGAGCTTCAGGAGGAAAACGACATTCTAAAAAAGTTTCAACGTTTTCAGGCCGAGGAACGACGGAAGCGTTCCGGTTCATCTGGAAACACCGACGAGACTACAGTGTAAAAGCGCTGTGCAGACATCTGAAGGTGTCGCGGTCTGGATACTATGCCTGGGCCAACCGGGAGCCCAGCAAGAGAGCCACTGACAAGGCAGACTTGTTGTTGAAGATCAGGAAGATCTACGACAACAGTAAAGGCCGTTATGGTAGTCCTCGCGTTTACCAGACGCTGCGCCGAGAAGGCCTGGTGGTCGGAGAGAATCGGGTCGCGAAAATTATGCGGGAGTGGGGCATGAAGGCCCGCTCTGATCGTGTGTACCGCCGATTGAAGAAGCTCAGGAATGATCTGAAAACCCTGCCAAATTATCGACTTGAGGCAGCGAGGCCGACTACGGAAAACCAGCAGTGGAGCAGTGACGTCACGTATATCAAGCTTGGCAAGAAGTACGTGTTCCTGGCGGTAGTGTTGGACCTGTACTCACGCCGCATCATCAGTTGGCGCTTGGGGGCGAGTCTGAGCGCAAACTTTGCCAGAGCAACGTTGCGGGAGGCCTTCACAAGCCGTAAGCCGGATTCTGGCCTGTTGTTCCATACGGATCGCGGCATCGAATACCGAGCTCATAAGACACAAGCGCTGCTGAAGCAGTACCAAGTAAAACACAGCATGAACCGACCTGGTCAGTGTACCGACAATGCCGAGGTTGAATCGTTCTTCAAGACCCTCAAAGGCGAATTGCTGCACGCCACCAGCTTCGTGACGATGCGCCAATTACGGAAACATATAAAAGCCTATATTGAGGGCTTTTATAATACCCAACGGCTGCACAGTGGCCTTGGTTACCGGACTCCGCTAGAGTTCGAAGGAATCAACTGATGGGGCGTGTCCATTTTATTGGGGGAAGTCCATCACCGTACCTGGCCAACCTGAGACGCAGCGGCGCTGGAGTCATCGGCCACTATAAAAGTGTCCTTCCCTTTGCCGCCGCTCACGGCGCCCGGCTCCTCCAGTATGATGGTATTTCCGGAACCGGTGTAAGGTGAGGCCTTCTGCGGCTGTTAGGTTAACGTCAACGCCCGCCGTGTTCACGGAAGCGTTAATCTTTTCTACTGTATTGGAGTTGCTTCGCGTCAGAGCAAGCTGCGCATCGGTTGCGATATTAACAGCCGTTGCCTTATCAGCCTTTGGCTTCACCGTACTGTAGAATATTCAGCTGGCTACAGGCATTTTATTGTAATTAATTGATACGCGGCTTTCGTGATGAGGGCCAAAACCTTGCCGAGGCGGGCGGTTTATAACACCGCTTGTGAAAGATCTTCCTTTCACATCGGGTGGAGAGCTAAAGACGAGGATTGATGGCAACTATAATGCTACTACCCAACGAACCCAGTATCGAAAATGAAGCTGCTCAAGAGGCATTAACGACGCAGTGGTTACTGCCCGTGCTTGGTGAGCTCAAGAAGCTCTTTATAGACTTGCGGCACTCGTTGGATCCTGAACTAGTCCAGGCGAGGCCGTATAAACAGGGCAAGGCTTATCCGCTGGGTCAGTGCCTGGAGATTTCTCAGGCGGCGTTCCAGCGGTTACCTCGACTTGGTACCGGAACGCTACAGCCGGCGGCTGCACGGGGGCTCCAGGCGCTAATGCACTTTGTTCGCCACGGTGGCTGCGTTCGACAGGTATGGGGGGATCTGCGCGGTGACTATTTTCAGAATGCGCTTTTGGTGGGAACCCTGTATGTGGATGTGGCCAACGATACCGTTGACCCTACCAAGCCACCGGTGGAGATACTCCCTTTTGCGCATGCGCGGTTAAACCCTATCAGCGATTTTGTTCATTTTTCCAGGGTGGCGGCGCGCTATTGGCAAGCGCAGCTTTATCCTAATCACATTCTGCCAGGGCTGGCTCCTTACTTCCCATTAGTGAGCGTGACCCAAAGCGGCGTCGTTCAGTTTCAGTCCGCCAGTAACTATATGATTGCCTTAACTGAGGCGGGTCAATTTGCACCGAGCGAAACGGTTCTTAAAGGCAATCCGATGAACGCCTCACTGTTTGCGTTGCTACGCAACACTCTGCTGGCAACGAATGCTTCTCTTCCTGACGCTCCCGACCAGGGCCGAGTGTTGGCGTTGAGAACCTGTTTGGCAGCACACAATCAGCAGTGGCATACCTCTCAGCAGAGGCGTAATAGCACTGTGACAACGGTGATCCAGGTAAACCGTGCGTTAGGTCAGTTGGTGATCCGCGGGCAGGGGGAGTGAAAGGCATCACTGAGGTCTTGATATAAGTCCTTTATCTTTTTAAGCATGTTAGTTGGCTAGGTAAACGCTACGACTAATGTCATTTTTTAGACTGATAAAAAATAGCGATGCACTTTTAAAAAGGGAGTAATATTTCCAGCTTTGAAAGCAGTAGCAGTTTTCTCACGGGTTGGTTAAGTAGTTCTTCATAAAAAGGCTTTTGCCACAGGTAAGCAATGCCAGGCAGGGGGAGAAAAAATTGAGCAATATGCAGATAAATCCAGTAGGGCCGATTAATTATGATGAGGCTGTCAGTGGCGATGTGAACGATTTCGCAGCGCGCACCGATAGCCTCGGCCAACCAACCCTCGCCGCCTGGGTGCTCGATGAATCCGGTGCCAATGTTTGGCAGGGCCATATTGAGTCTGGAGGTGCAAACGATAGCTCCGACACCATTATTTTGGAAGTACCGCAGCATAGTAAGGTTCAAGGCATAACCCTTACGGTGAGCAATATAGTAATCAATAGCGGTACTCAATTCTATTTGAGTGACCTCTTTGGCAACCTTATAGAGAGCCGCCCCTTAGAATCCTTTACCAAAGCTTTCAATTTGCAGCCTGGGTTGTATAGCTTGATGATGGGTAATGGTACGGTGGTTCTCGACTACAAACTGTCATTAGACGTAGTGGCCACCCCTCCCGGTTTGCTGCCTACGTTATCAGTTACGCCTGAAAACCCGCTTTTTATCGAAGATGAGCAGGCAGTCACTCTGTTTAGTGGTGTGGATGCGAATACCAACGATACAGGGCAGAGTTTTACCGGTTTTACTTTCTCTGTCTCTGGTGTTAAAGAGGGCGCGCAAGAAGTTATTTCACTGAGCGGGGTCGATATTAGCTTGGGGGCTAATAGTAATGGTTTGGTTAGCGGCGGTAGTTATGCTGTTTCCACGACGGGGGGAGGCGCAACGGTAACCGTTAGTGGAGTGTCACTCAGTCAAGCTGATATGAACTCTCTGCTCGCTAGCATGGCTTACCGGCACAGTGGGCAGAACCCTACGGCGGGCGCACGTGACATAACACTTCTTGAGCTACGCGATAACGGAGAACCCGGCTATAACAGCACCTCGCTAAATATTACCAGCAAGGTAGTAGCGCAGGCGGTAAACGACGCGCCTGAAGTCACTACCTCCACGGGTGCATTAACGTTTATCGAAGGCGAGGGTGCTAAGCCTATTGATGTCGGTTTGACGCTTTCTGATATAGACAGTGCTACTTTGGTTCAGGCGGTGGTTACCATTAGCGGTAATTACGTTAGCAATGAAGATGCGCTATTGTTTACCAACAGTGGCACCACCATGGGTAATATCAGCGCCAGCTTTGATACGCTAACTGGCACCATGACGCTGACCTCAGCAGGTGCCTCGGCGACCATGGCCGAGTGGCAAGCGGCGCTCCGCTCCGTCGCCTATGCCAATACGTCACAGAACCCAAGCACGCTCCCGCGCACGGTTGAATACGCCATTAACGATGGCCAACTGAGTAGCACGGTAGCTGCGCGTTCCATTACGCTAGTAGAAGGCAATGCGGCTCCTACCTTTGCCGGACTGGATGGTGCACCAATTTTTACCGAAGGCTCAAGCCCGGTAAGGCTTAATAGTAATTTAAGCATTACCGACGAAGAGTTGGTTACCTTCAATAATGGTGTCGGCGACTTCAATGGTGCCTCATTAACGCTTTCACGCCAGCTTGGTTCGAATGCTGAGGATCAGCTCTCTTTCGACACGGAGGGAGCCTCCTATTCAATTTTAGGAAATATTCTCCTGACCGGGGGAGTTACGTTTGCCAATTGGTCAAATGCGGGCGGCGCGCTGAATGTTAATTTTGGCAGTGGAGCGACGACGGCGCTGGTAAACGAGGTGCTGCAAACGATCCAGTATGCTAACAGCAGTGATAACCCAAGCGGCTCTGTGTCATTGAACTATCTATTTAGCGATGGAAACACAGGTATGCAGGGTGCCGGTGGGGCAGGAATAGCGCAGGGCTCCACTTCGGTGTCTATTATCGCCACCAATGATGACCCGATAGTCACCGGGCTACCTCTTACCCTTACCGTTATAGAGGATTTTGCCTCAACCATTGATCTTCGCGGCATTGCGTTTAGCGATGTCGATAGCGGCAAGGGGGACGTGACGGTTACCCTCAAGGCCTCTACGGGAAGTATAGGTTTGGCGGCCAGCGGGGCGGTGAATCTATCGGGCAATGGCAGCGACACAGTGACCCTGGCCGGCACTTTAGCGGCTGTGAATGGTTATCTTAATACACCCGCCAATATGCTCTATACCGGTGCTGCGAATGCCGCCGGTTTAGCTGCTGCGAACCTTACGCTATCTATTAATGACGGTGGTAATAGCGGTGCTGGGGGTGGCACGGACATTGTGGTGGGTAAGGTCGGGATGGATATAACGCCGGTCAACGATGCGCCGGTGTTTACCACGGCGGCCACCCTTGCGGTGCCCGAGAACAGTCTTTCGGTTACCACGCTTGCAGCCACCGATGTCGATAATCTCAAGCTCTTTTATTCTATCCAAGGGGGCGCGGACAGTGCGCTGTTCTCGCTGGATGTCAACTCCGGTGCCCTGAGTTTTAATACTGCCCCGGATTTTGAGGTGCCCACGGATCACGACAAGGACGGCACCTACGAGGTGATTGTTGAGACCAGCGATGGTAACGGAGGAGCAACGCCTCTGACGCTAGCCATTAGCGTCACTGATGTGAACGAGTCAATACCACCTGCTCCGCCGCCTGCTCCAGCCCCTATTCAGGTCACCCCGCCCACGCCACAGCCCAATACTCCTTCAGGGCAGCCCTCGTTTAGCGAGACAATCACCAACACTGGCAGTAGTAGCGGTAGCTCCAAACTGGTAGAGAACAGCGGTAACGGCAACGAGGTCACCGTTACGCTGCCCGGAAGTGTGAGCCTGATCAACCAAGGCGCGCGCAGCGCCGTCAACAATCAGCAGGCGCAAATAGATCTGATTGATAGTATCGGTGTTCAACAGCCCGGCAACCTGGGTGATCAGACCAGTATTGTCAGGCAGTGGTTTGCCACTAGCCCTGATGGCATGCTGCTTGACATCCGCACGCTGATACTTAGTGACCGCGGCAGCGCCTCGGCCAATACCCCTATTCAGATCAACGGAAATGCCGGAAACGGCAGTGCAAGTAGTAACCATCTTGAGGCCTTCGTTATTGATGCTAGCGCACTGCCCAGTGGCAACCTTATTCAGCTCAATAATATCGATTTCGCCAGCATTGTTGGTGCAACATCAATCAGTGGCGGCGCCGGTAATAATGTGGTGATTGCGGATAATGCCGATCAATTTATCGTTCTAGGAGCCGGTGACGACGAGCTTCACGGTGGCGGCGGTAATGATGTGATCGGTTCCAAAGGGGGAGACGACCTTCTCTTCGGCGATGCGGGTAACGATCGCCTGTTTGGCGGGGAGGGCAATGATCAACTGAACGGTGGCTCGGGAGTGGATGTGGCCCGTTTCGATACCGTGAAAAACAGTGTCCAGCGTGATCAGGCTAGCGATGGAAGCCTGACGATAAGCTCTGCGGCTACCGGCGTGGATACGCTGACAGGCATTGAACTGCTGCGCTTCGCTGATCAGGTGATCTTGGCTAAAGCTCCCGAGCTAGTCAATACTGCAGTGACCAGTTTCGATGAAGCCTTTTATGTCAGCCGCTATACCGATGTGGCGGAGGCGATCACCCAAGGGGTGTTCGCCAATGCGCGCGCTCATTTCCAGCAATATGGCCGCAGTGAGGGGCGTCAAGCGGGATCTGAAGGCAACGGACGGGACAATCTTGTCTTCGATGAGGCGTTCTATCTATCCCAGCATACGGATGTGGCGGCCGCTGTTAACCAAGGTGGCTTCGCCAGTGGTTATGCACACTATGTGCAGTACGGAGAGCGCGAGGGGCGCGACCCTAACGTGCTTTTTGATGAAGCGGGTTATCGGGCCGCTAACGTAGATGTGGCGAGCGCTATTCAGCAGGGTAACTTTGCGAGTGGCTATGAGCACTATCGGCTGTTCGGCGAGGCCGAGAACCGAAACCCCTCCGCCTGGATGGATATTACCGCCTATAAAGAGGCCAACTCAGATATTGTTGCTACAGGCATCGGAGCCCTGAACCACTATATGCAATACGGCATAGGTGAGGGGCGTATAATCACGGCTGCCGATGAGGGGCTGTGGGGATAAACGGTGACCTCCCTCGCCCTTGTGGCGGGGGAGTCGTTGCGGCATCACTTCGTTCTGCATGCACTTTGCCGTAATCGTGTTAGCTGTGCTTGGCAAAGCCTTTCGTTTGTTCATGGCGGGGTAGACGACCGGTCTATCTCGCGCTCTCCTTGGCTTTAGGGTAGAGTTGCTGCCCATTGTTCACCTACACGCGTGCTGTTATGGCTTGCGAGCTTGGTGTCGCCGCAGTTTTTAATTAGTCTTGAGTGGTAACTACATGCTGGTGCAGCGTTTTTCCCGTTATCTCAGTATTGGTGTCATTAATACGCTACTGCATTGGGTCGTATTTCTACTGTTGAACCTTGGCCTGGGTATTTCTCAATCCTGGAGTAATTTGTTGGCTTTCGCTGTGGCCGTCACGTTCTCTTTTTTTGCCAATGCGCGCTTTACCTTCCAAGCCAAAGCGACGCCACTAAGGTACTTATTGTTTACTTGCGCTATGGGCTTGCTTAGCTTTTTAATCGGCGTTACTGCTGATGTATTAGCATTGGCACCAGTAATAACTTTAGTAGTTTTTTCTGGTTTAAGTCTAGTGCTGGGTTTTGTTTATTCACAGTTTTTTGTCTTTAAGGAGCGTACATGAAACTGTCGTTAGTAGTGCCAGTTTTCAACGAAGAGGCGATGCTGGCGCTCTTCTATCGCACTGTTCGTGAAAGTGAGGCGCTAGCTCCGTACGATGTTGAAATTGTACTTGTGAATGATGGTAGCACCGATACCACAATTGAGATTGCTCAGCAGCTTGTGGCAACCGATGAAATGATAGTGCTGGTCGATTTTTCCCGTAACTTTGGTAAGGAGCCCGCACTCTTTGCAGGGCTCTCTTATGCGACCGGTGATGCCGTTATTCCTATCGATGTCGACTTGCAGGATCCCATTGACGTCATCCCCAAACTGGTAGAAAGGTGGCAGCAGGGGGCCGACGTGGTGTTGGCTAAGCGTGTTGACCGCCGCCAGGATGGCTTTTTAAAACGCTTAAGCGCAGAGGGGTTTTACCGTTTCCACAACAGTATCAGCACCCCCAAAATTGAAGAAAATGTAGGTGATTTTCGGTTGATGTCTCGACCAGTGGTTGACTCGATTTTGCAGATGCCTGAGCGCAATCTGTTTATGAAGGGGGTGCTTTCCTGGGTAGGTTATAAAACCGATGTTGTTAGCTACGAACGTGCTGCACGCGCCGCTGGTAGTACTAAGTTTAATGGCTGGAAACTGTGGAACCTGGCGGTTGAAGGTATTACATCCTTTAGCACTGTGCCTTTAAGAATTTGGACTTATCTGGGATTAGGCGTTGCGTTGTTTTCTTTTATATACGCGGCGTGGTTGGTGATGGGAAAAATTATCTGGGGTAACCCTGTACCCGGCTATCCTTCGTTAATGACAGCCATTCTGTTTCTTGGCGGTGTTCAACTGGTGGGTATAGGCGTACTGGGTGAATATATAGGCCGTATTTATATAGAAGTGAAGCAACGTCCGCGTTATGTGGTGAAGCGTGTTCTGGGCAAGTCTATAAGCGACTATAACGACACCATAGATTCATAGCTGATCTTTAATAGGCTAGTAAAGCTGCGCTAGGGCGTTGCAGGTAAAGGTAAAGAATCTATGCAGAGTGAAAAAAGTGTTTCCTCCCAAGGGCCGTGGTCTGAGCCTTTGGGGTGTAGCCGTTGGCAGCGCGTGTTTGGCGGGGCGCTACTCGGTGGTTTTGTGGTGTTCATGCTTGCGCAGCATGCGCTGGTGTTTCCTTATCACGATGACTGGGGGTACGCCACGCTAACGTATACCACCGAGGTGGGGGCTGGTATTGGGCGCCATTTTACCCAATTCGATTTAATCCGCTTTTTGTACAGTGAATACTGGAACTGGTCAGGCCGATTTTTCCCCTTCTATCTGCAAATTAATCTATTTTCCTGGGGAATTGAGTCTGTAAGGGTTGTACAAGTTTTTGTACTTGCCGTGATGGTGGTGAGTGCAACCGCGGCTGCTCGAAAAGGGGAGCCATGGCATCCGGTATTACTGGTGCCTGTTGTTTACCTATTGGCGTTGCCAGAATTTGTCACTACTAGTGGCTTGTATTGGTTTTCTGCTTCAATCGCTTATGTTTGGGGTTTGGCGCTGTTTGGTTTGGCAACCTGGCGTGTTGCTCGCAATGGACGGCTGGACTGGTTAGCTACGCTGCTTTATGCGTTGGCCGCTTTATTTCATGAGCAAATGGCTGTTGCTATGCCAGCCTTTGTTTTGACCTATGGCGTGCTGCAGTTTTTAGCCCAACGGAGCTGGGAGGGCGCAGGTCTGTGGTTGTGTCGGCTGTGCATCACTATTGGTGCAGGGGCGTTGGTTATTTTTGCTCCAGGTAATTTTGTGCGTCGTGCAGTCTCTCATTACCCCCATGAAGGGGTCGTTGATACACTCTTAGCTAATGTTCAAGTGATGAACCAGCTAATATTGCATCCTGAGGGGCGCTTGGCGCTATTAGCCTGGCTAGCTGCAGGTATAGTTTATGGAGCCTTGCTGTTCACTCGCCATGCTAAAACTACCTTTGTGGCTGCAGGCTTGAGTGTTGGAACGCTATTGCTGGCATTACTCGCTTGGCAGGGGTTAACGTTATTTTTCCCAGCTTTGTTGTTACTATTCGGCGTTGTATTAATGCTGGGAGTTTGGTGGCATCGTGTTCCTGTTGCTATTGCTGCTGCGTTCTTTGCAGCGGTTGCCTCTTTGGTGCTGCTGCTGTTGGCACCAGTGGTTGCTTCCCGTGCACTACTGACTTTTTACTGCTTAATGTTAATACCGCTTACTTATGCGGGTGCCTTGGTATTTCGTTTTAGTCCTCTATTAATGGTGGTGGTATTGATGGCATTTGCTGTGCCCGCAGCCAATAAAGCTGGGGCGGTTTATGAGGGGTATGCCCAAAATGCCCCGACCCATCAACTCAATGGGGCTAAGTTGTTGGCAGCAGGTATGGAGGCTGAAGTGGGGAGGGTACCTGACCAACTGGTTTTGTATCGGCTACCGAATGATCGCTTTGCTGAAACAATGCCTTACCAGCGTGAGCTGGTCGAAACGTGGATGCGGCGTTACTACCAAGTACCAGAAGGGGTGAACATTGAATGGCAAGCGCCCCTGGACTTGAGACAATAGCCTAATAGCTATCAGCCAAACTGCATGGTAAGCGCAATGCACATGTGCTTTGGACGAATTAAACACTTGGACGTGGTGGTTTAACATGAAAATTTTAGTCACTGGTGGGGCCGGTTTTATCGGCTCAGCGGTTATACGTTATTTGATCCAATCCACTGAGCACCATGTGGTCAATGTGGATGCCCTTACCTATGCTGGTAATTTGGAGTCTCTTACCGAGGTAGAGGGTAGCGACCGCTATGCGTTTGAGCAGGCGGATATTGGCGATGTTTCCCGCATGGTCGCTATTTTTGATCACTACCAACCGGATGCTGTGATGCACCTGGCGGCGGAGTCCCACGTGGATCGCTCGATAGACGGCCCCGCGGCGTTTATCCAGACCAATATTGTAGGCACTTATTCGCTTTTAGAAGTTGCACGGCACTACTGGAAGGGCCTGCAAAAAAGTGCACCTGACAAAGCCGCTGCTTTTCGCTTTCACCATATCTCTACCGATGAAGTGTACGGTGATCTAGAAGGGCCGGAAGAGCTTTTTACCGAAGAGACGCCTTACGCGCCCAGCTCTCCCTATTCTGCCAGTAAAGCAAGTTCTGACCACCTGGTGCGCGCTTGGTTGCGTACCTTTGGTTTACCGGTGTTGGTTACCAATTGCTCGAATAACTACGGGCCTTATCACTTTCCTGAAAAGCTTATTCCCTTGATGATTTTGAACGCCTTGGCAGGTAAGCCACTGCCGGTCTATGGCAATGGCCAGCAGGTTCGGGATTGGCTTTATGTTGAAGACCATGCGCGTGCATTGGTGAAGGTTGTCACCGAAGGCGTCGTTGGGGAAACCTATAATATTGGGGGACACAACGAGAAAGCCAATCTTGAAGTGGTCGAAACGCTATGTGACCTGCTTCAAGAGCTGGTGCCTGCGGAGCGTTCATATCGGGATTTGATTGCCTTTGTGCAAGACCGTCCTGGCCACGACCTGCGCTATGCCATTGATGCCAGCAAAATTGAGCGAGAGCTAGGCTGGCGCCCGGAGGAGACGTTTGAGACCGGATTGCGCAAAACCGTGCAGTGGTATTTGGATAACCGGGAGTGGTGGCAGCGGGTTCAGGATGGCAGCTACCAGGGCGAACGTTTGGGGAGTTTGTAGCTCTTAACGCAGTGTTGGTGGCCTAGCGGTCGCGAGCTAAAGCTACCTCCCACTGGTGGTTTGTTCAGGCTGCTAGCCAATGGTCTCGAGCTAACGCAGCCTCCCACCGGTGCGGTGTTTAGGCTGTTAAGATGATGAAATCAAATGTTTTATAAAGGAATGGGTTATGAAGGTGCTTATCACCGGCGGTAACGGCCAGGTAGGGTTTGAGCTGCGCCGTCAACTGGCCACCCTAGGCGAGATATTAGCACCTAGCAGGGCGTCGCTTGACCTCTCGGACGCTGACGCAGTAAGTGCTTACTTGGCTCAGCATCAGCCGGATGTGGTGGTGAACGCAGCCGCTTATACGGCGGTGGACAACGCCGAAACGGATCAAGCATTGGCAACGCGGTTAAACGCCGAACTGCCCGCTCAACTGGCGGCATACTGCCAGAAGCGTAACTGCTGGTTGGTGCATTACTCTTCCGATTATGTATACAGCGGTGAAGGTAGCGCCCTTTGGCGCGAAGATGATGCAACGGGCCCCTGTAATGTTTATGGCGCTACTAAGTTGGCGGGTGATAAGGCTATAGCTGCCAGCGGTTGCCAGCATCTGATTTTTCGTACCAGTTGGGTATACAGCGCTTTTGGGAAGAGTTTCTTATCTACCATGCTGCGTTTAGGCGCTGAACGCTCTGCCCTGAGTATTGTCAGTGACCAAGTGGGCGCACCAACCCCCGCACGCCTAATTGCGCTGGTTACCCAGCAGGTGTTAACTGCCTTACAATTTAAGACTTCCAGTCATGATATTGGGAGCGGTGTGTATCATTTGGCCCCCAAAGGGGAAGTCAGTTGGCACGGGTTCGCCTGCGAGATTTTCCAATTGGCAGGTAATATAGGGTTACCGCTAACGATTACTTCCGAGAGTGTTAGCGCTATCCCTACCCGTGATTACCCAACTCCTGCTGCTCGCCCGCTTAACTCGCGGCTGGCAGTGGATAAACTAGAAAAAGCGTTGGGAATTGAGATGCCCAGTTGGCAGAGCCAGTTGGCGCTTACCGTGGAAGAAATAGCAAGCTCGCGCTAAGTCGTGCGTGCGCAATGAGCAAGGAGCAACAACGATGCAACGTAAAGGCATTATTTTAGCGGGGGGCAGCGGTACTCGTTTACACCCCATCACCCGCGGTGTTTCAAAACAACTGCTGCCGATATATGACAAGCCGATGATCTATTATCCGATCTCGGTATTGATGCTGGCTGGTATCCGGGAAATTTTAATTATCTCTACCCCGGAAGACCTGCCCCAGTATGAAAACCTTTTGGGCAATGGCGATACGTTCGGCGTACGTTTTGAGTATGCCGTGCAGCCTTCGCCTGATGGTCTGGCCCAGGCGTTTCTTATTGGTGAATCGTTTATCGGAGATGCGCCGGTGTGCCTGGTGCTCGGCGATAACATTTTCCATGGTCAGCACTTTTCTGAGCAGCTCAAGCGTGCGTCTGCCCAAGCGAGTGGGGCATCGGTATTTGGTTATCTGGTCAAAGACCCCGAGCGTTTTGGTGTTGTGGAGTTTGATGCTGATGGTAAAGCAGTTTCCATTGAGGAAAAGCCTGCCAAACCGAAGTCGCCTTACGCGGTGACCGGTCTCTATTTTTATGACAATGATGTGGTTGAAATTGCTCGCCAGGTGAAGCCTTCTGATCGGGGGGAGCTGGAAATCACTAGCATCAATAATGCCTATTTAGAGCGTGGCGACCTACGTGTTGAGCGCTTGGGCCGTGGTTTCGCATGGCTGGACACCGGCACTCACGATAGCCTGCTGGAGGCTAGCCAGTATGTGCAAACTATTGAGCATCGCCAGGGTTTGAAAGTGGCATGTTTAGAAGAGATAGCGTGGCAGCAAGGGTGGTTAAGCGATGAAGCTCTGCGTGAAAGCGCCACCGCGCTTGCGAAAACCGGTTACGGACAATATTTGCTTCACCGTTTAGATGCTAAAGGGGGCTATTAATGCTGGTTGAAAAAACGTCATTGCCTGATGTGTTAATTTTAACCCCCAAAGTGTTTGGCGATGCCCGGGGCTTTTTTATGGAGAGCTTCAACCAAAAAGCGTTTGAACAGGCCACGGGTTGCAAGCGTGATTTCGTTCAGGATAACCACTCGCGCTCCCGCCAGGGTGTGCTGCGTGGCATCCATTACCAACTGGAGCAGCCCCAGGGCAAGCTGGTGAGGGTTGTGCAGGGTAGCGTGTGGGATGTGGCGGTCGATCTTCGCCGCGATTCTGCTCATTTCGGCCAGTGGGTCGGCGTAGAGCTTTCGGCTGAAAACAGCCGTCAGCTCTGGGTGCCTGAGGGTTTTGGTCACGCCTTTGTGGTGCTTTCGGAAACGGCGGATTTTTTATACAAGACGACTGATTATTACCATCCCGAATCTGAGCGATGTATCCGTTTTGATGATCCTGAGCTGGCCATTGAGTGGCCAGAACTACCCGTTGAGTTTTCGCTCTCTGAAAAAGATCAGGCGGGTAGCACGTTTTCTAAGGCAGATGTTTATAAACGTTAGCAGTGGCGTTACCACTGCCAGGTAACCCCTGCGCTGATCACATCCAGATCAAACCCTGGTAGGTTGTCGGTTTCACCCGCATCGAAGTGGCGGGTGAAACGCCCGCGCAGGGAGAGCTGTTTGGTAATAGCCAGCTGCGCCCCCACTCTCAGATTAGGCACCCATCGCCGAAATGTTGAATCACCGCTGAAGAGGCCCCCCACACTCGATAGTTGGCTTTAGCGGTTTCGGCCTGAACCCTAAGACGCAAAATGGCCGATTAAGCTTAAATCTACCTTAGGTGACATATAACCTTTTCTTAATGCATTCTTATTGATGTCTACAGTAGGTGCTGCTTAATCGTTAATTTAAAGTTAAATCTGAGTGCCCTTAAACGCTTTATAGATGATGGCGGGCTTTTTCGTGTTTTTTTTTGTGAAAAAAAATGTATAAGTGTGGTAACAGTAATGGGCAGAGTGTTAGATAAAGTAACTTTTTGTTTGAGGACTGCCCATGCCAACTTGGTATTCACACCTAGTGCTTTTGGACTACGCCGAACATGCGAATTTAGGCTGGAATGGCGACAAAGCTGAGGCGTTGAAGCATGATTGCACATGGCTTCCCGTCAGCCTGAGTGAGATGGCGCAGGCATCAGCCCATCTTCCAATCGTCATAATGCGCTGTGAGCAGCGTTGGCTAATAGTCGTCGTGACTAACGATATTTTCCTATCGAGTATTAGGGGTAGAAACACTGAGCCGCTGAAGCACGTGTTTGTACCCCAAAGTGCGCAAGTATATCCATTTTCTCTCATGCTTTTAGAGGCTTCCAAAAGTGGTTTTCAGCTAGGTATCGACAAGCGGTGTATTGTCCCGCTTGAAGATACGGGGGCTTTGCCTCTCTTTAGTGAAAATCGTGGTTATTCTGAAGCGGTAATGGATCGGTTTCATTTACTCCACCGCTTAAAGATAGACAGTGAAATAGTCCATAGCGCCTGCGAACTTTTAGCAAGAAAGGGGTTGTTGATACTTATTTCTGAAACAGAAAAAATAATGGGAAACAATAAAGAGCGTGATAGGCCGCTTTATCGCGTTGATATTGGTGCCATTGCTCGATTATCCCGCGAAGATTTTGCCGACCTGCAAATGCATCATGCCATGGAATTAGCGGCTTATCAGCATAGTTCTCTGTTCCATGCGGGATGTTTAAATCAAGATGCTAATTAAAAATTGCTTTTTATTTGTTTTTATTGCATCGTCAATTGACTATTAGAGGTACTGTTTGGAAAACGAGTAATAGCGATGAATACACCCGACAACTCTATATCCACGATCATTCATCGAGGCGGTGCTAGTGGTGTTACTGGCAGCTGTCATCAGCTTATCGTCAATAGTGAGTCTTCACTACTAATAGATTGTGGCTTGTTTCAGGGGGAGGATGCACAGCAGGATAGTTTCGAACAACTCACTATCGGATTTGATATCTCGACTGTCAAAGCCTTAGTGATAACCCATGTGCATATGGATCACGTAGGGCGTTTGCCTTACTTGTTAGCCGCTGGTTTTAATGGGCCCATTTTGTGTTCAAAGCCCTCGGCTAAACTACTGCCATTGGTCATTGAAGACGCGCTGAAAATTGGCTTTACCCGAAATGCGCGCCTCATTGAACAATTTTTACAGCGGGTCGATGAGCAGTTGATGCCTCTGGATTATGCTAAATGGCACACTTTAGAAGCTACTTCCTCTTTAATGATCAAGGTTAAGCTGCAGCGTGCAGGGCATATTTTGGGGTCAAGCTATGTGGAAGTTTCCCTACGCGAAACTAATTCGAAACGCCGTGAACGCTTGGTCTTTTCCGGTGACTTGGGTGCCGCTAACTCTCCACTGCTACCCGCGCCTAAGTCGCCGTCAAGAGCTGATGTGCTGGTGCTTGAGTCAACCTATGGAGGTCGGCTGCATGAGGGGCGCAACGAAAGGGCGGCGCTACTAAAGCGGGCCATTGAGCAGGCGCTAGAGAATAAAGGTACTGTGATTATTCCTGCCTTTAGTATTGGCCGAACTCAGGAGTTGCTATACGAGCTGGAGACTATTATTCATCGTGCGGGCAGTGGCTCTCTCTGGCAGTCGCTAGAGATTATTGTGGATTCGCCGCTGGCCGCTAGGTTCACTCAGGTATACCGTGATTTAAAACCATTTTGGGATGATGAAGCGCAAAAGCTGATAAAGGCTGGGCGTCATCCGCTCAATTTTGATGCGCTGTATACCGTGGATAGCCATAAAGCACATGAACAAACAGTGCGCTATTTGGCCGAAAGTGGCCGGCCTGCGGTGGTGATTGCGGCGAGCGGTATGTGCGCCGGTGGGCGGGTGGTAAATTATTTAAAAGCCATGTTGGGCGACCCGCGTCATCAGGTGCTGTTTGTGGGTTATCAGGGGGCGGGCACGCCAGGGCGTGATATTCAGCGCTATGGGCCTGAGGGTGGCTGGGTAATGCTGGATGGCGAGCGTTACGATATTCGCGCGGGGATTACGACTATTAACGGTTACTCCGCCCACGCGGATCAACGGGATTTATTAACTTTTATCAAAAGAATGCGTCATTGGCCTAAGGAAATCCGTTTGGTGCACGGTGACACATCTGCAAAACTGGCGCTTAAGGCTGCCATCGAAGCAATGGCGGATAAGCATCAACAACCTATAACCGTGAATTTACCTGAGAATTCTGTATAGGCTGTTGTGCTTTATCGTGGGAGTGACTTTCTGTTGCTTACCAGCCCCCCTGGCCCTCTAACAGACTGCGGGTGTTGTTATTGAGCGGTAGGCGAAAATCGGCACTGCCAAGCACCATAGCATCGCCTGCCCGCACCACGCGAGCACTCACATAGACGTAGTCCTGCCCTTGTGCGTAGGTGCCCATCAATATTGAGCGGGCGTTGTGCTGTGCGGTTAGGCGCTGAACTTGGCGTGAAAGAATTAGTTCGCCCACGCTCTCTTCGATAAACATGCTGTCGCGCATTTTGACTTCGCGTACCTGCATACCCTGGCGGGCCAGTGCGGAGGCCATGATTTCAGAGCTGATACGCCCAAGCGTAGATGACTGACTTAGATTGTCGATGCTCACAAAAGTGGCGGCAATCATGGGGCTATAGCGTGTGAGCTCTGGATTACTGGCAACCATCTGTTCAGCAGCGGCATGAACCAATTCAGAGAGATCGGGTTCCGGTTCAGCGGGTCTGTTGTTAGCATTACCCAGCGCGCTGCAGCCAGCCAGGAACAGTAGCGCTATGCTCATGGCCATCCCACGAGCAGCATGGTTAATAGAGCGAGCGCGGCAAGTCGTTAAAAGTGTCATCAGCATGGAGTTACCACGTATCAGTAAGAGGAACAGAGGGTGTGGTAGGCGCCTGAGGCACTCGGTGTGGGGCATATTGACGACGATCACCGGCATTGATGTAGTAAATGTTGGACGAAGAGTAGAGAATTCGCTCGCCATCGATAATTTGTGTGGTCACGATGATCTCTTCGTCACCGGTGTGTGTCCAACTACCGCTGGTGGTATCGGCCAGCATGGCGGCGGGGATTAGCCCCAAAGCAGGTTCTGCCCACTGATTATAGGGAATGGTGGCCACGGCGATACCTGCGGTGAGTGCGGTAAAAGCACCGACGGGCGGGCGGATAAAACCACGATCCCGGTGTTCGACGACTTCGACATCAAAGGTGATGTTGGCACTGTTCGCAGTAGGGACGGTGGTGAGGTTAGCGCCACGCGATACCAGCTCGCTGGTCAGTAGCGCGCGAAAGCCACGGCCAAATTCACCCCCGCTGTAAGCGTGCGGTGCTTCATCGTCGGGTTCGCTAATGTGTAAATCGCGATTGCGAACGCGCTCGCGTTGCAAAATGCTGGTAGCTTCATGACGGGCCAGTACATCCCAGTGGTGGGCAGCCTGCATACGCTGCTGTTCTGTATAAGGGTAGGTCGTGGCGATCGGCGCTTGGGATGTGTTGGCATAAAAGCAGCCGCTGAGCATTAGGCTTGCCAGCCCCAAACTTACAGGGCGTATGCAATTGGATAATGGAAATAATCTGGGACGAGTGCGCACCTGCTGGTTCCTTTTTCGCTACAAAACGGCTTTTGATAGACTGTTTGCCATGCTTAGCTTGCCATGTCCGATTCAGCGTATCTAATTTCGACGTGTCTAATTTTTAAGTACCTGATTTTGAAGTGCCTGGTTCGATATGACTAATTATAAGCGACTGATTTGACATGCCTAGCTTGATGAGCCTGATTCGTCATATTTAGCTAAATCGGCCACGAGGTTAAAAACTTTAATGAGCGATAATATCCATGCTTGAAGATCATCGCGGCGGCCCGCGCCACGATTCGCTAATGTCGGCCTACCATGAAAGTGATAGTGGTAGCGGTTGGATGATCAGCTATCTCGATATCATGACTTTGTTGGTGGCCCTTTTTGTCGTCATTATCGCCGCCGCTGGGCCGATTATCCCACAGTTGAACCAGGCGAATAGTGTGAATGAGGAGGTTGGCACAATATCGCCTACTTTAGGCGTTCCCTTGCCTGATTCTTTGGCTCAGATGAATAATGATCGTGTGATCATCTCTCGCTGGAGTGGGGCAGGGTTGAGCCCTATGGCCATTAGTGCGGCACTTGGCGTGGCAGGGTTGCCCAAGTTGACCGATCTTCCTCGACGAGTCAGCTTCGGGGTTCCACCGCTTTTGGCAGCACCGCCGCAGCCTGTCGAGCCGACTTTCTACTTGCCAAAACTGCTGATGCCCGCGGGCAGCGATGATTTTACATCACCCTTGGCTGACTACATGGTGGTGTTAACCGACCGCCCCCCGGTAAATGTACAAGCGGTGAGCGATGAGTCAGTAGCGGGTGCACTTGCGCTAAACCAGGCGCTTTCGGAGCGCGTAGAAGAGTCTACCTATCTGCCCGACCTGGAGGGTGTTGAAGTGTCGCGCGTGGCGGAGGGGATTAGCCTCCGCGTGCAGGATCAACTGCTATTTCCTTCTGCCACGGCTGAGTTGACCGACAACGGCTCGTCACTAGTGGGCAGTTTATTGGAAACTATTCAGCGCTACGATGGCGAAGTATGGGTTGAGGGACATTCGGACAGCCAGACCATTAACACTGATGAGTTCTCATCTAACTGGGCGTTGTCGAGCGCCCGTGCCATTGCCATTGTGGAAGCGCTGGAAGCTGAAGGTGTCGATGCTGAACGTTTACGCGCCGTAGGCTTGGCAGCAACAAAACCACTGGAAAGCAATGCCACCGCAGAAGGGCGTGCACGTAATCGGCGGGTTGAGGTGGTTATTCATGTTGAGTAGTAAATACTCACTGTTGCAAGGTTCTATTAAATTGTAGGGGGGCGCTTCCAGCGCGCGAAGGGGGCCGCAGGCGCCCCTTAGTGTCTTCCGGCTGGAAGCCAGAATGGTCGCGAGCTAAAGCTCCCTCCCACAACACCCTACAGCCAGCTCTAAGCCAGAAGCGACTTGTAGGAGGGCGCTTCCAGCGCGCGAAGGGGGCCGCAGGCGCCCCTTAGTGTCTTCCGGCTGGAAGCTAGAATGGTCGCGAGCTAAAGCTTCCTCCCACAACACCATACAGCCCCCACAACACCCTACAGCCAGCCCTAAGCCAGAAGCTACTTGTAGGAGGACGCTTCCAGCGCGCGAAGGGGGCCGCAGGCGCCCCTTAGTGTCTTCCGGCTGGAAGCCAGAATGGTCGCGAGCTAAAGCTTCCTCCCACAACACCCTACAGCCAGCGCTAAGCCAGAAGCGACTTGTAGGAGGGCGCTTCCAGCGCGCGAAGGGGGCCGCAGGCGCCCCTTAGTGTCTTCCGGCTGGAAGCCAGAATGGTCGCGAGCTAAAGCTCCCTCCCACCACTAGCTTTGGCACCGAGGCAGTTGTCTATTGTAGGAGGGCGCTTCCAGCGCGCGAAGGGGGCCGCAGGCGCCCCTTAGTGTCTTCCGGCTGGAAGCCAGAATGGTCGCGAGCTAAAGCTCCCTCCCACCACTAGCTTTGGCACCGAGGCAGTTGTCTATTGTAGGAGGGCGCTTCCAGCGCGCGAAGGGGGCCGCAGGCGCCCCTTAGTGTCTTCCGGCTGGAAGCCAGAATGGTCGCGAGCTAAAGCTCCCTCCCACAACACCAGACAGCCAGCACTAAGCCAGAAGCTACTTGTAGGAGGGCGCTTCCAGCGCGCGAAGGGTGCCGTAGGCGCCCCTTAGTGTCTTCCGGCTGGAAGCCAGAATGGTCGCGAGCTAAAGCTTCCTCCCACAACACCATACAGCCAGCACTAAGCCAGAAGCGACTTGTAGGAGGGCGCTTCTAGCGCGCGAAGGGTGCCGTAGGCGCCCCTTAGTGTCTTCCGGCTGGAAGCCAGAATGGTCGCGAGCTAAAGCTTCCTCCCACAACACCCTACAGCCAGCCCTAAGCCAGAAGCTACTTGTAGGAGGGCGCTTCCAGCGCGCGAAGGGGGCCGCAGGCGCCCCTTAGTGTCTTCCGGCTGGAAGCTAGAATGGTCGCGAGCTAAAGCTTCCTCCCACAACACCCTACAGCCAGCTCTAAGCCAGAAGCGACTTGTAGGAGGGCGCTTCCAGCGCGCGAAGGGGGCCGTAGGCGCCCCTTAGTGTCTTCCGGCTGGAAGCCAGAATGGTCGCGAGCTAAAGCTCCCTCCCACAACACCAGACAGCCAGCACTAAGCCAGAAGCTACTTGTAGGAGGGCGCTTCCAGTGCGCGAAGGGTGCCGTAGGCGCCCCTTAGGTGGGGCAAAAAAAAACCCGCCGGGGGAGGCGGGCATCAAAGGGCTTGGCTCACTGCAGCCCACTGGAATCAGGTGAGGGGTGTACAGGATCACCAGTGGGTACAATTTAAGTATAGCTATTTATAAGTCTTTGCCAAGACCTGTTACGTTTTTTTACAGCTTTATTTTTCCCTCGTGATTTTTTCTTGCACTTATTTGGTGCGTTAAAACTGCCTCTTTTTGGTGCTTGCGAGTGTTGCGATACATTTTTCCCGCAAAAAAGTCCTGTAACCCTCTGTTGAATCGACACTTCTCTGTTTTGGCTTATGAATTGCTATGCTTTCTATAGCAATTAATAGCTGGCCATAGCTATTTAGGTGTCCGAGACATGACGTCTTAACGAAGCGTTAAGGCCGAAGAGAGGTAGTGCTATGCCTGAATCCGCCCAGTCAACCCCTTCGGTTGATCCTGCTCTGCAGCCACGTCTGGTAGTGACCGATTTAGATGGCTCGCTGCTGGATCATCACAGCTATGACTTCAGTCCCGCGGCTCCCTGGCTCGCCCGCTTAAAGCAGATGGGGGTGCCGGTAATTCCGGTGACCAGTAAAACCCGTGCCGAACTGATTCCGCTGCGCGAAGCCCTGGGTCTCACGGCAACGCCGTTTATTGCTGAAAACGGTGCGGTTATTGGTCTACCGCCAGGCTGGTGCCATGCGCGCTTAGACCGCCCAGGCAGTGGCCCTGATGGCGTCGTTATCAAGCATCCTGGTGTGGATATTGGCTTTATTCGTGCCCGGTTGAAGGTTTGGCGCGAGCGTCTGGGGATTCGTTTCACTCGCATGGGAGAGATGAGCGTAGCTGAGGTGATGGAGCTCACCGGGCTTGATGCGGTTCGCGCCCGGGATGCGCGGCAGCGGGAAGGTAGTGAGCCGCTGCTGTGGCAGGACTCCGAGGCAGCTCTAGAGACGTTTCGCACCGCTTTAGAAGGGGATGGGCTACAGCTTACTCAAGGCGGGCGCTTTTGGCATGTGATGGGACGCTCCGCCGATAAAGGCAGTGCCGTCGAGTGGCTGGTTAAGCGCTTTACTGCGTTGAGAGGCCGAGCGCCCATTTCATTGGGGTTAGGGGATGGGCCAAACGATATCACCATGCTCGAAGTGGTGGATCAAGCGGTGGTAATTCGAGGTTGCCATGACTTAGCCGTAGAACCCAACAACGCTTCTATTTACCGCACGGATGCAACAGGGCCGACCGGCTGGGCCGAGGGGTTGGCCTACTGGTGGGGGCGAGATGACCGCCGTTTAGCGACGGCGGAGAAGGGAGATGTCGTGATCCTTTGAGTACAGTTCTTTGAGTCCAGTACTTTAAATCCAGGGAGGTAAGCGCATGAGTGACTTTCATCAAAACGGTATTATTACGGACTTTCACAACCTTACCCGGCGTTCGGTGGAAGCGCTTGAACAAGAGCTGTGCCAGTTTGCTCGACGGCGTCCAATGGGGCTGATTTTGCCGTCGCTTTTTTCTGAGCTGGAAGGGCCGGCGCTGTCAGCAATCGTCGATGAGCTGGTTAAAGTCCCGTACCTCAATGAAATTGTCATTGGCCTGGATCGAGCCGATCGCGAGCAATTTTTATATGCTCGGGACTTTTTCTCACGCCTGCCGCAGCACACGCGCATCTTATGGAACGATGGCCCACGGCTGCGTGCCCTGGATGCGGAGCTGGAAGAGCATGGTTTAGGCGCGTTAGAGCCTGGTAAAGGGCGCAATGTCTGGTATTGCGCAGGCTATATGCTGTCGTCAGGGCGCTCGACGGTGGTAGGGCTTCACGACTGCGATATTTTGACCTATGAGCGGGGGCTACTTGCGCGCTTGATGTATCCGGTGGCACACCCTAATTTCAACTACAGCTTCTGCAAAGGTTATTACCCGCGTATTGCCGAGGGCAAGCTGAATGGTCGCGTCTCACGGCTGTTAGTCACGCCGTTGCTGCGGGCGCTTAAAACGGTTTGCGGGCCGATGCCCTACCTCGATTATCTGGATAGCTTTCGCTACCCGCTGTCAGGTGAGTTTGCGATGCGTAGTGAAGTGCTCGAGGGGATTCGTATGCCCGCAGACTGGGGGCTGGAAATTGGCGTTTTGTCGGAGTTACAGCGCAACTACTCCCTGCGCCAGCTCTGCCAGGTTGATATTGCCGATGCCTACGACCACAAGCATCAGCCGGTTAGCGAAGATGATCCTGATAGCGGCTTAAACCGCATGAGCCTGGATATTTCAAAAGCGCTCTATCGCAAACTAGCTACCCAAGGGGTTACCTTTAGCAGCGAAGACTTCCGCACGCTTAAAGCCACCTACTACCGCTTTGCGCTGGATTTGATCGAAGCCTATGACCACGATGCGACGATGAACGGTCTAAGTCTTGATCGTCACAGCGAAGAGCAGGCCGTGGAGCTGTTTGCCAGTAACCTGCTCGAAGCGGGCAATCTTTTTATGGATAACCCGCGAGAGCGGCCTTTTATCCCCAGTTGGAATCGTGTTCAGGCCGCGGTGCCGGATCTGCTCACGCGTATGCACGAGGCAGTAGAACTGGATAACCAGGGTAAGGTTTAGGTGTTTTCTGCACGATATAGACAATAAAAGGCCAGCTACCCCAGGGGAGTTGGCCTTTTTTGTCTCGTATTCACTCAGTGTGGAATTATCCCCGCTAGGAAAATAGCTAAACCTGTGGGAGATATCTAAACCTGTGGGAGGGAGCTTTAGCTCGCGAATGTTCAGGCACTTCGCCAGCTTAACCTAAGGGGTGCTTTCAACACCCTTCGCGCGCTATAAGCGCCTTCCCACAACATCTAGATAGCTGAGTGGTTTCACTCAGCGGATATTGAGACTAAAAATCGCTGTCCTGGTAGGCTGCCCGCGGGGCAGGGGAAGAGGCTGGCAGACTTGCATGTGCATGCCCAGCGCTCTGGTTAATGCGGAAGTGAGCAACCAACTGACGCAGCTGGGCGCTGAGCTGTGCGAGCGTTTGAGTGGCGTGGTTACTCTGTTGCACCAGGCTGGCATTTTGCTGGGTCATTTGATCCATTTGCGTTACCGCCTGGTTGACCTGCTCAATGCCGCTGCTCTGCTCAATGGTGGCTGCAGAGATTTCCTGAACCAGTGTGCTGAGCTGTTTAATGTCAGCGACCATGCCATTGATCACATCCCCGGTGTCACTTACTTGGCGGCTACCTTCCACCACTTTGCTATCCGACGCTTCGATCAGCGTTTTGATCTCTTGGGCGGCGGCAGCCGAGCGGCTGGCTAGCTGGCGAACCTCATTGGCAACCACGGCAAAACCACGGCCCTGATCGCCTGCGCGCGCGGCTTCCACCGAGGCGTTTAGGGCCAAAATGTTGGTTTGGAAGGCGATCCCGTCAATGGTGTTAACGATGCTGCTCATTTGAGTGGCGCTTTCGTTAATCGTCGCCATGGTGGTGATCACCGTGGACATCGAGTCACTGCCGCGCTGCGCACTGTCGGCTGCTCGGGTGGCAAGCGTACGCGCGTGATCGGCGTGCTCGGCATTTTGCTTAACCGTGGCGGTAAGCTGCTCCATGCTGGAGGCCGTTTCGGCCAATGAAGCTGCCTGCTGTTCGGTACGGGTGGAAAGCTCTTCGTTAACGCCCACGATTTGCTCTACGCCACTGTTGACCTGACTCGCGCCGAGGTGGATATCGCCAATCGTCTCAGCGAGTGCCTCACGCATGCGGTTGATATTAAATAGTAGGCTCTGCTGATCCTTCGGTGAAAGTTGAGTAACTTGGGTCAGGTCGCCATCAGCGATATGTCGCACTACGCTGGCGGCGTAGCGTGGGTCACCGCCTAAACGACGAGAAACATCACGAATAACCCAGCCCATCAGCAGTGTTACCGGTAGGCCAATGATCAGCAGTACGACTATCGAGCGAATCAAACCGGAAATGAAAGCAGCGTTAATATCATCGACATAAACACCGGTCGCTAGTGACCACTCCCACTCGGGAAGGTGTGCTACATAACTGGTTTTCGGCAACTGCTCATCGCCACCTGCGCGGGTAGAGTAGTAGTCAACGTGGCCACCGCCTGTTTGGGCGACACGCAGCAATTCTGGGTATAGCGCCATACCGCTGGCATCTTCATAGTTCGTCATGTCAGTGCCGGGGTCACGGCTGGGATGGGAGATAATCAGTAAGTCATCGTTGAAAGAGAAAATATACTCGCCAGCCCCAAAGCTAACGGTGGACATATTATCAATGGCACGCTGTTGTGCTTCTTCCAGGCTTAGCTCACCGGCGGCGACCCGTTCTTGCAGGGCTTCAATTTGACTTTGCACGCTTTCCACCACGTACTGAATGCTGTCGCGGCGTTCGCTCTCAATTGTTTGGCGGTTCTCCAAAGCTAGCCAGCCAACCAAGAGCAGCATGGCAACCCAGATAATACCCAGTGTTCCCCAAAGCTTTTGTGTCGTTGTTAGGTGAGTCATGTTTTTCCTAGTTTTTGTAATTGATACGTTCTTGCAATGTTTCTTCATTATCGGCCTAAACAGGACAGACCTTAGCAAAATTTACAACCAACACTATTTTTTTGCGCATAGAGATGTTGAGGATAGAAGTACCTTTATATTCTAAAATGATCTAAATATAGAACTAAAAATGAACTATGCTGTCCCTACCGTATGAGAATGAAATTTCCACCCCATGGGAGGCAGCGATGCAACGCCCAATCGTTACGCACTTTTTTGATGAGCCCACGAACACCTTTAGCTATGTCGTTCAAGACCCCGATAGCCGTGCCTGCGCGATCATAGATTCAGTCCTCGACTTTGATTATGCCGCTGGGCGAACCGACGTGCGATCCGCTGACAACATCATCGCCTTTATTCGTCAACACGATCTCGATGTTGTCTGGATTTTGGAGACCCATGTACATGCCGACCACCTCTCGGCGGCGCCTTACCTGCATGAGCAGTTAGGCGGTAAAACCGGCATTGGTGCCAACATAGTGAAGGTGCAGGAGATCTTCGGTAAGGCGTTCAATGCGGGCAGTGAGTTTGCTCGAGATGGCAGCCAATTTGATGCGCTGTTCGAAGAAGGGGATACGTTCACGGTTGGCCAATTGCAAGGCCGCGTGCTGCATACTCCAGGGCATACGCCTGCTTGTTTAACCTACGTAGTGGGCGATGCCGCCTTTGTAGGCGATACGCTATTTATGCCGGATTATGGCACCGCGCGGTGCGACTTCCCCGGCGGTGATGCGCGCACCCTGTATCACTCTATTCAAAAAGTGTTAGCGCTTCCCGAGCAGACGCGATTGTTTTTATGTCACGACTATAAAGCCCCTGGCCGCGATACCTTTCAGCATGAAACCAGCGTGGCGGAACAGCGTAGTGAGAATGTCCATGTTCATGAAGGCATCAGCGAAGACGAGTTTGTGAAGATGCGCACCGAGCGTGACGCCACCTTAGGCATGCCACGGCTCATTATTCCTTCTGTGCAGGTCAATATGCGTGCGGGGGAGCTGCCTCCAGCGGAAGAGAATGGCACCGTCTATCTCAAAGTGCCGATTAATTTTTTCTAACGGTTTAAGTGCGAGCTGAGGAGTGATCTGTGGATTGGACAGCAAGCTTACAAGGGCTGGTTGGAGGTGTGTTGATCGGGCTTTCTGCTACCTGGCTGATGGCAACGCTGGGGCGTATCGCCGGTATCAGTGGCATCGTGGGCAACTTGATAACCCAACGGCCCAAGGGTGACAGCGCTTGGCGAGTGGCTTTTCTGCTAGGGCTGATTAGCGGCCCGCTTCTGCTTATGGCGCTAGGTGGTGGTTTAGGCAACGTTGCCGAAATCCCTGGCGAGGTGATTGGCGCACCAGTAGGAGACGTAGGGTTAATGCTGGTGGCTGGGCTGTTAGTGGGCGTAGGCACGGGGCTGGGCAGTGGCTGTACCAGCGGCCATGGCGTGTGCGGGCTGGCGCGCTTGGCACCTCGCTCCATGGCGGCCACCGGTATGTTTTTGCTGACGGCGCTAGTGACCGTTTATATCTCGCGCCACTTGCTAGGTTTAGGTGGCGTTCAATGAATAGTTCAATGAGTCAGTCAAACAAGAGCAATTGGATGAAAACAGCGGCGGGCTATGCGGCGGGGCTACTTTTCGGTATCGGCCTGGCTGTTTCAGGCATGACCGACCCCGCGCGAGTAGTGGGGTTTCTAGACGTAGCGGGCGCCTGGGATCCAACGCTGATGTTCGTATTGGGCGGGGCCGTCATCACCACCTTTGTTGGTTATCGGCTGGTATTCAAGCGTACTGCACCATTGTTGGGTGGCGTCTTTCAGTTGCCGACCAAACGTGAGTTGGACGCAAAGTTGTTAGGGGGCGCTGCCCTGTTCGGCATCGGCTGGGGGCTTTCCGGCTACTGCCCAGGGCCAGCGATTGCCTCCATCGGCGGTCTTTCGTTACCGCTATTGGCCATGCTGGTGACAATGGTGTTGGGGTGGTTTGTTGCTAAGCGTCTCGCCTAGCCATTCGTCCTTATTCGGCGATTGCCATGCCTACGCCCTTGCCATCACGGCAAGGGCGTTTTTATTTGTCTTAACGCTGGGTTAATGCCCGTCAGCCATGCTGATGGGTAATAAATAGGAAACCGCTATGCACGTCTTGTTGATTGAAGATGACCCGCTGGTTGCTTCGGGTATACGCGCTGGATTAATGACCTTCGATTTCGTGGTTGATCATGTCTCTACGGTGAACGCTGCCCGTCAGGCGATGCGAACGGTGGCCAGTGATGTGGTCATTCTTGATCGCGGATTGCCCGATGGCGATGGCCTTCAATTGTTGGCCGAGTGGCGTGAGCAGGGTAACGACGTTCCCGTGCTGGTGTTAACCGCTAGGGATGCGGTGCGTGACCGGGTGGATGGACTGCAGGGCGGCGCCGATGACTATCTGGTGAAACCTTTCGATTTAGATGAGTTGGTAGCGCGTTTGCACGCTTTGCTTCGCCGGGTAGCAGGGCGCAGCAGCGGCCTGATTGCCCACGGCGCACTCTGCTTAGATCCAACGGCTAGGGAGGTCTACGTCGATGAACAGCTGATTATGCTGTCTCGCCGGGAGCTGGTGCTGCTTGAAACCTTCCTGCAATCGCCACGCAGCGTCCTGTCAGCCGACCAACTCAAAGATAGCCTTTACGGTATGAACGACGATGTTGAGAGCAATGCGCTGAATGTGCATATCCACCATCTGCGTCGCAAGCTGGGCAGCGGCGTGATTGAAACAGTGCGCGGGCTTGGCTATCGGTTGGGCAAACCCGAAGCAGTACATGTGGCTGGTACGCCCTACAAGGGGCAGCTATGAGTTTACGCGCGCGCTTGCTGCTGACTCTGGGGTTAACGCTGGCACTGCTCTGGGGTGTGGCGGCGGCGTGGCTGATGCGCGACCTGGAAGAGAAGTTTGTGGAAACCCTGGATCAGCGCTTAGCGCAGTCGGCAAGAATGGTGGCCGGGTTAGTCCTGCAGCTGCCGTTTGACGTATGGGAGGATGCCGAGCATCCAGTGCTGTCTATTCCGCCCATTGAGGGGCTGGCCTGCCAAGTGCACTCGCCCCAAGGCGAAATCATGGCGCGCACCCATGCCGACATGGACGCTATTCTCGCCCCGGGAGAGGGCGGCCACACTTATCGCCAGGCAGGCGACGTGACCTGGCGGGTATTTACCTACGAGCGCGGTGGCATTGTGATTACCACCGCTGATCGTATGGATGAGCGCGATATGCTGCTCAGCGGCGTTATACGCATGACCGTGGTGCCCTTTATCGTAGCGCTTGTAGGCAGCATGTTTGCGCTTTGGCTGGGGGTTTGGCGTGGCTTAGCACCGCTAACACGGCTGCGCGAATCGCTGGCCAATCGACACCCCGATGCGCTGGCCCCGGTCGCCACCTACGGCCTACCCAAAGAGATACGGCCACTGATTGAAACCCTTAATGCGCTCTTGGCGCGCGTACAGCAAACCATTATCCGTGAGCAGCGCTTTACCAACGATGCCGCCCACGAACTGCGCACACCGCTTACTGCGATCAAAACCCACCTGCAAGTGGCTCGCCGGGTCGAAGGTCAGGCCGCAATAACATCGCTCAACTATGCTGAAGAGGGCGTGGTGCGGTTGAGCTCAACCCTTGACCAACTGCTCACGCTGGCCCGTGTAGAGGGGCGTGTGCGCTTTGATGATGGTGAGGCTAGCCGCGTTGCGGATGTGGCAGAACACGCCCTGGCGGATAGCCAACACGACACATCAGCCCGCTTTATAGTCCCGCCCCATTGGCCTGATGTCGCTCTTGCGATGCCCCGCGAACTGGCTATCACCGCGCTGCGTAATCTGCTCGATAACGCTATTAGCCATGGGCCCGCCGATGCCCCCGTTACCTTTGGTGCGCAGTGGGAGCCAGGGGAGCGTCATCTTACCTTTAGCGTTAGCGACCAAGGCCCAGGTGTTGATGGCGCGACGCTTGAACAATTAACGCAACGATTCTGGCGCGCCAGTAAACAGCAGGGCAGTGGGCTGGGGTTAGCCATTGTGGCAGCTATCGCCGAACGCTTTGGTGGCGAAGTGACGTTTGTCAGCCCTGCTGAAGGTGGTTTTACCGCCCGCCTGGTGGTGCCAGTGGCGGGTAGCTGACAACGATAACGCAAGGGAGAAACCGAGATGAATAAAAAATGCTTAAGCAGGTTTGGCCTGCTGATAGGGATTAGCATAGTCACCGGAGGCGCGCTGGCGCAGCAGGGTGACGCGGAGCGAGGCCAGGCTGCAGCGGCGACCTGCACAGCCTGTCATCAGGCCGATGGCAGCGGTATGAATGTGCCCAACGGTGAGTCATGGCCGCGCTTAGCCGGGCTGAATGCCGACTATATCGCTAAGCAGTTGCACGACTTTAAAGCCGGGCAGCGTCAAAACGCGACCATGGTGACGTTTGCCAATATGCTCGACGATCAGCAGATAGCCGATGTTGCCGAATACTATAGCCAAATGCCGGTAACGCCGGGGCAAGGCGGCGATGAGGCCGACGAAGCGCTGCTGGCGCGGGGGCAACAGCTTGCCGAACGCGGCGATTGGAACGCTTACATTGTTTCCTGCCAAAGCTGCCACGGGCCCGGTGGTACGGGCGTTGGCAGTACCTTCCCAGGTGTCGCCAGCCAGCATGCTGGCTATATCAGCGCTCAGTTGACGGCGTGGAAAAACGAGATGCGCAGCAACGACCCGCAGAATCTCATGGGGGCCATTGCCAAACGCATGAGCGATAACGACATTCAGGCGGTGTCTGCCTGGTATGCCACGCAACCCGGTTCAGAAGAACAGGAGACAGCACAATGATCATCTGTCGTCGCTCCCTCGTCATAACGCTGACCGGCTGCTCGCTTGGGTTCGGTACCGTTTATACGGCCACGGTTTTTGCCCAGCCGGAAGAGCGCCCAGATGCTGCGCTGAATATGCTGGTACACGAGCCCCCCACCATGGAAGACCTTGAGAATTCCGAACTTCATCCGGAGCTGAAGAAAGTCATCCGCTATGGGCATGATCTATTCACCAATACGCAGCAGTTGCGTGGTGAGAACGTGTTCAATGATATGAACTGCTCTAGCTGTCATTTGGGCGAAGGGCGGGTGCCGTTCAGTGCGCCAGTGTGGGCCGCGGCTATCACGCTGCCGGATTTCCGTGGTAAGAACCAGCATGTGAATAACCTGGAAGAGCGTATCGCAGGCTGCTTTGCTTACTCCATGAACGGCGTGCCACCGGAGTATGGCAGCGATGAAATGCTGGCGCTGAGCGCCTACCATCAGTGGCTGGCCACCGGTGCGCCGATGTATCCAGACAAACCGATCTATGGGCGTGGCTTCCCCGCGCCGGATGAGCCAGCTGAAGAGCCCGACTACGCTAGAGGCGAAGCGGCTTACCAGCAAAATTGTTCGATATGCCATCAGAACGATGGCTCTGGCCACTATGAAAACGGCGAATACGTATTTCCCGCCCCTTGGGGCGACGGCTCCAATAATTGGGGCGCGGGGATCGCGCGAGTAGAAACCATGGCGGGCTTTATTTACCAAAATATGCCGCTTGGTCAGCCGCGGTCGCTCAGCGATCAAGACGCCTGGGATATTGCTTACTACATAAACAGCCAAGAGCGCCCCCAAGACCCCCGCTATACGGGCGATGTCGCCGAGACAGCCGAGCGCTTCGGCCCGACCTTCCATAACCGCTCACTGTACGGGCAAACCCGTGAACACGACGGCCATGTACTCGGTGACCACGACAACTTCGGGGAGAAGGGCGACCATAAACCCTGGAATGTCGGCATGCCGAGGTTTGAAAACCTTTCCGAGGAGTAGCAATAAGGGAAAGAGCATACAGTTCACAAGGTTTGGTCTTCTAGCTAGCTTGACCTCAAGGGGCCTTCCGGCCCCTTCGCGCGCTGGAAGCGCCCTCCTACAATAGGCAACTGCCCTGGTGCAAAAAGCTAGCGATGGGAGGCAGCTTTAGCTCGCGACCATTTTGGCTTCCAGCCGGAAGACACTAAGGGGCGCCAGCGGCACCCTTCGCGCGCTAGAAGCGCCCTTCCACAATAGACAACTGCCCCGGTGCCCAAAGTCAGTAGTGGGAGGGAGCTTTAGCTCGCGACTGTTCAGGTGCTTCGCTCGCTTAACCTAAGGGGGGCCTGCGGCCCCCCTTCGCGCGCTGGAAGTGCCCTCCTACAAGTGGCTTATGGTTTAGTGTTAGCTGGTTGATGTGGGGGAGGGAGCTTTAGCTCGCGATGGTTACGGCGCTTCGCTACCCATCATCTCGATCAGCCGCTCATCACTGGGCATACCTTGAATGCGGTCAAGACGCACGTTGCCGTTCTCTGTTTCCCGCTGAAAAACCGAGGTGGGGGTGGCATACAGCCCCAGCTCCTCGAACAGCTGGTTATTGGTATACACCTGTTCTTCAATTTCCCTCGGTTGGGCGCTGGCTTCGATTTCCTGCTGGCCACTTTCATGGGCATGCAGCGTCGCTGCCGGATCGTCGGCGCCGAGTAGAGCGGCTGCTTTTCCAGGGCTCTCGGGCGCTAAGATACCGACCATGATATGACGTAGCTGCACCTTACCTGCTTCCACCCAGGGGCGAACGTCTTGCCAAAGCTGGCGGCAGTAGGGGCAGTTGGCGTCCGTGAAGGTGTAAATCACCCGGGGAGCATCAACGTTGCCATCTTGAATCCAGTGGCTTTCGCTTAATAGCTGCCAGGTTTGTTCCTCTAGCGGTGCCCGTACATGCTCATCCAACTGCGCTTCGGTAAGGTCATTACCCTCGCTATCCATTAGCGTACCCACGACGGCGTGCTCGCCATCTGGTGTCAGGTAAATCGCCATGTCCTGGCCCTGCACGCTGGCGCCGTAGCCGCGCAACCCGCCGGGGGCTTCGAATTGGCCATGAATCTCTAAGCCTTGATCGGCCAGTGCCTGGATGGGGGCGGGGAGCTCGTCGGCAGCGATCGCAGAGGTGCCTACCAATCCTGCCATCAGGAGAAAACCGCTTATGACAGGGTGACGTTTTAAGTGCATTGCAGCGCCTTGTTTGAATCAGAGTGAGAGGCTAGAGATTTAATAACCGCTATCTTAACACTGGCAATCCCTAGAATAATGCTGTGCTGGTATTGTCACAGCACGACATTATTTAGGGATTAGGTGTTTTATACCTGGGGCGATATGTCGCAATTGGCGGTTTTTGAAGCTTTAGGCTTCTCGACGGTATTAACGATCAGCCACTAACCAGCGTACGGCGTAAGGCGGCAGCGCACCTTCGGCGCTCCAGGGGTTACCAGGGTCAAGCGCTTGCCATGCGTGATTCTCAAGTGCCTGGGTGACTGCATCGCCTACGTTCTCTAAGGGGAGCGGCAGATCGGTGACGTTGTACAGCGCCAGTAAACGGCGGCCGTCATGCAGTGGGCCGCGTTCTACCGCCAGCAGTTCCGGTGCCGAGACCAACACCCGCTGGGCGGCATTGGGGTGAAAGCAGGGTTCCTGACGGCGCTGGTCTAATAGCCGGTTTAACGCATGGAAGACATCGTGGGTGGGCGTTGAAGGGCTATCTAACAGCAGGTCTAGCTCGCTACGCTGCCAGCGCCGACGGTTGATCGAGCGTAGCCGCCCACTGCGCTCAACCCCCTCAACGTCGTTGAGCGTGCCCGTTAGCGTGTGAATATACAGCGCGGGGATACCCTGCAAACTCAGCATAATCGCCTGGCTGCATAGAAAGCGCGCAACCTGCCACGGGTCGGGGCCACGGCGGGTGCCACGCATGGCTTCAAACCAGGTGATATTGATCTCGTAGGGCGTATCGCTGCCATCGGGGTTGCTACGCATGCTGACAAAACCGCCGAATTTGTGCATCAGCTCCAGCAGGGCATCACGCTCGTGGTCAGGCAATAAACCTTCCAAGGGACGCACGCCAATGCCATCGTGGCTGGCGGTAAAATTAAGGTAGGTGCATTGGTCGGGGAGTACCGGAAGGCTGGCAAGCCATGTTTGCAAGGTGCTCGCTTCGCCCCGGGTGAGGGTGTGCAGCAGCAGCGGGGGAAGGGCAAACTGATACACCATATGGGCTTCGTCGGGCGCCCCCGCGGGTAGCCGATTTAAACCAAAATAACTGATGTTTTCCTGGTGTGGCACATTGGTTTCGGTAATCAACAGCGTGCCGGGGGCCACATGATCCACAATCGCCCTTAGCAGCCGCACCACAGTATGGGTTTCCGGCAGATGAATGCAGGAGGTGCCCAACCGCTTCCACAGAAAGGCCACCGCATCCAAACGTACAATCCGCGTGCCTTGCTCCAGGTAGAACAGCAAGATACCCACGAACTCCAGCAGTACATCCGGATTTTCAAAGTTCAGGTCAAGCTGGTCTTCTGAGAATGTCGCCCACAGGTAGCGGGTACCGCGCCGGGTTGAAACGGGCACCAGCAGCGGACTGCTGCGCGGCCGCACCACCTGGGAGACATCGGTCTCTGGATCGACTTCGATAAAGTAGTCGCGGCCGGGCAGGCTGCCGCTCAGGTAATCCACGAACCAGAGGGACTCCCGTGAAACGTGGTTGAGCACCAGGTCGGCCATTAAATCGTAATGACTGGCGAGCTCGCGGATATGTGACCAATCACCAAGGTCGGGGTTCACTTCCCGGTAGTGGATTACCGAAAAACCGTCGTCGCTGCTCCAGGGAAAGAAGGGCAGTACATGTACGCCGCTGATGCGATCGCCCAACCGCGCTTGAAGGAAGTCGCTAAGCACTGCCAACGGCGGCACATTATCTTCAATAATGGAGTCGCCGTAGCTGATCACCCACTGATCTTTTTCGCTCCAAGATGGTGCGTTTTTAGAGCTGGCTCCGACGGGGTTGGGTGAAAACGGAGCAAGCGACTTAAAATGCTCTAGACGCTGGTTTAAGCGGCGCTGCACTTCCCCCGCCCGGGGCCCGTAAAGGTGGCTGAGGTAGTCATGAACGGTATTTGAAAATGTATCGTGGACGGTCTGCTCAAAGGTGGGCATGGGGTGCTCCTGATAAACAATCTGCCACAAACGCTGCAGCTTGTGTGCCAAATCGTTACAATGCGAGGTTGATATCGCGTTTAAACGCTAAGCTACATTAGCTTATGGCAGTTGCTGCTGCTAAAACGCTATTAATAGCACACACATTGACAGGTTATAACACGCTAACTCGTGCGGCACGCCGACACGAGCTGACAATAGGTTGACCGCCATGCATTGCCCTTTTTGTGGTGCAAATGATACTCGAGTGACAGATTCGCGACTGGTAGCCGATGGTGACCAGGTACGCCGTCGCCGCCAGTGTGCGAGCTGCCAAGAGCGCTTCACCACCTACGAGACCGCTGAATTGGTCATGCCGCGGGTGGTGAAGTCCGATGGCTCCCGCGAGAGCTTTAATGAAGCCAAATTGCGGGCAGGTATGCTGCGTGCCCTGGAGAAGCGCCCGGTCAGTGCTGAAGCCATTGAAGCGGCGGTGGAGCGCATTCGTCAAACCCTACGCGCCCGGGGTGATCGTGAGATCAACGCCCGCGATATTGGTGAGTCGGTCATGCAAGCGCTTAAAACCCTCGATCACGTCGCCTATATTCGCTTTGCCTCGGTATATCGCAAGTTTCAGGATCTGGATGAGTTTCGTGCTGAGATTGATCGGCTGTCACAAGAGCCCTCTTCACGACCGAGCCAAGGCAGCGAGTCGTCACAATGAGCGGTGCCTTTAGCCAAGCAGACCATCGCTATATGGCGCGGGCGCTGCAGCTGGCGCAAAAAGGTTTATACACCACGGATCCCAACCCGCGGGTCGGCTGTGTGATTGTGCGCGATGAGCAAATTGTCGGCGAAGGCTTTCACTTGCGTGCCGGTGAACCCCACGCCGAAATCAACGCCTTGAATGATGCGGGTGAGCAAGCCCAGGGCGCGACCGCCTACGTTACCCTGGAGCCCTGCTCTCACATAGGCCGCACCGGCCCTTGCGCGGTGGCGCTCCAGGAAGCGAAGGTGTCGCGGGTGGTGATTGCCATGGTGGATCCCAACCCGCAAGTGAGTGGCCGTGGTATTCGTCTGCTTGAGGAGGCGGGTATTGAGGTGGCAGTGGGATTGTTGGAGATTGAAGCGCGCGTGCTGAATCCCGGCTTTATTGCTCGCATGACCCAACAGCGCCCCTTTGTGCGCCTGAAAATGGCAATGAGTTTAGACGGTCGTACCGCCATGGGGTCGGGGGAGTCCCAGTGGATTACCGGGCCAGAAGCGCGTACTCAGGTACAGCGGCTACGGGCGCGTTCCAGCGCAATATTAAGCGGCGTGGAGTCGCTGATTATGGATGACTCTCGGCTGACGCTACGAGCAGAGCAGCTACAGCTCGACAACGCTGACGAAGTGGTTCGCCGCCAGCCCCTACGGGTGATTTTAGATACCCACTTGCGGTTACCCCTGGCGGCGGCCTGTTTAAGCGAGCCTGGGCGTACGCTAGTGATCGCTACGCCAGATCACTCGGAAGAGAAGCGTGAACGGCTAACCGAGGCGGGCGCTGAAGTGCAGGTGTTGCCCGCCGGTAGCGATGGCCGTATCGACTTGGTGGTAATGCTGCAGTGGTTAGCCGAAAATGAGCAGGTCAACGAATTGCTGGTGGAAACCGGTGCAACGCTGGCGGGCGCTATGCTCGATGCGGCGCTGGTCGATGAGCTGCAGCTGTTCGTTGCCCCCACACTGCTAGGTGGCGAAGCACGGCCGCTTTTTGCGCTGCCAGGGCTCTCACGTATGGCCGATCAGCGGCGGTTAACCATTCACGATATGCGAGCGGTGGGGCGCGACTGGCGCATTATCGCTTCCCCTCAGGCGACTAGCGAAACTGGCCCATCTGGCGAATTTAGTGAGAGCAAGGTAACCTGACGCGCAAAATCATGACTAACTCACGCGACACTTTCGCGATAACCGTTCGTGACTACATTAATTGGAGATTCCATGGCGCACCCCTCCTCTAGAGGCTTAGCCCCTATCGCCGAGCTGGTGGACGATATCCGCCAGGGCAAAATGGTGATTCTCATGGACGATGAGGATCGCGAAAATGAAGGTGATATCATCATGGCTGCCGAAAAAGTGCAGGCTGAGCATATCAACTTTATGGCTCGTTTCGCCCGCGGCTTGATCTGTATGCCGATGACGCGCGCCCGTTGCGAGCAGCTTAATCTGCCGCTAATGGTGCGCGATAACGGTTCCGGTTTTGGCACTAAATTTACCCTCTCCATTGAGGCAACCGAAGGTGTCACTACCGGCATTTCTGCAGCGGATCGAGCGCGCACAGTGCAAGCTGCCGTAGCACCTCATGCAAAACCCTCCGATATCGTTCAGCCAGGCCATATCTTTCCGTTGATGGCAGAGCCGGGTGGCGTGCTGCGTCGTGCCGGGCACACTGAGGCGGCGTGTGATTTGGCAGCACTGGCAGGCTGTGACCCTAGCGGTGTAATCTGCGAGATCATGAATGATGATGGCAGCATGGCGCGACGCCCGGAGCTAGAGGCGTTCGCCCAAGAGCACGGCATTAAAGTCGGCACCATCGCGGATCTGATTCATTACCGTATCGTCAATGAGCAGACCATCGATCATCTGGAAGCGTCAACGGTAATGACTTCCCATGGCGAGCTTGCGCTGCACGTGTTCCGCGACCGTATCCAGGGCGCCCATCATTTGGCGCTGGTCAATGGTCAACCCACGCCGGAACAGGCCACCACGGTGCGTGTGCATCTTGCCGATACGCTGCGTGACGTAATGGGCTTAATGAAAGGCGAGCAGTGCCGCTGGGATGCCCACCGCGCGTTGGAAGAGATTGCCGGTGCCGCGCCAGGCGTGTTTGTGTTGATTGACGATGGTCGCCCGCACCAGGATTTGAAAGACCAGCTGGATATCTTTTTGGATCGCGTGCGCCAGCCGCGTACCAGTGATTCCGACGGTGCCGGTAACTACCTAACCATCGGCACCGGTTCCCAGATTCTGCGCTATTTAGGCGTAGGTAAAATGCGATTACTTAGTTCACCGTGGAAGTTTTCGGCGCTGTCCGGCTTTGATCTTGAAGTCGTAGAGCGTTTGGGCCCAAATGACACGGCGTATGAGCCAATTTCTCAGCAGGACGAATCAGCAGGATTAAATTGATGCACTCCCTCACTCAAGTTGAAGGTACCTTTGTTGACGTTGATGGCCACTATGTCATCGTGGTCGGCCGTTTTAACCATCACGTGGTGGATAGTCTTGTGGAAGGCGCCGTCGACAGTTTGACCCGCCATGGCGTAGACGCAGAACATATTCATATCGTTCACGTGCCGGGCGCCTGGGAACTCCCACTGGCGGTGAAGCGTGTACTAAAGGTGATGAAGCCCGATGCAGTGATTGCCCTGGGTGCGGTCATTCGCGGTGGCACACCGCATTTTGAATACGTGGCGGGCGGCTGCAATACGGCGATTAATCACCTGCAGCTTGAGTTTGATACGCCGGTGGCTAACGGCGTGTTAACCGTTGAAACCATCGAACAGGCGATTGAGCGCGCGGGTACCAAAGCCGGAAATAAGGGCACCGAAGCTGCCATGGCCGCCATGGAAATGGTTTCTCTGCTCCGCGCGCTGCCGTCAGGAGATACCCAATGAGCGAGCGTAAACCCTCTGCTGCTCAGCAGGGCCGTCACGCGGCGCGTGAGTTAACGGTGCAGGGGCTTTATCAGTGGCACATGACGGGTAAATCCATCACCACCATTGAAGCCGAGTTTCGTAGCCAGGTCGCCGATGACGACCTTGAAGATCACGAAAACTGGGTGAAGGTGATGGAGATTGCTGACAAAGCACTGTTTCACGAACTCCTCCACAACACCGTGCGTTTCAAAGCTGAACTGGATCGTGAGATCTCCCCCCTGCTAGACCGCCGCTTAGAAGATCTTGATGCGGTAGAGTTGGCCATTCTACGGTTGGGCGCTTACGAGCTTTCCCGCCGGATGGAAGTACCCTATCGTGTAGTGATTAACGAAGGCGTTGAGCTGGCTAAGTCATTTGGCGCCACCGACGGCCATAAATACGTGAACGGCATTCTCGACAAGCTGGCGATTCGCTTGCGCAGTGCCGAGGTCAGCGCTCGCCGTCTCTGAACGCGAGCGGTATGACACAGCGTTTAAGGGGCCTTTGTGCTTGCCGAATTTGATTTGATTCGACGCTACTTTATGTCGTCGCAGGAGGCGTCGACCGCGTCAAATGGTGTCACACTGGGATGTGGTGACGACGCCACGCTACTGGTACCGCAAGCAGGCCAACAGCTGGTCGTAAGCGTTGATACCTCGGTAGTGGATGTACACTTTCCCCGCGAAGCCCCGGCATTCGCGGTGGGTCATCGTGCCTTGGCCGTTGCTCTGAGCGATTTGGCCGCCATGGGGGCGACTTCACGCTGGTGCTTAATGGCGTTAACCCTGGATCAGCGCCAATTTGCCGATGATGAAGCGACCGAAGCCTGGCTGGCCGACTATGCACAGGGCTTTCATGCCCTTAGCCAACAGCACGCCACTACGCTGGTGGGAGGCGACGTCACTTCCGGTGCGCTTTCCATAGGCGTTACTGTGATGGGCGAGGTACCGGTAGGTGAAGCGTTAACCCGCGGCGGTGCCCAGGCGGGTGACTTGATTGCCGTCACCGGTGCGTTAGGCGGTGGGGCAGGGGGGCTGGCGCTTTGGCAGCAGGGCGAGCGTGACCTTTCGCATCCGTTGTTGAGTCGCTACCTATTGCCCCAACCGCGCTTAGCGGCGGGTTTGGCGCTACGAGGCCTGGCCACCGCTGCACTGGATATTTCCGATGGGCTGCTGGCTGATTTGGCGCATCTTCGCGAGGCCTCGCAGGTAGGAGCCATCATTGCGTTAGATGCACTACCACTAGCGGACGAGCTGGAAAGCACGCTAGGGCGGGAAGCTGCGCTAAAAGCGGCGCTTTCCGGCGGAGATGATTACGAACTGCTGGTTACGCTGGGCGCTGACGACGTCGCCGAGGCGCAGCAGCGTTTGGTGCCACTGGGCCTCTCGCTGACCGTTATCGGCCGCTGTAGTGAAACGTTGGGCGTTAGTGCTTCTGATCAAAGTGATTTAAGTGGTTATGCTGGCTGGCAGCATTTTAGTGGGGAAGCGCCATGAATCGTGCACCGAAAAGTGTCTGGCGTCGCCCAACACATTTTTTTGCCTTCGGCTTAGGTAGCGGTACTGTGCCTTGGGCACCGGGTACTTTTGGCACGCTAGCGGCAATTCCGTTCTACTGGATGATGGCGGAATTGCCCCTGGGGTGGTACCTGAGCATTTGTTTTGTCACCTTCATTGTCGGTGTTTGGCTATGTGATAAAACGTCCCATGATTTAGGGGTGCACGATCACTCCGGCATTGTATGGGATGAGTTTGTGGGGTACTGGCTGACGATGGCGGCGGTGCCTTTTTCTTGGGAGGCTGCGTTATGGGGTTTTATCGTATTCCGCATCTTTGATGTCTTTAAGCCCTGGCCCATCCGTTGGGCTGATCGCCGCGTGGCGGGCGGATTTGGCATCATGATCGATGACGTGATGGCAGGGGTCTACGCCTGGAGTACTATGCACCTCTGGTTCTGGCTGCACTAAACTGGAATAAGTGGTGAGAGAGCAGAAGCGGTGGATAACTTTTTCGAGCGCGTTGGCTTCAAGGAGGTAGCATGCGCAAGGAACGTCTGATTGTCCCCACACTGGCGATCATAGCCGTCGTGTGGATGGCAGCGCAGCTTCTCTCCAGCGTGCTGTTTGAGCGCAGCCTGCGCCAAGCGCTCGAAGACCTGGAGGCGCGGGGGGAGTGGCGGGTCAACCGTACAGAGAGTCGTCAGGGTTGGCTAAGTTCCCAGGGTAGGCTGATTCTGTCCCCGCTGCTGGGCCGCCCCTGGCGCCTTGAGCTTACCTATCGCGCGCGACACGGCATTTTAAGCACGGACGTCGAAGGCACTGTGTTACCCCGCCTCGATACCGTGTTACAGCAAGCTGTGGGTGAAGTCTCTGCTCCATCTGTGCCGCGCTGGCAAGGGCGCTACCATACCCTGAGTGGTCATAGCGAACTGCGCCTTGCCCTTGCTCCCTTCGTTATTCAACAAAATGGTCGTGAGCTAGCCGTGCGCGGCGGTCGGCTGCGCTTGGAAGGGGTGTTTGGTGATTGGCGACTACGCGCGCTGTTTGATCAACTCACCCTTATTGATGGGATGGCCCAGCTTGCGGTAGGCCCCACTGTGCTCGAAAGCCGCTATACCTATATTGATGATGCTTACCACTTTGCTCAACGCGACCATCTGCATATTGATACGCTGACGCTTAGCTACCCCTCCTATGATATTCAGCTCTCACCCCTCGACCTGAATAGCCATATGGTGCTGGATGAGAGCGAGCTACGTATTAAAGGTGACCTAGAAATAGGCGATGTGATGGTGCCTTCTGAAGCGCCGGACATGCCGCTGCTCAGTGGTCGTATAGAGATGGAGCTTTCCCGCCTGAATGCCGATGCAGTGCGCGAAGTGATACGCCGTTTGCGCCAGGAAGCCGCCTGGGGAGACGCTAGTCTACCCATGGCCGAGGGGTTGTTGGCCCGTCTTGAACCTGATCTGCGTAAAGTGCTTAGCGACTCGCCGCGTTTAGATGTCATGACCGTTGCCATCGAAAGTCCGTTGTTAGGTATTCGTCTGGATGCGGATGGCGCGCTGTTTTTTGATGCCCGCCAGCTAGATGAGCTTAGCGTAGTTGACCTCGATAAAGAGCAAGAGCAGGCAAAATGGCTGGAGCGTATTGATGGTGACTTCACCTGGCATGAAGCGCCCACCGTCGCCGCGCTATGGTTAGGGCTCCCGCTTGGCACTCGTGAACTGCAGTTCGATGTGGTGCGCGGCGTGTGGCGTGTTAATGGGCGCCCGATGCCCGAACTTTGGCCTGAATAAGCGTTATTAAACCGACTGTTCTACTCGTGAAGGGTTGAAGTTTCGGCGCACTGCCCGCATTCCATGAACAACGCTAGGCGGTTGTCACCGCCGGTATCGGTTCATTGGAGGACGCATGAGCGACCAGGATTACGAACGCGACGCTGAAGATCTTGATTGGCAACTTGATGACGAGCAATCATCCACTACTGACGACGCTCCTAGTAGTGAAGCCACCGGTAGTGAAGGTAGTAGTGAAAAGAGCATTAATGGGAGTGCTGAAAAGAGTGCTCAAGAGCAGGGTAACCATCAGGGTGGCAATGATTACCGCTCAGACGGCGAGCGGGTAAACTCCCTGGTTCCTGCCAGTGAAATGCTTCCTGAGCGTATTTACCTGCTGCCTATTCATAATCGGCCATTCTTTCCTGCCCAGGTACAGCCGCTGGTGGTTAATCGCGAGCGCTGGGAAGAGACCATGCGCCGCGTGGGCAACACGCCGCACCACACCCTAGGTGTTGCCTTTGTCGGCGAGCAGGGCGTTACCTCCCTGGATCATGAAGGTTTCCCGGAGATCGGTACCGCGGTCAAAGTGCACAAACTCAAGGGCGAAGACGATCAGATTCAGTTTATCGCCCAGGGCCTTCAGCGTTTCAAAATTACCCGCTGGCTCTCCAAAGAGCCGCCTTACCTTGTCGAAGTTACCTACCCTAAAGAGCCGGTTGACGCGGAGAATGAAGAGACCCGTGCCTACGCCATGGCGATCATTAACGGCATTAAAGAACTGCTGCCGATTAATCCGCTGTATGGGGAAGAACTCAAGCACTACCTCAACCGTTTTAGTCCGCATCAGCCGGGCCCGTTGACCGACTTTGCCGCCGCGATTACCTCCGCCAAGGGCCCCGAGCTTCAGGATGTGTTGGCGACACTGTCGGTAGAAGAGCGGATGCAGAAGGTGCTACCGCTGCTGCGTAAAGAGATCGATGTGGCGCTGCTACAGGGCGAAATCAGCGAGCAGGTAAACGCGCAAATGCAGGATCGCCAGCGCGAGTTCTTCCTTCGTGAGCAGCTCAAGGTGATCCAGCGTGAATTGGGTATCTCCAAGGATGATCGCGAAAACGATGTAGATACCTTTCGAGCGCGTTTGGAGTCGCTGGTGGTTCCCGAACGCGTTCAATCGCGTATCGAGGATGAGCTCAATAAGCTCAGCGTGTTGGAAACCGGTTCGCCAGAGTATGGCACCACGCGTAACTATCTGGATTGGCTAACCTCGCTGCCCTGGGGCGTCACCAGCCAGGATCAGTTGGATCTACCCCATGCCCGCCAGGTGTTGGATCGCGACCACGACGGTTTGAAAGACGTTAAAGAGCGCATTATCGAATTTCTGGCCGAGGGCAAGTTTAAAGGCGACGTAGGTGGCTCGATTGTGCTGTTGGTCGGCCCGCCAGGGGTAGGTAAAACCTCCATTGGGCGTTCGATTGCTGAAGCCCTGGGGCGTCAGTTTTACCGCTTCTCTGTGGGCGGCATGCGCGATGAGGCGGAAATTAAAGGCCATCGGCGTACCTATGTGGGCGCTATGCCCGGCAAGTTGGTGCAGGCCTTTAAGGAAGTCGAGGTCGAAAACCCCGTTATCATGCTGGATGAGATCGACAAGCTAGGGCAGTCCTTCCAGGGCGATCCCGCCTCGGCGCTGCTAGAAGTGCTTGATCCTGAGCAGAATGTTGACTTCCTCGATCATTATCTCGATGTGCGCATGGATCTCTCCAAGGTGCTGTTTATATGCACCGCCAACACCCTGGATTCGATTCCTGGGCCACTGCTCGATCGCATGGAGCAGATCCGTCTTTCCGGCTATATCGCCGAAGAGAAACTGGCGATTGCCAAGCACCACCTATGGCCGAAGCTGCTCAAGCGCGACAACCTGACGAAAAAGCGTATCAGCCTGTCCGATGCTGCCTTGAAACAGGTCATTGAAGGCTACGCCCGGGAAGCGGGGGTGCGCCAACTGGAGAAGCAGCTGCATCGCATTGTGCGTAAATCCGCCGTTAAGCTGCTCGAAGAGGAGCCCGAAACGATCAAGATATCGGTTAAGAACCTTGAGGAGTTCTTGGGTGCGCCGATCTTCCGTAAGGAAAAAGTGCTCACCGGCGAAGGGGTGGTGACCGGCTTGGCGTGGACTTCCATGGGCGGCGCAACGCTACCCATAGAAGCGGGCAAAGTTCACTCTCTGGATCGTGGCTTCAAGCTGACCGGGAAGTTGGGCGAAGTGATGCAGGAGTCGGCTAATATCGCTTACAGCTATACCCTGGGCCACCTGCAGGAGTATGGCGCCGATGCAGACTTCTTTGACTCGGCGTTTGTGCATTTGCACGTTCCCGAGGGCGCCACGCCGAAAGATGGCCCCTCGGCGGGTGTGACCATGACCACTGCACTGCTGTCACTGGCCAAGCACCATGCGATTGATCGACCTTTGGCGATGACCGGCGAACTGACGTTAACTGGACAAGTGCTGCCCGTTGGCGGTATTCGTGAAAAAGTCATTGCTGCCCGCCGCAGCGATATCTTTGAATTAATTCTTCCCGATGCCAATAAGCGCGATTACGAAGAATTGCCGGAGTACTTAAAAGAGGGCGTGACGGTGCACTTTGCCAAGCGCTACCGCGATGTGGCGGATGTAGTGTTTGGCCGAAAATAAAGCGTTGATTTTATTTTTAGCAAGCTTTTTTTAACCCTTTTAAGCGTCTTACATAAGTAAGGCGTTTTTTTTTACATTTGTTCACTAGGGCAAAATTAAAACTATGTCGATAATAGCGCATGGCTATAAGAAATTAAGTATAAGTTATTTTTTGGGGGTTCTATGCGCAATAACCAACCTGTGACACAGCGTGAATACGTTCTGAAAGATGAGGCGGTGCTCATTTCTCGTTCGGATTTAAAAGGCAACGTTACCTATGCCAATCCTACCTTTGTTGAGATCAGTGGCTATAGCCGTGAAGAACTCATCGGCTCTCCCCATAATCTTCTTCGTCATCCTGATATGCCTGAAGCTGCCTATAAGGACTTCTGGAAAACTATTCAGGCTGGGGAAACTTGGCAAGGGGTTGTCAAAAACCGACGTAAAAATGGCGATCACTACTGGGTAAATGCCACCGTGGCGCCACTCCGGGACGGAGAGCGGATCGTTGGCTACACCTCCGTGCGCCGAAAAGCAATGCCAAAAGCGATCGCCCAAGCAGAAAAAATCTACGCTGAAATCCGCGAAAAGGGCAAATCCCGCCACTACGCGTTAGCCCATGGCACGCTGCGACGTAAAGGCTTGACCGGCATGCTGACGCGCTTTCAGTTCACCAGCTTGAAAGCCAGGCTCATCAGTATGGTAGTGGCATCGCTTCTACTGCTATCTTTTTCAGGTGGTTTGGGTGTGTACGCGGTTATGGTTTCCGGCGAAAGACTGGAAACTATTAATCATTCAGGATTGGGCGAAGTCGCCTCGCTGCAGCATGTCGAGCGCTACATTGGTCAAACGATTGAAACGCTTGAGCCCGCAGTGCGAAGCCCACGCCGCGCTGACCTGGAGGCAGTCAACGCAGATATTGGCGAATATACTGATGCTATTCAAACACTTTGGTCGGGCTACTTTGTAGATGAAGTTATCACTGATGAGACTGCTCAAGCCTTTGATAGTGCGCTGAGTACCTGGAGCTCAGCGGTGCAAACTACCCTGGTGGCGATTCAAGAGGGCAATGGATTTGCGGCCTTTGAAGCCTTTAATGACATCGTGGTGCCGACCACTGAATCTCTGCGCGAGATGAACAGTAACCTGGTCGAACAGGTGCGCGCCGATGCTGAAGCGCTGGTCACTCAGGCGCAAGACGGTCGTCAACAGCTGTTAATAGCACAGTTGGTGCTGCTGGCAGTCGGCTTTTTAGTCATGATTGCCCTAAGCGTGATGATTCTAAAATCCGTGTTTCGCAGTTTGTCGGGCGCGCGGTATATCACTTTCCAAATTGCCGCGGGTAACCTGGCTGCCCGTGAACGTCGCCAAGCCAACGATGAACTGGGCGAGTTGCTCTACTCCCTGGACACCATGCGCTTTAGCCTCTCTAGCATTGTGGGCGATGTTGAGAGCCGCGTTTCGGTGGTCACCCCGGCGATTCAGCAGATAGCCGCTGAAAATGAGGAGCTCTCTTCACGTACGGAGCAGCAGGCGTCGTCGCTTCAACAAACGGCGTCGAGCATGGAGGAGATGACCTCGACGGTTCAGCAAAATACCGATAATGCCCGCCAAGCCACTGACCTGGCGGTGCAAAACACGGCCAGCACCCGGGAAACGGGGAAACAGATGCAGCAACTGGTGGAACGTATGCAGCGTATCGCCCAGAGTGCTGAAAAGATGACCGAGATGATCAGCGTGATCGACGGGATTGCTTTTCAAACCAATATTTTGGCACTCAACGCCTCGGTAGAAGCCGCTCGTGCGGGCGAGCATGGTCGCGGCTTTGCGGTCGTCGCCAGCGAAGTGCGCAATCTAGCCGGACGCAGCGCCGATGCCGCTCAGGAAATCCGCAAGATGATCGATAGCACTACCCAGGAGGTCAGCGGTGGTCGAAGCGCAGTGGAACAGGCAGAGCGGGCGATCGAGGAGGTCTCTCAACAGGTGAGTAGGGTCAGTGAACTGATGGAGTCGATCAGCACTGCGTCCAGCGAGCAGAGTAGTGGGATCGGTCAAATTAACTCGACGATTGCCGAAATGGATACTGTGACCCAGCAGAACGCCTCCAAAGTTCAGTCGATTGCGGCCTCAGCCGATAACCTCTCCCTTGAAGCGTTTGAGCTCGCCAACGTGGTCGATGCGTTCCGTTTGGAAGGCGCTAGAGATGAGAGCATTAAAGAGGCGCGGGCCAAGTTGCAGCGCGCTAACCAGGCACTCAGCAAAGCTGCCCGCAGTTTGCCAGCCCCTTCCGAGCAGCGTGCTAAGTCATCCTCAGCGCAGCCCCGTACCGACCAGTGGGAAGAGTTTTAGCGCTCATCGGGCATTACGGTTCTAATGGGATATAGATAGCTGATTTTCCTCCATTCCTTTCACTACATGCCACCCTTCGCGGTGGCATGCTTTATGCATCGCCCCTAATCTTATTCTAATGATGGCGTAAGCCTTCAATAAAAAAGTAGGGGTTCTCAATGCGCAGTGCTAAACAGGCAACATCTACGCAATCAGTATCGAGGCAAACATCATCCAGCTTATACGAGTTGGCTGATGATGAAGTGCTTATCTCGCGCTCGGATTTGCAGGGCAGAATCACCTACGCCAATCAAACCTTCGTGGAGGTGAGTGGCTACACGCTGGACGAGATCATGGGAGAACCCCATAGCCTGTTCCGCCACCCCAGCATGCCCAAAGCGGTATTTCAGAACCTGTGGGAAACCATTGAAGCCGGTAAAACCTGGCAGGGGCTGATCAAGAATCGCCGTCACTCTGGCGAAGCGTATTGGATGCATACCACCGTCGCGCCGCTGCTCGATGGTGATCGCGTGGTCGGCTATACCTCTATTCGGCGCAAAGCGGAGGGTCTAGCCATTGCTCGGGCAGAGCGGGTATACGCTGCTATGCAACAGGGCAAAACCCGCGGTTTCAAGCTTCATTGTGGTGCAATACGCCACACTGGGCTGCGAGGATGGGCAAAGCGTTTTAGTTTCAGCAGTATGCAGGCCAAACTAATGGGCATGGTGCTGGCTTCAGTGGTTTTATTAGTCATCGCAGGGGCGGCGGGGGTGTATGGCTTAACCAGTTCCGCTGAGCGATTGCGCACCCTCAATCAAACTGGCCTTGAAGGCATTTCCGATCTTCAGCAGATTGACCAGCGGGTTAGTCAAGCGACCCAGGCGCTAGAGCCTGCGGTACGCAACCCGAGGCGAGCGGATCTTGATGCCCTTGAAAGCCAATTAGCCGCCATGAGTGCCAACATTGAGCAATCGTGGCAAGGCTATACTGCAGCGCGCGAAACCGGCGGTGTGCAAGAGGGGTTAACGGCTCATATCACCACCTTTATTGAAAACGCCGCTATCACCCTGACGGCTATTCAGGATGGCAACGGCTTTGCCGCCTTTGAAGCCTTTAATGACAACGTGCAGCCCACCTCTGAAAGTATTAGTGCCACTATCAACGTATTGGTTGAACAGGAACGAGCC
>Ga0209344_10000370_pt1 | contig 83536 bp, 67 predicted proteins | sample Cruoilmetagenom6_FD_187293 | JGI IMG/M metagenome (GOLD analysis project Ga0209344, IMG submission 187293) | Oil polluted marine microbial communities from Coal Oil Point, Santa Barbara, California, USA - Santa Barbara Oil Seep Sample 6 (SPAdes)... | ecosystem: Environmental > Aquatic > Marine... | reverse complement strand
CCAAAAACGGAAGGTTAATCGAACGATCCATCTATCAAGAAGCCTTAGAAAACAACGAAAATAGGGTGAATGAAAACCCCAATTATTATCGTTTAAGACAACAAGTAACGGAACATCAATTTGGAACTTTGAAACGACAATGGGGCTTTACTTTTACATTGATGAAGGGTAAAGAAAACGTACTGTCCGAAGTCAATTTAATGATGATTTGCTACAACCTGAGGAGACTTATGTCCATTTTTGACGTAAATGACTTGAAAAACAGGTTAAAAGCGCTTGTTTTTACTTTTTTCACATTTTTGAAGCTATTTAAACAGTCTTTAGGTGCTTTTTGTTCAAATAAGTCACTTCCTCTTTTGTTTAAAATCAAGAAATCACCTTCCTTATAGTGAGGTTTATTTATGTAATATGAGTTATATTTGAGTGAAATAGGGGTTTGTGCACAGACTCCCGTTGTGTAGAATTTGAAAAACTAACCAAAATCAATAATAATTATGAGAAAATTTAGATTATTAATATTATCATTTTTCCTAATTCTCATTAGTACTTTTATTTCAGCGCAGGAAACAACTGCTGATTTAAGTTACTTTCCAAAAGTAGAATACAATGCTAAAGTTGCTGAACATAATACATCAGACGATGGAACTATTTTTGAAAAAATTGTTATAGACGGATTTAGTTCTCGAGTTCCATTCTACGTTATTAAACCAGAAATTAATAAAACAAACAAATTTGTTATACTACTTCACGGCTTAACTGGAAGTAAAGAAAATTGGGTTAATCCAACATCAAGCCTGTCTAAAAAATACGTGAAATTAAAAGATTCATTAGTATCAATCGGATATAATGTTATAATACCTGATGCTAAATATCACGGAGAAAGAAGTTATGAAGCAGACTTTGCATCACCAATTACATTTTACTCAACACAAGAATTACAAAAAATACAAAACCTTTGGTCAAATTCTGTTAAAGATATCAGAGTAATAATGGATTATATGCAATCACTTCCGAATAGGGAACAGATTACTTTTAATGTAGTTGGGTACAGTATGGGTGCATTAATGGCCATTTATTTAAACTCGGTTGATGACAGATTGAATCGCATAGTTGCTTGTGTTGCGCCTTTGGGCAGTGTTCTTAAGGCTAGTATGAGTTTAGGACTCAATGAGGAGAACGCTAAAAAGATGGAGGAAATATTTTCAAGTGAAATATATGCGCCATTACAAAAAGCACCTATTACTTTACTTATGGGAACAAAAGATAATTGGTATACCGAAAAGGAGGCACAAGATTTTTATGACAATATTGAGATTAAAGCCAAAACATTGAAATTCTACAAATCAGGACATTATTTGCCTGAAGAATTTATTTCAGATGTAATTAAATCATTAAATAAAGAGTAAAAAACTCTACACAATGTATATAAAACATAGCTATTACAACCTTTTCGAGAGGTTTTTTACTTCTTTGTAAAGTCCGCCAAATTTTTATTTTTGTATATTTAGAAAAGAAAAATTAAACATAAAAAATAAAAATTCGGCTCGTGTTTAATCCGAAAAGTTAGCGTCTTTTTACACGCTACGTTTCATATACGGAGACGTTAGCCACAAGCAAAAAAACATCGGAAACTGATTAAACTTACGTAGTAATTTATTAAATTTGCACGTAAACAAAACTGTTATGGATAAAAAACTCACATTAAGTTTAGACAAAACAATTATCGAAAGTGCAAAAAACTATGCTAAATCGAATAATATTAGCTTGTCAAAGCTTATCGAATCATATTTAACGACTCTGACAAATCGCAAAAAAAATTCTGCCGAAATAACACCTCTTGTTGAAAGTTTAAGTGGTGTGATTTCACTTGACAAAGATTTTGATGTCAAAGATGCCTACGCTGATTATTTAATTGAAAAATACAAATGAGTAGATTATTAATTGACACAAATATTGTTATTGACCTTCTTTCAAAGAGAGAAAAATTCTATGACGAGGCTGCCGATTTGTTTTCTCGTGCGGATAAAAAAGAATTAACTTTAGCTATTTCATCATTAACATTTGCGAACACAAACTATATCTTAACAAAATTAAAATCAGCAAAAGAAGCGAGAGAAATATTAAGAAAATTTAAAGTGCTTGTAGAAGTATTAAGCTTAGATGATAAAATTACTGAATTAGCTTTAAGTGACGATAATTTCCCTGACTTTGAGGATGGACTTCAGTATTACTCAGCTATAGAAAATCAAATTGAAATAATAATTACGAGAAATAAAAAAGACTTTAAAAACTCAAAAATTCCTGTTTTAACTGCGAAAGAATTTTTAGCTCGAAAATAATGCCAGTGGCTAAGCCGTATATAATTAATGGCTAGTTCTCGCCTACTTACGAACCCCGAAGCGTCGGGGCTCGCGGACTTTCTTGGTCGGTAATTATTTACTAAATTAGTTGCTTAAAACACGCAACAAACCATATACAAACACGTTGGGACATTTAACCGTTAAAATTAGAATATACTGACAAAAGGCACAAAGAATTGCTAAAGATAATAGCTCAAAGTGTAACACTTTCCGACAAGGACAAGGAATTGTGTGGGCAATATTTTGAACCCGTGCTGTTCCCGAAACTAACACTACACAAAGCGGTATTGCCACAGCAAATTACGGACGATTTTAAAAAAGCGGTAGCCAAAAATATGGAAGACCAGTATCAGAAGCACTTACGATTAGTGCATCGTACAGCCTATACGTCCCTTTGGACTAGTAATACATAAAAATAGGTCCGCTACACAATAAAGGAGAGTTCTGTTCCTCCTTGTGCTGCCAAATGCTGCGCTTTGTATATTTTTATGGCAGCAAAATTAAAATTAGATGGTGACTTGTAATGATGAAGTGTGTCACACAAAGGTGTAGGTGTACACTTGTTGCCAGTAATCTAAAAAACCAACAGTGTCAAATGAAAAATAAATATCTAAGCTACATCGTTTGTGGATTAATCACTTTATGTGTACTAGGGTGCGATTTTAGTACGAAGACCAAAATTAAAACGGAATACGCTATAAAAACGGAATCCAAGGTAGAATTTGTGTACTCAAATGGAGACAAAAAAATAGAAATGATATTGGAATTAGAAAAAGATGCGGAATTTTTGGTTCTTGGTAAACCAATTAAAGCCTATTTTAAAACGGAAAATATAGATACTCAAAAGTTTACGGTTTCTGGACCAGGAATTATGGTAAAAGAAGGAGCTAAAGATGAATTTCGGTATACCATAATACCGACTGAAAGGTTTCTTGTAGATGGAAAACTCGAAATTAAAGTCACAGAACATATTGAAAACGAAGCAGATTTTACCCATAAATTTTTAGTGCCAGTGAAAACACTATAAGAATAAAAACGAGGGGTTAGACGATTGTACCTACCGGCTAACGTATGACGCTACAAAATCTAAATTGGATGAAGATAAAAAATGGGTGAATGATAATAATGGTATTGTAGTCTCTAAAAATAAAATTGAAGGGAAATGTCTGTTTTATACAGCAACAATGATCACTAATGAGGGACAACAAATTTCACAAGACGGAATAATTTGTATAAAATAACAATAGCAGGAGTTGTACCATCTGTTACAGATTGTTGCCTTCTCTTATCCAGAAGTGGATAGGCGGGATTGTATTGTGTTTCATAACAAGACTATTCAATATACCTCTATTTTTTTGCAAACGGGTTTTAATTAGAAGATGATCCAATTGACGAAAACGGTGCTAGCACCTTGTTTTCTACATTTCTAGTTCGTTTCTCTTTTTTAAATTAGGGGTTGAAAGGTTTTCTGTTAAACCTTATGGAATACATTTAACCAAACGCTGACAACACTATGAAAACCAATTTAAATCCTAGAAACCTATTCCAATTTGCCATCTTTCTCTGTGGGCTCAATATTGTGCTTTCTCTAGTTCAGGTGGCTGTAGAAGCCCTTGCTGGATATCGGTTTTATCTCTTTAGTCCCTATTTTGAGCCTTGGTTTGTTTTATGTACCCTAGTGGCTACTTTATTGCAGCTGCTACTGCTTTGGTATTTTTATCGCAACAACTATACACTCACGGCCATAGCCTTTGGCCTCACTTTTGTTGGCAGTTTAGCCTATACGATCTTAAGCTATACCGCTTTTTTTGATACCGAAGTACGGGATTTTCAGCCTGGAACATTTGTTTTCCTTATTAGCCTTGGTATCCTCTATTCGGTCTGCCTTTTTACAACCAAGACACGACAGAAGCGTTGGCTGTTTTGGGCCGGAGTTATAGGATTGCCCATACACCTCCTTTTATTGGGGCTACAGCTGTGGGCTATGAATGTTGAGACCGAAGAAGCTTACCATATCTATAGCAATAGTATGTCCTGGCTTATAGTACTCTTAGCTTTACTTTTTGTGTTCTACATACTGCATTTTAAAGCGGAGTTGGAGGTACTAGACATCGAAAATGCAACACCGTCTATGCTATTCACTGGGGCGCGTACGGTCCTAAGTGTGCTGTCTATACTGGCCGTTTTTATAGTGCTGCGGGCAGCCGCTTCAGAATACGGCTGGGAGAAGGGAAAAGTAAACAGAGCCAGTAAAATGGCAGGCGATTTCATGGCCAAAACCTATATAAATGCGCAAAATGACACCCTTAAATACCGTTTGTTATTGCCTAAAAATTACGATAGTGCCACCAAGTATCCCTTGGTTGTTAATCTCCACAATGGAGGTGGCGTGGGTAGTGATAACCTAATTCAATTGGATGCTACCAATACCGCACAACTGCTAGCTACAGCTGCGTATCGAGAAAAATACCCTGCGATACTATTCTTACCCCAGAGTCCCACCCAAGCAGGTTTTGGGGGAATGAATAGGGGTGAAGGCAATGCAAAGCTGGTATTTGAAGCTATTGAACAACTGGAACAAGTATACCGTATAGATACTAACAGGCGCTACCTTATAGGTATGTCTGTTGGCGGGTACGGCACTTGGCATTTTATGGGCCTACACCCTGAAAAATTTGCAGCTGGTGTCCCCATTTGTGGCGGCGGAGACCCAGTAATGGCCGAAAAAATGACCAACATTCCCATCTGGGCATTTCATGGAGTACGAGACAAGGCCGTGCCAGTGCATTTAACACAAGATATGATTACAGCCATAAGGGCTGCTGGTGGTACCCCCAAGTATACCGAGTTTTCGGCTGGACATCTTATCTGGGATGAGGTTAAAAATACTCCTGGCTTGTGGGACTGGATTTTTGCACAAAAAAAGACGGATTCCTTGAAATAATTATCAGGGAAGCATATTTAAAAACATTACAATAAAATAAAGATGAGCCTAGTATATTACGTATCACGCACTATAGACTAATAAACCACTAGTTTGGTTTTTTAAGAATGGGTTAGGCTATTCATTTTTAGTATACAAGTAATTTTTAGTAGGTGGTGGTTAAAAGGGCATAAGTTTGGGCTTATGGAATGGCTTTGGAGGCAACTCACTTACGGCAAAAGAATCGTCAATAAAAAGTAAAACGAATACAGCTAACGCTGGGGTTACAGTGGCTGTATTACTTCCATTTTTAATATCTAGTACCTATAGTTTGAGACACTTAATGTAACATTCTATAGTTTTTGTCGTCCTGTATGTATAACTTTAGTTTAAAGAACAGTAGATGGTGGTTTTGGTGGTGGGTGCAAGTGGCGCAACAGGAAGACAATTGGTTGCCCAACTTTTGAAGCAAGGACATGATGTTAAAGTGGTGGTACGGTCTGCTGCGAAAATACCAGTATCTTGGGAAAGGAGTGAGGGTGTGAAAATTAGTTTGGCAAGCCTTTTAGATTTGAGTGATGCTGAACTGATGGAATTAACGCTAGATTGTAATGCCATAGCTTCATGCCTAGGACACACCATAAGCTGGAAAGGAATTTATGGACATCCCAGAATGTTGGTTACCGAAGCTACACGAAGACTGTGTACGGCTATAGATGCTCATAAACCAGAAAGTCCGGTGAAATTTGTGTTAATGAATACCACAGGGAATCGTAATCGCGATATAAACGAACCAATTTCGTTTGCCCAAAAATGCGTGATCGGTCTTTTAAGGCTCCTTTTGCCACCACATGTAGATAATGAAAAAGCAGCAGACTATTTACGAACCCAAATAGGGCAACACAATCCGTTCATAGAGTGGGCTGCCGTACGCCCAGACAGTTTACTTGATGCGGAAGCCGTAACCAATTACGAAGTATACCCTTCACCTATTAGAAGTGCAATTTTTAATTCCGGAAAAACCAGTCGGATTAATGTGGGGCATTTTATGGCACAATTAATTGAAGATGGGAACCTATGGAAAGAATGGAAAGGGAAAATGCCTGTAGTCTATAATAAATAGATGTTAACGTACGGAATTTAGGTGCTGCTGGCAGCTAAAAATACTAGCCAAAACAAATACTGAAACTCCTTTTTTTCAATAAAGGCATAGGGTAGTGCTTGTTCTCGGCTATTTTGGAAGCCTACGATATCGGAATTCTATTCAGTTTTTTTTGCTACATTAGATGTGAAACATGGAACTAATTGTGTACAAGCCTTTGTGTCCAATTAGATGGAATTACAGTATAATAAAACAACTTTAGGATGGATAAGGCACTACAAACAATGATTGATAACATGCCTGAGAAAACAGGAAAATCATTAGATGAATGGAAAAAAATTTTAAAAGAAAAATCGTTTGAAAAACATTCAGAGGGCGTAAAATTCTTAAAAAATGATTATAAGGTTACCCATGGATTTGCAAATACAATTGTAGCACTTTCAAAAGAAAACGAAAGTGACTCCATAGACCTTGTCAAGTCGCAATACCAAGGAAAAGAGGGTTTAAAGCCTATTTATGAAGCCTTACTAACCTACCTCAAATCATTAGGTTCAGATGTTACAATTACACCAAAGAAAGGAAGTGTGAGTATTATTAGGAAAAGGCAATTTGTCTTAATAAAACCTGCAACTAAAACAAGAATTGATATAGGGTTTAAGTTGAAAGATAAGCCAATAACAGACAGATTGGAAGATTCAGGCCCATTTGGAACGATGTGCACCCATAGGGTAAAAATTTCTGATGTTGGAGAAATTGATACCGAATTGAAAGAATGGATTAAGGAAGCCTATCAGGGGTAAAAAACTGAATTTATAAAGACTCAGTTGCTGGTATCTGTTTAATTCAGGTCTATTTACCAACCCTGTAAAGTAGTGGTATTATTGAGAATTTATTCGCTACCTAAAAAGTGTAATTGGTTTAAAATTTTAGGATAGCATTTTGGAAGCTTCTAGGACAAAAGAGGATTATTGTTAATAATTATAAAAAAATGTTAGAAATTAGACTTAACTGTGAAAATTGTGACAAGTCCTTGCCCAATGATAGTGATGCGGCTATGATTTGCAGTTACGAATGTACCTTTTGTACAGACTGTGTGGCCTCGGTTCTGGAGAATGTTTGCCCCAATTGCGGAGGTGGTTTTGAAAAAAGACCCACACGACCCAAAGCGGCATTAGAAAAGCATCCCCCACGGAAAGACAAGGTATTAAAACCTATCGTTGAAAATAGCTACCTCAAAAAAAAGCGCAGAATTGATCCTAGAGAAAGATAGTTAATGCAAAAACGCTCTCCATTTTGTGCCGGGCAACTTACACTTCCTAAGCTGCTGTAGCTGCTATTTTTTTACTAAATTCGGTATATCACTATCGAAACCAACCCCGTATAACCTAAAACGCATAGAAACAATGAAAAAGTATATGTTCGCAATGGCCTGTTTGCTGCTAGTGGCAGCTTGCAAAGACAAGGCTTCCAGTTCAGAAATAGAAGTGAATGAAAAACTATTGCTAAACGCCATAAAGGTAATTTCAGCAGATGATATGGAAGGGCGGTTTTTTGGTACCGAAGGAAATTATAAAACGCAAAGATACCTAGCGCAACAATTTGATTCTCTTGGAATACAACCGGCATTCTCTTCGGGAAGCATTCAAAAATTCCCACATACGTTTACAGGAAAATCCAGACAAAGAGTATACCCCATTTTAAATCCAGAAGAAGACTTTAGTAATGTGCCAGATACGACTGTTATGGGAGGAAATGTAGTTACAATGATAAAAGGGAAAGTTGAAAAAACAATTGTAATAACAGGTCATTTAGACCATTTGGGAGTAAAAAAGGGCAAGATTTTTAACGGTGCAGATGATGATGCCTCTGGGGCAGCAGCCTTGCTTGCAATTGCCAATTATTTTAAGGATAAATCACCCAAACATACTTTAATTTTTGCAGCGGTAGATGCTGAAGAAATTGGATCTTTTGGCTGTGATTATTTACTTGCTAATTTTCCCATTGCTACAGAAGACATCGCATTGAATATTAATATGGATATGATAGCACATAATGATTCGTTACAATTGTATGCTTCAGGATTATACCATTACCCACAGCTAAAGCAACCCTTAGATGCATTAAAAGAGACGAATATAAACCTGCTGTACGGTCATGACGATCCAAACGATACCGATCTAGATGATTGGACTTTTTCCTCAGACCACAGAGTGTTTCATAAGCAGGGAATTCCTTTTATTTATTTTGGTGTTGAAGATCATAAAGATTACCACAAGGCTACAGATACTTTCGAGAATATTAACCAGGAGTTTTATGTTGAGGCTGTTCGGTTAATTATAGAAGCTATTAGAGCCTATGATTCCTTTTTAGTTACGGAGTCTAAAGTCGAGTTGTAGTACATGGCGTAAGGCCGTAAACAAAAGGAATTCCGTTTATAGAAATCTAAAATCCAAAGCCTAGTCCAAACGTAACTCGTGGACCTTCATCACCATAAAAAACAGCAAGAGTAGCGGAAACTACTTCTGCTCCGTTCAGGAAGAGACCACCACCATAGGAGGTTTGCCATTGGTTAGAATCTTCTGTTGGTAACCATACCCGACCATAATCAAACCCAGAATAGAAGCCTAAAGAAATGGGCAATAGTCTTGTTTTTATTTTAGAAAGACTATAGCGTAAATCCGTATTTTGGTAATACGATTTTTTTCCTGTAAAGCGTTGGTTTCTGTAGCCCCGTAATCCGTCTATACCACCAATACTTGCGCCTTGATAGAACTCATAGCCATCACCAATGTTAAAATGTGCTTTCCACTTACTAGCCATTACTAGTCTACCGTTCGGTACCAATTTGTAATCAAACGAAATGCTTGGAATGATATAGCCAAAACTTTGACTGTTGCTACCTACCGTAGTTTTATATCCGGTTTGCAAGGCAGTGGCCATTCCCATAGTAGGGAAAGCAGCATTGTCTTTATTCTCATAGGTATAGGTTGCAGCTACGCCCAAAAAGGTTTTACGTATATCTTCATTATTGGCAACATAAAATGTGTTTATAAATCGGTTTTCAGTTTCTTCAACCTCTATGGTTTCTAAGGCAACACCTGTTTTAAATGAAGCACCCAATTGTCCGCGCCATATAAGGGAAGGTGCAATTTTTATCTGCTCCAGTTTAACCCTGTTATAGTCCATTCCTAAGTCATCATCTAAATTGACGGTTTCATTGCCCAAGCCAAAGGAGTTTATACTAAAGTTAGGACTGGTAAACCTGCCTTCTAACTCAAAATTCCAATTTCCAAAAATGGCAGCAAACTCTCCCTTATAACGAATGTCAAAACCATTAGTAGCAAAGTAATAATCAGCATTTAAAGTGTGTTTTTCTGTAAACGGATTTTGTCTAAAACCATTGTATGTAAAGGTGTTAGTGAAACCAATTTTAATACCGTCATCGGGGTTAAAACCTATGGTTGGCAGTATTTGGTTTATACTGTTGCGTATACTTAAAGGATTATAAACGTTGGTGTTGTAGTCATTCGTTAGCTTTATTCTCGCTTTGTTCGTTTCTTTAAAAGTGTTCTTTTTAGATTTATAATCGTAAATGGTAACTTTATTCCCGTTTGTTATATTGTAAACATCATTGTTTTGCCCGCCAATAAGACGAATTTTTATGGCATTTTTAGTTGTTCCGTTATCTTCAAAATGATCATCATCATCCAAACCATATACCCAGATTTCTTTGGTGGTATCGCTGTTGAATTTTTTACTAAAAAACAGTTTTTCTTTTTTTCCTTTGATGTTTCTATACACTTTTAGTTCTGTTTCCTTTTTGTTCAGATAATTAATTTCAAACCAATCGTCTTTATCTGTACCAGTAATTACAGCAAATTTGTTTATTATTCTGTAATATTCAAGTGCGGTATCAGAAATGGTAGCAGCGCGCGCCAACAAAATTTTCTTAAGTGTATGGATGGTTTCGTCTTGGACTTCTGTAGGGAATGCCTTAAAAGCATGGTCTATGACCTCCGCTGTTAGGTTTGCTTTAATAAATTCTGCTTGTGCTAGCCATTGGTCTGCAGTTGTTTCTGTGAGTAAGGCCATATCTAACGCATAGGTTTTTGGTGATGAGTTAAACCCCCGTACACTTCTAATTTCTTCGTTAAAACCTTCCATTAAGCGCAGGGAAGGAACAATTTTGGTTGCCAAACCCATCAGTAAACCATCGCCCATTATAGAAAACACTTGGTCTCTGTCTCTAGGGATGGGTTTGTATATTATTTTTTCACTGCTCTTGTCTTTTGTTTCTGCCCAGCGCCATTGGTCTGTATGTCGATCCCAATCGCCCAAAACCATATCAAAAAGCCGGGCTCGTAAATACATGGTGATATCTACAGCGTACTTTTCGTCGTCTCGTAAGTCTTCAAGCATACTGTCTGTACTTTTAAGTTCATTGGCATATCCAAAACTTTTAAGGTTTCCATGATTGTCGCCAGCATGTTCTTCTAACATGTATAATTCATCACCAAAAGTCACATTAAAATCTTCCAATGCTTTTTGCTTGGGAATGTAATACAGCACGGGGTTGGTGTGGTAAATCTCAACGGCATCAGACAAGGCCCCAATGGTAAAAGGCGCATAAGGATGCGAGCCTGTATAGAAATCCAATAGAATGTTTTCTGTAGCTGTATTTTTAAAATCACCTGCAATATATTGGTCTTTAAATGCCATAGATTGCAGGTATAATTCTGCACTTTTACGCAGGGAACGCATCACGTACTCCTTGCCATTTTTATCTGCCAAGCGTAATGATATTGATTGGTGTCCGCCACCCATTCTTACAGGCGTTAATCCGCCGTAAATGCTGTCTAAATTTAGTGTGGGAACACGAACTGGAGTTCCGTAATACTTGCGGTAGCGATCGCCCCATATAAAGTTGTGGAAGCCAGATTTTTTTACTTCTTTATCCGTATAAATTGATGCTGTTGTGGTGGGAGGAAAAGTGCTAGGTAGTTTTTTATTGAAAAGTTTTTTGTCTGCTGCTAATACTTCTGATGTAAATAAGAATTTTTCATCATTATTCTTGTCTAAACCGTAATAGCGCACTCTAGAAGAGCCATCAGTATAAACTTCTAGAGTAGCATATCCTTTTTCTCCTGTAGAAAACTTACTGCCGTTTAACAACCTTGTTTCTCCTGCTTTTGCTCCCGCACCACTAACTATTTGTGGGGTGTTTTCCTCTACTATATATTGCAAAGAATGCTCGTGTCCAGACACAAAAATAACTTTGTTAGAGTATTGCGCCAAGGTAACAATGCGGTTTTTTAATTCGCGATATCTTTTGTTGTCTAGATCTTCAATAGATGCCCCTGCTGTTCTTCTCAGCGTGTTAATAAAGGTTCCTAATATAGGTAACGGGCCTATATTTCCTTGGGGATATAAATGTTTTTTAAAGGAAAACTGTCCCCCGTGTTGTCCGTACGAAAACATAGGGTGGTGCATGGCGAGAATTGTAGTTTTTTGCCTGTTTTTAGAAATTAAACTCTCTAATTCTAACAAAAACTTTTCTCTACTTTTAATGTCGCACTTGTCATTAATATCTGGACGCCTATTCCAATTGGTTAAATACCACTCTGTATCTATTGCAATAATTAGAAGATTGTCATTAACAGTTATTGTTTCTAGTGGGCAACCGTCTTCAGGGTAGAATACTTCTGTGCTGTTTAATTTTTCTTGTATATAGGTTTGTTCCCTTTCTAGGCCAACCAGACCCTCTGTATACCAATCGTGATTTCCTGGAATAAAAAGTGGTTTGCCTTTATAGTTTTCTAAAGTCTTTAATTGGGCATCTAAATGACTTTTTGCTTTTAAATATGCTACAGTAGAATCTTTAGGGTCTGGCATTCCGGCAGGATAAATATTATCTCCTAAAAACAAAACAGAGCTATTTTTGTCTGCTTTAGCTACTCTTTTTTTAAATGATTTTAAAACAGGGTTTAGTTCCCCGATAGGAGATAACCCTGCATCGCCAATTAAATAAAAAGTATGCGCAACTTTTTTATTTTCACGAACATCTATACGTTGTGCTTCCGAAGCGTATTTCGCTTTTTGAGTAGCGCAATTCGTAAGGATTAAAATACTTAGCGACAAACAATATTTTCTAACAGAAGTATTCATAAAGATTAAAATTTGTAATTTGTACTGCATTTTATTACTAAAAACAATGGCAGATATTATACAAGAAACCGAAAATTATGTAATTAGTCTGCTAACCAATGAGTTAGATTCTAATTTTTTATACCATAACATTAGGCATACCCAACGGGTTGTCAAAAGTACACAAGAATTATTAGATTTTTATGGGTTAGACGCAAAAGCAGCAGAAGACTTACTGTTAACAGCTTGGCTACATGACATTGGATATACTGTTAGTGTTGCTAACCATGAGGAAGAGAGTTGTAAAATAGCGGAGGAGTTTTTAAAAAGTAAATCCTTTGATAAACAACGGATAGTTGCCATTAGTTCGTTAATTATGGCAACAAAAAGAGAGTATGAGCCAACAAGCCTTTCTGAAGAAATTGTAAGAGATGCAGATGCATCGCATTTGGGAAAAGACAGCTATTTAGAAACGACAGAGATGCTTAGAGAAGAACTATCTTTATTAGGTGTAGCAGATTACTCGCCTGCAGAATGGAGAGATGCGAATATAAAAATGTTTCAAACAGAACATCGCTTTTATACAAATTACGCTATAAAAAACTGGCAAGAAACGAAAGATGACAATCTGGGTAAGCTTATTAAAGCTCGAAAGAAAATGAAGAAGGTAGTCAAGAAAGAGAAAGTTAAAGCGCAATACAAAACAGAATTTAAAGACAAGAGCCCAGAAAGAGGCGTACAGACAATGTATAGGGTTACAATGCGTAACCATTTAAAGTTGAGTGATATTGCAGATACAAAAGCGAATATCTTATTATCTGTAAATGCCATTATAATATCTTTGGTTCTGGCAGATTTAATGCCTAAGCTAGATAATCCCTCTAATAAATATTTAATTTTACCCACCGCACTTTTTATGTTTTTTAGCGTAATATCTATGGTTCTGTCAATTGTAGCTACTAGACCAAATATTACGAGTGGGGAATTTACGAAAGAAGATGTGAAAAAGAAAAAGGTAAACTTATTGTTCTTTGGGAACTTTCATAAAATGAAGTTAGAAGATTATGAATGGGCAATGAAGGAACTTATTAAAGACCAAGCTTACGTATATTCTTCACTGACAAAAGATTTATACTTTTTAGGTCTTGTGCTAGATAGAAAGTATAAATTGTTGCGATGGACCTATGCTATCTTTATGCTTGGAATGATCGTATCAGTGCTTTCATTTTTTATAGCGTTACACTTCTATGGCCCTAGAGAAGCCGTAATATTATAAACTCAATTGAAAAATATAAGAATAGTAAAATTCGCCATTCTTGTTGTTTTGTACTTAACTTTTTAATTCTTGCATTAGATCGTCATACGTATAGGCTTTTTTAGACTCGTTGCCTTTTTTGTATAAAATCTCTACGCGTATTGCTTTTAAGCCAGCAACGCCTTGTAAGCCTTCTAATTCCAATACTTCAATATTTTTGGTAAAATAGCCTTTGGAGCGTAAGAATTTTATATAACGTAAATATTCTAATTCATCCTTTTTTTGTGAATACACAATAGACAATTTCCCTTTTTGGGTTAGCCTTTCGCTTGTTCCCTTTACAAAAGATTTGTCTATTCGTTTTTTGATAACCTCGTATCTGGCGTTATATGTGCCGTCTACATCAAAACGTTTTTCATCCAATCTAAACCGAATAGAAAGAGAGGTGTTATAGACCAATAGTAATGAAGCTACGTCTAATTTAATAGGTAATTTAGGTTTTAGGTTGTAGTATTCATTCTCCATATCATACATTGCCTGCAATTGCCACAACCTTAGATTTTTGAGGTATAAGGAGTTGTATTCTTTGCTTTTTGAAATGGATGCGCCAATGTATATATTATGCTCAATACCATCTGTTTTATAGCGTTCAAAATAATGTGGAAACATTTCTTGCGCCTCTAATTGTTTTTTATCTAAAACAGATGCAAGTTTCTCATTGATCTTCATTACGCTTTCATCATAGTTTTTTCTATGATCGTAATAAGAGCCTGTTTTAGGATCAATGGCTGCATCATAATTGGCTAATAAATGAATTATTTCCCCTTCTTCAGTGTTTTTTAAATGCTTAAAAATGGGTGTAATATCTTTTTTTACAAAATCAAATATAACTTGCTCTGTATTGGTGTTTAAGACATCTTTAACTTCATCGATATAGCTATTTACGCTATAAATTAATTCTTCAAAGGCAGGTAATTTATATCTTCCCCAAGCCTTTGTAAGAATTGTATTGATTTCTGATAGTTGAATTAATAGATCTTTTTGGATGGATTCATTCCTAAATAGAGAGGAGTCTTTAATATCTATTTGGCCATATAAAGGGTGAACGTCATTAAAAACAATTTCCTTAAAGGTAGGTTCTAAACCTGCGGCGTTTTCCCTGATGAAACGGATGGCTTCTTTTTCGAACTCCCAACGTACGGAAGGATGCACAGAGGTACATTCTTGTTGTATAACAGCTTCTATTAAGTTTTTTTCCTCAGTTATAGAGCGCAATACGGCCGTTATTATAAAAGGCATAACGTCTTCTAGTTTTTGGGCATTAACGTTATTTAAATTGCCCTTCTTTGTAGAGGCTAATTCTAAAACACCAAGTAATTCTGTGCCGTTAGCTATGGGTGCTAAAATAGCACTCTTTATACCTTGTTCAGTAAGTGTTTTGTATAAGGTATTCTCTGGCGCCTGTTTGTAATATTTATCTGTATCAGAAACCACATAATAATTATGATCTCTTAAAATGGTTGAATATGAATTCTGACAAAGTGCAGATTTACAATTTATGGTAGCATTATCGTTCAATATGAAACTTTTCATACCTACGCCGTGTACTTTTTCAAAAGTGTTTTCTTTGCTGTTGTGTACAGAAAAGCCAATTTTTAAGTTCGGAAGTCCAAATAACGATTTAAACGTATTTTGAAAATCTTCCATAAAAAACTCACTGCCCACTTTATCATTGGAAATAAGGTTCGATTTTATTTCAGAAATAGAATGTTCTGCCGTAACATCAAACATATTAGAGATAACAAATCCTTTGGAGGTAAAGCTATAGGGTGGAATTTTTTCTTTCCACAAATCCAAATTATCAAAGTTAGCTAAAAGCTCATCGACGTCTTCTTGGGTTATATCTTTTGCAGTTCCATTAGGAATAAAATCAATAAAATCTGCATTATATAAAATTCGATAATGCCTTAGTACCCCATTTAAATCTGGGATTTCATAAAACATTGGTCTTGAAAAATCAAGTTCAAAACCGTAATAAAAGTTCAATATTACAGTACTGGCCGTAATATAATTTAGTTTATCTTCAATGTTTTTAATCTTTAATTCAAAGTTATTTCCTGCATCTTCAATAATTTTATGAAATCTTTTAGAAGAATTAAAAAACACGTTCGTATAAGGTAATGAAGCCGTTTTAATTTCGTTTTTTGTTAAAATTTCAGCAAAAACATCTTGTAATATTACATTGATAACATCTTTATGTATTGTAAGTAGCTCAGGGTCTGTAAAACCATCTCGTAATTCTGGATATGGTTTTTGGAAATTTAAGATAAATTGAGCTTTTTGAGCTAAGAAAAGATCATTGCCAACAGCCATTTCATCATACTGTTTCAACAATTTGTCAAAACTAATAAGACTTTTTAAAGGCAACTCTATTTCATTTTCTAATTCCATACATCTTTTAGTCTAGCTAAGTGTCGTAAAATTACAAAAAAGAAATACATATTTATTGGTGTGACTTGTAACTATTGCTTGCTTTTTTAGATATTTATGCAAAATTAAATTTATGTCGTCCTTTACAAGGTTAGCTAACGCTTACGATAATGCCAAAGTTGTACCTTTTGATGATGCATCAAAGTTTATTCTTTTTAGTGATTGTCATAGGGGAGATAATAGTTTTGCGGATGATTTTGCAAATAACAGAAACATCTATTTTCATGCGTTAAAACATTATTACAACGAAGGGTTTAGTTATTTTGAATTAGGTGATGGTGATGAGTTGTGGGAAAACACTTCATTTGAGCCTATTTTCACGGCTCATAAAAATATTTATGGACTCCTGCGTCAATTTCATTTGCAAAACAGACTGCATATGATTTGGGGGAACCATGATATGGTTTACAAAGACCCCGGGTATGTAGAGAAAAACCTATCTAGTTATTTTGAACCTATAGACGGGGAGAATAAAGAGCTGTTGACAGGTATTACGTACCAAGAAGGGATTGTATTAAAACACAAACAAACCCAGCAAGAATTATTTTTAACACATGGGCATCAAGCAGATTGGTGGAACTATATGTTTTGGCGTTTGGGTAGGTTTTTGGTTCGCGTACTATGGAAGCCACTACAGGTTTGGGGTATTGCAGATCCAACGAGTCCGGCAAAGAATCACAAAGAATTAATTAAAGTTGAAAAAAGGATTAAAAAATGGATGCTGCAAAACGATCAAAAAATTACCATCGTAGGGCATACACATAGACCGCGTTTTCCAGAGCCAGGAGATATTCCCTTTTTTAATGATGGTAGTTGTGTGCATCCCAGAAGTATTACAGGGATAGAAATAGAAAATGGTAAAATTTCATTGATTAAATGGCAAATTGCAACAACAGAAGATGGTACCTTAAGAGTAGTACGTGTTTTGTTAGAAGGGCCTCAAAAACTAGTAGATTACCAACGAGAAAAAAATTAATCTGATTAATTTTCTATTTTTACGCTTCCGTATAAAATAAAAACGGCACCAAGCTACTTATTCCTTTAAAAGCATAGAAGGGCGTGTAGAAGGAAAAATGGAAGAGCTGAACGTGTTAGCAGAAAGCAAAAAATTGTACGAAAAGTAAATTACAGAACTGGTGGATTAAAAAGGAATGAAAGTAAAGACAGCGTTATTGCGAATTGAAGATATTGTGAAAGAATATAATGTTTCGCAGAAGTCTATTCGTAGAACTATTCATTCTGGAGCATTAGAATCCAATAAAGTTGGTGGTGTGCACTTTATTTATACAACCAAACGTATTAGAAAAGTTTTTAGAGACTACATTGGCCAAAGCAATTGGATTGGCGATACGTAAAGCCATAGAAGTATTATAAGGCAAGTCATCTACGAAAGTGAAGCAAAGCTTTCTAAAGAGGTTAAAACTAATTCTCTTTAGAAAAGAAAAACAAGATGCTAGTTTACAGACAAAGCTATTTTAAAATTTGATATGCAATGAGTGCAACTACATAGGCAAAGGCACTCATAAATACCAGCTGAGCTGCAGGCCATTTCCAACTATTGGTTTCTCGTTTTACAACGGCAAGCGTACTCATACATTGCATAGCAAAGGCGTAAAAAAGTAACAGCGAAACCCCAGAGGCTAAATTAAATAAGGGTTTTTTGTTCCAAGGATTTACCTCGGCAGCCATTCTGTTTTTTATAGTTTCCTCCTCATCATTTCCAACACTATAAATTGTGGCTAGCGTACCCACAAAAACTTCACGGGCAGCAAAGGAAGTAATAACTGCTATGCCTATTTTCCAATCATACCCCAAAGGTTTTACAATAGGTTCTATGGCTTTTCCAGCATAGCCAATAAAGGAATGTTCTAATTTAAAACTAGCAATTTCTTGATTCTCTGCTTTTTGTTGTAGTGATAAAACATGCACTGCAATAGAGTCTTTAATAGTGGCAGTTGTTAGCGCAGGGTTGTTTGTCGTAAGTTCTCCTGTGTAAATTGCAATTTCGTCTAGAATTTGTTCTTGATTAAAAGTAGAAAAACCTTCGTTTTGGATTCTATTTTTTACAATACCTTCTGCGTTAGTAAAGTTATCAGAAATACCATACGTTCCTAATACCCATAAAATAATAGAGATAGCTAAAATTATTTTACCAGCACCATACACAAAGCTTTTTGTTTTTTCCCATACCGTATATCCCACATTTTTAAGAAGGGGCAATTTATAGCTCGGCATTTCCATTACAAAGAACGTCCTGCCTTTAATTTTCATTATTTTGTGCAGTATCATTGCTGAGAAAATAGCCATTCCAAAGCCCATAAGATACAAAAGCATTAAGGTTAGCGCTTGGTAGCTTAATCCTAAAAAAGTGCCTTCAGGGATCACCAAGGCAATGATAATTAAATAAACAGGTAAGCGTGCAGAACAGGTGGTAAACGGAGTAACTAGGATGGTGATTAAGCGTTCTTTCCAGTTTTCAATGGTTCTAGTTGCCATTATGGCTGGTATTGCACAAGCGGTTCCAGAAATTAAAGGAACAACACTCTTTCCGCTTAATCCAAACGGACGCATTAATTTATCCATTAAAAAAACAACTCTACTCATATAGCCGCTTTCCTCAAGCAAGGAAATAAACAAGAATAAAAATGCAATTTGGGGTATAAAAATTACAACGCCACCAATACCAGCTATTATTCCTTCAGCTATTAAATCTGTAAACACTCCTGGTGGTAATGTATTTTTTGCCCATTCACTAGCTTGTGCAAAGGTCTCATCTATAAAGTCCATTGGGTAGCTACTCCATTCGTATATGGCTTGGAAAATTGTCAGTAAAATACAGAAGAAAATAAGGTACCCAAATACCTTGTGTGTTAAAACCTTGTCTAAAGTAGCCCTAAAACCTTTGGCGACATTTAAATCGACCTTGTAGGTTTCTTTAAGGATGTTATTTATAAATTGATATCGTAAAACTGTTTCCCTATGCTGTAATTTTTTTAACTCTGAATTAGATTTCGTTGAAAAAGAGGTCACATCTTTAATCCTCTTTTTTTCTATAGGCATAAAGTTTACATCCTGGGTAATCACCAACCAAAGCTTGTAAATCTCTTCTTTTGGGAAAGCAGTTTTTAGTTTGTTGAAATAGTCAGGTGCAATTGTTGTGGTGTCTATGTTGGGTTGTACGGATAGGTTTTTATAATCGGCTATTAGTTCTTTTAAGTTTGTGATGCCTTCTTCTTTGCGGGTACTTACTAATGCTATTTTAGTGTTTAGTCTTGTTTCTAGTAATGGTATGTCTAAGGTAATACCTTTTCTGATCATACGGTCTGCCATATTTATAACTAAAATAGCAGGTATTTTAAGGTCCTTTATTTGCGTGAATAAGAGTAGGTTGCGTTTTAAATTTTCAACGTCACTCACAACTACAGCTACATCAGGAAAATCCTTATCGTTCTTATTTAAAAGCAATTCTACCACAACACTCTCATCCAAAGAAGTGGTGTTGAGACTATACGTTCCTGGTAAGTCTAAAATATGTGCTTTTACACCCCGAGGAAGTTTACAGATCCCTTCTTTTTTTTCAACAGTAATACCAGGGTAATTCCCTACTTTTTGTTTTAAACCTGTAAGTTGATTAAAAACAGATGTTTTACCAGTATTTGGATTGCCAATTAAAGCTACATTAATATTCTTACTCATAACGTATTGGATTCATCAATTAAATCTACCTCAATAAGTTTTGCTGTAGATCTTCTTATGGCTATGTGAGAACCATTCACGTTAATATAAATAGGGTCTTTAAGTGGGGCAATTTGTATTAATTCTATCACATTACCAGGCAAACATCCCATTTCTAATAGTTTTATAGGTAAAATGTCTTCAATGAAATCTCTTATGATTCCTCTTTGACCTTGTTTTAGCTGTGCGACAGTTACTCTCAATTTTTATTTAGATTGATTTTAAGTAAGAGCAAAAGTAATGGAAAAAAGGAAACTAGGAAACCAAAAAATCATAATTATTTTTTTAATCCAATGGAGCAATTAATCGGTGTATGAAGATTTTAGAATTTTAATATCGTTGATTAATTTTTCAATGGCTTCATCATTGGTACCATCATAGGTGCCTCTAATGCGTTTTTCTTTATCTACCAGGATAAAGTTTTCCGTATGTATCATACTATAAGGGTCTATATTGGGATCTGTTTTTACCGCCATATATGATTTTCTGGCCAAGTCGTATATTTCTTTTTTATCACCTGTAACCAAATTCCATTTATTGTCTAGTACTCCTTTTTCCAAGGCGTATTTTTTTAATTGGGCTACGGAGTCAATTTTGGGCGTAACAGAATGGGACAACAACATAACAGCATCGTCGTTTTTGATAATATCCTGAATAGCCACCATATTTTTTGTCATAACAGGGCATATAGTTTGACAGGTTGTAAAGAAAAAATCGGTTATATAAATTTTACCCTCGTAGTCTTTTTGGGTTACTGTTTTTCCATTTTGGTTGATGAGTGAAAAATTGGCTACGGTGTGGTATTTCTTTTTGTGTAGTAAGGATGCGTCTACCAATTCGGCATTAAAATCTGCTGGTTGGTATATCGGAAGGTTTTTTTTAGGTTTTAGTGCATTATAAAATAAGTACATTATAATTGAAGACACCACTAAAAGGACAAGACCAAAAATCTTAAACTTACTAAAAAACGTGCGCATATTTTTTTAACAAAGGTACAATTGCTTATCTAAAGATTCAATACTAAGGATTACTAAATAATTCATAAAAAAGCATTGCTATGCTTTATATCCTTTTGTAAGAGCACTTAAAAGTGTACTTTTGTGCGTTTTTAAAAACTAAAAAAGAGTTAATGGAATTATTTATTCAAATCGCCGAGTTCGTATTTATCATATCAGTACTTGTAATTTTACATGAGCTAGGGCATTATATTCCCGCCAAATATTTTAAGACTAAAGTTGAAAAATTTTATTTGTTTTTTGATGTAAAATTTTCATTGTTTAAAAAGAAGATTGGGGAAACCGTATATGGTATAGGTTGGCTGCCGTTAGGAGGTTATGTAAAAATTGCTGGGATGATAGACGAGAGTATGGATACTGAGCAAATGAAAAAGGAACCAGAGTCTTGGGAGTTTAGAAGCAAACCAGCGTGGCAACGTTTAATTATTATGTTGGGTGGTGTAACGGTTAACTTTTTTTTAGCTTGGATTATCTATACAATGCTGTTGTTTAACAATGGCGATACCTATATACCTGCAGATAGTTTAAAATACGGTGTGTTGGTTGATTCTATTGGAGAGCAATTAGGAATACAAACTGGGGACCAAATTGTGTCTATTGACGGTAAAAAAAGCAAAAAATTTACAGATGCAGTTTTGGATATTATTTTAGGAGATGAAATCACGGTAAATAGAAATGGAGAAGTAATTACAGTTCCATTAAGTGATGAAGGGAAAAAGACAGTTTTTAGTACCCAAGGCAAAAACTTTTTAAGATATAGACAAAAAGAAAAAACAATAGATAGTGTGGTACCTAATTCTGCAGCGAGTAAGAGTGGACTTTTACACGGTGATGAAATTGTGGCTGTAAATGGAAAAGAAATTATATTTTGGGATGAGTTTACGAAGAAAATAGTAACATCAGCAAACAAGCAGTTAAGCGTTGAGGTTTTGCGAGATGGACAGTCTAAGAATATACAAATAGCGGTACCTGAAGAAGGTAAAATAGGAATTCTACCTAATACGGAAGATTTACGAGTAACAGATGAATATAGTCTTTTAGCAGCTATACCCGAAGGTTTTAATAAAACCATTGAGGTTTTAACCAAACAGATCAAACAGTTTAAAGTGCTTTTTGCTCCTAAAACGGAAGCATATAAGCAAGTTAAGGGACCCATTGGTATTGTAGATTTAATGCCAAAAGAGTGGGATTGGACTTATATCTGGGGCTTTATGGCTATGTTTTCGGTTTGGTTGGCCTTTCTTAACATCCTGCCTATACCTGCTTTAGATGGTGGACATGTAATGTTCTTATTGTATGAGATGATTTCTGGGCAAGCACCAAGTGAAAAAGTTTTAGAAAGGGGGCAAATTATAGGTTTTGTAATTTTAATGACACTTATGGCTGTTGTTTTTGGTAATGATATCTGGAATATTATAAAGAAATTTTTGTAAGAACAGGCTTAGGCAGCGATTGGTAAATAGCAATAGGTTGAGTATTTCATCGAAAAGAGACAAATTGAAAGTCTAAAGCAATAGTAGGGTACGTATATTAAATGATGCAAAAAAGGAAGTATTGTATAAACTTAATATTACAAAAATAAATACTATGAAGACGAAATTATTTATACCATTATTCTTAGTAGCAACGACTTTTTTTATAAGTTGTTCAGAGGACACAAAATCTACAGGGGATACAGGAATGCTAAGGGTTCAAATTACGGATGCCCCATTTCCACATGATTTAATTGCCGAGGCAAATGTTACGATTACAAAAATTGAAGCTCGCTTAAAAATTGATACTGAAAATGAAGACGAAGCGGAAGGGAATTCTTTTGTGGTGCTTTATGAAGGGGAAGAAACCTTAAATTTGCTAGAGCTTACCAATGGGGTAACAGAAACATTGACTACAATGGAAATTCCTACTGGTTCTTATGACCTTATCCGGGTGTATGTTTCTGAAGGCAGTGTTGTACTTGCAGATGAAGCGGGTACTCTCTTTAATTTAAAAGTGCCAAGTGGCGAACAAACAGGAATTAAGGTTTTTGTAAAACCTTCTATTGAGGTAGCAGGCGGAATAACCAGTGATCTTTTATTAGATTTTGACGTTAGTAAATCTTTTGTTGCGCAAGGTGGTAGTATAAAATCACCAGCTGATATTAGCGGATTTCACTTTAAACCTGTTATTAAAGCGGCTAATGTTTCTATGGCTGGTTCTTTAAAAGGGTTGATAAACACCATCCAAGAAGAAGCATTGGTAGGTGTAGAGGGTGCTCAAATATCTGTATTTGCTGCGGATACCTTGAACACAACAACTTTTTCAGATGCCGGTGGTAATTATACGGTGTTAGGACTTAATTCAGGTTCATATGATGTTACGGTAGATTTGGAAGGCTATATGTCTCAGACAGCAGAAGGTGTTGAGATTGTAGTTGGGAATGGTACAACCCAAAGTTTTGAATTGGATATGGAATAATGATATTTAATGAATTAGAGGTACTACGGGCAGTCGATTAATCGACTGCCCGTAGTATTTTTAAAAAAAGTATGTTTTTTTTATTTGGCGATATGAAAAAAACATTTATATTTGCACCCGCTTAGAGGCTATTGTGCCGCTAAACATTCCTCCTTAGCTCAGTTGGTTAGAGCATCTGACTGTTAATCAGAGGGTCCTTGGTTCGAGCCCAAGAGGGGGAGCAAAACAAACCTTAACTAGTAATAGTTGAGGTTTTTTGCTTTTCTATACGTTCCTAAATGCTGTTATATAGTATTTTAACGATAAGCCTACTATTTAACTAAAAGTCAACTTATCAAGTTTTTTTGAGAAAAAAGGGTTCCTATTAAGGTTCCTGTTTAAAAAACCGAATTGTGTAAGTCTACCATCCAGGGCAATGCTTCTAAAGAATATTTCTTAAAATTAAATAGGGCACAAAACCTAAAGAAAATCACAGTTATATTTTTATAGTATTCAACTATCATTATGGATAATCCTTCTATATTTTTAAAATCACGATCAATATTAGGCTTGAAGATGCTGCTGAAATGACATTATACACCAGTGTTTTTCAGTTTCACAACATTTATTTTCTTAGGGAACTAAATAAAGTAATTTTGTATTATGAGAAGATTTTACAAAGGCATAGAACAAACACCTTCGGGCACATCTTTGTCCTTTTTAAGTGAATTTTTAGCGGGCAATCAAATTAGAAATAAGCTATTCTTGGTGGTTTTATTGATTTCTGCCTTTGGGTATTCGCAAACCACTATTTGGAATGAGAATTTCAACAGTTATGCAAATGGCACCGAAAATGGTATTGGCGTTGGTTTTGCTTCACAGAACTGGACTACCACAATCACAGGTAAGGTTTGGGTTCAGGGAAATAGACTTGAAGCTACCAATTTAGCAGCAGAGGGAATCTGGCAGACAAATACGATCAATATTTTTGGATTTGAATCAGTAAGTTTTAGTTTGGATGTTGCTACGCAGGCAGATGCCAGTCAGTTTGAACAAGGAACTGATTATTTTATCGGGGAATACCGGATAGATGGGGCTGCATGGGTTCAGTTTGAAAATGCATCAGGAGACTCTTCTCCTTCAGATCTATTACAATCCTCGTATACTGTGAATTTACCTACTACAGGTTCCGCTCTGGAGATACGAATTCGATTTTACAATACGGCAAATAATGAATCTTATTATATTGATAATGTAAAAGTAGAAGGAATCTTGCCCTATTGTGTGGGGAAAGTTGATTTTGAATTTTATGATTTGGTTCCTAGTGGTGCGACTGTTGATAATATTCCAACTTCAGGGGCTTTAGGTAATGGTGAATTTACAAGTTTTGATGTGGATGCACTTCAAAATCAAGTTGACCCAGGTGATACGGATAGTTTTTCTATCCGATACACAGGATACATAGAAATTGCAACAGCGGGATCTTATACGTTCTATACAAGCTCAGATGATGGTTCTAAGTTATATATCAATGGAGCTCAAATTGTTGCTAATGATGGTAATCATGGGACTCAGGAAAGATCAGGCACCCTCACCTTGGCTTCAGGATTGCATGCGATTGAAGTTTTATTTTTTGAAAATAGCGGAGGAGAAAATTTAATTGTTCAATATGAAGGGCCTTCCATTGCCAAACAAAATATTCCTTTTTCAAGATTGTATTCAAATTGTTCTGGGGCCATAGATACCACAGATACCGATGCAGACGGGGTATATGATACTGTAGATGTTGATGATGATAATGATGGTATCTTGGATGTTAATGAATGCGGAGAAATTTCTGGAGGAGAAGTCCAGACCGCAAGCAGCATTCAATATTTCAGTAATGTTTCCAATGCCCAGGGAGTTCCAGGTACTACATATGCGCAAAATCCAACTACTTGGCCAGGCGGGAGCTCAGTACTGCTGTTGAGATTTCCAATAAATCTTCCGGTAGGGACAGATGTGGTTGTTTATTTAGGGGCAGATCCTGCCGTTAGTAATTCTGATATGCAGGTACAGCGATCCAACGGGTCAGGGGATAATAATGGTTATTTGGCCGGTGCGAATAATACGACACCTGGATCCATTAGGGAGGTTAGATTTACAACTACGACCACTATGAGGTATATTCGAATAGAAGCCTATAATCAAGGAGCAAGAGTCTATGGGGCTAGTTATAATGGTGGTTCAACCTGCTATGGTGTTGATACAGATGGAGATGGTTTATACAACCACTTAGATTTAGATAGTGATGGCGATGGTATTCCTGATAATATTGAGGCTCAGTCTACTCTTGGATATACCCCTCCTTCGAATACTGATAGTGACAATGATGGTTTAGACAACGCCTACGAATCTGGGGGATTAACCCCGCCAGATACTGATAACGACGGTTTGCCTGATTTTATGGATACGGACAGTGATAATGATGGTGCCGCGGATAACGCAGAGACTTGGTTTGCTTTAACAGGGAGTGACAGTGATGGGGATGGTTTAGATGACGCTACAGATGATTCTAATGGGTATGCTGACCCAGGTGGGAATATAGATAACCCCCTAAATACATCGGGAGGGTCGTATATATTACCTGATTGGGATAATGACGTAAATACAGGTGGAGATGTAGATTATCGTGATGATACGGATGACTCCAATTCGAATAATGCTCCAGAAGTTACAGCGACAGGTGATCAGGTATATTGCTCAGGCACTTCCATACCAATTTCGGAATCAATCAGTATTACGGATTCGGATGATACTTCTACAAATGCAGTTTACATTCAAATTTCAACGGGGTATGTGAATGGAGAAGATCTGTTAGTCCTAACAGGTACTCATCCCAACATTACAGTTTCATGGGATGCAATGGAGGGGAAATTATCTCTTATAGGTCCTGCTCTTTATACGGAATTTGAGACTGCAATTGCCGCAGTTGAGTATTCCAGTAGTGCAGTAAGCCCATCGGGAACCAGACAGTTTTCAATAACTGTAGGTTCTGCTAATTTCCTTCCTTCTTCGGGTCATTATTATGAGTATATTCCAAGTTTGGGAATTACATGGACCAATGCGAATACCGAAGCAAATGCTAGAACATATTTTGGATTACAAGGTTATTTGGCAACACTTACAGACCAAGAAGAAGCAGACTTTTCTGGTTCTCAAGCAGCAGGGACAGGATGGATAGGAGGTAGTGATGCAGCGAATGAAGGCGTGTGGCAATGGGTTACAGGTCCTGAAGCCGGAACTACATTCTGGAATGGTACCGGAGGAGGTAGCTCCCCAAACTATGCCTTTTGGAATACTGGTGAACCTAATAATTCAGGAAATGAAGATTACGCACACATTACACACCCCAATGTAAACCCAAACGGTTCATGGAATGATTTAACAAATACAGGAGCAGATACTGGTGATTATCAGCCACAGGGCTATGTTGTGGAGTATGGGGGTATGCCAGGAGACGCTGTACTCAATATCACTGCAGTGACAACAATTACTGTTGATGATGAAGTGCCTACAGCAAGTAACCCAGCGCCCATCACTGTATACTGTCTAGCTGATATTCCAGCTGCCGATGTAAGTGTGGTAGTTGATGAGGCAGACAATTGCGACCCAAGCCCGACAGTAACTTTTATAAACGATGTAAGTGATGGTGGATCCAATCCTGAAACCATTACGAGGACGTATCGAATTGTAGATACCAGTGGTAACCAAACAGAAGTACAGCAAGCAATTTCTGTATTTCCATTAGGTATTACAGCGCAGCCAACAAACCAAACCACTCAGGTTGGAAACAATGCCCAATTTTCTGTAACCGGAAATAATGTAGATTCGTATGAATGGCAGGTAAGTGCCAATGGAGGTGGTAGCTTTAATACTATTATAAATGGACCGGAATATTCTGGAGTAGATACTACAACCCTTACAGTAATCAATCCCAGTTTGGATAAAAACGGTTACATATATCGTGTTCTTTTATCTAATTCAACTTCTTCCTGTGACGCAGTAACTTCCAATCAAGCCCTGTTGGATACGTTTATTGGTACGGTTATAACAAACCGTAAAATTACTTTTAGGGTTAAAAAAGACACACCTTAATGAGTAGGTCATAGCATTATAGCAAGGATCAGTAGCGAAAGAGGTAGTGACCAAATAATCAGGTTTGTTTTTACAAAGTATAGTTGAGTCGCTAAGATTAGTAGTTGGCGGTTTGGCTGTTAGAAATACATTTTGCTAACAGGGATATTCGTAAGAATATTAATATACTCGTGAAGTTTTTCGGTTTCTTGGAGCTCCATTTATAATGAGTTAAGACTTATCTACTAATACTAAATTGAAAGGCTATAGTATATCCCTATTAATGAAGTTAGAATAAAACAAATAGTATTAAAATTAATGGGTAATGAATCAAAAAAAAGATCTATTCGCTATATAATTATTAAAGCAGAGATCAACAAAATGGGGCTTAAATGAGGAGTTGTCAAAAATTATTTTGTGTAAGTAAAAGGACTTGTGGGAAAGTGGAAATTCCGGTTGATGCCATAACGTTGCCCATTTCACTAAAGTTGAATATACATGCACCCAACATTACATCTAAGAGGTTGTCTTTATTAAAATCCCCAACCTCCATAGTTAGCCATTTACCGTGAACAGCTTCAGGAAGATAAGAGGGGAGAAAATTCAAATTTCCTTTGTTGGAAAGATAAGTCACACTTTCTTTGGTTTTCTTTAAATCGGAATATCCGTTATAAAATGATGCGGCTACAATATCCAAGTCCCCATCATTGTCAAAATCCCTTGCCATAGCCTTGCTACAATCGTACATAGGATAAAAATAAGCCTGTTTAAAATTGTTTTTGCCATCATTCAAATAAATCCGTATTCCATGATATGGCTTGTCTATAGTGGAGTTATCTCGATTGTCACCATTGGTTACTAAAAGGTCGTCATAACCATCTTTGTTAAAATCTGCTAGTTCAAAATAATTTGCACCATGAACAGGTGAAAACTGTAGTACGGGTTTTTCGTCAAATTTAGCATTACCTTTATTGTAATAAATTACGACTTGTTCATATGCCTGAGCCATAAGAGCTATAATATCGGGTTTGTTATCATTGTTAAGGTCTTTTATTTCGACTTTAGTGGCTCCTGGTAAATTCCGAAGGATATGTTCTTTTGATGGGTCAAAATTATTGAACCAAGATAATTTTCCTCCATAATTTCCAAAACTACAGATAACAATATCTTTTTTTTTATCCATATTTAAATCTCCAATTGAAAAATGAACCGGTCTATGTAAATTGGTGAACATTGAAGTACGCTCTTGAAAACCTTCTCCTGTTTTTAAATGGGATAGCGTTCCTGTTTTTTTCTCAGAAGGAGCCACTTTTCCAATTGTCAACAGCAAAGGAGTCGAACCTCCCTCAAGATCTAGATGGACAGCAGGGCCACTTAATTTCCAGCTTTTTCTGAGTTCACCTGTATTTTTAAGAGCATACAAATTCAAATAATCACCGACATACAAATCCGATGTTTTTTGATCGAATTTCAACAGGGTAACTTGAGGTAATGTGTTGTCACCGATGCTGATAAATTGTGGTTTAAAAGGAAATATTCCTTTTTTAGTTTCTTTCTTTTGAAGAGGTAATTTATTTGGTGCATTTTCTACATAGTACGTAACAATATTGTCCCAATCTCCTTTGGAGAGCATTGGTTTATCTGGGTATATGTTTAGGTTTTTTGCAATTGTTGCTGTTATAGAGTCCATACCATCAAAAGGTTTGTCCTCTTTTTGTCTGATTCCCATACGCATACGCATATCTGGTAAAACATTTTCGGACCAAGTTTTTTTATCCAATAAACTTGGTTCGGGAAACATATGGCACATCACACAATACTGCGTAGCCAATTGCTTCCCGGAATAATCTTGATCCAATTTTTTATACATTGAAACAGCTACAGGCTCTTTCCATGGGGCATAAACAAAAAAACCAACTAGTATTGGGAATAGACTGTAAATAAATCCAAAAATGTATACTTTTTTCATTGCAGACTAATAAATGAAATTTTCCAATAGTTATTCCTGTATACAAAATAGCTAATAACATCCTAAATTGTATTTTGAAAAGGTTGTGCATACGAACAATAAAGTAGTAATAACAAAATGATACAATACATAACTTACAACCAAATTACGAGAAATTTTAAATGTATTGTATTAAATAATGGCTAATATTTTTATTAAAAATATTAGCCCCAAAAATAGAGTAAGGGGGTATAGCGCAATAGGAAGTATAAACTTTTTGAAATTACAATTTTTAGATTTTAGTTTTAAAAAGTTTATTTTGACATTAAAAGGTGAAATAGGAGTTGTGTTATTTCTATTTGCGTATAAAGATTTGTCTATTGCAGGAGAAAAAACATAAAGTAAAGAATTCTATGTACAATTAGATGCCTCTCCTAATTTTCTCTGTAAACAGCACAGTGAACTAAAATAAAATGGGTTTTTACCTTTATCTAAGTACGTATACCTTTAATTTAACACCTATTTTAGCACAAATCAATTGTTTTAAATATAACTAGCTGTTATTTAATTGATTACTATAACGTTATAGGCTATGTTTGAAGCAAAAAAAGGAAAGTATTAACATATATTTTTTGGATATGAGGATTAAAAAATGTATGTTATAGCCAAACAAGTTCATATGAAGATTATACAAGTCAAAAGGAAAAGCAAAGTAGAAAAGAGATATACGAAGAGTATGGGGCAACTTGCGGCTAGAGTAACTTACGTTAAGAAATATGTTTTAGGAATACCAATCAAAACGCTTCATAAATACAGAGAGACATATTACGGAGAAGTAAAAGATTGCGAAGATTGCGAGCTATTTATTTAATACCAAACAAAAAACCCAGTGTCTAGACACTGGGTTTTTTGTTTGGTATTTGCTTTGCACTTACTTGACAACAAGCGTACCTTCGCTATTCCATTTGGTTATATGAGCAATCTTACTGTTTTTAAAGTCTACTTCTTGTAATATAGCATCATTCCAAAAAAACCATTTTCCTGTTTTTTGGCCAAGAGTATAATTACCTTGGGCAATTTTATCACCATCTTCATTGTACATTTTCCATTCCCCGTCTAATTTTCCATTAAAAAAATGACCAACTTGAGCTATTTTTCCATTATCGTGAAAATAAGTTGCCTTTACTTTGTTGTCTGATTTTTCAAAAATGGGCTTAACTTCTTGAGCGTTTGCTAAGCTTATAGAAAATATAAATGCGAATATAAGTATTGTGTTTTTCATCTTAAATTGTAGGTTTTAAATTAGTACTTGATAATAGTATTCGTATAAAGATACTACTATTTTACAATAAATACACATTTAATTAACATTAAATTTACATTAGAATTGTAAAAACCTAATAAATAGTGCGTTATGAGTTGTTGTAAAAATTAATATGAATGCGTAAGGATAAAAACTAAGTAGATATTTGTTTAAATACTTAACAATACTTCTTAAATTTGGGGTTTTAAATTAAAGAATAAATGTACAGAAGTCACAATTGCGGAGAATTGAATGCATCGCATATACATACAGAAGTAACCCTTTCTGGTTGGGTGCAAAAATCAAGAGATAAAGGTTTTATTGTTTGGATAGATTTACGTGATCGTTACGGTATAACCCAGTTGGTTTTTGATGAAGAGCGTACGAGTAAGGAGATGATGGAATGCGCACAGAAATTAGGAAGAGAATTTGTTATTCAGGTGAAAGGGAAGGTAATTGAAAGAGCTTCTAAAAATCCTAATATGCCAACTGGCGAGATAGAGATTTTAGTATCAGAACTAACCATACTTAACAAAGCAATTGTACCACCGTTCACGATTGAAGACGAAACTGATGGAGGTGAAGATTTACGAATGAAATACCGGTACCTAGATATTCGTAGAAACCCTGTAAAAAACAATCTTATTTTTAGAAGTAAAGTTTCTATGGAAGTAAGGAGCTTTTTATCTGCAAATGGATTTATTGAAGTAGAAACACCTTATTTAATAAAGTCTACTCCAGAAGGCGCCAGAGATTTTGTGGTACCTAGCCGTATGAATCAAGGTCAGTTTTACGCTTTGCCGCAATCTCCACAAACGTTTAAGCAATTGCTTATGGTTGGTGGTATGGATAAGTACTTCCAGATTGTTAAATGTTTTAGAGATGAAGATTTGCGTGCAGATCGCCAACCAGAGTTTACGCAGATAGATTGTGAAATGGCCTTTGTAGAGCAAGAAGATATCTTAACTATTTTTGAAGATTTAACACGTCATTTATTAAAAGAAATAAACGGGGTAGAAGTAGCTAAATTTCCAAGGATGTTGTTTGATGATGCTATGCGTTTGTATGGTAATGACAAACCAGACATTAGATTTGGAATGGAGTTTGGCGAGTTAAATGATATTGCACAACACAAAGATTTTGGCGTGTTTAATAGTGCCGAACTAGTCGTTGGTATTGCGGTGCCTGGCGGTAATACATATACAAGAAAAGAAATAGATAAATTAATAGATTGGGTAAAGCGTCCGCAAGTAGGTGCTTTAGGAATGATTTATTCTCGTTGTAATGATGATGGGTCATATAAGTCTTCTGTAGATAAATTTTACGATCAAGATGATCTTGCAAAGTGGGCAGACAGAACAGGCGCTAAGCCAGGAGATTTGGTTTGTGTACTATCAGGACCTACAACTAAAGTACGTGCACAATTAAGTGCTTTGCGTATGGAGTTGGCTGAGCGTTTAGGTTTGCGTAAGTCAAACGAGTTTGCTCCGTTATGGGTAATAGATTTTCCATTGTTAGAGTTAGATGAAGAAACGGGTCATTACCACGCAATGCATCACCCATTTACATCGCCAAAACCTGGGCAGTTAGTGCTATTAGACACAGATCCTGGTGCGGTAAAAGCGAATGCGTACGATTTAGTGTTAAATGGTAACGAAATTGGTGGAGGGTCTATCCGTATTCACGATAAAGATACACAAGCTACAATGTTTAAGCATTTAGGTTTTACACCAGAAGAAGCAAAAGAGCAGTTTGGATTTTTAATGGATGCTTTTCAGTATGGTGCGCCACCACACGGTGGTTTAGCCTTTGGTTTAGATAGATTGGTTGCTATTTTAGGAGGACAAGAAACCATTAGAGATTTTATAGCATTCCCAAAAAACAATAGGGGTAGAGATGTAATGATTGATGCTCCTGCACCGCTAGATAAAGAGCAGTTAGACGAATTAAAGTTACAGATAAAATAAATAACTAAGAATAGTAAAATGCCAGCTAATGTCTAATAAAAAATTGCTTAAACGAATTTTAGTCTGGAGAGCAAAGCACATTACAAATAGGCAATTTATTTATATTCTTAGTGTTATTGTAGGTATAACATCTGGCATTGGCGCTGTATTGTTAAAAAACGCTACGCATTTTATACAACACGCTTTAGAAGGTAAATTGGTAGCTAATTACCACCACGCGTTTTATTTTTTATCACCTATAGTAGGTTTTTTCTTAGTATACCTTTGTGTAAAATATATTATTAGGAACAAAGTAAGTCACGGTATACCATCTACCTTATATGCTATTGCTAAGCGTAAAGGGTTTATGAAAAGATACCAAATGTTTGGGTCATTAATTACAGCACCTATAACCGTTGGCTTTGGAGGTTCTGTTGGGTTAGAGGGGCCAACTGTGGCAACTGGAGCCGCAATAAGCTCAAATTTATCTCGATTTTTTCATTTAGACCAGACTACTCGTAATTTATTAATTAGTTGTGCTGCGGCTGGAGCGCTTTCTTCAATTTTTAAAGCACCTATAGCTGCCATAATTTTTGCAATAGAAGTTTTTAGCCTAGACCTTACCATTGCCTCTATGTTACCCTTACTGTTAGCATCTTTATCAGCAATTATTACGTCTTACTTTTTCTTTGGTGATGACGTGTTGCTTCCGTTTAAAATAGAAGACAAGTTTATTATTTCTGATGTGCCTTTTTATTTGGCTTTGGGTGTAGTTTCTGCATTAATATCAATGTATTATACAGAAGTTTATGATCGTATTCAGCAATTTTTTGACAGGATTAAATCACCGCTAAAGCGTGTTCTAATAGGAGGTGTTTCTATAGGTGTTTTAGTGTATTTCATACCACCTCTTTATGGTGAAGGCTTTGATGTTATTAACCATCTTATAGCAGGACATCCGGAAAAAGCATTAGTAAACAATTCGTTGCATTTAGACTTAGATAATGTTTGGGTGGTAATTTCACTTCTAGGTGGATTAGTCTTTTTTAAAGTCATTGCAGGTGCTTTAACCTTTGGAGCTGGAGGTGTTGGTGGTATTTTTGCGCCAACCTTATTTATGGGAAGTATTATGGGTAATTGCTTTGCAAAAATAATTAACAACAGTGGCTTAGTGCAAGATCCAGTGTCAGAGAGTAATTTCACCTTAATTGGTATGGCAGGCTTAATGGCGGGAGTCTTACATGCGCCTCTCACTGCTATATTTCTTATTGCAGAGGTTACAGGCGGTTACGAGCTTTTTGTTCCACTTATGATAACTGCAACATTGTCTTTTGGTATAACGAAGTATTTTTATCCACACTCTGTATATACAATGGAGTTAGGCCGTAAAGGTGAATTGTTAACCCATGATAAAGACCATGCGGTACTTACGCTAATGGATATAGATTCGGTTATTGAGACTAACTTTATTCCGTTAAAGAAAAAAATGACTTTAGGAGATATAATATATGGAGCCGTTGTTAAATCGAACCGAAATATTTTTCCAGTTTTAGATAAAAATGGTCGTGTTTTAGTAGGTATTTTACTTTTAGATGATATAAGAGATGTTATGTTTAAACAAGAGCTCTACAAAACACTAGAAGTGGCAGATTTTATGCGAACAGTGCCAGATGTAATTGTTTATGAAAAAGATAATGTTCAGGCTGTAATGAATAAGTTTCAGCTTTCTGGTGCTTGGAATTTACCAATTGTAAAAGAGGGTAAGTATATAGGTTTTGTGTCCAAATCTAAGTTATTAACAGCATACAGACGTAAGTTAATAGATTTTACAAAATAAATAACAGATGAAATATAGTAGTGGAATTGTAGCGCTTGTATCTATAGGTTTAATTATTTATGGGTTTGTAATTATGGTAGAGAATGAGCCATTGGCGCATAAGTGTATTGGTATAGGAACTGTGGGGATATTCTTTATTGCGATGCCTATTTTTTTAATAAAAGTGAGCAAAGGCAAGAAGATGAAAGATTATATGTTGAACGAAGAAAATATTAGAAAAATGCAAGGGAAAAGCACTGAAAGTACTGAGGATCAATAATGTTGCCTAGATTTTCACTTCAATTATAACATCGCTCTAATCAAAAAATATTATATTTGATTATTATTTATTTTTTAATTTTATTAGAATGACTGGAACAGTAAAATTTTATAATGAATCTAAAGGTTATGGGTTTATTACTAACGATGCAACAGGAAAAGACATTTTTGTTCATGCTACAGCATTGAACGGAACAGAGTTAAACGAAGGAGACAAAGTAGAGTACGAAGAAGAAGAGGGAAGAAAGGGAGTGGTTGCTGGCCAAGTGCAAGTAATCTAAAAAGGTGTATTTATTTTGAAAAAATTAGAGGTCGTTTGAAAAGTGTTTTTCAGACGATTTTCTTTTTGGTCACTACGGTATAATGTCAATATATGCCCATAGGGAGACGAGTGGTAGCCAAAAAAAATTAACTCTTGGGTAAGCTTAGCAGAACTCTCGAAAAGCATTTAGTTTAAATTTCTTTTTTGAATAAAAAACCGTGTTAAAAGTTCAGCTGCTTCACGCTCCAATAGACCGCCAATAATTTTTGTTTTTGGGTGTAGTTTGGTGCCCATTACACCACAGCCTCTTTTATGGTCTTTTGCTGCATATACTATCTTAGAAATCTGACTCCAATACAATGCACCAGCACACATTTGACAGGGTTCTAAAGTTACATACATCGTACAATTGTCTAAATATTTACCACCTAAAAAGTTTGCAGCAGACGTAATGGCTTGCATTTCTGCATGTGCAGTAACATCATTTAAACGTTCTGTTAAATTGTGAGTTCTAGCAATGATTCTGTCATTAATTACAATTACAGCACCAACCGGGACTTCCCCTTTGTTAAAAGCAGCTTCAGCTTCTTCTAAGGCTTTTTTCATAAAGTAATTGTCATCAAAAGGTTTTAGCATACATCAAAAATATAAAAATACTTTATGGTTTTATCATAGTGTAGCTATAAACCTAATTTTTAGTTTGTTTACGTAGAATATTGTAGGGTAAAGGCACTATATTTATTAAATGCAGCAACTATTTCATTAATTCTTTATTTCCTTCGTAAATACCCATTAAATTTGCAAAATAAATGGCACATCTAGACCACATCATAACTCCTGCCGATTTGCGTAGGCTAGGCAAAGAAGATTTGCCTGAGCTTGCTCAAGAACTCCGTAATTTTATTATAGACGTGGTGTCTGTAAAGGAAGGTCATTTAGGGGCTAGTTTGGGTGTAGTAGAACTCACCATTGCATTGCATTACGTTTTTAATACGCCTGTAGATAAGTTAATTTGGGATGTTGGTCATCAAGCATATGGGCATAAAATATTAACGGGAAGGAAAAATATTTTTGAAACTAATAGGAAGTTTAATGGTATTAGTGGATTTCCAAAACGTAGCGAAAGTGAGTACGATGATTTTGGCACAGGCCATAGTTCTACTTCTATTTCTGCTATTTTAGGAATGGCCATAGCTTCTAAAATTAAAGGAAATACTAATAAACAGCATATTGCGGTTATTGGGGATGCTTCTATTGCTAGCGGTATGGCTTTTGAAGGCTTAAACCACGCGGGCGTAACAGATGCAAATGTTTTAATTATTTTAAATGATAATGCAATAGGAATTGACCCAAGTGTAGGTGCTTTAAAGTTGTATTTAACGAATGTTAAAAAAGGTAAGGCCAAGCAAGATAATATTTTTGAAGCCTTAAATTTTATGTATTCAGGTCCTATAGATGGTCATAATATTGAGCGCTTAATTACGGCGTTAGAACAATTGAAATCTGTTCCTGGTCCAAAGTTTTTGCATATAATAACTACGAAAGGAAAGGGGTTAAAACAGGCAGAAGAAAATCAAGTTACCTATCATGCACCAGGGAAGTTTAATAAGGTTACAGGAGATTTGTTGCCAAAAACAAGCGAAAATGGGATACCAAAGTATCAAGATGTTTTTGGGCTTACGATTGTAGAGTTAGCCAAAGAAAATAAAAGTATAGTTGGTATTACACCTGCTATGCCAACAGGAAGTTCTTTGAAAATAATGATGGAAGAAATGCCTGAACGTGCATTTGATGTAGGTATTGCGGAGCAACATGCAGTTACGATGGCTGCTGGTATGGTGGCAGAAGGGTTGGTTCCGTTTTGTAATATCTATTCCACATTTTTACAGCGTGCCTATGATCAGGTAATTCATGATGTGGCCTTGCAAAATTTACCGGTTATTTTTTGTTTAGATCGGGCAGGGTTGGTCGGAGAAGATGGTGCAACTCATCACGGCGTATATGATCTGGCCTATTTGCGTTGTATTCCTAATCTAATTATTTTTGCCCCAATGAATGAGATAGAGCTGCGGAATATTATGTATACGGCGCAATTGGGATTGCCACATCCTATCGCAATACGATATCCTAGAGGTAGGGGAGTTACAGAAAATTGGAAGGTGCCTTTTCATAAAATTGCAATTGGAAGTTCTCAAGAGTTAAAAAAAGGCACAGAAATTGCAGTGCTGTCTGTTGGTCATATTGGTAATATGGTAGCGAGCATCTTAGATGAGATTAATGATGATGCTATTGGGCATTTTAATATGCGGTTTATTAAACCTTTAGACAGCAAACAGCTTGCATTAATTTTTAAAGAATACACCACTATTGTTACCATAGAGGATGGTTGTAAGATTGGAGGTTTTGGTAGTGCTGTTTTAGAGTTTGCGAATGAAAATGATTTTTATAAAAAAATAGATGTACTAGGAATAGATGATGTGTTTGTCCAACATGGTAGTGTGGATGAGTTACAGAATTTGAATAATATTGGAGCCAATGTGTTTAAAGCGCACATAGAATCCCTACTTAATAAATAAAAATAATGTTGAAAAAAATTATTGTTTGTGCTTTTATCGCTCTTAGTTTTAGCGTAGTTACTGCGCAAGTGCCAAATAAACCCATAGCTGTAGATTCTATTACTGTTGATACTACAATAGTTGGTACCATAGTAGTTAGAACAAGTCAAGAAAAAATAAAACAAATTCCAAGGGGTGTTGTTCTTACCAATCCACGTATTTCCTTTAATAAAACAAAGGCTAAAATAGAAAAGTTTAAATGGTTTAGAATTCCTTCTTTTTGGGATACAACAAATAAATTAGGTATTACGTTGAATGAAGTGGCATTTATTAATTGGAAAGCGGGTGGTAACAATGCTGTTTCAGCACTTGGAGATGTGCGGTTTGAGCGGAATTATAAGTTTAGGTATGTACAATGGAACAATCGTTTAGATTTGCGTTATGGTTTAAGCTCACAAGAAGGAGAAAAATTAAGAAAAGCAGATGACGCTATAAAGTTTAGTTCAACATTCGCATATAGAAGGGATACAATTAGTAATTGGTATTATTCTGTTAAGGCTAATTTCAATACTCAATTTGCCAACGGTTATAAATACCCTAACCGGGAAAGAAAAATATCAAAATTTATGGGACCAGGATATTTGTTTTTAGGGGCAGGTTCCTCATTCATTCCTGAAGGTAAAAAGCTTAACTTGTATATTTCTCCAATAACCCAAAAAGCTACTTTTGTTTTAGATGAGGATTTGGCGAATGCAGGTGCTTTTGGTGTTAAAAAGGCAATTAAGGATGCAGATGGTGCTATTATTAAAAAAGGAGAAAAAACATTGATGGAGTTTGGATTTCTTGTAACAAATACATGGAAAACTAAACTGCATGAAAATATTACCTTAGATCACGACCTTACTTTATACACAGACTATCTTAATAGTTTTGGTAATATAGATATAGATTGGGAATTGCGCATAGGTATGAAGGTTTCTCAATTTGTAAAAGCAACTATAGGTACAAACGTAATTTATGATGATGATATATTGTTTGATGAAATTAAAACAGATGGAATTGTTACGACACCTGGAAGGCCAAAAACACAGTTTAAGCAATTGCTAGGTGTAGGTCTTTCATATGATTTTTAAAGTTGTTTTCCCATGATTTTATTGTGGATGTGCACAGCAGAACTGTCAGACAAGCTTGCAACATAGCAACAGGTGTTTAATAAAATATTATACAAAGAGATGTCAGTTTTTTGATAATATTCTGGCAAAGTGCTCAATAGCAACTTGTCATAATTAGAAGACTTTCCTTCGGCTGTTTTAACAAGAGCATTTGTGTAGACATCTAAAATGTCTGAAATGATTTTATAACCCGCTATTTCTTTTTCAATTACTTCTTGCGACTGATATATCTTAGCAATACTTAAAGATATAATATCTTCAATTTGAGCTTTATAGTTGCTTTTGTCTAGCAATGCAACATCAAAAGAACCGTCTAAGATGCGTTCTTCATTTTCAATAAATACATCTACGGCATCTGTTATTAAGGTATTTATAGCAAGCGCTCTTAAATAACTTAATCGGTCTTGCATGTAAACCATTTGGTTGTACTTTTTTGTATTTATTTTATCTTTTACCAATTTAATTAGATACTCTAGTGCATAATCTTCAGAAATTAAACCAAGATTTATTCCGTCTTCAAAATCAATAATGGTGTAGCAAATATCATCAGCAGCTTCAACCAAGTACGTTAATGGATGGCGAGAAAAAGAAATGTCTTTCCCATTACGAGTTTGAAGTAAACCTAATTCTTCTGCAACCTCCGTAAAGAATTGCTTTTCTGGCTGAAAAAATCCGAACTTTTTATCAGCGATATGTTTGGTAGGTTTTTTTGGTAACGATTCTTTAGGGTATTTCATAAAAGTCCCTAAAGTAGCATAACTTAATCGCAATCCGCCTTCAGCACCTATCCTGGATTCTGTCAATAATTTAAATCCGTTTGCATTACCTTCAAAATCTATAATGTCTTGGTGTTCTTTTTCGTTTAAAACAGCCTTGTATTTTTTACCATTTCCTGTCTTGAAATATTCGCCAATCGCTTTTTCTCCACTATGGCCAAAAGGTGGATTTCCAATATCGTGTGCTAAAGACGCCACGGCAACAATAGCTCCAAAATCATTGTAATGATAGCCGTGTAATTCTTTAAGATGCGGATGTTTTTCTAGTATTTGTTTTCCAACAATTCTCCCAAGACTTCGGCCAACAACAGAAACTTCTAAACTATGGGTAAGTCTAGTGTGAACAAAATCTGTTTTAGACAATGGTATTACTTGGGTCTTGTCTTGTAAGCTCCTAAAAGCTGATGAAAATATAACACGGTCGTAATCCACCTCAAAACCCAGACGGGTTTCGTCTTGTTCTTTACGTAATCTTTTGTTGGTGTCGCCAAAGCGCTTTAAGGATAATAATTGTTCCCAATTCATTGTAGAAAATTTAAAGGTGCAAGATACTCAAATAGCTTTTTTAACTAAGACAGAAAATTGTAAAATACAGAAATAATGTAAACAGCAGAAACAATACGCTAAGACATAATGAACATTCTTAATGATTCCTTAATCTTAAAGTTACATTAATTTTAATTGTATGGGTTTACTTAGCTTGTAATGGATTACATTCATAAGATATTGGTTTTTGTCGACTTATCTTCTATTGTGTTTCCAAATGCTGCCTCTTTCAAAGAGGCAGCATTACTTATATTTATTTAAAAATTAATATTTACTAAACATTAAATTAACATTGATATTGGTTCTTTGCAGCGACAAAAATCAATACTATGAAAAAGGTTATAGCTCTAGGGCTATTTATATCCCTTTCTTTATTTTCTTATGCCCAAGAAGCAAATGCCCCTAAATTTGGTAAAGGTATCTTTAACCTTGTAGGCCAAGATAGTACTTGGACAATGAATGTTTCTGCACGAATACAAATTTTAGGCACAGGGCAATGGCAAGAAAATACACTTGGTAATTTAACTTCCGTTGGCTCTAACTTTTCTATACGCAGGGCGCGTTTAAAATTTAAAGGATTTGCATATTCACCTAAACTTAAATATAAAATAGAGTTGGGCTTATCTAACAGAGATCTTTCTGGAGCCTCAGAATTTACACACAATGCACCAAGGTATATCCTAGATGCAGTTGTTATGTGGAATTTCTATGAAAATTTTGAACTATGGGTAGGGCAAACCAAACTACCTGGAAATTTGGAACGTAGAATATCATCAGCAAACCTACAACTGGTAGATAGGTCGTTATTGAACAGTAGGTTTACTATAGATCGGGATATGGGAGTCCAGTTGCATCATAAATTTAAGATTTCAGATAACTTTACTGTTAGAGAAAAATTATCAATAGCACAAGGTGAAGGCCGTAATGTTACCAGAGGTAATTTAGGAGGGTATCAATACACAGGAAGATTAGAGCTATTACCCTTTGGATTGTTTTCCAGTTCGGGGGAATATGTTGGTAGTGATCTAAAAAGAGAAAAATCACCAAAGTTAATGCTAGGAGCAGCATATGATCTAAATAATAATGCAGTAAAGACGAGGAGTAATCAAGGGAATTATATGTTTACTACAGATGGTTTTTACACGACTAATATTAACACCCTTTTTTTAGATGCAACGTTTAAGTACAATGGCTTTTCAGTTATGGGTGAATATGCAAGCAGGAAAGCTAAAGATCCAATAGCAAAAAATAATGATGGTTCGTTAACAGGAGATGTTGTACAGGTGGGGTATGGACTAAATTTAATGTCAGGGTATCTTTTTAAGAATAATTGGGAGGTAACAGGAAGGTATACTATGGTTGAATTAGAAAAGAATAGTATCGGAAAAAATATAGAAAAACAACATACTTTAGGTCTTTCTAAGTACATTGTAGGACATAAGTTAAAAGTACAGACAGATGTAACATACCTAGAAGATACAAATAGTTCAAGCGGATTTATGTATCGATTGCAACTAGAGGTGCATTTTTAAGTAAAAATAACCTTAAGATAACGTTAGAAAAGAATAAACAAAACATATTTGTAACTTGAATTTTATTAATTATGGAGAGTAATATTTACCTTATAATGATTATTGCCTTGGCTGTATTAGCTGTAGCAGACCTTGTAGTTGGCGTTAGTAATGATGCTGTTAATTTTTTGAATTCAGCCATAGGATCTAAGGCTATATCTTTTAGAACAATAATGATTGTAGCTAGTGTTGGTATTGCGCTTGGAGCCATATTTTCTAGTGGTATGATGGAGGTTGCCAGAAAGGGAATTTTTAATCCCGGGGAGTTCTATTTCAATGAAATTATGTTCATTTTTATGGCTGTAATGATTACAGATATATTGCTGTTAGACTTTTTTAATACGTTAGGGATGCCAACTTCTACAACAGTATCTATCGTTTTTGAATTGTTAGGAGCGGCAGTAGCAATGGCTTTAATTAAAATATTGGATGCAGGAGGGAGTTTTTCAGAAGTGGTGAATTATATAAACACATCTAAGGCTACGGAAATTATATTAGGAATCCTACTCTCGGTCGTAGTGGCATTTTCCATAGGAGCGCTAGTGCAGTGGGTCTCTCGTTTATTATTGTCCTATGATTTTGAGAAGAAAAAGAAATGGGTAGGCGCTTTGTTTGGAGGTGTTGCTTTATCTGCCATAACCTATTTTATCTTTATGAAAGGGATAAAAGGTACTGCCTATGGCAGTCAAGGTTTTGAGATCTTAGGAGGGGTAACCATCAAGGACTTTTTGGAAACAGAATGGATAAGTATTGTCTTGGTAAACTTTGTGCTTTGGTCATTAATATCATATGTGTTAACGGTTTTTGTAAAGGTTAATATTTACAAAATAATTATAGGGGTTGGTACATTTGCCTTGGCTTTGGCTTTTGCAGGGAATGACTTGGTTAACTTTATTGGTGTTCCTATAGCGGCCTACCAATCGTATACAGAATGGGTTGCTTCTGGGCAATTGGCTACAGAGTTTAGTATGAGTGTTTTATCGCAGAAAGTACCTACACCAACTTTGTTGTTGTTTATCTCTGGTATGATTATGGTCGCAACTTTATGGTTTTCTAAAAAGGCACGCTATGTTGCAGAAACAGAAATTAATTTATCAAGAGAAGGAGAAGGGAAAGAGCGTTTTGAGCCTAATTTTTTATCTAGAAGTATCGTTAGGTTAGGGATGGCAATTTCACAGTATACTGACACCATATTACCAAAATCGGTATCTGATAAAATAGAAACTAAATTTCAAAAGCAAATAATAGCGCTTTCTAAGGATAAAACCTATGAAATGCCTGCTTTTGATATGGTTAGAGCAGCTGTTAATTTAATGGTTGCCGGGATTCTAATTTCTATTGCTACCTCATACAAATTACCTTTGTCTACCACCTATGTAACGTTTATGGTTGCTATGGGAACTTCTTTAGCAGATAGGGCTTGGGGAGCTGAAAGTGCGGTATATAGAGTAGCAGGTGTATTAAATGTTATAGGCGGATGGTTTGGTACTGCCATCATTGCTTTTACTGCTTCGGGTATAATTTTAACCTTAATTAATTTTGGAACAGGAGCTGCAATTGCTATTTTATTATTTGTTGCTGTTTTATTATTGGCTAGAAACTATATTTCATACAATAAAAAATCAAAAGAAATAAAGGCAGAAGATAGTTTGCGAAGAGCAGAAAGTAGTTCCGTGCAAGGTGTAATTGCAGAGAGTGTTAAAAACACTTCTAATGTAGTTAAAAGAACAAATAAGATCTATACAAATGCTATAGACGGACTTGCAAAACAGAACCTTGATATGCTTAAAAAGAATAAAAAAGGGGTTGTTAAACTTACCGATGAAATAGATGATTTAAGAGATCATATCTTTTACTTTATAAAAAACTTAGATGATGCAAGCGTAGGAGCAAGTGATTTTTATATCAATATTTTAGGGTACCTACAAGATATGGCACAGTCCTTAGAGTATATTACTAAAATATCATACAAGCATATTAATAATAATCATAAAAAGTTAAAATACAATCAAATTAAAGAGTTAAAAGAGATTAATTATAAGTTAGATCATATTTTAAGTGAAACGAATATTGCTTTTGATTCTCGTGCCATTGAAAAAATAGGAGTTCTTATTAATGAAAAAGATGATTTGTTTGCGTTGTTGACACAAAAAATACAGAAACAAGTAGAGCGAACTAGAACGGAAGAATCTAGTCCTAAAAACACAACGCTTTACTTCTCTTTATTGTTAGAGACTAAAGATTTAATGACCGCAACAATGAACATGTTAGAGTTGTACTATAAAGAACATGATAGTAGCATACCACCAGCTACTATATCAGAGTAAATAATTGAAAATTAAAAGAGGCTGTCTAAAAAGGCAGCTTTTTTTTGTTTTAAAATGAAAGTATCGTAACTTTAGTTAAGAGCCGTAAAGTAGTATGGAAGACCAATAATCAAGACCAGTTGAGTTTCCATTGTTGAAATCTATCCGAAATAGGGGTATAGGCAATTTGAGAATCATCATCGTTATAAGAGGCCCAAAAGGCATTTGGTATATCCAATTGTGTTGTTGTTCCTCCATCAATTGAAATAGAAAAGAGTTGAACATATCTATTGGTGAACGAATTGTGTTGTGATACAAATAGGATTGTTTTTCCGTCAGAAGAAAAATCTCTAACATAATCATTATAGGGGTGCCAGGTTAAACGCTTTGGTAGGCCCCATTTACGGGAACAAGAAACACATCAGAATTGCCATCATATTGGGCGTTAAAGGCAATCATAGAGCCATCGGGTGAAAAAATGGGACTAGATTCAATACCTTCATCAATGGTTAGGCGTATGGGATGAGAGCCATCTCTATTGGCTACCCAAAGATCTTCAGCATAAATAAAAGCGATATGAGTATCACTCAATGCGGGTTGTTGCATAAGTTTTGTCTGTGCTTTCAAAGTATGGCCTGAAAAGGCAACCATAAAAAGTAAGAATACGGTAGCGCTAGGAATTTTAAGAAAAGTTTTCATTTGTTTGGTTTTAGTTCTTTAAGTATTGTGAATGGTTCACAGGTTTTGTCAAATTATTATTTGACATTATATGCAATCCCTTTTTATTTATCTCTCCAATAGTGCACAGAACCGAAGTTCCCAAGTCCAACGTTTTGTAACTTTAGGTTCAACTTGTCAAATTGAGCAAAACATAATTTCTGTATTATATGCTTTAGCAACCTATACTCAGAATCTAGTAGAACTCTTAAAGGCTACTTATATAGCTATTCATATAAGAGACCCTATTCTCTATCCATTGTTTCATTACCAACTCATCGGTTACTAAACCGTTATCCCACAATTGAAGGTTTCTAGCTTTTGCTCCAGCAATAATAAAAGAATGTTCTTCTATATAATTCATCAAATCTTCAAGGTGATTCGTTGTGAAATCTAACCAATACTCCTGAATCAACGATTTAATTGTAGGGTCAGACAACATAAGTCTTTTAAAGAATGTAGTGCCACTGTTTGTGCCTGTCCAGAATAAATCATCATCAGCATTACGAAAGTGCTGGCCTGTTCCTTCATAACCATAAGCCCAATCAAAATCCCATAGGGGACCCATAGCATATTTTCCTCCAGCAGCTTTATGTATATAGGTGCTTTTGGGATGATTAATTTCTTCATTGGAAGTTAGCATATACACAATAAAATATTTGGCAATAGATTCTCCATCTATATAATCAAGATAATTGTTATTCGGAAAATCGTCACTAGCAACCAAGGCTTCAAAGGTGTTCCAATCACTTTGTATTACATCCAATTCACCTTGGGTATCTAATCCAGGGTCTTTTACCATGACGGGCAAATTGTACGCAGCTGATCTGAATTGCCATTCTTCATCAAAGTATTGTTCTAATTCTAACAAGAGGCCAGTATCGCCTACATCTACTCTATTTGTTTTTACCTCTATTTGCTCTGTTAAACCATACACCCCAAGATAATCACCATTTAGGGTTAATTCTACAGGTATAATGGTATTTGTAAATGGCATTTCTAACATTCGTCCAATAGTAAAGGCTACATTATTTAATAAATGTACACCATCTTGATAATCGGCTAATAGTACCCAATCTTTTTCTGGTAATAATCGAGAAAGTGGGTCATTATCGGCTACAAGAGTCTCTTTGGAATCCAATTTTATTTTAAAAGGTTTCTTTGGCCAACTCCAAGTAGAATTCCCTCTCCCTTTAACTTTGGCTTGTTCGCTAAGTTCAAAAACCCGATTTTCATATTTAGATTGCCCATCAATGGTCAACTTGGCATTTACATAGTCTTCTTTAGAAATAATTGGAGCACCACCTTCAGTGTCAATATAAATATGAGCCAAGGCATCATCCCAGGAAACATTAACGGTGTAAGCTTTAACGGTCCCTGATTTGGATTTTAAATTATAAGTAATAGATTTTCTAAAATCAACGGAACTACTTGCACTAACCTGTATTGTATTATCTATTTCTACAGTTTGTGCATTTGTTGAAAAGGTAGGAATAGCATTGAAAAAATAGGTTTTAAGTTCTCCGCTTATTGTATTGTTTTCAATATTAAAAACAATATCTTCACTTAGATGGGGATTGTTTTTCTTTTCAAAAACAAAAGATTCTAAAACCAAGTCTATGTCTTCTACTTCAGGGGTAGTGGTAGCTGCCTCTTCAGAGCAGCCTATACTAGTTATAAAACCAATGAGAGCGTATAAATAAAGTAATCTTGGTTGCTTCAATAATTTGTGCATAGTTTGTGTGTTTTTGGTTTTTTAGTTAAGATGGATTTTTTTAAACAATTTTATTTTGTTATCCTATTTTTTTGTGGTTTCAATTACACCCCTAAAATAACCGATAGATTCGGCAATTCCCATAAATGGATTGTTCTGATTTCTTTCGTGTTCAAGACTGCAAACACCTGTGTAACCTACTTTTCTAAGCATTTTTACTAGGGCAGGAAAGTCTATTACACCACGACCTACTTCCAGTGAATATCCCAATTTAGTGGGTGCAGTAACATCTTTTATGTGCATATCAAAAACGCGGCTGATGTATTTTTTAAGGTCGGCAACAGGATCCTTACCGTTGCGTTTATCATGACCAACGTCCAAGCACATTCCAATCCTTGGGTCAAGATCTTTTGTATGGTTCCAAACATCTTCTGCATCTGGAAAGAGTTTAATGTCTGGTCCGTGCAAATGAATAGCATATTTAAAATCATAGGCTTTTACTTTTTTATCGACATAAGGAAGTAGCTCCACATTTGGAACACCAACAATTAGCTTTACCCCAACCCTTTTTGCATATTCAAAAGCCTGGTCTACTTGCGCTTCGGTTTTCATATAAATTGGGCCAACAGCATACCCTGTAACAGCACTGGCTTTTAATTTTGTATGAAAAGCAGCAATTTCTTCATCGGTGCTCGTCATTGGTAAATGGAAATCTTTGATGCACAAATAATGTACATCCAAGGCTTTTAATGTTTCAAGCGTTTTGTCAAGATCAAATTTTACGAAGGTATAACCAGCTATTCCTACTTTAAATGCTTCACCGGTTTCTGGTGGTGGCTGTGGTCCAGGCTTTATTTCTTGTGCGTTGCAAACTAGAATAGTGATTGCAAACAAAAAGGCCATTGCTTTTAATTTCATTTTAAATTTTTTTAGGATTCTGGTGCATCTAATGTAGTAAATATAATTGAATGGGAAATCCTCATATCCTGAGGCCTCTGGATTCAAAAGTAGGGGAGAAAAAGCAATGGATTTTAGGTGATGTTACCTGCGGGCAACAGTTTTTATTAATTCAAAGTCATTGTCAAGAAGTAAATTTATTTTACCAGAAGTTGCACTTTTAATAACGACATCTGCTTTCCCTAAAGTATCAATCATTGGAATTATCTTCGAACTATAATTATTGTAAAATCTTATGATATCTCCTTTGCAACAAGGTATTTTATAACCACTTTGAGAACTTACTATTAATATTTTGTTTTCTCTAAGGTTTCCAATTACGTTTTTACCAGATTGTCTTTTGGTCAAAAGTATATCTCTTACTTTGATTCTATCAATAATTTCATCTGAAAACATATATTCGTGTGGGTCTGTTTTAAATCTATAAATCAAATAATTTAGACAAATTAGCTGATTTTTAATATCCACCTCTGTCCTCTCTTGATTTGCGTTTATAAGTTCATTGATTTTAAAAAAAAATAAAATCAACCAATTCTTGATCATATTTTTCATCTCCATCTTCAGTTTTTTGAAAAAGTTTAGGTGGATTTTCAGGCCACTCTCTGAGATGTAAAATGTGTCTATCTAGAATTAGCGGAATTTCTTTACATCTTGATTCTTTTTTATTCGGTTCGTAACATCTAGCGATACTGCCTGCAATAAAATCGGCTAGCTGAATTAACGGTTCATCCTTGCTATCACTAAATTGAAATTCTGGACATCGAAAAAGTTCTGTTTGGTTATGATTTTTCTCTACGTAATGGATAAATTCGTCTATAAATTTATCATTTCCGTGATTATCAGAAACTAGTTTTAAGTAAGGATAGTAATCATAAAGTTCGTGATCTAGTAATCCATTAACGTATTTGTAAAAGCTATCCCTGAATTGTAAACCACTATTCTCAAAAAACCTTTCTTTTATCTACGATTACACTATAAATTCGGAAATCCAATCTAGAAATATCTTGTAGAAATTTTAATCTTTTATCAATATCCCTAAATGCTTTAGAATTAGACTTTATCTCAGGGGCTTGCGTATATTTTCGTGCAATTTCTAAAAAGTCCGCACGAACTTGATTAACAGAATTCTCATCTATAATTATTGCGGTTACAATAAAAAAGTAGTTACGCCTTTTTTTTCAAAGCGAATACTTTTATCTCCTGATTCATCTATGTATCCTATTTTTCTACTCATAGTTTTTTTTTCGGTTTGCAGGTAACGGTTGATAGGTGTTGTTGCCAACAGTCTTTATTTCAGTTTTATAATAGTTCCTGGCTGCTCAAAAACTAAAGTGTCATTTTTAAAAGTCCCATTATAAAAAAGAATATCGTCTTTTATTTCTAATACTTCTATTTCAATTCCACCTGAGCTATTCACAGATTTTTCATATGGTTGTCAACATATGGATATACGTAACTATATCGATTTTTTTATAACAGTAGTGCTTATTGTACATTGCACTAAAAATTAACTCTTATGAAAAATAAATCCTTTTTTTTGCAATTTGTTGCCTGTTTGCTTTTACAACTAACGCACAAGAACTAACGGGGAAGCAACTGTTAGAGAAAGCAATAGCATACCATGATCCAGCCCAAACTTGGGCGCAGTTTAAAGGTGATTTTGTGGTGACTATGACCACACCAAATAAAGTATCACGGGTAAGTGGTATTCAAATAAATTTGCCGGGTAATACCTTTGTGTTAACCAATACTAGAGAGGGCAATAAGATTACGAGTGCCCTAAAAAATGGGGACTGCGTATTGTCTGTTAATGATTCTATTATAACAGATGCTGCTGAACTTAAGAAACACAAGCTGAACTGTGACCGGGTCAAAATGATGAAAAACTACTATACTTATTTGTATGGTTTACCTATGAAACTAAAAGATAATGGGACCATTATAGCCAAAAAAGTACAGACGAAAACATTTAAAGGCAAGACCTATTTGGTGTTAAAGGCTACCTATGAGGAAAGCGTGGGAAAGGATACCTGGTACTTTTATTTTGACCCCAAAACCTATGCTATGGAAGTGTATCAGTTTTTTCATAACGAATCTAAAAATGATGGGGAATATATTTTGCTAACAGAGGAGGAAGTGGTAAATGGTATTAAAATGCCAAAAACAAGAGCCTGGTATTACAATAAAGACGACAAACACTTAGGAACAGATGTTTTGTCTACTACAAAGGAATAATCTTAATTTTGGGTAGGAAAGGGCCGTTGTCATTTTAAGTGTATGGCTGTTTTTTTATCGTATAGCCGTATATATAATTTGCTGTATTTGAGTTCTTGTGTTTAGTTTGTACAATTGAGTGTTGTTTCGTGTAGGTGCTACTCGGTTAGACAAGAATATGTATAACAATTCAGAGCTAGGATCTACCCAAACCATAGTGCCGGTAAAACCGGTGTGCCCAAAACTCTCTTTACTCGCATCTTTTGCCGTATTGCTATTTATACCTTTGTAGGTTATATAAGGTTTGTCAAACCCTAAGCCACGGTGGTTGTTATTTTCTGGAAACTGGGTGCTAGAAAACTCTGTAAGCGTGCTTTCTGAAATAAAACGATCGCCTCCATAAGTACCTTTATTTAAATACATTTGCATAAGTTTGGCCATATCATTTGCATTAGAAAACAAACCTGCATTTGCTGAAATACCTCCCATCATTGCGGCACCCTCATCATGTACTGTTGCACGAATTGGAGCATGTCTAAACAGATAATCATTTTCTGTAGGTACAATGGTGCTTTTTGGAAACTTATGTGCAGGGAGGTAGGTTAAGGTGGTTGTGCCCAGTTTTGAATAGAAATGGGTGTCTACATAGCTAATAAAATCTTGCTTTGTTATTTGTTCTATGATACTCGGTAGTAGATAAAATAATAATCCAGAGTATTTGTATTTTCTATCTTTTTCTAGGGGCGACTTTTTAATGGCCTTAAAAATCTGTTTTTGATACTGGCGATGTAACCACATGGTATTGGTTATTTTTATTGGAAAACGAAGCGATGAATCTTGCTGAATTGTTTTCCATTTGTAACTGCCATTTTTACGCAATGTGTTTTTCCAATAAGGGATCCACGGTGAAAATCCTGCCTGATGCGTTAAAATCTCTTTAAAAGAAGCGTCTGCCTTGTTAGAGTTTTTAAAGTATTTTAAATAATCTGCTATCGTATTATCCAGACTAAAATCACCAGAATCATACAGTTGCATAAGTACAGGTAATGCAGATGAAATTTTGGTGACAGAGGCAAGGTCATAAATGTCCGTAGTTTTTACCCGTGTAGTGTCGCTATATGTATGCGTACCATAGGCTTTATACAGCACAATTTTACCATTTTTAGCCACCAGCACCTGTCCTCCAGGAATTGCTTTTTTTGTTATGGCTTGTTGCATTAATGAATCTACTCCTTTGTAAAGCGTTTTAGAATCCATTCCAGCATCTTCAGGTAAGGTATACTTAAAACGGATTTGTTTGGCTGTTTTAAGTCCGTCACCAGATTTAAATTTAGTACCTACACTAACGGGTAATTTGCCCGAAGCACTTAGTCCTCCAAATATTAATTGGGCTGCTAAATCTTGGGTTGTTTCACTGTCTTGGTAGGTTGCAATAAATCCTTTGGCATTTTCTATATTGTTAATTTTATTTATGGAATATGGATTTTTAAAATAAGAAACGATGGTTTTTTTATAGGGTAAAGTGCTAATAAATTCCAAAACAGCATCAGAAAATTTTAGCGTATTTTTTGGATAAGAGCTGTCATCATGGATGCCAACTATAAGTAAATTATGGGTGGCTATTTTGCTTTTTAAAGCTTTAATATCTTCAGGCTTGGCATCATTTGGCAAGAAGAAGTGTTGGCAACTCTTATAGAGTTCTAAGCTTTTCTGAAAGCTTGTTTTGGCAGTAGCTCCAACGGAAATAGACAGTATAGAAAGGGTGTCTATACGCCGTAGGGGCAGTATTTCATCATCGTTTTTTAAGACCGTGAGTGAGGCTTCAACCAATTGTCTTTTCAATAACTTGGCTGTAGAGGTGTTTAACTCTTCAACTAAATTTTTTGTAGCTAAAGGTTGCGGTGTGTTAAGTCCGGCCCATTGCTTTGCAGCCAATATTTTCCGAACTTTTTTGTCGATATCCGCTTGAGAAATAATGTTCTTTTTTACGGCACTTTCTATTTCTGTAATGGCTTTGGCAACATCTTGGGTAAGCTCTAAAACATCATTACCCGCTAATACCGCTTCTTTGTCTACAATACCTGGTTCATTACCCTTGGTAACACCTTTCATACGCATTGCATCTGTTATTATTAATCCTTTAAAGCCTAATTTATCTTGTAATAAGTCAGTTATAATCGCCTTAGAAAGGGTAGAAGGCTTGCCCGAAGGGTCTAGGGCTGGAATGTTTAGATGGGCAACCATAATACCGTTAATACCGGCATTTATGAGTTCTTTAAAGGGGTATAATTCTAAGTTGTTTAATCGTTCTAAGGAATGGTTAATTTGAGGCAGCGCATAATGAGAATCTGTATTTGTGTCTCCGTGACCAGGGAAGTGTTTTGCGGTAGTAAGTAAACCACCATCTTGCATTCCTTTCATATACGCAATGCTCTTTTGTGCTACATTCAATTTATTTTCTCCAAAAGAGCGGTAATTAATAACCGGATTGTCTGGATTGTTATTTACATCTGCAACAGGGGCAAAGTTGAGGTGTAAGCCTGTTCTTTTAATTTGCCGACTTACTTCTTGGCCCAACTGATAAATTAATTGCTCATCTTCAATAGCTCCTAAAGCCATTTGAAAAGGGTAACTAATGGTACTGTCTAGGCGCATTCCTAAACCCCATTCAGCATCTATTGCACCTAAGAGCGGAGTTTTAGCTGCCTTTTGGTATTTGTTTATTTGATTTAGCTGTGTTACGGGATCTCCTTGAAAAAATACAAGCCCCCCAATATTCCATTTTTTTATAGTTTCTAAAATGTCTTGCTCATGGTCAGCCCCTTTGTTAGAATAGGCAGCCACAAACATTAATTGCCCAATACGCTCTTTAGGGCTAAGGCTTTCCATTATAGAATCGACCCAAGGACTATTTACATATTTTAAAAATTCTGGAGTTGTTGTATTCTTTTGTTGGGCAGTGGCGTAAGTGCTCGTGATCAGCAACAATAGTATTACTATTTTATTTTTCATTGTTCAGGTGTTATGCGTACATGATTTTTTATGGATATTAGCCAAAGACCAAGCATAGTTAGTAGTGCGTTAATTAATAAGATTTCAAATCCAAATTGAAAACCATTAAACCATTTTTCAGAATTGTAATTTAAAACGATGGATATAAAGGGTGCAAGAATACAAATAAGGGGAACCAACTTATCTTTTACTTTTAGCTTGTTTAGAAGCCCAAAAGCAAATAGGCCTAATAAGGGGCCGTAGGTAAAGCCAGCAACTTTAAATACAGCGTTAACCACACTACTGTCATTAAAAATATTGAATATAATGATGATAACAAACAGGAGTAAGGTAAACAATATATGAACACGGAATCTAGTTTTTTCTTTCACCTTATTTTTGTTCTGAATATCTAATAGGTCGATGCAAAAAGATGTTGTTAGAGCGGTTAACGCAGAATCTGCACTAGAAAAAGCAGCAGCAATAATACCAAGTAGAAAAACTACTCCTGCAAAAACACCAAAATAATTTAAGGCTAATAAGGGATACAAGTCATCTGTGCGCTCTGGCATTGGAATGTTGTTCACTGTAACGTAATGGTATAACAAAATACCCAATATTAAGAAAAGTAGGGTTGAAAGAAAAAAGGTTATTGAAAACCAGAGTACATTTTTTTGAGCCTCTTTTACATTCTTACACGTAAGGTTTTTTTGCATCACATTCTGGTCTAAACCATTCATAGCAATTGTTATAAATACACCAGCCAAGAAGGTTTTAAAAAAGTTTCTGTTAGAGAGCCAATCCCAGTCAAAAATAGTAGATTTAGAGCTAGAATTTATGATATTTCCAATCGCTGTTATATCTAAATCTAGATGGTCTAAAATAACAAAAATGCTAATGATTACAGCCAACAACAAGAAGGTAGTCTGTAAGGTGTCTGTCCAAACAATAGTTTTAATACCGCCTCTAAATGTATACAGCCAAATTAAAGTAATGGTGGTTAAAACGGTCACCCAGAATGGGATTCCAAAAGAATTAAAAAAGGCAATTTGCAAAACAAGAGCCGCTAAAAACAATCGGAATGAGGCTCCAATTGTTTGGGAGATGATAAAAAATGAAGCTCCCGTTCTATATGATTTTAAGCCAAATCTATTTTTTAAATACTCATAAATAGAGACTAGGTTTAATTTGTAAAATAGTGGAATAAGAATAAATGCGATTACGACATAGCCCACCATATTGCCCATCACAAATTGTAAGTAAGACCATCCCGTATTTGAGACTTCACCAGGGACAGAAATAAAAGTGACACCAGATAATGTTGCACCCACCATCCCGTAGGCAACCAGATACCAGGGCGACTGTTTATTTCCGGTAAAAAAAGTAGTGTTGTCTGTTTTTTTGGAGGTAAAATGACTAATTGTCATTAACAATCCAAAATAAACGAGGATAACACTAAAAACGAGTAATGGAGTCATTGGTTTATTTTTTAATTAATAGTGATTTCAAAAAATTCACTCTGGTTTCCTGTTCTGTCTACTGCGGTTATCCCTACTTTGTTTATTGTTTCTCCATTTGGAATAGTATAAGAGTTTGCTCTTCTATTTAAGATTTCATATGCCCATTTTCCCCCTTTGGGTTTATAGTATAGCACCCATCTAAATACATCAGGCTTATTGGTATGTGTCCAATTGGCAAGGAGCGTATTGGTAGCTTTTTTGATCGTAAGTGCCGGTTTGTTGGGTGGCTCATTGTCTAGCCAAGGCGAAGGCGGCACAAGCGTTTTGTTTTTATAGGGGCCATCTAACAAAGCTTTAGATAAGGTATCGTATTTAAGTAAGGGGGCAATGCTCCAATGTACAATTCCTTTACTTTTAGGGAGCATTCCTCTTGTAATCATTATTTGATTAAAAACTTCGTCTGCATTTTCTTTTGTGCCCCCTAGATCTGTTCTAATACCAGGCCATAAATGTAATTGCTTGGTGTTTTCGGTTTGCCACCAGCCAAGTAATTCAGGAAAGCTTTGTCCTATTTTATTCGTTTTCCAATACAGTTGCGGTGTAAAATAATCTACCCAACCTTCATTAAGCCATAATTTGGCATCGGCATATAATTTGTTATATTGATCATATCCAACAACAGATTCAGGGTAACCAGGTCTCCAAATACCAAAGGGACTTATCCCAAACTTTACATAAGGTTTGCTCTTTTTTATTGCAGTATAAACATTTTTAATAAATGTATTTACGCTATTTCTCCTCCAATCTGCTTTTGTTAATTTTCCTTTATTGCTTGTGTAATTTTTCCAGCTTTTATGATCAGGAAAATCTTTTCCATTATTATACGAATCATAGGGATAAAAATAGTCGTCAAAATGTATACCATCTACCTCATATCGATCAACAATATCCATAACGACAGCTAAAGATCTTTCCTGTGTTTCTTTTAAAGAAGGATCCATCCAATACATACCATTTTCTAATTCAAGGACTAACTCTGGATTAGTTTTCACAACAGATGTGTTGTTTATTTCTCCACCTTGTGTGTGGTGTGCTCTATATGGGTTTAGCCAAGCATGTAATTCTAACCCTCTTTCATGTGCGGCATATATCCAAAACTGTAATGGGTCATAATAAGGCTCAGGAGCTTTGCCTTGTTCCCCCGTTAAATAATAGGACCAGGGCTCTATGGTGCTATTGTATAAGGCGTCGGCTTGAGGTCTTACTTGAAAAAAGACAGCATTAAAATTGTGATCTTTTAAATAGTCTAAAAGGATTAAGGCTTCTTTTTGTTGTTCATAAATAGACAGACCAGGCTCACTAGGCCAATTAATATTCGCAACAGTGGCTACCCAGGCAGCTCTAAACTCTTCTATATTGGTTGGTGTTTTAGGGTTCCATTTCCCCTTTTTTTTACTGACTTTAATAGGAGATTTACTAAAGTATATCTCATTTTGTGATTTACAAGAAACGAGTAGCATTGCAAATAATAAAAGGGAAAATATCTGGGATGTATAGAACTTCATTAGGAATGATGTTGATTTTTTGTTTGTAGAGCGGTTTGGTAAATGCTTATTTGGTATTAAAAAAGTTCTTCAGGCTATTTCCTGAAGAACTTTTATTTAACTAAAAAACTAAAACTCAATATTTACCATCCAGGATTTTGTTCTAATACTACGCCTTGATCTTTGTATAAAGTAATCTGATCTAAAGGAATAGGGCTTAAATAAACTCTAGGGTCATCAAAAACTCTTAAAGATGCGGCTGCAGATGCAGGAATAATATAACCTTCATCCCCCTCTGTGAGTGTAAGATTTGTTAGGTTTGCTGTTGGGTAATCTGCCTTAACAATCCAAGCACCTTGATTAATGTCAGGGTTTTCTACCATATCTACATAATCTAATTTTTTCCAACGTTTAAGATCATCCAATCTAAAGCCTTCCATCATTAATTCTATTCTTCGCTCTCTTCTTATTTCCCATAATAAAGAAGGAACAGTAGGGTCTCTGTTTGGGTCGTCATACGCTACACCTCCAATAGCAGGTGAGTTGCCTGAAATTTCTAAATGAGGAAGGTTGATACCGGGGCGATCTCTTAATGTATTTATAGATACATCCAGATCGTTTTGTGTTAGGCTTGCTCCGCCAAGTGTTGCTATTTCAGCAGCAGCTTCAGCGTAATTCATCAATACTTCTCCATAGCGAATAATTGGAGCATCAGTAGGATTCAGATTGGAACTACCTTCGGGATCGTCCTTAATGGTTTCATTTAAAAATTTATGAGTTGCAATGGCGGTCGTAGAGTGGTTTGCAGCAATTCCATTGATCCGCAATTCATTAGATACTAGTGTTTCGTATATTCTCGGGTCCCTATCTGTCATAACATTGTCTATTCCCTGATCCCCTTGGTAAAGTGGCGAAAGAGCAATTGGTAAACCATCATTAGATAAATATGAATTAATGGCATCTTTAGATAAGCCAGTTTGTGGCTCTTTGTTATTGTAGCTATTAAGTGCGTGGGTTATTAAACCAGCTTCATATTCCTTGTAAAGGATGGTCTCAGGGTTGCTAGCAAGACTTAAAGAGTTAAATACTTCTCTGTAATTACCCAAAGAATAGTTGCCTGAGTTTATTACTTCTTGAGCAGCCCATTTAGCAGCAGCTAAATATTCTGAAGCTTTTGTGGTATTGTTTTCATGGTATTTTTGCCATGTACCTTCATATAACATAATACGAGACATATAAGCCAAAACAACGTATTTGTTAACTTCTAAACCATTATCATCTACAGAGGCTCTAACGTTTTCAGCAGCAAACTGTAGATCTGCTAAAACTTTATCCATAACAAAGGTGCGTTCATCTCTTTTTTTATAAAGGGTTTCATTGTCTTCCTCAGACAATTCTTTGTCAAAGTATGGAACATCTCCAAACCTACTCGTTAAATCATGGTACTCTAAGGCTCTAAAAAATCGGCCAATACCAGACCAGTGATTTATGGCTTCTTGCTCCATAGGCACAGTTTGCACCCTGTCAATAAATATATTGGCTTTACGTACCCAGGCAAAACTCCATCCTCCACCAGAAGTTGGTACCTGTTGTGTAAAGTTAGCAGGGTTCGTTGCAGCAAAGTCGTCATTTAAGGATTGACCAGAAAAGTAATTTCCCCAAGTATAGCCAGAACCATAACCTGTGAAATAACCAGAGTAAAAACCAAAGGCAAAAGCCTTAACATTTCCTTCACTCGTCCAATAGGTTTCATCTACTAATAAATCTTGAGGTGGAACATCTAATAGATCATCTTCGCACCCTACAAATGCAATAATGCAAAGAAAAAGCAGTACTAATTTATTTGTTACTTTCATTTTTTTATTTTTTTAAATTTATAGAGATAATTGAAGTCCAAAAGAAAACGATCTTCTAAAAGGGTACACTCTACCAAATGTAGAAGTGTCATTAGTTCCTGCGTTCGTATAATCTACTTCAGGGTCTACAGGGATCTGTACGCCACTTATTTCAAATAAGTTTTCTCCACTTGCATATAATCTAAGTCTATTTACGTTCATCTTGTTTGTAATGGATTTAGGGAATGAATAACCAAAAGTTATATTTTTCATTCGCAAGTAAGACATATCTAATAAATATTTAGTTTGTGGTAAAAAGTTCATACTAGAATTACTCTGTTGTTGATCATTAGGCCTAGGGTAGTAAGCATTTGTATTTTCAGGAGTCCAATAATCTAATTGGTGATCATACCAACCCTCTCCGTATCTAAAACCTGGGATGAAAACTGGCCCGTTTGCCCAAAAATCTCTTTTTCCAACACCTTGCATAAACATGCTAAAGTCAAAGCCTTTCCAATCAGCCCCTATTTGTATACCGTATTGGTATCTAGGAGTGCTGTTTCCAATAACTTTCATATCTCCTGAATCTCCTACAGTGTTAGAGCCATAATCAATAACACCATCACCATTAATATCTTTATATTTGATATCTCCAGCGCCATAATTAAACCAAGAGGTCGTTTCATATAAATCTTGGTTTGGTACTCCAGCGGCATACGACCCATCTGTATTAAAATCGGCTTCGCTAAAGAATCGATCTGTTTCATAGCCCCAGATTTCACCCAAAACTCTTCCTTCGTAATTGGAATAGATGCTTTTAGTGGTATTGGCGTATTTTGTTATTTTTTCAGTAAAATCTGATAAAGTAGCTGTTGCGTTTATGCGCAAATCGTTTTTAAATTGATGTTTAAAATCTAGCGCTAATTCCCAACCATTGGTTTGCATTTCTCCATAATTTCTTCTAGGGGATGAGGTGCCATAAGTACTTGGTAAAGTAACACCAGAACTATGCATATCGCTAACGGTTCTCTTGTACCAGTCAAAAGTTAACCCTAATTTATTGTTGAAGAATTTGGCATCTAAACCAATATCTAAGGTCGTAATTGTCTCCCATGTTAACGAGGAAGGTAAAGCGCCAGGTGTACCAACCGTAAGTTGATTGCCACCATTAATTAACCATCCTGATGAACTAGAAGACATAATTCTATAAATACTAGATAAATAGGTGTTTTGATTGCCTACAGAACCATAAGAGCCTCTAAGCTTTAAAAAAGATAAGGCGGGGTCTAAGGATTCCATAAAACTTTCTTCGGTAAGGATATAACCTGCTGATACTGATGGGAAATAACCCCATTTTTTATCTGAAGACAATCGTGATGAGCCATCGTAACGCGCGTTAACTTCCAATAATAACTTATCTTTATAAGCGTAGTTAACACGGCCAAAGAAACCTAAAGTGTTCCACTTATCTCTGTCTCCGCCAACAAACTGATCCCCTGTAGCTAAAGCGAGCTCTCCTTGGTCTGGATTTAGTAATTCTCTTCTTTGGGAATAGTGATACCAGTATTCATATTTTTCTAAATCGCCACCAAAGGTTAATTTAAACTTGTGGTCATCTATTTCTTTGTCATAATTTAAAAAGGCCTTTGCCGTATTTCTTCTACTCCAATCAGAATTGTATTGTACCCGATCATATGCGGCACTACTGTATGGAACATAAGAAAAATCTGCACCTTGTGCCCAAAAATTATAAGCGTATAAAGTACCTCCAACTTGTTTTTCATGTTCTTCTACTCTGTCATGCGTAAAATCGAAATTTATAGATAAGTCTTTTATAGGCTTTAAAGTTGTACCTAAGTTTAATCTAGATAAAGAATAGTTGTTCTCATTCATTTTGGCTTGTTCTACCTCAGAAATGTGATTTCTAAAAGATTTGCCATCTATAGTGCCATACGGATAAAAAGCAGGCCATCTAGTAGTGTAATACCATGCATCATAAGTAGCGGAGCCAAATTTAAATGGCTCAGTAGTGGTAGAGTTGCTATGCAGCACTTTAGCTCTAATATCTATCCAATCGTTAACGGAAGAATTAACACTTAAGTTTACATTGTATCTTTGATATTCATCAGGATTTGTTTTATAGACACCCCCTTGGTCTAGGTAACCTAAACCTAAATAGTAATTTGTTTTTTCGCTACCTCCAGAAAGAGAAAGATCATGTTTTTGTTGTGGAGCCCATTTTTCTACAAACAATTTTCTCGGTTCCCAAGATCTGTAAAAGAATAGGTTCCCATCTCTTATCTCATAATCTCTACCCTCAACCATTTCCATTCCTAAGTCTTGACCCCCATAAAGTTGCTCCCATTCTCTCATTTTTTCAATCGCAAGTTGATCAATACGCATCCCTACAACACCATAAGATTGTAGCGAAGGGATTCTTCTATTAACGGCAGCAAAAGCCATTTCAGCACCGTCAGCTGCAGGCGCTACTTTAGGAGTGTTTGTAGGGGTTGCCCAAGAAAAGTTGTTAGAGTAAGTTATAGAAGGTGCTTTGTTACGAGACCCTTTTTTAGTTGTAATTAAGATAACACCCCAAGCACCTCTGGCTCCATAAATAGAGGTGGATGCCGCATCTTTTAGCACAGAAATTTCATCAATGTCTTCTGGGTTTATAGATTGTAAACTTGGAATTTCAACATTGTCGACAAGAATCAATGGTTGTGCGCCACCACCTGTCCCTAAGGTGCCAACATTACCTCTAAGTTTTATGGTAGGGTTTTCTCCAATTTGTCCACTAGGTGAGGTTATAGTTAATCCAGGAGTTACCCCTTGCAAACCACGAGCAACATCCGTAATAGGTCTTGAATCTAAAATTTCTGTATTTATGGAAGCAACGGCTCCTGTTAGGTTACGCTTTTTTTGATTTCCATACCCAACAACAACAACCTCATCTAGCCCCTCTACACTTGTTGACAAAATTACGCTGATAAAGTTTTGGTTCTTTATTGCAATCTCTTGTTTTGTGTACCCTATTGAAGAGAATACAAGTGTTGTTTTGTCATTGTCAGGGATTTGTATGGAAAACTTACCATCAAAATCTGTGTCTGTTCCATTAGTTGTGTTTTTTACAATAATATTTACCCCTGGTATTGGAATTCCTTCAGAGTCTACTACTTCCCCTGTAACTGTTTTTGTTTGTCCCCACATTTGAAGTGAGCATAAAAACAGAAAAAATAAGATTGGTTTTTGAAATCCTTTTTTCATAATTAGAGTTTGTTTTTAATTAACTGTTAGTTTTTTGCAGGTTTGGGGTTGATAATTTGGGTTGTTATAGTTTTAACAAAATATTCTATTATTGAATTAAAAAATGGTTAACGCTTTGTTAATCTCCTCAAACTTATGCAAAAAAATGCAATTAAATGCATTATATTGAAATATTTTTGCATCTTTATGCTGTTTTTAAGCAATTATTATTTTATTTTGCTGTTTTTAACAATATTTTTATTGTATATATTTGCTGGATATGTTAAAAGAAGAAAGACAACAGTTTATAGTAAACGAGGTTAAGGTGCACAATAGGGTGCTTTTGGCGGATATGGCAGAGCTGTTAAAGGTGTCAATAGATACAATTCGTCGGGATATAAAGGAATTAAACAAAGAAAAAAAGCTTAAAAAAGTCCATGGGGGGGCAATCTCTTTAGGTTTTAATAATTATAGCTTCCAGTTTAATGAGGTCTATTCTCTAGAGAAAAAATCGAAAATTGCAGAAAAGTGTATTAGCCTTCTACGTAATGGACAAGTATTGTTATTTAGTGGTGGCACAACAAATATGGAGCTGGCCAGAATGTTACCTTCCAATTTGTCATTAACTATTTTTACACCAAGTTTACCAGTTGCCAATCAGCTTATGTCCAAGCAAAACATTGACTTGATCTTTGTTGGAGGAAAAGTAGCTAAAGAAGCACAAATAACAACTGGAGCAGCAGCAGTGAATGTATTAAATAGCATTAAGGTAGATATTTGCTTTTTAGGGACACATTCTATTGATTTAAATGAAGGGTTAACCGAATTAGATTGGGAGATTGTACAAATGAAGAAAGCAATGATGGAAGCTTCAAGAAAAGTTATTGCCCCTGTTATTTCTGAAAAATTAAATACGAAGCAGCGATATAAAATTTGTGATATTCATGATATAGATCTGCTGGTAACAGAATTAGATAAGGACGATGCTGTATTGACTGAGTTTAAAAAGAAAAACATTCAAGTGATGTAACCATCAGTATCCCTTAATTTTAATAGGCTGGCTTATGGCTGGTATTTTTTTAAATTAATAAAAAGATTATTTATGTCAGATTATATAAAAATTACCGAACAAACTTCAGATTATAATGATTTAGAGGTTATGGATACATTGGATATATTAACCAATATAAATAAAGAAGATGAGAAAATTACCGTAGCAGTGAATGCCGTAATTCCTGTTATTACAAAATTAGTAGACGCATTGGCTTTGCGCTATAATGACGGAGGAAGACTGTTTTATATTGGAGCGGGAACCAGTGGTAGACTAGGGGTTTTGGATGCCTCAGAAATACCGCCTACTTTTGGTGTAGTGAATTCTGTAATTGGAATCATAGCAGGGGGAGATACTGCAATTAGAAATGCAGTTGAAAATGCAGAAGATGATGAGAGTCAAGCTTGGAAAGATTTATCTAAATATAATTTAACGGATAAAGATGTGGTTATTGGTATTGCTGCCTCTGGCACTACGCCATATGTTATTGGAGGAGTTAAGGCTGCAAAAGAAAAAGGTTTGTTAACGGCATGTATTACAAATAATCCTGGTTCTCCACTTGCGAAAGCAGTAGGATTGCCTATTGAGGTTAATGTTGGACCTGAATTTGTTACAGGTAGTACCAGAATGAAGAGTGGAACATCTCAAAAATTGGTTTTAAATATGATATCTACTGCGTTAATGATAAAAGTAGGTAGGGTAAAAGGCAATAAGATGGTTAATATGCAATTAAGTAATATGAAGCTTGTAGATAGGGGAGCACGTTACTTAGTTCAGGAATTGAATTTAAGTTATGATGAAGCTGAGACAGCCTTAAAACAATACGGTTCTGTAAAGAAAGCTATAGATGGTTTAAATGTTGTTTAATTGTACTGCTGCCTTCTGTTGAATAGCTAGTTATTTCGCTACAAACACTATAAAAAGGTACACTGGTCCCGATGGTTCGGAATGCGTTGTACTATAGATGTACAACGGGATGTCCGGTCGAGTGCTATCGAAGTATGAGAGAGTATCGCGTAAAAGTTACTCTGTGGTTTATTTAGGGTCTAATAGGGTATCAATTTTAGCAATAGCATCTTCATAGTGGTAACGTGTTGTTGTATTTATATATCCACTTTTAGCTAATTTTAATCTACTGCGTAGCGTTTTTAATTCGCCACGGACTAAGGAACCAACATCAGAAGTTCCTACATTATACGACAATCTTCCAGCGCTAGTTTTGGTGTTTAGTAATAGTGCCATACGTTCTAAATATGTACGTTGTAAGTTTCTTCTATAGATATCAACATTGACTCCCCGATACGCCTCTTTCCACAATCCTTTGCGCACATCAGAAAGCATTTCTAAAGCACTATAGTACGTCTTGTTCGTGGTTTCGGCATCAATTAACCTACCTAAACGATCGGTGTTTAAAAGTGCATTTAAGTGCCGTGCCTGAGCATTGCGTATCCCCTCAAAATAACCAGCATAAGCAATATTTTGCAAAATAACTTTGTCTATAAGCCAATGGGGGGTGTTAAATACGTTTTCTTGTAACCATTGTATGGATTTTCTTTGTGATGCTTTGCCTAAGTGGGTGTATACAACACCTTCTTGGGTTGGTGTTTTTAGATTTTCATAAACACCACCAATAGTAGTTGTCACATGGCCTATGTACCTACCGTATACACTTAGTAATTCGCCGTATAATTCTTCTAAATCGTCATAGTTGTTTGTTTCGTCAGATGTCCATTTTGTTAAATTTTCGGCCACATACTTTAGGTTTTTAAGTCCGTATGTACTCGCTTTTATGGGGTCGTCACCAAGACCTTCCGTTTGTGATTGTGGATCAAAGGAACTTGATTGTCTTCCATATTTATAGGTGGGATCATCCGCCTTTTCTAAAATCCATTGGTTCAAAGTAGGTACTTCTGCCTCAGGAGAGGTAGTGTTTAGGTAGCGATAACCCCAATTGGTAACGTAATGATCATAGGGTCCCATTTGACGCACAAACCGAATGTTTTCATCTTCTGGTTGGGCAATATAATTGAAACGCGCATAATCCATAATACTTGCAGCAATACCATTTTTTTGTGTAAAATTCCCATTGCGTAAAGAATCTACAGGGTAGGCATAACTAGCCGCCATATTGTGTGGAAATCCTAATGCATGGCCAACTTCATGAGCAATAACCATACGCATCATTTCGCCAATCTCTTCAGGTTTTGTCTGTAGTGTTCTTGCATTTGGGTTTGCTGCACCAGTTTCTAATAAGTACCTATTTCTGTAGCTGCGCAAATGGTTGTGGTACCAGATAATATCACTCTCTATAATTTCACCACTTCTGGGGTCAGATACACTTGGGCCAACGGCATTTCTGGTGGTACTAGCCACATATCTAACTACAGAGTATCTAATGTCTTCTGGACTAAACTCTGGATCTTCTTCTGGGGTAGGAGCATCCTTAGCGAGTATTGCATTTTTAAAGCCAGCAGATTCAAAAGGTTTTTGCCAATCTTCAATACCTTGTTTAATATATTCTTTTAGATTTTCTGGAGTACCAGGATCTAAATAATAGACAATGGGTTTAATAGGTTCTACTAATTCTCCGCGAGCATAAGCAGCTGTGTCTTTCGGTTCTAATTTCCAACGGCGAATGTATGTTTTTTCATCTGCTTTTAATTCATCGCTACCAAAATCGACCTGACTCACAGTAAAAAAGCCAACCCTTGGATCATTGATACGGGGTTGCATAGGTTCTTCTGGCAACAAAACCATAGATTGATTCATTTGCAAACTGATGGATTCAGTAGCCCTTTGTGTAGAAGGTTCCGATGCTGTGTAGGTAAAATCTTGTTTTACCTCAATATTTTCTGGAAAACTCTTTACACTATTAATAAAGCTTCGTGTTGGGTCCAAACGTTTTACTTTATAGGTGCTTCGTATTCTGCTTGAAAGGCCGCTTATGGCAGGTACATCAGAATCAAAAAGTGAAGTAACATCTATCACCACACTCGTAGAGTCTTTGTTAAATGCTTTAATATCAAAAGCGAAAAGTGTTGGTTCGTAATTGTTAACACGTACCGATGCACTTATGGCTTTAGAGCTGTCCGCAACATTGGCGTACGATTTTACTTTTAATAGTATTTTATCTTGAAAACGAACCCAGTGTACCATTTGTTCGTTGGTTTTAGAGCCAGCATTCATATAGCCACCACCAAAACCTGAAGGAATTTGTGCTATTCTACTAACCCAAAGCATATCTTTCTCTAGCTTGTCAAAAGGAATTTCATACAAATAGGTTTTTTTAACCTTATGCACGGTAAAAAGCCCTTCGTCGGAAATAGCATCTTTGGTCACAACTTGATTGTACTCTTTAATGGCGTCTTTGTCCTTAACGGGAGAAGTATTCTGTTCTGTTTTCTCTTTTTTAGACTTATTCTTTTTTTGAGCGACTGTAAAATTTGTTGAAAACAAGCTAATTGCCAAACAAAATAATAGTATTTTTTTCATTTTTTAGAATATTGATGAAGCAATATACTAAAAGTATAGGGATTGCTATTTAGTTTTTGATGTCATAGATGGTGATCCAAGAATGACTTCAATATCTAGTTTTAGGTTTTCAAGATCTTCTGTTGTAACCAAGGTATTCCAAGCATATATTTTTTTTAGCTTTTCCATTTCCTCAAAGGCGTTAAAACTAGACTTAGTGATGCTCGTGTGATGTAAATTTATGCTAGATAGGTTGCTTAGTTTTTTGATTTTAGCAATGCCCTTGTCTGTTATAGGGTTGTTGTTTAATACTAATTTTTGAAGATTTTGAAATTGGGCAATGGGTACTAAATTTTCATCACCAACCAGATTATCACTCAAGGATAGCCATAGTATATTTTCCTTCATTTTAATTAATTCAGCTAGCATCATATCTAACTCATTTTGGTTATTTGCTTTGATGGTATTACTGGGAAGTACTATTTCATACAAATGAGATTCAAAAATAAGTTCACGAATTTTAAACCCATTATTAGTGAGATTGTTTAAAATAGCTTCGTCAATTTTTGCTACCGTAGGCAGTTTGGTTTCACCTTCTTTTTTGAACCCTTCAAAATGTAACATTGATGCCATTATAGCAAGTATTTTTTTAGGTGATTTAGACGGATTAATTTTTATTTTAAAATCTGAGTCAAGCGATTCAATCCAGTAGGTGAGGAGCTGTTTTTCTTCTTCGGTTAATGGTGTTTTGCCTTCAGGCGGCATAAAATCTTCATGCTCTGGATCTAAGGTTGTTCGGTATATGAGTTCCGAGGCTAATGCTTTGCCTGCTTCAATTACTTTTCCGTTTTCACCACCTTTTTTAATGGCTATTGAATCTTCAAGAGACAAATTTCCTTTTTTCTTGGATGAATTGTGACAGCTTGCACATTTGTTGTGTAAAATGGGCTGCACCAAATAATCAAACACAACCGCATCCTCTAGTTTCGCAATTGGAGCTAGGACTATTTTGTCTGCTTTATAAAAAGGAGCGTATTTGGTTAAATAGTTGCTGCCATGGGTTAAATTACCTCCATAATGTCCTGTTATACTTACTAATAGAATAATTAAAATTAAAATAGTAGTATTCGATTTTTCGCTATTATTTAGTGGTGTTTTTATTTTTTCGGTTCTAATTGTCCAGGTTAAAAAAGCAATACTAGTGGTTGCCACGCCCAACCATAGGTGAGTGTTTAGCATTTCTTCTTGGTAATCTCCGCTTTGCGATAACATATACCCTAGTACGGAAGCAAGTAAGGCGCTAATGGCACCGCAAAAAAGAGCCAACGGAATTACGGCAGATAAATTTTTATTTTTCTTCCATTTACTTCCTATTTCAAGAATAAGTGCAAAAAATAAAAAACCAATAGGGAAATGGACTAATAAAGGATGAAAACGCCCTAAGAATAGTACAAAATCGGAAACATCATTCATAGATAGAAAATATTTTAGATCAACTTAAGATGTCTTTTACGGCATGTCCATGTACGTCGGTTAGGCGAAAGCGTCTTCCTTGGTGTTTAAATATAAGACGCTCGTGGTCAATGCCAAAAAGGTGAAGCAATGTCGCTTGAAAATCGTGTGTATGTACTGGGTCTTTGGTTATGTTATAACTAAAATCGTCTGTTTCTCCATAGGTGAAGCCAGGTTTTACACCAGCACCAGCCATAAACATTGTAAATGCTTTTGGATGATGGTCTCTACCGTAGTTTGTAGCGGTTAATTGCCCTTGAGAATATACGGTTCGTCCAAATTCGCCGCCCCAGACAACTAATGTGTCTTCTAACATTCCTCTTTGCTTTAAATCTTTGATCAAGGCGGCGGTAGCCTGATCGGTATTTTTACTTTGGTGTTTAACACCGCCTGGGCAATTGCCATGCTGGTCCCAACCTTGATGGTAGAGTTGTACAAATTTTACGTCTTTTTCTAATAATTTTCGCGCCATTAGGCAGTTAGCAGCATAGGTTCCAGGGTTACGACTATCCTCTCCATACATTTCAAAAATATGATCTGGTTCATCTGAGGTATCTGTAACTTCGGGTACAGACGTTTGCATTCGAAACGCCATTTCATACTGTGTCATTCGGGCATTAATCTCAGGATCTCCATAAGTGTCGTAGGCAACGTCATTTAATTTCCCTAAATAATTCAACATATTTCTTCTATCATGTCCGTCATAGTTTTCAGGATCACTTAAATATAGTACAGGGTCTTTACCTGCTCTAAACTGTACCCCTTGGTGTTCTGTGGGTAAAAAACCATTGCCCCATAAACGCGAATATAGCGGTTGCCCTGATCCATTTTTTGAAATCAATGTAATAAAGGTTGGCAGATTTTCGTTGTCAGATCCAAGGCCATAACTAAGCCATGAACCTATAGAAGGTCTGCCCGGCAGCTGACTTCCTGTTTGAAAAAAGGTGATGGCAGGATCGTGGTTTATAGCATCTGTATGCATACTCTTTATAAAGCATAAATCATCTACAATTTCAGAAAGATAAGGCATCGCTTCGCTAACCCAAGCTCTAGATTCGCCATACTGTTTAAAGTTTAAAGTGGATGCGGCTATAGGAAATGCGGTTTGCCCTGCGCTCATCCCTGTTAAGCGTTGTCCTGCTCTCACTGAATCTGGTAAATCCTTACCGTACATATCTACGAGTTTAGGTTTGTAATCAAACAAATCTATCTGTGATGGTCCACCGCTTTGAAAAAGGTATACAATGCGTTTCGCCTTTGGTAAATGATGAGGCAATCCTAATTTATTTGTGTTAAACGCATTCAGAAGGTCGTTTGGGGTCATACTCGTATTTCCTCTTGCTTTTGTTGTGTTTAGCAATGAGCCAAGCGCCATTGCACCTAGCCCTAAGGAAGTTTTTTTGAAAAACTCTCTGCGATCCCACTGTTTTTCTACAGCCTGTAGGTCGGGGTTATTAGAACTTAATTTATTGTGATTTGTGCACATAGAACTTACCTTTTTGTTATTGTTGCATCACTATTCATAATGGTATTTGCTACGACTGCATTGGCTGCAATTAATGCTTTATCTGCCCCTTTGTCAATGGTAAAGGCACCTGTTTGCAACCAACCCTTTATTTTTGAAGGATTTTCCTTAAATTTTTGATATTCGGTTTTCTGAAGATCAGCCAACAAGTTTAATTCTTTGTTTGTAATCGTTTTCCCTGTTAATTTTTTATATGCGATAGCAATACCATCGGTAGTTTTTTTATAGGATAGCATTTCATTCCCTAAAGCTCTAGCTGTTTCGGTATAAATAGGATCATTCAACAAAAGCAAGGCTTGCAAAGGTGTGTTTGTTTCTTGTCTTCTTATGGTACATACGTCCCGAGCTGGAGCGTCAAAAGTAGCAAGCGTTGGGTGTGGTACAGAACGTTTCCATATAGTATATAGGCTTCTGCGGTATAAATTTACGCCTTTGTCTTCGGTATAAGCAGCCCCATTTACACGCCATAAACCTTCAGGTTGATAGGGGTTAACACTTTTTCCACCTATTTGTTTTGTTAGAAGACCCGAAGCCACCAAGGCATTATCTCGCAGCATTTCTCCTGTTAACCGTTGGGAAGGACCTCTGGCTAATAGCCTGTTTTCAGGATCTATTTCTTGTAGTTGTTTGCTAGCTTTAGAAGATTGTTGATAGGTGCTTGATAGTACGATCATTTTTTGAATTGCTTTCATATCCCAATCAGAATTTATAAAATGTAAGGCGAGCCAATCCAGTAATTCTGGATGACTAGGCATTTCTCCTTGATTGCCAAAATCTTCACTGGTTTTTACCAAGCCAGTACCAAAATAATGTTGCCAAAATCGATTAACGGCGACCCTTGCCGTTAATGGGTTCTTTGGATTAAATAACCACTTGGAAAGACCTAGCCTATTTTTTGGTGTGTTTTCAGACATTGGAAATATCTTTGAGGGTGTGTTTGGAAACACAGAATCAGTTTTTGCATCGTATACCCCGCGATCTAAGATATAAGATTGTACTGGCTCTTTTGTTTCTTTCATAACCATTACTTCTTTTATTTTTTCGATACTATCAGCATATGCTTTTCTAAGTTGAGATAGTTCTTCAAGCTCTTGGTGCATTTTTTTTGACACGGCCTGCTTGTAGAGTTCTTTTAAAATAGTTTTGTCATAAATCGTTAATTGCTGTTCGCTTTTCTTTGATAGTAATTCAGGTTCTTCCAACGCAGCCAATTGCATAATTTCTAGGGCAGCCAATTGCCTGTTGTAGACTCTTATTTCGTCAACTACGCTTCCCTTTATTCCTTTTCCGCGCCATCTTGCACCTAGTTGAAGTCCTGGTTCATTTCCATTTCTAAAAAGAATGTCTTTGTATAAATTATCAACCTTAGTTTTGGTCTGTGCTTCTTTTCCGTTAATAAATAATTTTAATCCATTTGCAGTGCTAGAGCCATCGTATGTCATACTAAAGTGAACCCATTCATCTCTTGGAAAATTGTGTAAAGAAGTTTTTATAATCGCATTTCCTGGGGCAGTATGTGCCAGTAGTAACTCTAGTTTATTCGCTGCAATTTTAAGGTGATATCCACGCCAATTGTAAAGTATAGCACCATCTCCTTTGTGAAAGATATTTCCATCACTAAGGTTTTCAGGAATTTTACCCCATAAACTAATGGTAAATGCATCACTTTTACTAAAAACTGCAGTTTTGGATAAATCCAACCAAGTGTCTCCATTAAATTGTACACCCTTCCCGTATTTTCCTATTACAAGGTCTGCCGTTTTATCTACAACAGATTCTCGTTTTAAGACTCCTTTTATGTTTGGGTTAACAGCGTTTTCAAGCTGTTGGTTGTTTAATGGAAAATAGGCTTCTAGGCCATTTTCAGGGAGGTGTTGTAGTATGGTTTGGTATTTTTTTTGTGAAACCCAAAGATTAAAATCATTGGTTTCAACTAGTGGTGTCAATGTTTTAATGGTTTCTTCTTTTTCAAGTAATAACTGGTCCATATAAGCTATCATCTTGGCTTCTTCATCGGTTGTTAACAGCAGTGTAGGCACAGGCATTGCATTGTTCCATGAAATTTGTCCAGACTCATTAATATTGTTAAAAAAACTAGTTAGTTCATAGAAATTTTTATGTGAAATGGGATCGTATTTATGATCATGACATCGAGCACAGGCAACAGTGAGCCCCATAAAAGCTTGTCCAAATGTGCTTGCTCTGTCCACTGCATATTCAACTAAAAATTCTTCGTTTACAATACCACCTTCCATATTCTGCGGATGTATTCTGTTAAAAGCGGTGGCTAGTTTCATTTCTTGGGTAGGGTTTTCAAATAAATCTCCAGCCAATTGCCACGTTACAAAATCATCATAGTGCATATTTCTATTGAAAGATTGTATTACCCAGTCTCGCCAAGGTGACATATCTCTATATCTATCTACACTATAACCATGTGTATCAGCAAACCGGGATAAATCCATCCAATGCAATGCCATTTGTTCCCCATAATTGGGGGAGGCCAATAGTCTGTCTACTTGTTTTTCATATGCGCGAACAGACGTATCAGTTACAAAATTATTTATTTCTTCAAGGGTTGGTGGGAGTCCAGTAAGGTCAAAAGATACTCTTCGTAACAGTGTTTCTTTAGCTGCTTTTGGAGCGGGCTCTAATTTTTCCTGATAGAGCTTATCTAGGATAAAATTGTCTATAGCATTTGATGTGGTGTCTGTATTCTTAGCTTTGGGAATGTCGTAGTTTTTAGGGGGTATATAGGCCCAATGATCTTTGTACACGGCCCCTTCTTTAATCCATTTAAGCAGTGAAGCTTTCTCTTTAGCTGTTAGGGTGAGGTGTGAATCTGGCTCTGGCATAATAATGCCAGGATCATCTGATAAAATTCGATGTACTAGCTCACTTTTTTTAAGACTTCCAGGTACAATGGCATATTTTCCAGGAGATTCTGGTAATTCAGCATATGCTTTTTCTTGCAGGTGTAGTTGTAGGCCGGCTTTTATTTTTGCTTTATCTGGACCATGGCAGGCAAAACATTTGTCAGATAAAATAGGCTTTATATGTTGGTTGAAATCTAGGTCTTTGGGTAGTTTCTTGTATTCAGCTTGTACCAATTCTGGTAAAATGGGGCTGCTACATGCTACTAAAAATAGTAGTATACAGGGTAGAATTATCGTTACTTGTTTTCTCACTTTTGTTTAATAAGAATAACAAGATAATAAAGTTTAGGTCATTTGCTCCATTATTTAATATTTAATGTGGCCTACTGATTTGAATGGTTTGTAAATAATGAAGTCTTACCTATAAAAATTCATTTCATCCATATAATTCCATACAGCATCGGGTAGTAATGGTTTAATGTTTTTGCCCAATTGGTGCTGTCTGCGAATAAAAGTGGATGAAATTTCCATAATAGGAGCAGCTACAGGCTTAATTTTTGGATGGTTTTGAAATTGATGCTCTATTTTTCCTTCGGAAATTCTAGGGTAGACATAGATGTTGTGATTGTCTAAAATCACCTCATAATTTTTCCATTTATGAAGACTTTTAAGATTGTCTTCTCCCATAATAAGTGAAAAATCATATTGGGAATCATATTTTTCCAATAAATGAGCTAAGGTGTGTACGGTGTAATTAGGTTGCGGTAAATTAAATTCAATCTTTGATGGTTTTAGCTTTGGATAATCTGAAGTCGCTTCAAAAACCATTTGGTACCTGTGGTTATTGTCTAATAACGATTGTTTTGTTTTAAATGGACTTTGAGGGGTGATCACAAACCAAACTTCATCTAAGTCTGAAAATTCTACAATATGGTTTGCAATAATTAAATGCCCAATATGAATGGGGTTAAAGGTGCCAAAATACAACCCTATTTTTTTCATATTATTTTTCTGGCGTTGGAGTATTAATAAAATCTGCAACTAGTTTTTCAGCCTCTTTTAAAGCAACATCTAAATCATAGTTCTTAATTACGGCATCAAATTGTGGTGCAGTAGCAAGTTCTACTGATGCCTTGGCAATACGCATATTAATTTTATCGTCGCTTTCTGTACTTCGTTTTTTTAATCTGATTTTAAGTTCATCGATGCTAGGTGGCTTCACAAATACAGCTAAAGTTTGGTCTGGAAATTTCTTTTTTATACGCAATCCGCCAGCAACATCAATATCAAAAATAACATTTTTCCCTTCTGCCCAAAGTCGCTCAACCTCCGCTTTTAGAGTGCCATAAAAATTATCTCTATAGACTTCTTCCCATTCTAAAAAATTATCATTTTTAATGTTATTTTTAAACTCTGACAGCGATAAAAAATAATAATGAATGCCTTGTTTTTCCTTTCCTCTTTTAGGTCTCGAAGTCGCAGAAACTGAAAAAGCTAAATTTAATTCTTCTCTGCCTAGTAAGTGTCTAACAATTGTAGTTTTGCCACTACCTGATGGTGCAGAGAATATGATAAGTTTGCCACCCTTCATTATAATACGTTTAGCATTTGTTCCTTAATTTTTTCTAGCTCGTCTTTCATCTGTACTACCAGCTGTTGCATAGGAGCAAAATTCGCTTTGGATCCAATCGTATTAATTTCTCTGCCTATTTCTTGAGAGATAAAACCTAATTTTTTTCCGTTAGAATCGTCAGAATTTATGGTAGTGGTAAAATATGTTAGGTGATTTTCCAAGCGTACTTTTTCTTCTGTAATGTCGTACTTTTCTAAATAGTATATGAGTTCTTGTTCAAACCTGTTCTGGTCTACTTCGGTTTTAAGATCAGTAACGGCTTTATCTAAACGCTCTCGTAGGGCAGTTTGTCTGTCTGGATCTATAGCAATCACCTGAGCTAAAAGATTTTCGAGAGAAGCAATTCTCTGTTTAAAATCTTGTTCTAAGACAGCGCCTTCTTCTGTTCTAAAAGTGTTTATTTCTTGTAACGCAATGGTAAGTGTATCTTGTATTGCTTTGTATTCTGTGAGGTCAATTTCTTCACGCTCGGTTTTCATAGCATCGGGTAAACGCAATGCCATTTCCAATAGCTTTAATTCGTCACCACTTGCAATTTGTTCCAGTTGTTGCATGTATTGTTTTACAACGACTTCATTAATTTTTGAAGATGTATCCGTACCTGTAGTTTCAATAAAAAGGCTAAAATCTATTTTTCCTCTTTCCAGACCATTGGCAATTATTTTTCGCAATTCCAGTTCTTTCTCTCTATATGCAGATGGCATACGAGCATTTAAGTCTAAGCTTTTACTGTTAAGCGACTTAATTTCAATGGTTATTTTTTTTGATGGAAGTTGCACAATATGCTTTCCAAATCCGGTCATGGACTGAATCATAAATTCTAAATTTTATGCAAAGATAGTGGTTTTTGATTCAAAAATAAACGACATAGATTACAACTCTCTTACCCATATATTTCTATAGCTTACCCTGCTATTATCTCCGTGATCTTGTAGCTTAAGAGGTGCTTTTCCATGGGCTTCATTTTTAGGCCAACCAACATATGGTGTCGTTCCTTTTATTTCGACGTGATCTTGCACAAGGATCCCATTGTGTAATAAGGTCAGTGTGCCAGATTTAGTTTTTTTGCCTGCTGCGTTAAATTCAGGTGCATGGTAAATAGCATCATATGTATTCCATTCTCCAGTTGGAGCAGATGCTTTTGCAAGTGGAATATGTTGTTTGTAAATAGAAGCAACCTGCCCGTTAACATAGGTGTCATTATCGTTGTTGTCCAATACTTGTATTTCATATTTGTCTTGAAGAAAGATACCACTATTAGCACGACTTTGCCCGCTTCCTTGAACCTCTGCAGGTGATCTCCATTCTATATGCAACTGAATACTACCGAAAACCTGTTTTGTTTGTATATTACCAGATTTATTCTTTACCGTAAAAAATCCTTCCGCGGTATTAATATCCCATTGTGCTACCTTATTATTTACACCCACCCATTGGTCTAAATTAGAACCATCAAACAAAATTATTGCATCGCTAGGTGCTGCGTTTTCTTTTGCTGGTGCAACTGTAGGTGGCACTGGAGTGTATAATTCTGTTTCTTCTGGTTTAGTAGGTTCTACACCACTATATTCTGTAGGTATGCTATGTGTTGTGTTCGTGTCAATGTTTGTTTGCTCTATTTGGTTGTTTACTCTACATGATATGATTAGGAGTAAAGCTAAAAGTGATAATGTAATTTTAGTCATGCTATAGTTCTTTTATTTTTATATTTCTAAAAGACACAACGTTGCCATGGTCTTGAACTCCAATTTTACCTGTTTCAAATTTTGCAAACCCATCCCAATTACCAAATTTAGAATCGGCAAGCAAGGCATCCCATTCTGGGCCATGTAGTGGAAATTCTGCGATAGTTACACCATTTAAGGTACTGCTCCCTTTGTTTGTCTTGTGATTGATGTAAATAACACAAGTGTTCCATTCTCCTACGGGATTTGTAACGTCTTTGCTCGGTGGAACGATATCGTAAAGTGCTCCAGCATGACGATCTAGTCCATTCTTACCATCAGGATGTCTCTCATTATCTAATACTTGAATTTCTGGTCCAGTCTCATAAGGTTGTCCATATTTTCCATCGTCTTTTATGCCCCAAAAAATACCACTATTACCACCTTCAGATATTTTCCAATCTAAGGATAGAACAAAATTGGTGTACTCTTTTTTAGTCACTAAGTTGTAGTTTGCTCCTTTAACACGTTCTGCTGGTGGATGAAAAACTAAAGTTTCACCTTCTATTTTCCATTCTTCTCTAGGTGTATCTTCGTTATATCCTTGCCATTGGTCCAGATCTGTACCATCAAAAAGGGTAGTCCATTCTTTTTGATTTTCTGTAGTTATACCTGAGTTTTTAGCCTTTTCAGCTTTGTATTTGCAGCTAAATGCAAACACAGAAACGCAAATAATAAAAAGTAATTTTTTCATGAGTTATTTAATTTTAAAGTTTGTTGTGTTTTAAATGCCAAGAATTTTCTTTAACTTTTCTTTGTCGGTTTCAGCTCCTGCAAAATCATCAAACGTTTTTTGAGTTGCTTCAATAATATGATCTTGAATAAATTTAGCTCCCTCAATAGCTCCTTGTTCAGGGCTTTTAATACAGCATTCCCACTCCATTGTTGCCCAAACATCACAACCGTATTGGGTTAATTTAGAGAATATAGTTTTAAAGTCTATTTGCCCGTCTCCTAATGAACGGTATCTCCCTGCTCTGTTAATCCAATCATTATAGCCGCCAAAAGCTCCTTTTTTCCCTGTTGGGTTAAACTCGGAGTCTTTTACGTGAAAAGACTTTATGAATTTGTGGTAATGGTCTATGAATTCAATATAGTCTAATTGTTGTAATACAAAGTGGCTAGGGTCGTATAAGATATTTACCCGTTTGTGGTTGCCTGTGGCTTCTAAAAATCGTTCAAATGTATCGCCATCATGTAAATCTTCGCCTGGATGAATTTCATAACAAACATCGACCCCTTCTTTATCAAAATGATTTAATATGGGTAACCATCTTTTAGCTAGTTCTTCAAATCCCATTTCTACCAAACCAGGTGGTCTTTGAGGCCAAGGGTGCATTGTATGCCATAACAAGGATCCAGAAAAAGTTGCGTGACTTGTAATGCCTAACCGTCTACTGGCGGTAGCTGCTTTTTTTACGGTTTCAATAGCCCATTCTGTTCTGGCTTTAGGATTGTTGTGTACGTTTTTAGGTGCAAATCCATCAAACATTATGTCGTAAGCCGGGTGTACGGCAACAAGTTGCCCTTGTAAATGCGTAGATAATTCGGCAATTTCTAAACCATAAGAATTTACCTTTCCTTTAAGGTCATCACAATAGGTTTGACTTTCCGATGCTTTGTCCAAATCTATTAAAAAATTTTCCCAAGTAGGTATTTGTATGCCTTTATATCCTAAATCTGCTGCCCATTTGCATATGCCGTCTAAGGAGTTAAAAGGAGGTTTGCTGTCTATAAACTGTGCTAAAAAAACTGATGGCCCTTTTATTGTATTCATTTTATGTAATTTAATCCTATATTTATCGTTTTATTTTAGATATCAAAAGGATGATATATTAAAGTTATAAATATAATAATTTGAAAACGATTTGCACTACCTTTTTATATGAATTGGATGGTTTTGTGCGACGGACAACATAAAACTGAAATTAGAATAAAAATATAAACCTATCATCTGTGGAAAACAATAGATCAGCAAAAAGTTTATGGGGAGATTATTTGGATAAGCATTTAGAAGATGCTTTTGTGGATGCTCCTAAAGTTGAATATTTTTGTGATAATGAGAAAGCGGCTAATGAATGCGCCAAACGTGTTCAAAAGGGTGAAAAAAAAACAATATCACATTCCTTGTTGGGGTTGCAATTACGAAATGAACGTTTGCCTAAAATTGGTGATTTCCGAATTGTTACAGATTGGGATGGACAGGCAAGATGCATTGTACGAACTACAGCTGTGCGATTAATGCCGATGTTTAGCATAGATGAAAAGTATGCACAAACGGAAGCTGAAGGAGACAAAAGCTTGATCTATTGGAAACAAACACATTGGGAGTACTATAAACAGGAATTAGCACCTTTTAACCGTACACCTAAAGAAAGTATGATTGTGGTTTGCGAAGAGTTTGAGAAAGTTTTTTAGCATATTTCTGTTGGCATAAAAAAAGCCGTTTTTTACGACGGCTTTTTAATTTGGAATACTTAAGGTTGGTTAATTTAAATCTATCCAAATATTTCCTTCTTGGTGAGACGTTACACAACTTTGTATAAAATGAAGTCCGCGCACCCCATCTAACATTGTTGGGAACTCCCCATCATTATATTTTTCTCTGCGTATTGCCCTTGCTACACCTAAATAGATGTTTGCCATAGCATCAAAAATACCTTCTGGGTGTCCTGGAGGTAATTTAGTGCCATCCAAAGACAATTTTGAATTGTATGCATGTCCTGGCTTGTATACTTGCGTAGGCTTATCGTCACTCATTACATATAAGTGATTCGGGTTTTCTTGTTCCCATCTGAACCCGCCTTTGTTACCGTAAATGGTAATGGCTAACCCGTTTTCTTCACCAGTAGCAATTTGACTTGCTCTTATAACACCTTTGGCATTGTTATTAAATCGAATTAAAGCAGTACCATCAATATCCATTTTATTGTCTTCATACAAATGGTTTAAATCTGCCAACAATGATTTAACTTGCATTCCTGTTGTAAACTCTATCATGTTAAAAGCATGTACTCCAATATCTCCCATACAACAGCTAATTCCAGATTTTTCTGGATCTAAACGCCAGGTAGTTGCTCTTTTTTCTTTTTCATGGATGATAGGGTTTAACCACCCTTGGTAATACCTAACATCTACTTTTTGTATATTTCCTAATGCCCCACCCTTGATCATTTCTCGCATTTGGCGTACCATTGGGTAGCCTGTGTACGTATGCGTAACGGCAAAAACTGTCCCCGCTTTTTTTAAGGTTTCTTGTAAAATTTTAGCCTCTTTATATGTCGTTGTCATTGGTTTTTCACAAATAACATTAAACCCATTTTCCAAAAGCTTTTTGGCCATTGGAAAGTGTAAAAAATTAGGGGTTAAAATAGAGCATACTTGTATTCTATCTTCTTTTGGAAGTTTAAGTTCTTCTTCTATTAAAGTTTCAAAATCTTTGTAAATTCTGTTGGTAGGAATATCTATTTCTTTTGCAAAATCAACATTTGCATTAAAATCTGGATTAAATACGGCACCTACTATTTGGTAATTATCATTCATAAAAGATGCTATTCTATGTAGCACACCTATTAATGAGTCACCACCACCACCTAATATTCCTAATCTAATTTTCTTACTCATAAGATATTTTTTAATAATCTAATTTAATAGTAATGTTTGTTTCTTTTTTTTGTTATCGTTTGTAGAAAATATAATCAAAAGGGATTGGTTCTATGCTGTTAGTTCTAAAATCAGTTGATATCTGCGCCCTATGATGGGTAGAGTGATTGATAATATGAAATAACATATCTTGTATGGTATTTGTAAATAATCTACCTTCTGTATTTTCATAATCTATGCGCTTGTCAAAGAGATCTGTTGCCATAATAATATCAAAAGAGGTTCTTTGATTTTCATAGTGGATAGCTCCCCAATCTGTGCTATTGTGATTTTCAAAAACTTTATAACTACTAGGGTTTTTCAAAATTCTTGCATTCCAAATATGATGTGTATTTAGGATGTGATTAAATAACGCACTGCTTTTTTCGGGTATATTTTCTATAAAATTACATTCTTCAATTAGTTTTTTATTGCAATAAAAATTGTAATCGAAAAGTTGATTGAAGAATGCTTTCATTTATAAGGGTATATTTTATTTTAAATTTTTAGAGGCATTCACCAACAAATCTCTTGTAGCAATTATACCTTCTTCTTCTCCTTTTTGAGAGCCTTCATATTCTACACCAATAAAACCAGTGTACCCAGCATCTTTCACGATTTGAAGTATTCTTTCGTAATCAATTGTTTCTTCATTGCCATCAGCATCAAAAGCATAAGATTTAGCACTTACAGCTTTGGCGTAAGGCATTAATTCTGCAACTCCTTTGTAGATATCATACATATCTTCGCAGCCATCTTTAGATCTTTTAATACAAAAGTTTCCAAAATCAGGTAACGTTCCTACATTATCCATATTTACTTGCCTCATAACTTCAGATAACAACGCACCGTTAGAAGAAAGTCCTCCGTGGTTTTCTACAGTTACCTTGATATTGTACTCTTTAGCGTATGTTCCTAATTGCTTTAATCCATCTACCGAACTGGCAATCCAAACTTTGTCTTCTTGGGCACCGGATAAATTTACACGTATAGCATGGCATCCCATTGCAGCTGCAGCCTCAACCCATTTGTAATGGTTTTCTACAGCCTTTTTACGTTCGGAATCATTAGCAGTAGCAAGATTTCCTTGCCCGTCTATCATAATTAACACGTTTGTCATTCCGTGTTTTTTAGCTTCTGCATTAGATTTAGCTACAAAATTTGCCATAGCTTCTTCAGAGTAATCTGCTTTTTTTACATCATCATATAATCCACTAACATATTCCAATCCAGAAAAACCTAACTCTTTGGCTTTAGCAGCAAAGGTATATGGATCTACACCATCATTACGTATCGCTCTATGTAATGACCATTGTGCAAGGGACAATTTAAAAAATGGTTTTTGATCAGCAGTAGTGGTAGCTATTTCTTCTTTTATTTCTTCTGTTTTCTTAGCAGCATCTTTGCAAGAAGCTAAGCTAAAAACAAGTAAAATTAATACGCATTTAATACTTTGACTAAGGAAATTGTTTACTTTCATTTTTTTACTTATTTAATTTTTAAGACTTTACATTAACTATAACGTTGTAGTATGTTATCCTCAAAGATAACAGGCTTTAAATGTAGAAAATTTATTTTATATTTGAGAAACTTATGAAATAAACAATTCGATATATGGGTAAATTTTATTATAACGAAGAACAAGAATCTTATGATGCTATTGTGATTGGGACAGGAATAAGTGGAGGATGGGCAGCAAAAGAATTGTGTGAAAATGGATTGAAAACATTAGTTCTTGAAAGAGGAAGAATGGTTACCCATAGAGATGATTATACTACTGCACATTCTGAAACATGGGATTTTCCAGACAATGGAGCGATATCACCAGAAGAAAAAGCAAAACAATTTAAGCAGGCTAGGACTGGCTATACTGTTGGTGCTGCAACCAAGCAATGGTTTGTGAATGATTTAGAGCATCCGTATAATGAAATAAAAAGATTTGATTGGATGCGTGGATATCATGTTGGTGGACGATCTCTTACATGGGGAAGGCAAAGTTACAGATGGAGTGATATAGATTTTGAAGCCAATAAAAAAGATAACATTGGGGTAGATTGGCCTGTACGCTATAAGGATATAGCACCTTGGTATGATAAAGTTGAAAAATATATTGGGGTTTCTGGAGAAAAGTTAGGCTTGCCACAATTGCCAGATGGTGAGTTTGAACCTATGATGGAATTAAATTGTGTTGAGGAGGTTGTAAAAGAAAAAGTAGCGGAAAATTTTAATGGTAGAGTAGTTACCATTGGTAGAACAGCGCATATCAATAGTGATAAAAATTTTAAAGGTGATGGCAGGTCTAGGTGTCAGTTTCGTAGTCGGTGTAGTCGTGGATGTCCTTTTGGAGCATATTTTAGCAGCAATTCATCTACTTTGCCAGCGGCAGAAGCTACAGGAAATTTAACCTTGCGACCAGATTCTATAGCTTATGAAGTTGTATATGATGAGAAAACTAAAAAAGCGACTGGGGTAAAAGTTATAGATCGACTTACCAAAGAAAAGATAGAATTTAAGGCTAAGGTAATTTTCCTTTGTGCTTCAACAGTAGCTTCAACATCTATATTGATGCAATCTAAATCTGATACATTTCCAAACGGAATGGGAAATGAGTCTGACCAACTGGGAAGAAATATTATGGATCACCATTTAGGGTCTGGAGCCAGAGGTAAATTTGATGGTTTTGAAGATAAATATTATAAAGGGAGAAGGCCCACGGGTATATATATTCCTAGATTTAGAAATATAGGAGGAGACTCCAATAGTACCGCTTTTTTAAGAGGGTATGGTTATCAAGGTAGTGCTAGTAGAGGTAATTGGGAAGAAGACATTGCAGAAGTGTCTTATGGTAAAGAGTTAAAAGATGTAATTTTAAAACCTGGAGGCTGGACAATGGGGATTATGGGCTTTGGTGAAGTATTGCCGTATGAAGACAATAGGTTTACGTTAGATTATAATAAATTAGACGAATGGGGCTTGCCTACAGTTACTTTTGATGCAGAGTTTAAAGAGAATGAATGGAAGATGCGTGAAGATATTAAAGAGCAAGCTGTTGCTATGTTAAAAGCAGCTGGTTGCAGAGATGTTTTGTCCTATGACAACCCAGGAGCCTTAGGATTAGGTATACATGAAATGGGTACGGCTCGTATGGGGCACAATCCCAAAACTTCTGTTGTAAATAAAAACAACCAGTTGCACGCCGTATCAAATGTATATGTAACCGATGGGTCGTTTATGACATCATCAGCTTGTGTAAACCCTTCATTAACCTATATGGCATTTACAGCTAGAGCAGCAAACCATGCCGCAGAACAATTTAAAAAAGGACTCGTATAATGGAAAGAAGAGTAGTACTTAAAAATTTAGGATTAGCGTTTGGGTATGTTGTTGCAGCTCCTACTTTAATTAGTATAGTTCAAGGCTGTAAGAATGAAAATGGAGTAGTATGGACGCCAGAATTTTTTACAAGCGAAGAGGGAAATGTTTTAAGAAAGCTAGTAGATGTTATTCTGCCAAAAACAGATTCTCCTTCAGCTTCAGAGGTGAATGTGCATCTATTTATAGATAAATACATCAATGTAGCTAGTACGTCAGAGCAAAAGGATCTTTTTAAGTTAAAGATGTCTAAGTTTATAGCGCTTGCTAAAACAAATGCAGGTAAAGACATTTCTAAAGAGTTAAACGTTGAAGAATTGGAAGCAACTTTGGCGAGTTGTTTAAAAAAGTCATCAGACGCAGATACTGAAGCCAATAGAATAGCTATGCAAAGCTATAATAAAGCTATTGCTGATGGTGATGAGGCAGATTTAGATGTAAAAAGTGGAGCTGCGGCATTTGCAAAGGAAGTAAGAGGCTGGGTAATCCACGGATATAAATCATCAGAGGAAATTGCTAAAAATTTCTTAGCTTTTGATCCTATTCCAGGAAAATTTGTGCCTTGTGGCACCATTACAGAGCTAACAGGTGGAAAAGCTTGGGCTTAAAAACAAAACCTTTAAATAACAACTAACATTTATTATATGAAAAGAAGAAGTTTTATACAGAAAACAGCACTTTCTAGTGGTGCAGTAACATTAGGGGGAGCACATTCGTATGCTTTTTCGGGAAATAATGAAAATGGCTTGGCAGCACATAAATTTAATTTAAAATACGCTCCACATCTTGGGATGTTTAGAAATCATGCAGGAAACGATCCTATAGATCAAATAAATTTTATGGCAGACGAAGGTTTTACGGCTATAGAAGATAATGGGATGATGGGTCGCGATATAGCACTACAAACAAAAATGGGAGAAACCTTAGCCAAACGAAATATGGATATGGGTGTTTTTGTTATAGATAAGGGTGGTAATATGGCCAATACATTAGCCGCTGGAAAAAAAGAGTATGTAGATATTTTTTTAGATGGTTGTAGAAAGGCAGTAGAAGTAGCTAAACGTGTGAATGCAAAGTGGATGACAGTAGTGCCAGGTGCTTACGAGCGGAGACTGCCAATGGGTATTCAGAATGCAAATGTTATTGAGGCATTGCGTAGAGGGGCCGAAATTTTTGAGCCGCATGGATTGGTTATGGTGTTGGAACCACTATCTGATTCTCCAGATCTTCACTTGCAAACTTCAGAACAAAGTTATCTTATTTGTAAAGGGGTAAATAGCCCTTCGTGTAAAATATTATATGATATCTACCATATGCAAAAAATGGAAGGGCATCTTATTCATAATATGGAGCTTACTTGGGACGAAATTGCATACATTCAAATAGGTGATAATCCAGGAAGAAAAGAACCTACTACTGGAGAGATAAACTATAAGAACGTGTTTAAATATATTCACAATAAGAATTTTGAAGGGATTTTAGGTATGGAGCACGGTAATTCAAGACCAAATAAAGAAGGAGAACTTGCTGTTATTAATGCATATAAAGCAGTTGATAACTTCCTGTAAGAGTTTCGTTGTTTTTAAAGAAATACAGAAAAACTTAACAAAAAGTTAAAAAATGTGATATCTTATCGATTAAGTGTGCTTTTTTTTGGTTGTATATATTCTTTTTGTATTTTCATAACGTATATATGATGTTGGCTTAACACATAATATATGGTAACGCGTACTAATTGATACTACTATGGAAAATTACTTTATTTTATTAATTATATATACCACAGCATTAGTTTATTCTACAGTTATAAGACCTAGAGTAAAGAAATAATTCTGTTTGATATATTGTTGTAACGGCTAAAAAAAACACTCCTTAGGCACATTCAGAAGTAACATAAATACTTGTTTATCAGATAATTAAATCGTATATTAAGGTATAATAAAACCCCGAAAACGAGTCCTAAGCTCAAAAAACGGGGTTTTAATCTTAATCTGTATGTCC
>Ga0209344_10000369_pt1 | contig 83549 bp, 67 predicted proteins | sample Cruoilmetagenom6_FD_187293 | JGI IMG/M metagenome (GOLD analysis project Ga0209344, IMG submission 187293) | Oil polluted marine microbial communities from Coal Oil Point, Santa Barbara, California, USA - Santa Barbara Oil Seep Sample 6 (SPAdes)... | ecosystem: Environmental > Aquatic > Marine... | reverse complement strand
GGTGTCTTCATTGGTAGTTGCCACATCGTTTACTGCTGTAGGAGCGTCATTAACCGCTTCAACCGTCACTGTCACTGTTGCACTGTCGGTGCCACCATTGCCATCACTGATGCCATAGCTGAAAGAGTCTGTGCCATTGAAGTTTGTACTGGGTGTGAACTCACAGTGGTTGCCATTTTGAACCACCGTGCCATTACTTGAGGCCGAACATGAAGTTACACTCAAAGTGTCACCCACATCTGGATCAGTGTCTCCAGTCAATACGGCCACTGAAACCATGGTGTCTTCATTGGTAGTTGCCATATCGTCAACGGCTGTAGGAGCGTCATTAACCGCTTCAACGGTCACTGTCACTGTTGCACTGTCGGTGCCACCATTGCCATCACTGATGCCATAGCTGAAAGAGCCTGTGCCATTGAAGTTTGTACTGGGTGTGAACTCACAGTGGTTGCCATTTTGAACCACCGTGCCATTACTTGCTGCCGAACATGAAGTTACACTCAAAGTGTCACCCACATCTGGATCAGTGTCTCCAGTCAATACGGCCACTGAAACCATGGTGTCTTCATTGGTAGTTGCCATATCGTCAACGGCAGTTGGTGGGAAATTAGTAACCGGAGGTATGTAACATACTTCCACTCCCCATGACTGTACAGTACCAGTTATGAATGCTTCATCATCTACAATATTCAATGTCCATGTCCCATTTATTTCCTCAGTATTAAAGTCCGCCAAAGTACCTTTGGGCTGATAACTGAGTCCAGTGGTTGGAGGACAATCAAATGTTGATAAAGGCGATTGGTCATCTAAATTCAAATCCCAGTCATCACCTGAGCCACAAATATCCGTAAATAACTCCACAGTGGTACCATTGGGACTGAGTAATGAAAAATCTAAATCTTCCATCCAGGAGTGGGTCCCTGAAAAATTAACCACATTGACATCTGAAATTGAACCATTATCAACAATATGTAGCACTGATGTAGTTGAACCATTATCAATGATTGTTGTAGGGACATCTTCACTTTCATATATGGTACACACTTCACTGCCAGTGGTAAAAGAGAAAGAAGTTGTCACGCCAGAACCACAAGCATTTACAGCTGTCACACGCCAATAATATGTGGTACTGGTGTCAAGTGTATTAACCACATCATAACTGGTCCCAACAATTCCAGTCGCCGATTCTACGATGTTACTGAAACCAACATCAGTAGCAATTTCTATGCTGTATGTTGTGGCTTGACTTGAAGCCGTCCATGACAAAGTAGGTAATACAGATACGGCCACCATCGCATCAGCCGGTTGAATTAAAGTGGGCGCGACCGCTGAGGCCAACACATTCAAGGTTAAGCCCAAATCATCAGTAATCGCTCCATCAACAGAGTCAGTGCCAGTCACAACCATATTGTATGTGGCTGGTGCGATTGCAGTAATATTTGAAATATTCAGGCTTGATGTCGTCACCGGAAAATCAACTGGATTGGTGGTAAAACCACAACTGCCACCTGCTGGACATATATCCAAAACTAAATCTGTCGATGCATCAAAATCAGTCAGTGACAAAGAATAGGCTGTTGAATTGTCTGTTGTGCACACCGAAAGCTCAGTTTCTAAAGCACTTAAAGTAGCAACTGGACCCAAATTAACAGCAGCCACAGCGGCGGCGGCATCTATGATACCTTCACCACAATTACTGGTATTGCATGAAGAGCCACCTGGAAAAGCCCTTGCCGTGGTTTTTATGGTTGTCTCAACTTGAGCTGGTGTTAATGTTGGGTTTACACTGAACATCAATCCCGCAACACCAGCTACATGTGGCGCTGCCATTGAAGTGCCTTGGTAATATGCATAGTTGTCAGTTGAAGGAACGGTTGTGCCACTGTTCAAGGTTGAATACACACCATCTTGACCAGAACCAACAGTCACATCACCACCAGGTGCAGCAATATCAATCAAACCACCATAGTTTGAATAGTAGGCTCGATCAGCCAATCGATCGGTGGCTGCCACAGAAATCACATTATCACAATTGCCTGGGTTATAATCCGTGACATCAGCATCGTCATTACCTGCTGCCACCACAACCACTGCACCATTACTGACTGCGGTATTGATAGCCGCTTGTGAAGTGGCACTGCAACTACCAGAACCACCCAAACTTAAATTTAAAACCTGAGCTGGATTGGGATTGTTAGGCACTCCAGTTACCGCTCCGCCTGAAGCCCATACCATACCATCTGCAATATCAGACAGATACCCGCCACATTTACCCAACACCCTCACAGGTACGATGGTGGCATTGTAAGCAATTCCCGCTACGCCAACATTATTATTCGTAACAGCGCCAATGGTGCCAGCCACATGGGTTCCATGCCAACTTGAATCAATCGCTTGAATGGGTTGCAAGAATCCACATTCATTGACTGCCAACCAATCACCAGGATCCGATGGATCACTGTCTCTGGCATCACCATCGTTGCCAACCGTGGCATCATCAATCATGTCATACCCGCCCACAATATTGGCAGCCAAATCTGCATGAGGGCGGTAACCGGTATCCAATACAGCAATTGTGGCACCTGCTCCAGAAGTTACGTCCCAAGCAGCCTCTAGATTTATACCGCCTACCGCTTCAAAATAATGCCACTGCAAACTGTATAATGTATCATTAGGTATCGCAGATGCCTGTAACAAACGGTCTTCTTCAACATACAAAATATTGGGGTCATTAGACAGTTTAGCAATGATGCTTTTAAGCTCAAGAGCATTGTAATTTTTTGTCAGCTTAACAACCTGTTTACCATCATACATAAACTTAGCATGTGCTAATGTCACACCTGCAGTTGTTGTGAGGTTATGAACATTTTGAGTTGACTCATACAACACAGGACCATTCCCCTGTTTGTATTTAATTATTAACTGGTCAGTGATTGAAGCAGCATGAATAGGTGAAGACAAAGCGATACCAACTGCACAAGACAGTGCAGCTGGCTTAAAATGGCATGATAAATTCATTGGTTTTTCCTCTTTTTTTCTTAACCCATTCAACAGCTAAAAAGCACAATGGGGTTAATTTTTTTCAAAACTGATGGGCAGTTTTCAAAAAATATATCAGAAAAATTTCATGTATTCAATCAGCCGAAGTGACTATCTCCTAAATCAGATAAACTTGTATAAAGGCGAATAAATTATTGTAATTACTTTGTACTGATAAATTCTTCATTAACGGCTTTATATAAGAGTTTAGGGGGTAATAATCCTTGTTTTAATATGAAGTCGTGGAAGTCTTTTTGGTTGAATTTATCTTTCAGTTTTAACTCGGTTTCAGCTCTTAACTGTAATAATTTTTCATAACCGTAATAATAGGCAGTGGCTTGTCCAGGTGAACGAAAGGTATAGCGGTCAATTTCAGTTTGGGCGTTTGTATCATCTTCTCCCACATCTTCCATCAAAATACGTTTGGCTTCAGCAGGCGTGATTAAACCCAAATTCAACATCGGATCCAACCAGATTCTGGCCGCCCTCAATAACCGTCCCTGTAACGAATACAACTGACCCTCTAATGGCATGTATGGTTTGGAAATGGCCTCGGCATACAAAGCCCAACCTTCAACATTGGCCGAATTAAATGCAAACATCGCTCTGGCTGTTGAAACACCATTTCTCAACATGGTCGTAAACTGCAATTCATGGCCCGGTCTGGCTTCATGAGCAGACAATGTCCACATCATGGCTTTAAAAGCATAATCATTCTTTGGCCAACTGCCATCTTCGTTCTGTTCTATTGCTGGCACAATAAATTCAGGATATTCACCGGTATTTCCAACCAATCTTGGTATATCGAGATGTGCTGCAGGTTGTTGCGCAGTTTCAGCCGCTGTTGCCATGCGTGCTCTGGCAGGCTCGTTGGGTAATGACACCAAATTATGTTGGACAATGATTCGATCCAATTCACGCATCACCATGGCATATTCATCCATCAATGCATCACCATTAACCTGATCTTCTTTCAACAACGCCATCACTTCTCGATAGTCTGTTGTTTCAAAACCAAATTTATCTGCCACCAATGGCGCCAGCGACATCATTTCAAAACGTATGTTCATGAAAGCCACCTGACCAATTTTCATTAGCTCTTCTGGTGACGCATCTACGCCATAGTTTTTCAATTGCAGTTCATACAACTCGCGAGGTAACATCGCACCCTCACGGGTATTGGGTAAAATATGAGCTTTCACCCAATCGTTATAATCAGCAAGCTGACTCTGTAACAATTTGAGCGAAGACTCATAACCAGTTAAATCAGTGGCGGCAAACACCTGGTCTAGCCCCTGAATAAAAACAGGTGTTCTCGCGATGTCTTGTTCAACTTCACCTTTGTAAGGTTTAATTAAATTCTTTTCATCCATCCGTTCGGTCAAACGTTTTTTCGCTAATTCAACCAAGGGTTCATAACCTTCAGCTTCACCAGTGTATTTTTTCAGTCTAACCAAAGCAGCTTTTTGTCTTTCATACGGCACCTGCTTATCCAACTGACCACTGAAACCCGCAAAAATCAAGCCAACCACATTGCCATAAGGCAACACCCGTTCATGATTCACTCGAGTAGCCTGTATGCCATCTTTGACTGATTGCATCATAATTTCAATGTCCTGCCTGACCCTTGGATCTTTTTCCTTGGCAAGGTAATCTTTCAGCATTTTGAGGTTATCTTCCGCTGTTTGCAGCTGTCGTTCTACCAGATTTTCTTTGAGGTCAAATATCTCTTCATCGTAACCCTCAACACCAGATTGTGCTGAAAACTCAGGGGCATATTTAGCAGTGGACTCTAAAATTTGATAAGCGATTTCATTGGATCTTTTAACCCAATCTTGCTCTTCAGCCAATAACTGGCCAGTCAAAGTGAACAACAACAGCATCAGGGTAAGTTTTTGTTTGAACATAATCACATCACATATTAACAAGTGAAAATATTATAGAATCCACCCACCCCTTAAAACATGGGCTGTAGGTCATGGATTATAACAGCTGGACCGCCGGCGGCTCGCTGGCTTTATTTTGAAAAAGTATTTTAAAACAAGTCCCAATGTGACTTTTGTAACGCCCAGCACACGTGCCGGTTTGTTATATTTTTACCACATTGCTGTACCCGAAGTGAACGTATCCATTAGTGGGATATTCGCTAACTCTAGAAGCATCTTCTCAAAGAACTTAACCTGCTCGAACGCTTGCTTAACGAACTTTGGGTTCAGATACTCGTCCCAAGGGGTTGCCATTGCATATCTCAAAGCTTCGCGATCGGATATCTCAGCCTTAACTTCAATTGGCTTCCCGTGCGCCATTTGATCTCGGATGATCTTTAGAATTTGAAGTGCGCTATAGGGTTCCTTGGAAGGGTTAAATTCGAAACCAAGATTCTTCCCAAGAACTACCATTTTGTCCTTATAACTGGCTCGTTCGTTCCACTTGGCGATAGCCTTAAAGCCTACAAAGTTGGCGATTGCTTCGACCGAAAACGCCAACGCAATGAGACAGCTCATGCAATCTAGCGCAATTGCCTCCCTATTGGCTTCTGCAACCTTTTTCTCAACGACACCCTTATGGTAATAGGCAAGATTAAGCAGATCGTTGTGTGGATAAACCTGCGCTTCATGACCCACAGTTCAATTTCTCCTAGCAACATAACAATTTATTATATGTACATTGATGATTAATATCAGCTGAAATCTTAATATATGTGCATCAATTTATTATACGTGAGCTGATGCCACATATTAATTGTTTAACTTATTTTAAAGCTTTCTTTTTCATAGCTTTTATATTTATCATGCCCTTTTTAAAGTTATCTCCATGCAATTGGATTTGGTTAAACTTAAATATCGTGATTTATTTACCTAAATGCCATGATATCGAGCACAACATTGAGAAACACAGATAATATAATGGATATTCAAATTAAGTCCATTAATGCCCAGTAAAAAAATATTTATAGAGAGTTAGTGGTTGTTACTCAACTTTATAACTGCACAAATGAAAAGATAGATTTAAAATCTTTTGTGTTTTTTTAAAGAAAGAGTACGTCATGCCGACGGAGGTCGGCATCCAGTGTCTTTTGGTGTTGCTGTTAAGTTAACTAGTTATTTTTAAGAATGGAATTACCTGAAGTATCAACAGCAAGACGCTAGATACCAGCCTACGCTGGTATGACGATTAGACTGTTCATGCTCATAAATGAAATGTGCTATTTCTGTAGGCTTGGTTAAAGACAGTCTTTTAATCGGACAGTAATGGGATTGGGTGCGAATATGTCAAGCTGCTGGTTTTTTGTTTAATTATAAGCAGACAAGCGGTTAGTGGTCTATTGGGTAATTCTGTTTACTAAATTTGGATGTTGCCAGTTAAAATTTAACACACCCCTCATTCCCTCAAGAGGGAAGCTTAATGATGTCTGTTACTAAATTTTTTCTGTTTACTGTGGGTTTTGCCAGCGAGCCGGCGGCGGTCCAATGTGGATTTCTTGTTATTTGAAAATGGCTTCGAAGTGCTCAGGCGACTTTATAGACTGAGCGCTTCGAAGTATGGTTTAGTTACCTATTCTTTTACTGGCTTACCTTCTTTATCCAATACAATCGGTTCTCCATAGCCCAGCTCTTTGATGCGTTCTAATTGGGTTTTGGCATCGCCGACTACCAGATAAATCATTTGGTCTTCATCAAGATAATTATTGATCAGATTTCTGGCTACCGTTAAGTCCATATCTGCCAATTGCGCTTGTTCCTGTTCCAAATAATCATTGGGTAAGTTGTACATGCTGTATTTATTAACTTCACCCAATAATTGCGACAGGGTTTCAAACCGTCGGGTGTTGCCTTTTCGCAGTAAATTTTTGGTGGTATCCAAATCATTTTGTTCAAATGTTTGAGCATAGTTACCAATCAAATCTTGTAAAATTTGCAATGATTCCAAGGTCACATTACTGCGAACTTGGGTCGATGCCACAAAAGCACCGGGATAGTCCAATCGCGGTTGAATGTAGGAATAAGCTCCATAAGTATAGCCTTTGTTAATTCGCAAAGTTTGAGTCAAACGAGCACTGGATCCTGAGCCTAATCGGTTGTTCACAATGTTAATTCGATGAAAATCATCATGAGTGGCTGGCACTGTTATTTTACCTACTGTCAACACCGATTGTTTGGCATCTGGTACATCAATGAAATAGACTTGGTTGGCTTTGATCTGATTGGGTGTAGGAAATGCTGGCAGTGCCACATCGAAATGTGACCACCCCTTATCCAACTCAGACAAGGCAGCAATCACATCTTCTGATTTTACAGCACCGGCGACATTGAATGTAGCCAAGGATGCCGACAAATTGTGCTTATACCAGTCTTTAATGTCTTCCAGTTCAATGTTTTTAACCTGAGATTCATCACCGCCCAAAACTTGTCCAGCAACATGCTTATCACCATAAAGCAATTTCATAAAGACCTGATTGGCAATGGCACTGGGGTTGCCTTTGGATGATTTAATATTGGCTAATCGACTGGTTTTGATGCGTTCAAAGTCTGCTTCGTCAAACCTGGGCTCCAACAACATTTCTGTCACCAAATCGATGGTTTTATCAAAATTCCGTGCCAAAGATGAGCCAGAGATGGTAATGCCAGTTGGCGATGCTGATATAGAAATACCAGAACCTAACAACCCTATGGCATCTTCCAATTCTGCAGGCGTCTTATTGGCTGTCCCTTCATTAAGCATATCCGCAAGCAAATAGGCAGTACCTTGTTTTCCTGGTTCATCCAAAGCCTGACCACCTTTGATGCGCAAAGAAAAATTCACCAAAGGAACTTCACGATGTTCAATACCATAAACAGGCATGCCAGCAGCTGTTTGTGCTTGCCAAATGGCTGGTGAACTCATCACTGGCAATTCACCCAAAGGCGGCTCTGAACGATCATGTTTGGTAGGTGTTTTTACAAAATCAGCATTGGAATCTTCAATAAATTCTTTTTCCTTACCTGCCACAATTTGCTCCTCAACCACATTCGCTTGTATTGAACCGTCAACAATCAAATCGGGTTGTGAGTTTGGTACAAAGCTGGTCATAATATAAGGTTGATTTTTAATGTATTGTTCATAAACCCGCATCACATCATCTTTGGTCACTGCTTTGATGTTTTGAATATCTGTCAAGTAATATGAAGGATCACCAGCAAATTCTTGATACACACCCAACTGATAGGCTTTGTTAAGTACACTGGAAATACCACCATAAAAACCAGTTTCTTGTCTGGCCTTTATTTTGGTCAACGCATTGTCACGAATGCCTTCTTTTTCAAATTTCTCAAAAGAGTCTTCAATGGCTTGGTAGACATCATCCAAATCAATGCCAGCATTGGCACGAACACGCACTGTGAATGTTCCAGCCAATTCCTCGGAACTGTTATATGCCGATACGTTTGATGATAATTTGCGCTCTTTTACCAAAGTTGTAAACATGGGGGCTTGTTTACCGTAAGACAGTATTTCACCCAATGCAGCCAACGCATAAGCATCTGGATGGTATTGTTCTACAGTTGGGAATGTCAATCTGATTTCAGGTAATTGAGCAAAGTTATCAAGGTGATAAAGTTTTTTTGTAGCAGTCAATTCAACCGGCATGGGATCCATATCAGCTACCACCGGTCCTGACTTAATTTCACCAAACCAACGCTGTACAGCCAATTGGGTCTCTTCAATATTAATGTCACCGGCAATCACCAAAGTGGCATTGGCTGGTGTGTAGTATTTGTCATAAAATTCACGCACATCGTCCAATGTGGCATTTTGTAAATCTTCCAAATCACCAATCACAGTCCAGTTATAAGGATGTTCTTCCGGATAGAGTGCCTTTTTAATGACATGTGAGGTGTGACCATAGGCACGGTTATCAACCCGCTGTCTTTTTTCATTCTTAACCACCTGCTTTTCGCGTTCCAGAGTGGCTTCCTTAACTGTGTTGATCATGTAACCGAAGCGGTCTGAATCAATCCACATGATTTTCTCAAAAGCATCTTTGGGTACCACTTCGTAATAAATGGTGCCATCACTCCAGGTACCACCATTTCTGGTTCCACCCAACTCAGGAATCATTTTGCGATTAGCCCCCATAGGTACATTTTCAGAATCATTGAATGACATGTGTTCGAAGAAATGTGCAAAGCCAGTTCGGCCTTTTTTCTCACGACTTGAGCCCACATGCACAATGGTTGAAAATGCCACAATCGGATCTGATGTATCCTGATGTAATATAACTGTTAAGCCATTATCCAGAACAAACTTGTCATAATCAATCTCGACCAGTTCACTGGATTGTGATTGAATGGCTATTGGTGCATTGGTTTTTTTGTCTTGTGTCTGGCAACCAGCCAGCAAGGCCATTGTCACCAACAGTATGATTTTAAATTTCATCGCATTACTCCTTTTTTGTTTCCATCATAAAGTTTAAATCATAGGCTGACATCCGTCATAAGTCATAAATTGAATCCAGCAATAACTAAATCATGGTCGGATGAGGAAAAAGGGCTTTGAGCATAAAAACTTGCTGGTTTTTTTACCCCTTCTTTAAACCCTTCTAAGTTGTAACCAAAGTCATCTATCTCAGTAGAATTGATGTGCCATTGAGTGACACCTACCGACCGTTCAGTAGCTGCTTTATTGGCCATAATGTAATCCAATGATCCCACCTTGCCTTTGTAAGTAGTGGACCAATTTTCTTCACCCAACCAATGTTCAGCTAAATTAACAAATCCGTTGCTTTGTAAAGTGTTAATAGGATCTTCTTTTTGATATGAATTCAAATCACCCACCAACACAGTGAAGTCATGTTTTGGTAAACCATTCAACCAATCTGCCACTTGTTGTGCCACTTCAGTTCGAACTGCGTTATAACACCCCTGGCCATCGCCCTGATCCAGATTTTCAGCTTCAGCATCTCGACAACTTTTTGACTTAAAGTGAGCCGTAGCTACATTGAACTTTTTATTGTTTTGGGTAACGAATGTTTGTCGCACCACAATTCGATTTTTATTCTCTTTGAATGCAGGGTTAACTTCAGCATTCAATAAAGAAAATTCACCCACAGGCTTAACCAGTTGGGCTTGATAAATTAAACCCACTTTGATGACATCTTCACCCAAAACACCCGTATCAATGAATGACCATTTATCAAATCCAACATCGTGATTTAATGCCTTAACCAAATCAACAACAGCCGTGTCATTATTCTCAAATTCCTGCACTCCCATAACAGTTGCGTTAGCGGCATTAATTACAGCCACTAATTTTGCCAATTGTCTGTGGTATTCGGATTCTGAGTCTGCACCTCTACAAAAAAAGTTCCTTTGGGGGCCACAGATTTCCTTACCACCATCAATGGTGGTGAAAAAGTTTTCGATATTAAATGTGGCAATTTTCAATGAACCACCGGGATCTTGAGGCTTCAAATTTCTGTTGTAATGCGATGCAGTGATTTTAAGTTGTTCAGTGGGTTGAATTTTGAACTTGCCAAAAGCATAGTGTAAAACACCTGTGGTTTGAACCAAGGATCCTAAACTCAATGGATTGTTTTCACTCACTGGCGTTTTACCATCAGTGCCATAAGAAAACGGTTCAGAAAAAGCCGCTGTTCGACCATCATCAATGATGATTTGGTGGTCTGTAATTTGTTGGCGGTATTGATTCATTTCTTCACCAGGGCGAAATTTTGCAGATGGTGCTAACAGCATTTTTGTTGACACCGTCATTTCACCGTATTTGATGTATTGATACAAATCAGTAATCACGGCTGGCTCAGCCAAACTAACACGCATACTTTCCAGTTGTTCTAAGTTCACACCCACTAAAGGCAAATGAATTTTAGTGGCAGCAGGTAAAGTCATGTTTCGCTGACAAGTATCCAAACCACTGACGTGTCCTAACTGTGTTACACCAAACTGCTCAGACACCATACCTTTAACCTGAACCCAATCTCCGAGTTTTATGTCATAACTCATGTCATTAGTGTGTATGAATATGGCCTCAGAAGTTGTCACATCTGCGTCTGCATCAACACTTTGAATAAAAAAGCCTGACAGTGCATCCTCACCACGAAAATCACCCGTTACGACCCCTTTAACTGTAATTTCTTGGCCCACGTAAGCAGATTCAGATTCCGAACCCTGAACCTGATTAATTGGTATGGTTTGTGTTTCACAAAGTACAACCTTTGAAAAGCAATTAAAAGTAAAAAATAACAAGACCAGAGACAGCGCATGTTTCATTGATTAACTCGGTAAGAAATAAACCGTCATGTTACCACGACATTGGTTTTGACGAAATCTCAGACAAAAAAAACCCAGAATGTACTCTGGGTTAAGGGGGGGGGAATTTAGACCTTGAGGTCCATGAAAATAAAACACAATCATTGTGAATAGGTCTATATTATCATTCCTTGTATTTTTTAAATGTTAAGTACTGTTAATTATTAAGTTAACAATACATGCGGCACTTTTGTTTGATATAGTATTCAAGCTGAATGTATCAGCCAAAATCCACACAAACTACGGAGATAACTATGCAACTACTTTCAAAACTATTGATTATTTCACTGTTATTCATGCTCAACGCATGCAGTGATGATACAGAAAAAAATAACAGCATTTCAGATCAAGTAGAATCAGCCAAAGAAAAAACAGCAACTACTGCAAAATCCATTAAAGAAAACAGTAAAGAAGTGGCCAAAAAATCTGCAGACATCATGAAATCTGGCTATGAACAAGGCAAAGAAAAAGTACAGGATACAACTGAAGTGATGGCAGAAAAAGGCGCTGACTTAATAGAAAATGCCAAAGACAAATCAACAGAAATCGTTGATTCAGCACAAGCAAAAACCGATGAGATAGTTACAACTATTAAAGAAAAAGCGGCTGAAAAAATTGAAGAAACAAAAGAAAAAGCTGAAACTTTGACTGAAGGGGATGATAACGGCAATTAATCTCAAACAACAAATTAAATAACCAAAAACACTTTAAAATAAGTCAATAACTAAAAAATCCACTCGTTGATTAACTGAGTGGATTTTTTAATTTAAAAACCTGGATTTAATCATTGAGTCTGTTGTCTGAATAAGCCACAATAATCAATGATTCAGTGGAACTGTTTATGAACCTACCTCTATTTATTGGACTAAGATACACCAAAGCAAAACGTAAAAATCACTTCATATCATTTATTTCAATGATTTCAATGGGTGGTATTGCTTTAGGCGTTATGACCGTCATTGTTGTCATCTCTGTGATGAACGGCTTTAATAAAGAATTCCAACAACGGATGTTAAGCACTGTATCACATGCCACCATATCTGCTTTCAGTGGTGACCACCTGATGGACTGGCATCAAGCCATAGACACAGTTAACAACAACCCCAAAGTAGTGGGTGCTGCACCTTACATTCAAACCGAAGGTATGTTACAGGGGTTTCGCACGGAAGGTGCACTCATTCAAGGCATACTACCCGAATTAGAAACACAGGTAACAGAATTTCAAAAATCCATGCGCTATGGTGTATTGGATGACCTTAAAGCTGGTGACTTCAACATCATCTTAGGTGTGGATTTAGCCGCACATTTGGGCGTAGGTCCAGGAGACACTGTCACCTTATATGTGCCCGAATTCAGAACCACAGCAGTGGGTGTCACCCCCAGACTGAAACGATTTACTGTTGCTGGTATTTTTGAGGTTGGTATGTATGAATATGACTTCAAGTTGGCTTTGATTCACTTAGAAGATGCGCGCAAATTATTACGGTTACCCGAAAATGCTGCTGAAGGAGTCAGAATTAAAGTGACTGATTTGATGCAAGCACCTCAAATTGCACGTGAACTGGGACCTACTTTAGAGGGTTTTTATCGAATCAGAGATTGGACTCAAGAACATGTTAATTTCTTTAAAGCAACCCGTACAGAACGTATGGTCATGTTCATCATTTTATCTATGATTGTCGCAGTTGCCGCTTTTAACATTCTGTCGACATTGGTGATGCTGGTAACTGAAAAACAAGCCGATGTGGCCATTCTTCGAACACTGGGCATGTCCAGCAGTCAAATCATGGGAGTATTTATGGTTTCTGGTACCTTAATAGGCTTGATTGGTACAACCATTGGTACATTGCTTGGGATACTTGTCTCAATCAACATCAATAGCATCATCCAAACACTGGAGGGATGGTTTCATACAGAATTCCTTTCCAAAGACGTGTATTACATCACTGAAATATCCGCAGACATGCGCACCACAGATGTGGTTACAATCATATCCATAGCTTTTGGATTGTCCATTCTAGCTACCTTGTACCCTGCATGGCGAGCATCTAAAGTTGATCCAGCGGAGGCATTAAGATATGAATAATCAAGCAGTCATTGAATGTAAAAATTTAACCAAGTTTTTTACCGATGGAAACCGAAAAATACGCATATTTGAAGATTTAAATTTTCAAGTCAATGCCGGTGAAACAGTTTCAATCATGGGGGCTTCAGGTTCAGGCAAAAGCACCTTACTCCATTTACTTGGCGGCTTGGACACCCCCAATGCTGGGACAATCACTATCCAGGGGCAAAACCTCGCCAACATGGGTGCAGCTAAAAGAGGTTTATTAAGAAATCAACACTTGGGATTTGTGTATCAATTTCATCATTTATTGCCTGAGTTTTCCGCATTAGAAAATGTCATGATGCCATTGTTAATCGGAAAACACTCAAAGACTGTGGCAAAAAACAAAGCCAAAGAAATTCTGCATCAAGTAGGACTTGCTGAAAGATTGAGTCACCGCCCAGCACAATTGTCTGGTGGTGAAAGACAACGTGCCGCAATTGCGCGCGCTATGGTAACCTCCCCTGACTGCATCTTGGCCGATGAACCCACCGGAAATTTAGATGAGAAAACAGCCAATGCAGTGATGGATTTATTCATTGAACTAAAACAACAGTACAACACAGCATTGGTATTGGTTACCCACGATCACAATGTAGCCAATAGGATGCAACAGAACTACCAATTACAACAGGGAGCATTGAGCCAATCAAAATCAGCCTAAGACCCATTGAAGCGTGCTCATTCCTGTTGGGCACAGCACTGATACTGCTGTTACCAGAAGTCAGTCCTTTGCTTATATGGTTCATTGCTTGTTTGGTGCTGATATCAACTGTCAACTATTTGCGGTTCTCCAAATTCAAACCAACAGTTTATTTTACAGCTGGTTTGTTATATGCATTGTTGTGCTGCCAACTGCAATTGGACGAACAAATAAAACATGTTACAAACCTTGAGATTGAAGCGCGTGTAGACTCGTTACCAAAGTACTCCAGCACCAAGGTCAGCTTCATCAGTAACAACACACAAAACCACCAAACTTACTTATTAAGCAAGTACATCAATGATTCCGCTGACTTACCTGAAATTCATGTGGGTGCTCTGTACCGCTTCAGTGTCAATCTCAAACCACCCAATGGCACTGCCAATGGGGTAGGTTTCGATAGAGCGCGTTGGTTATTTCGTCATGGTATAGATGGTATAGGCACCATCAAAAAGATGGAATTGGTCAACCAAGAAAAAACCAACATCAACCATTTAATCAATTCTTGGAGAGCTTCTCTGTCACAGTTGATTGACAGCAACTTTGCAGATACCAAAGTCAATGGCTTAATACACGCACTATCTATTGGTGATAAATCACGTCTTGAGCACCAAGACCATGTTTTGTTTCAAAACACCGGAACCGCCCATTTAATTGCCATATCAGGCTTGCACATTGGAATGGTGGCTTATATCGGTTGGCTTTTAGGTGCTGTGATCTATTACTTCTGGCCACAACAAAGAGTCTCAAGACCTGTGATACAAGTGTTAGCAGGTATTGTGTTTGCCGCCTTGTATGCCTGCTTAGCAGGGTTGGCAGTTTCAACAGTCCGTGCCTTAATCATGTTAATCGTATTGGCTTGCTATAAACTCAGCAGAAGACCCAGTTATGCTTGGGATGTATGGGCAAGCAGTTTGTTTTTGGTGTTGTTGATTGATCCATTCAACGTTCTGGATACTGGCTTTTGGTTGTCTTTTTCTGCAGTGGCCGTGTTGATATACTCCTTTTCTGGTACATCACAAACCACCCACGCCTTTTTAAATTTTATAAAAATGCAATGGGTCTTGCTGATTGGTATGTTGCCTTTAACTTTAAGTACATTCTCTGCAGTAAAACTAATGGCACCAGTGGTTAATTTATTCATGATTCCACTGATGACTTTTTTATTAATTCCCGTGTTGTTATTCATGTTGATATGGGGCAGTGTTTTTTCATATTTCCCCACAGTCTTGGTTAAAATAATAAATACACTGGGTCATTTGTTTCTTGAAATGCTCAATGCATTCAATCAATTTTCTGTACTTTCTATTGATCTAACACTCAGTCATTGGTGGCAATTCATATTACTTTTTTTGGGCGCCATGATATTGATTTCACCACAAGCCATTCCACAAAGGTTGTGGGGGGTGTTGTTTATCATACTGGCCATGTATACACCCAAGACATCATTACCTAAAGGACACTTCAATGCTTATTTTTTAGATGTGGGTCAAGGCTTAGCTGTCTACATAGAAACACAGAACCATCAATTGATATATGATGTGGGCGCAGCTTCAGAAAGTGGTTTTAACATGGCAGATGCCACTATCATTCCATTTTTAAAACAGCAACACATCAATCACCTGGATTCTTTGATTCTTTCTCACCAAGACAATGATCATGCCGGCTCCGCCCCTCATTTAAGCGCACAAATAACCACAGGCAAAATATGGGGTACAGAACAACAGCACCAAGCCTGTATCAGCCAAACTCACTGGCAATGGGATGGTGTTCAATTTACATTCTTAAGCCCCAATAACTTGACCCCTTACTTGAAAAATAACAGCTCATGCGTACTTAAAATCGAATCACCAAAGAGCAGTTTATTACTAACAGGTGACATCGAAAGCCCCGTAGAATTTCGGCTGACACAACAACCAAACCAACACATAAACAGTGATGTCATGCTGATTCCACATCACGGCAGCAAAACCTCCTCAACACAGTCTTTTATTCATGCTGTTGATCCACAAGTTGCCATCAATTCATCAGGACAATACAATCGATTTAACCACCCTGCGCCCGAAATTTTGGCGCGCTATCAACAACAAGGCATAACTGTTTTGGATACACAACACAGTGGCTTAATCACTATGTCAACCTATCCACAATTGAATTTCAGTGAATTTCGTCGCAACAATCCCAAAATTTGGCGCAAAAAAAAGCCCGAATAAATCGGGCTTTTTTCTTAATAGAAAAAACCAAATATCAGTCTTGAATAACCAATTCAGTTCTTCTGTTTTTAGCACGGCCTTCTTCAGTGTCATTGGTAGCTATTGGACTTAACTCTCCATAACCTTTCCAAGTCATTCGATCAGCAGAAACACCTTTATCTACTAAGTAATCATACACAACTTTTGCACGACGCTCAGATAAATTTTGGTTGTAACTTTCAGATGCTGTTGAGTCAGTATGACCTGCAACTTCAACCACCAATGTGCCATGTTCACCCATGGTTCTTACCGCCGCATTTAAGACAGCAATAGACTCAGGTTTTAAAGTGGCTTTATCAGTATCAAAATAAACACCTTGTAACTCAATCACAACTTGAACTTCACAACCATCTGCATCAACCACAGCACCAGGTCTTGAGTTCGGACATTGATCCACTGAATTCATGACACCGTCATGGTCGTCATCACCGTCAACCTCATGACATCCATAAGCATCGACAGGCATGCCCGCAGGTGTGTTAGGACAACGATCTGATTGATCACTGACACCATCACCATCTGAGTCTAATTGTGGCGCAGGTTCAACGATGGCCTCAGCAACAGGTGCAGTCTTAGCAGCGCCCAAGGCAATGCTCATACCCATGCTGAATAAGTAATCATCATAACTGTTTGTTGTTCCAGTATAATCATCTGTATCAAGTCTATATTTTATTTCTGAAATAAAACCAACTCGATCATTGATACTTTTACGAACACCGGCACTTAAATTAAGCATCAAGTCAGATGAGTCAACAGCGCTTGCTGCACCACTGCCGTTGTGATCCAAGTATCCGGCACCGATGCCCAAAAAGGGTTTCATACTTGAGTCGGTATTAAAATGATAGCGACCCATTAATCCCAATCCAGTTTGATCTACTGAACCTGCCAAATTATCAACATCAAAACTGGCTCTATCTACTTCAAAATCAATAGACCAAGTTTCATTAATGAATTTTCCTATGGCCAAACCCACTCCATAATTTGATTCCATTTGCTTTTCATTATCTGTTGCAGTGAATACCAAACTGGGTGTTAACATCCAGCGATCATCATAGTCATTTGCCAAAGCAGCACCAGCAACACATGACAAAGTTAACCCTAATATTGTTTTCTTCATTTAATCTCTCCTAACGAGTCAAAGTTTAATAGCAAATTATATCATAGTCACCAATAATGAATTAACTATGACATACAATTTTACAAAAAGTGTGTATATTTATTTAATGCCCCATCAGCAGAGAATAAAATACCTTCAATTGATGGTATTATCACCGCATGAATACAACTTTTTTGTTTTTGCTTTTGAGTCTCTTCAGCATCCTTGTTCTGTTGCAGGTTTTGCTGTACATGTACAAGAAGCAACTTAAAACCCAAAAAGCTTTAACTGCACAAACCACACAACTGAATGACATAAAAACCCTCAACCAAAAAGCCCAACAAGCACAAGCAGATGCAGAAGCGGCCAACCAAGCCAAAAGCCGTTATTTATCAGGCATCTCGCACGAGTTAAGAACACCTTTAAATGTCATCATGGGCTATGCACAATTACTGGAGAGTCAAGCCAAGAGTAACCACCCAAAATTACGAAGTTATCAACTGATCAGACAAAATTGTGAACACTTGACTCACCTCATTGAAGGACTGCTCGAATTTTCAGCCATTGAAGCAGGTAAACTCACAGTCCAATCTGACACTTTTGATATCAAGCAGACTATTAACCAACTCACTCACATGTTTGAACCACAAGCCAAACAAAAAGGTTTGGCTTTTAAAACCTCAATAGCCGAGCACTTACCTCAATTTGTTAAAACCGATAAAAAACGCTTACAACAAATACTCAATAATTTGTTATCCAATGCCATTAAGTTCACCAACCATGGCAAAGTCGAATTGAATGTAACTTACCGAAATCAAGTTGCCACTTTTGCCATTCAAGACACAGGATGTGGTATTGAAGCCAATGACATTGAAAGAATATTTCAGCCTTTTGAACGCATTGAATCTCCACAAAGGCAAGTTTCAGGAACCGGCTTAGGTTTAACCATCACACAATTATTAGCTGAACTACTGGGCGCAGAGCTAACAGTTCATAGCACCCCACAAAAAGGCAGTTTATTCACTCTAAAAATCATGTTATCAGCCCAAACAAGTGAGACTCATGATAATGCAATAGATATACAACCACTAAACAACAGTCATCAAAGCATTTTATTGGTTGATGATGTTTCCGAACACCGTGAATTGGTTTATCAAATTCTGGCCCCATTGGGTTTTGATATTAAAACAGCAAATGGTGCTGCAACAGCCAAAGAAAAAATCAAGAAGCACCCTATTGATTTAGCCATTCTAGATGTTGCCATGCCACAAGAAAATGGTTGGCAGCTGGCTGAATGGATTCGCGCAAATGGTTATACTTTTAAAATCATGATGCTTTCGGCCAACCCCAGAGACAATAACCCTCAGCGGCATAAACATCACCAGGCTTACCTTTCAAAACCAATACAAATTCAAGAACTATTGAGCCAAATCAATCAACTGTTGAATTTAGGATGGGCTCAAAGTATCCAGCCAACCAACTCAGCTGCAGTCAATCAAAACATTAAGTTGCGACACAAAGACAAGTTGGCTATTGCTGAATTGGCAGACATAGGACACGTGAATGGCATCCAAAATTACCTTGAAAACATGTACAAAAGTGGCCAGCTTACTGAACCAGAACTGGTACAGTTAACTCAGCCTTTAAGACAACTCAACCTGAAACAATTTTCACAATTAATTGGTCATGGAAAATAACACACAAACCATTCTTGCAGTCGATGACAATCCAGACAGCTTAGGGTTATTAAACGACACACTGAGCAACCAAGGTTACACTGTTTTGGTTGCCAGAAGCGGTATTGAGGCACTTAACATCCTGCAGAAAACCAAAGTAGACTTGGTGTTGTTAGATGCAGTGATGCCTGAAATGAATGGCTTTGAAACTTGTCAAGCCATCAAACTTATTCATGCTGATACGCCCGTCATATTCATGACCGGATTGAGCGAAACCGCACATATTGTGAAAGGGCTTAACACCGGCGCTGTTGATTACTTAGTTAAGCCTTTGAATCATGATGAACTGATTGCCAGGGTGTATGTACACATCAAAAATGCCAACGTAACCAGCAACACCAAAGCGGCACTTGATTCAGCAGGCCAACACCTGGCAGCAATCAGCTCTGAAGGCTTGGTGTTTTGGACGACTGAGCGCGCGAAAACTCATATTAAACAGCTCAACAACAAAGACCAGTTAAAGTTAAAACAATGGTTGGCAACAGCACAAACCAATGACGGTCTGGAATTATCAAAAGGAGACAATCGTGTTAAATTGACCTATATGACCATTCAAAATGACGGCACCCATTTGATAAAATTCAAATCTAGTGATTTGAAGTTTGAAAAACAAACCTTAAAATTAAAATTAAAAATAACACGCAGAGAAGCCGATGTCCTGTATTGGGTGTCTCAAGGAAAAACAGATTGGGAAATAGCTCAAATCCTCAGTATCAGTGAACGTACAGTTAACAAACATCTAGAACAAATTTATCGCAAACTGGGCGTTAACAACAGAACATCAGCATCAGCTGAAGCCATTCAAGCTTTGAATTAATAAAACCATGAAAAATATCAATGATCTTTTAAAAATAGCAGCATTGTGTTTTACGCTGTTAGGGACCTTGTGCATTTTTATGCCAAACCTCATTAATGCATTTCTCAATGACGCCCAAGCCATGCCCAAATTACTGTTCTTGTCATTGGGTGTGGTTTTAAATATATATGGTTTACTGCTGATGTGGTTGGCCAAAAGGACCCCCGTTCCTTTAGCCGCTCTTTTAGCTGTCATAGTTGGTGATTTTACATGGGCAATTGGAGCTTTGGGCCTCATCGCATTTACACCATGGATTACCTCCATTAACGGCACCACGGTTTTGGGTTTGGTTACCATCTCACTGACTTGGTTTGGATGGTTAAAACTCAAACATTACTTGGCTCATAAAAACTGAAATGATTGGACAATACGAGTTCAAGCCAAACAAGTGCTATTAACTGTAGCGCAATGATTTATTCAGATTGCCAAAACACTTCGTTACCACCATTAAGCACCCTTGCCAATACAAATAAATAATCTGACAAACGATTGAGGTACTGCATAACTTCTGACTCTATGTCATGTGTACCACCAGCTTGCCATGCTTTTCGCTCTGCACGACGACACATACTTCTGGCTAAGTGTGCAGCACTTCCCGCTTGGGTACCCGCAGGCAATATGAACTGTTTTAATGGTTGTAACTGCTCTTGCCAGCCATCTATCCATTGTTCCAACACATCAACATCTCGACCATCAATATTATTGCCTTTGTATTGCGCCACTTGAGCACCTAAATCAAATAGTTTATGCTGCACCTGTGAAAGTTGTTGGTCAATCTGTTTATCCCCATTGAGCGCTCGCATCATGCCAATTTGTGCATTGAGCTCATCGATATCACCAATGGCCTCAAACAGTAAATCTACCTTGCTTAATCTTTCGCCATTAGCCAAGCCACTTGCACCTTGATCACCACTGCGGGTATAAATTCTGGTCATATTTCTTAGATTCCTAAAACTTTGGTTGAAGTCAATGAGTTCTTTAGAGTATAGTTCGACAGATTTTTTTGCAAATTAAATTTGTTCGTATGAAGAAAACCATACTCAATGAAGCACACCGCAAAGCCGGTGCAAAAATGGTCGATTTTGGTGGCTGGGAGATGCCCATCAATTACGGCTCTCAAATTGATGAGCACCATGCAGTAAGACGTGACGTCGGCATGTTTGATGTTTCTCACATGACTGTGATTGATATTGAAGGGCCAGAAGCCACCGACTTCTTACTACATTTGTTAGCTAATGACATCAATCAACTCAACATCAATCAAGCCATGTACAGCACCATGCTTAATACAGAAGGTGGTGTAATTGATGATTTAATCACTTACAAAGTTTCTGACACCAAATACAGGGTGGTTGTCAATGCCGCCACACGAGAAAAGGATTTGGCTTGGTTCGAACAAGAGATTGCTGAATTTGATGCTTTCATGAAAGAACAATCTGAAACTGCCATGATTGCGGTTCAAGGTCCCAATGCCATTGCAACTTTACAACCTTTGATAGACTTAGACTTGAGTCAAACCAAAAGATTTTACGCCACCTACAATGATCAAATGTTCATTGGCAGAACTGGCTATACCGGTGAGGATGGCGTAGAAATCATTGTGCCAGGTGAACAAGCAGAACCTTTGTGGAACCAATTAATTGAAGCAGGTGTTCAACCATGCGGCTTAGGCGCACGTGATACCCTGCGTTTAGAAGCTGGCATGCATTTATATGGCCAAGACATGGATGAAAACATCACACCATTGGAGTGTGGACTGGCTTGGACCGTTCGTAAAGGCGATCAAGAATTTAATGGCAGCGAAGCTTTACAGTCGCTGCGAGAAGCAGGCATCAATAAAAAGTTAATTGGCTTGGTTTTGGAAGGTCGCGGTATATTGCGACATGATCAAGTGTTAACAGATGAAGACGGCCATCAGGGCGTCATCACCAGCGGTGGTTATTCACCATCCACGGAAAAAGCCATTGCTATGGCTGTAGTTGACAAAGGCATGAATCCTGAAACTGTTCAGGTACAAATTAGAAATAAATCATTGCCTTGTCGCGTTGTGAAATTACCTTTTGTCAGAAATGGCAAATCTTTGATTGAGGATTGAAGCATGAGTTATGTTCCAGATAATTTAAAATACACCGCCAGCCACGAATGGTTAGAAGATATAGGGAATGGTGTATACAGAGTAGGCATCACAGAATTTGCCCAGGCACAATTGGGTGACATTGTATTCGTTGAATTACCAGAATCAAATGAGTCTTACGCTCAAGAAGACGAGTGTGGTGTTGTTGAATCAGTTAAAACTGCCTCGGATATTTATTGTCCATTAGTTGGTACCGTTGTGGCCGTCAATGAAGCTTTAGAAGACACGCCTGAATTAATCAATGACTCACCTTATGATGATGGTTGGATCTTTGAACTTGAATTGGGTGAAGAAGCTGACATTGAGTCCTTATTAAGTGCCGAAGATTATCGCAATTCAATTGCTGATGAAGAATAATTGACTTTAACCGTTAAATACCATGCCATTTATCCCACATACAGAATCTGAAATCAAAGAGATGTTAGACACCATTGGAGTGGCTGACATCAACCAACTGTTCGATGAAATTCCTGCAGAATTGATTTCATCCAAATTAGATCAGATACCTGATCGCATGAGCGAGATGGAAGTCACCCGTCACATCAAAAAATTAGCCAAACAAGATGGCACACCCATGTGTTTTGCTGGTGCAGGCGCCTATGAGCACCACATTCCAGCTGCTGTTTGGCAATTAACCACACGTGGCGAGTTTTATACCGCTTATACACCTTACCAACCAGAAGTTGCCCAAGGGACATTACAAGTCATATACGAATACCAAAGCATGATGGCACATTTGACAGGAATGGATGTCTCCAATGCTTCTTTATATGATGGCTCTTCTGGCTTAGCTGAAGCCATTTTAATGGCTGTAAGGGCCAACAGGAAAAGTAAAAGCAAAACCATTTTAATACCTAAAAACATCAATCCTGTATACAGCCAAGTGGTCAATAACATTGTTAAAAATCAAGACATCACAATTGTTGGCATTGATTTCGATAGCAGTACCGGTTTATTAGATCATCAGCATCTGGCCAGTTTTGCGGGTCAAGACATCACAGCTGTGGTGGTACCACAACCCAATTATTTTGGCCTTTACGAAGACGTTCATGCCATGACGGATTGGGCGCACGAACAAAAAGCATTGGTTATTGGCTTGGCCAACCCAATGTCACTGGCCTTACTTTCCACACCTGGGAAATGGGGACAAAATGGTGCAGATATTTGTTGTGGCGAAGGACAATCAATGGGGGTACCGTTGTCATCTGGCGGGCCTTATTATGGCTTTTTAACTTGTAAAGAAGCATTGGTCAGAAATATGCCAGGACGCATAGTCGGCATGACCACAGACTTAGATGGCAACAATGGTTTTGTACTGACATACCAAGCCCGCGAACAACATATCAGACGCGCTAAGGCAACTTCCAATATTTGTACCAACCAAGGCCTGATGGTTACCGCCTCAACCATCTACATGTCATTATTGGGTTCCACTGGATTACGTAATGTGGCTTCAAACTGCATACTTAATGCCGACAAATTAAAGCAAAAATTGGCAGCCATTGATGGTGTTAAACTGCCATTTACTGGCGCAGGTTTTCATGAATTTGTGATTCAACTGGAATCAAGCAAAGCCGCTGAAGTGATTGATAAAATGGCTTCAAGAGACATTGTAGCTGGCGTAGATATTTCTTTACAATATCCTGAGCTAGGCCAATGTCTGCTGTTATGTGTAACTGAAACCAAAACCGATGCTGATTTGGATTATTTTGTAGAAAATCTACAAGCCTGTTTATAACCCATAATAACAGTAAGTGACAGCAAAGCCGGTATATTTATATCGGCTTTTTTATTCAAGCGTCAAAGGTGTTAAAATGCATGAATGATTAAAGGCTTAATAGACAAAGTGTTTTTTGCAGTGGGTGTCATTGTGTTTTTACAACTCCCCCATTTTATTGAACAATACACCCAGCGAATTGGTGGCTACGCCACATCTCAAACCGAACAAATAAAAGAATATCAATTGATCGCCGACGTACATTTTAATGGTGATCTACAAGCTTATATCCAACGAATGCAACAGAATTCAGACCCTGCAATTGCTTCTGCTGCTGAACAGATTGCCAACAGGTTAGATAAAGCACACTCCATTGAGAAAGAACTACTGATTTATGAACAACAACCTTTGTGGTATCAAGTACCCTATTTTATGACACACATCCGACTTGATTTAGCCAAAGGCACTGCACAAAACTTTGCTCCTGGTTTGCCCATTAATATATGGGCTTGGGGGTACGGCTTAATAGGTGGCGTACTTTTCAGTTTAATATTTAACGGTGTCGTTAAATTACCTGGTTTCATCAAACGAAGATCAAAACCCCAATCATTTTCCAGAAACCATTAAAAATTGCTTTACTGTTTTACAACTGAAAAATATTGGCTAAAAAAAAGGCCAACTGTCTCATGACAATTGGCCTGTATCTTGAGCGTTAATGAATCAGAATGCCAACTTAAATAAAGTCATTCCAATCTTTCACACGATCAGCTTGTGCATCCAGTAAAGCATCCACATCACCTGATAATTCAATGCCATGAATGGCGTCACCACCAACAATGGAGTTAACCACTTCTTGGTCTGCATCAGAAACAACAGCTCCAAATACTGAATGTTTACCATCTAACCAAGGTGTCGCAACATGAGTTACAAAAAACTGACTGCCATTGGTTCCAGGGCCTGCATTGGCCATTGATAAAACGCCAGGTTTATCATGTTTCAAAGAAGCATCAAATTCATCTTCAAATTTGTAACCAGGTCCACCTGTGCCCGTACCAATTGGACAGCCTCCCTGAATCATAAAATCAGGAATCACACGATGAAAAGTTAAATCATTGTAGAAACCGTTTTTTGCTAAATTGACAAAATTAGCGACAGTTACGGGGGTTTTATCGTCAGTTAGGTTAATGTTTATATCACCTTTGTTGGTCTTGATGGTTGCTTTTATAGCCATGTGAATTTCTCAAAATTTTAGTTGTGGCATATATTAGGGTGACTTTCACCGCTTTCAAGGGCAGCTTACATTTTAAGTAACTGAAAAAAATCAATTGCTGAGATTGTGTGGATGAACTACCATTATCAGTTAATTGTTATCAGGCCTTTCCAATGAAACCATACGCACTCATTATATTTACCTTATTCAGCACCCTAACACAAGCTGAATTACAATCAGACATCAATCTCATTGAAGACAATATGATTGAATGGCGAAGACATTTACATCAATATCCCGAACTGAGTAACCGTGAATTTAAAACGGCAGCATATGTCGAACAACACTTAAAATCACTAGGTATTGAAGTATCTACAGGTATCGCTTTCACCGGTGTTGTGGGCATATTAAAAGGAGACAAACCCGGCCCAGTACTGGCATTACGGGCAGACATGGATGCATTACCTGTCAATGAACAAGTGGATTTATCTTTTGCGTCAAAAGTCACCGCTGAATACCGTGGTGAAACAACGGGTGTTATGCATGCTTGTGGCCATGATACCCATGTAGCCATTCTGATGGCAGTTGCTGAAGTATTTGCAAAAAATAAAAGTCAATTGGCAGGCACTTTGATGTTTATTTTTCAACCTGCTGAAGAAGGTGCACCCGACAATGAAGAAGGCGGTGCTGAACTGATGTTAGCTGAAGGTATATTTAATCATACCAAGCCTGAAGCAGTGTTTGGTTTACACGTCACATCAAGTTTAAATACCGGCCAAGTTGGTTTTCGAACAGGTCCCTATATGGCTGCAGTAGATGACTTTGAACTGAAAGTGATTGGTAAACAAACCCATGGCTCTAGACCGTGGGGTGGTATAGATCCAATCGTAACCTCTGCTCAAATCATCAACTCAGTACAAACCATTGTATCGCGGAAAACTGATGTCACCAAAGCGCCTGCTGTGGTTTCTTTTGGCGCCATAAAAGGTGGTATTCGTAACAATATCATCCCCGACGATGTCACCATGGTAGGCACCATCAGAAATTTTGACATGGGAATCCGTGATGACATCCACAACCAATTACACCACATCATCAGTCATGTCGCACAAGCCAATGAAGCCAGTGTTGAGTTTAAAATTAATGAGGGTTACCCAGTCACCATCAATGACCCTGAACTTGGAAATAAAATGTTGCCGTCTTTGCACCAAGTATTTGGCAAAAACCATGTCATTGATCCAGGTTTGATAACCGGCGCAGAAGACTTTTCATTTTTTGCCAATGAAATACCTGGTCTTTATTTTTTCATGGGTGTTACACCCAAAGACAGGGATGCCAAAACTGCTGCATCGAACCATTCTCCACAATTCTATGTAGATGAACCTGCTTTGTTGAATGGTGTGCGGGCTTTCGTTCAATTGGTACAGGACTACTGATTGCATGCGTTTGTTTCCACTGTTGTTGTTGGTCTTGTTAGCGGCCTGCCAAGTCAAGAAAAAGCCTGATTTAGCACAACTGTATCAACAACACGGTACCGATCACAGCAACACCCCATTGGTGTTGATTCATGGCACCATGGGCAGTAAATTACGCCTGATTGAATCACATCAAGAATTGTGGCCTGGAAACATCAGCCAGTTGATTTTCTCTAACTACAAAGTGTTAGCAAATAAAATCAATCCAGACACCTATCAACTGGATGCCTCAGACATTGAGGCTTATGCCATTTTTGATTCATATTCAGGATTAAGTATTTATGATGAAATCATTGAGACTTTAACTACTTATGGTAGCTACCACTTAAGCGATATCAATCAACCTGGACTGAACGGCCGCAACCTGTATGTGTTTCATTATGATTGGCGACAGGACAATGTTCAAAATGCCCAGCTACTGGCTAAATACATAGATAAAGTCTTACAACAAAACCCTTCACATCATCAAGTTGATGTGGTGGCTCACTCAATGGGTGGGTTAATTTTACGCTACTATCAAAGGTTCGGAGATAAAGACATCCTTGATTCTTTAAGCCAAACAGTAGACTCCACTGATGATTTATCGACCTACGCCAAGGTGCATTTAATCAGACATGCCATTTTTTTAGGCACACCGCAATTGGGTTCAGTCATTACCATCAAAAGACTCCAACAAGGTTTTGATTTCAATCTCAGAAACATACCAGTAGAAGTTCAAGCAACCATGCCCAGTGTTTTTCAGCTGTTACCTCATCCTCTGTCACCTTGGGCTACTGATGCAGATGGAAATAATGTCAACATTGACTTGTACGACCCATCTACCTGGCAAAAGAACCAATGGTCCATATACAACCCCGAAGTAAAAAACCGCATCATAAAACAAGCCGATTCTGATGAAGCTGGTAAACAGGAACTGAGCACCTTAGAACATTTTTTTAATATACAATTGAAACGAGCCAAATTGTTTTGGCTGGCTTTATCACCCCAGTTCGAAGTGGCTCACGAAGGGTTCATTATCATGGGAGGAGACTGCAAAAAAACATTGGGAAGGTTGATAGTAGAACAACAAGATGAACTGATGTTGTTAGCAGGAAAATTAAATATGGCTGATGACTTCAATACCAGAGCCAATAGAAAATCAATATTGTTTGAACCAGGTGATGGCCAAGTCAGTAAATCATCCTTGTTGGGTGAAATACATAACAACACAACTCATGAAACGGTAAAAACCATTCACATTAAATACCCGATTTTTGTCTGTGAAGACCACATTCGCCTGACACAAAACATAACCTTCCAAGACAATTTATTACACGTCCTATTAAATCAGTGATGATTTACCTCATAACATGCGGCACCTGCTAAACTTATGAGACCAACACAAATTCAGCAGTCATTGAGTCACTTTATCTGAATATTTTATAACTAACGGCCAAACCGTACGTCATAAACCTATTTCATTACAGCTTATGTGACAGACCTCGCATTTTTGCACCATATTGTCTTGTTTTTTTAAAAATTTCAAACTTTTTTACCTGGATGCCGAATGTATAGGTAATTCAAACAAAAAGAGTACTGAAATGAAAAAACATAAATACCTGATGACATCTATGTTGTTACTGGCTTTTAACAGTCAAGCCGCATTTTTTATTGTTGATCGACATGAAGATGCACCAGATGTAACCGCTGGAAACGGGACATGCGAAGGTCAAAACATGGTTGGCGATGTTTGTTCTTTACGTGCAGCCATCATGGAAAGTAATGCCTTACCTGGCCCAGATACCATCCTTGTACCTGCTGGGAAATATGACTTAACTGTTTTTGGCGATGATGAAAATAATGGCTTTACTGGAGACTTGGACATCACTGATGAAGTCACCATCATCAATGGAACTTCTGGCATCGTTATTGATGGACTTTTTGCAGATCGCATCTTTCATGTCCATGCAGGCGGTCAATTAAATTTAGAAAATGTCACTTTACAGAATGGTTATGCCAATACACAAAATACATTTGAAGGTGGTGCTGTTAAAGTAGAAGACAGTGCGGCCTTTTTAACCAATGAAGTCACATTTATTAACAATTTAGCCAACCGTGGCGGTGCCTTATTTAGTGATGGCAATGTTACCATTGAAAACTCTTATTTTCACCACAACGCAATAACCAATGAACACACCCCACAAAACTTGAACTCAGTGGGCAGCGCCATCGTCAATCGAGAGCTGTTGTTGTTTGCCACCAGCACAGTGGCTAACAATGGACAGTTATTATCAAATCCCCAAAATGTGGTATTGTCTCAAGCCCAATATGCCATGCATTTTAACCCCAATGGTCTCAATGCCACACCACCCGCCAGTTTTATTTTCAATTCAACGATTGCGTTTAACGGTTATGCGGGTATCAGATCAGATCGTGGCTTTACCGACATCAATCAATCAACCATTGCTCACCACGAAACCAGAGGCATTCGATTCACAAGAAATGAAAACCATGATGGTGTTTTACAACTCAAAATTCGCGGATCACTGCTGGTTAATAATGAATTTAAAAATTGTAATGACATATGGGTATTACCTGAAGATGAGGTCGATGTCATCAACAACTACAATGGCAGTTCTGATGAGTCTTGTGGTTTTACCGGTATGGATGACATTGAAAACATAACAAATCCGTTAAATGGTTCCCTACACAATTGGGGTGGCTTTGCGCCCACATTGATGCTGACCCCAGAATCTCAAGCAATTGACCATGCAGGTAATAATTGTAGCAACGAAGATCAAAGAGGCTCATCACGTCCCGTTGATGGTAATAACAACATGGTATCATCATGCGATATGGGTGCAGTAGAGTTCAATCCATTAACTGACCCCAATCAATCTGATCTGATTTTCAAAAACAATTTTGAAGCTTTATTTTAAGGTTCAGCTCACACGCAATAAGGAAACCTAATCATGGGTTTCCTTATTGTTGTTTTTTAATGTTCATTATTCATGATGCAAGGCGATTAAACTTGCGTACCACCCACTGTTAATTTATCAATTTTCAAACTGGGTTGACCAATACCAACAGGGATACTCTGGCCATCTTTGCCACAAACACCCAATCCTTGATCAAATGCCAAATCATTACCAACCATACTGACTTTTTGCATGGCAGCAGGTCCATCACCTATTAAAGTGGCACCTTTCACTGGATAAGAAATTTTGCCATTCTCAATCATATAAGCCTCAGAAGCTGAAAAGACAAATTTTCCATTGGTAATGTCAACTTGACCGCCACTGAAGTTCACTGCATACAACCCCTTTTCAACCGATGCTATGATTTCTTTGGGATCATACTGACCACCCAACATATAAGTATTGGTCATTCTTGGCATCGGTAAATGAGCAAAAGATTCTCGGCGACCATTACCAGTGGTTGGTACCCCCATTAAGCGGGCATTGAGCTTGTCTTGCATATATCCACGCAAGATACCGTTTTCAATCAATACATTTTCTTGAGATGGCGTTCCTTCATCATCAATATTTAAAGAACCACGCCTGTGGGGCAAAATACCGCTGTCAATAATGGTACATGCCTTAGAGGTTACTTGCTGCCCTACTTTGCCTGAAAAGGCTGATGAGCCTTTTCGATTGAAATCACCTTCTAAGCCATGTCCAACGGCTTCATGTAACAACACGCCAGGCCAACCTGAACCCAAAACCACAGGCATCTCACCAGCAGGAGCTTCTTTGGCTTGTAAATTAATCAAGGCACCATGAATGGCTTGTTCAACAAAATGATTGGCATATCCAGGTTTGAACACATCAGTCAACAATACCCGTCCACCACCACCGGCATAGCCCATCTCCATACGACCTTTATCATCAGCGCATATCACCTGAATACTGAGTTTAACCATGGGCCTGATATCAGCGACAAAACCACCATCAGTAGAAGCAACCATAATTTCTTCTTGTGATGAAACCAATGAACAAATGACTTTTTGTACTCGGTGATCATGTTTTCTGGCATCAACATCCATTTGATTAAGTAAATCAATAATGGCTTGATTATCAACGCCCAACAACACATCTTTAGGGGTATACAATTCAGGAACTGTTAATTTTTTTAGATTTACTGCAGCATGCTGATTTTGGTTTCTGGCAATACCTCTGGCTGTTAAAACTGCATGTTTGATGCTATTCTTATTTAATTCATCGGTATAAGCAAAACCTGTTTTTTCACCTTGATTGACCCGAACACCTACACCTCGATCAATGCTGTGGCTGCCTGATTTAACTTGTTGATTTTCTAACACCCAAGATTCGAGCCGTGATGATTGAAAATACAAATCAGCGAAATCACCGCCAGTAGACAAGGCGTCACCGAGTAAATGCTCTAAATCGCTGAAACTTAAACCACCTGGTTCAAGAAAGGTTTTACTGCTTTGTTTGATTGACATTGTTTTTGATATTGATTAAATAAGTTAATAACATGGATGCAACCACATAGGTAACAAAATAATACACACCTATCTGTAAGGTTGCATCAGTTGCTCCACCTGATTTAGTGGTAAAGTAAGTCACCAGTATAGCAATGACGAACACATCTAACATGGACCATTTACCAATGGTTTTAAGTACTTTAATGCTTTTTTGTGAAAAATGTAAATTTTGACTGAATAACACCACAAGCATCATCAGTGATTTCATTATGGGGGTTAACACAGTGAATACAAATATAATGACAGCAATGCCTGTTTGTCCTGACTCATATAATTTCAACAATGCCGACAAAATACTTTTGGACTCAAATTGAAAAACAGTTTGACCCAATACAGGAATGTCTTGATACGCCACTATAGCTAAAATTGGAGCAAACCAACCAGTAACCAAAGCCATCATTGTCACTGACAACATAGCCATTAACGATATTTTTGATTGTAAAAAACCATGCAATAAGAACATCAACACCAATGTAGCTATGAACAATTTAGTGAATTTGTAAGCCAACCTGTCATGATTTTCTGATTGTTCTTTCAATTGATTTAAAGCTTCTAAGTCTTCGGTATAACCTGAATACCAATTGAAAGTAAGTGTTTCTAACACCTTTTTACTTTTAGATTTAAAGTTGTCAGACATTGAAAGCTTTTCTGATAACTCACTGATTCGATGTTCATAAGCTACAGATTGCCCCCAACTTTCATAGGCTAAATAAGCACAGAAACTAGTGATTACAATAAAATATATGACTTGAGCAATGGTTTTTTTATTCATCTGATATCAACTCTATGATGGGTTCATCCCAAGTACCGGTCACTTGGTAAATAATTTCATTTTTTTCTTTTAATTTTTTATTAAACAAGCCCTGTACCAAAAAACCTGCAGCAGCACCAACTGGACCACCCGCTATTGCACCTATGGTAGGAAATGTCTTACCTATTTGAGGTCGAATAGTAATGATTTGTGCATAACTTTGATCAGCAAAACCAACATCACCAACGATATGTATCTTGGCTGATGAAGCTTCAATTAGAAAATCCTCAGTATGTGCAACACCTTGGTTGATTCTAAAATGACCCTCCATGTTATCAAACAACAACCCTTCAGCCAAAACATCCCTAAAGTCTAATATCAACCTTCTTGGTAAATTAGTCAAATTAAACAAACCAAGTACGCGTCCAAATCCTGGTTGCTGATCCAACACCTCACCTTTGCCTAATTTAATTTCCAAATCACCGTCTATATTGGCAATATTGAATTGGCTGGGAGCCCCTTCCCACTGGGCATTTAACTCAATCACTGTTTGGGCATTGCTAATTGGCGCATTAAAACCCATTGTTTGTAAAAAATCAGCTATTTTTTCAGAAAACATCACCACATTAAATTCTGACTTTCCATGAACACCCACCGTTTTATTCCAAGCACCTGATACATTGATTTCAGCTAACGCAGATTTGATACTTAACTGCTCAACTTTAATACCATCCGCCACATTTCGCATTTCCATACGAAATTGGCCCAATGGGATGTCTAAATAACTGAAATGTTCAACCCAAAGATGAATGTCTGGTACAGGACTGTCAACAGGACTTTTTATGATGTCCTGTTCATCGATAGCATCTATCCAGTTTAAATACTCAAATTCAGCCACGATGCCTTTACGAATGACATCATCATCAATTACCACTTTGCCTTTAATGGCCTCACTATCAACCAAAATGTCATAACTGTTATCATTTCTGGTAATATGAAGTTCAATGTTATCAAACACCCTTGACATGAATGTTAATTTTTCTATGTTGATACTTATTTCAGAAAAAGGTAACTCAGAAGGCTCTTGTTGACTGTTTTTATGCAAGGACATTAATGACAACCACTGATCCAAATCAAGTTCTTTTATCGCCCCCCCAAACATAACAGCTTCTTCACTGGCTTCTTGTGAATTGATAAACCTCAATTGTTTGAGATGATATTGACCCGCTTGACTGTCTATAGTTGAAATGATTTGGTTATCGAAATTCAATTCGACCAGTGAGTTTTCACAAGGAATATCACAAGAAATAGTTAACATTTTTTTTTCATCTATTGATTTATCTAATGGCGCAGGTAATTGACTGGTAACTCCTGAAAGATTAGACTGCGCTTGCATTTTCAACTGGTCATGTTGATTTTTGATATTGATATGCCACTCAGATTCGCCTTCAATGGGTAAAGATTGATTCACCATATCCAGTAAATAATCTGCATTTAACAGACCATCAATATCAACATCAATAAGAAAACCTTCATCTGACTTGGTAATGATTTTTCCATTAAGCTTCACTGCTGCAGACTTCAATTCAGCTGGCAAATCTCTAATAATCAGATCATAACCTTCTAAATTGACCGGCCCATGAATGTTTTCCAAACTAAAATGCTCAGTTGCAAATCCTCCATTTTCAAACACAACGGTACCACTGGGGTTGAACGCCTGCTTTTCTTTACTTTTCAATGGCACATCAAACGACAAATCAACTGTTTGACGACCACTTAAAGAGATGGCTTCACTCAATTTCAAATTACTTGAAAGTGGAGACTTGTTGATGTAATTAAGTAACTGATTATTTCGACTGTTGGCCGTTAACACCACATCAAGAATACCAGCTTCTAAAGAATCAATATCCACCTGTGCATCAGAAATTAATATACCATTTGAAACGGCATCATTAACTTTGACATGAATTTCATCTGGGCTGAACACAGCCGTCGCATTCAAGTTTTCAACCATGGGCCACTCAGGCCTAAATTGGTTATTCACTCCTCGAATGTAAGCCCTGGATATAAACGCAGCCTGCTCAGTTTTAAATGCGTGTGGCACCATCTTTCCATGCACAAACACATAACCTGTTTCAACTTGCCCCTTTAACAATGACTCATCTAACCATTTTATGGTTTTATCCTTCCATATAAGGTGAGGCCAGTACTTCCAAGTCTGTGCCACTTCAACTGCTGTTAATTGACTGCTTAAAATCATCCATGGCTCATCCGTCATGACATAATTAAGCCAAAGCGATAAGTTAAAATCTTGACACTCGCACCACAAGTTATTGACGGTAAATTGTGGCTTATCAACACCGTAATTCACATTGATCTGTGCTGACAGCTGTTGCCACTGTAGTTGACCACGATAAATTTTTGGTGCGATTAACTGACCTGCTTCGCTGTCAAGCAAAACCTGAATTTCATTGTTAGTTAGAACAAGTTCACCTGACAATCCCTGAACATCAAAAGCTTCATGCTGCATGGCAAAATCTGAAAATGCCAAAAAACCTGTAGTCACAGCCTCTTCAGTGTGATCATAACTCAATTCAAAATGAGCAATCTCGCCTTCAGTACGTTCCAAGTAAGTATAATCAACACCATCAGATTGACCAAAGTCGATGATTAGCTTGGATAACAAAGCCACTGGGATATTATCGCTTTTAATTTGGCTTTGTTGATTGAATCTTTGTAGTTGCACAACAAAACCATCATATGCCAAGTGCTTGATTTTTAAGTGATTAACTTTAACAGTCATCAAGCGCTTATTTTGTTCGCCTTCATACTTCAATGCAAAGTCAAATGAAAACCCATCAATTGGGTTTGTCCATGAAAACTGTCCTGTTGCTGATTTCACATCACCGTCAACAGCGCGCATCCACAACTGCCCATCCAATATGCCATGAGGTAAATTAATGCCATTCACCAATTCATTTAATTGGCTGATGTCAAACTGTTCAACAGCCACATGCCAATTGGCATCTTTGGTTAAACTTTGACTCCTTTTACCCAAGCTTTTAATCACAATGGCTTGATTCGAATTTTCGTTATTTATCAGTAAATTGAAAGCTCTATTGGTCTTGTCTTGTTCTAACAAAAATCCTGCTTTTACACCTGACAAAAGTACATCACCAGCTTGATTAGCCACATTGAGTGTTAATTCGTCAACCCTCAGCGACCCTGTGGTTAACACACGATCTAACATGTCAGTAAAACGGGCTTCATCCTGTTTGTCATTAATGGTAATACTGGCACCACCTTCTGGGGAGTGAATCATACCAAGCTCAGCTTTGTTGATACTCAAATCAATACCTGTTCTGCCACCAGGTATTAACAGTTGATAAACATTGATAGACAAACTGGCACTTTCTAAGTCGATTTGTTGATTGCCTTTAAGCGATAGATTTTTTAATGCAAAATATGGGCCGTACCCATGCCAGGAACCTTCTATTTCTTCTATGCTGACATCAAGTCCCCATTGTTTTTGTAAAAACTGTTCCAGGTGTTTCTGATACAAACCCTCAAATGGCAATAGCAAGCTTAACAAACCGACACAAACACCAGCCAAAACAATCACTAAAGCCACAAAGCCACGAAGCTTGATCCATAACTTAAATATCCAATGATGTTTTTGGGTTTTTGTCACTTGCTTTTAGCCCCTATAACAACACCACATCATGTTGATTCCTTTCATAGCTGTCTTCAGCTTGAAAACTAATACGCTTACCTAAAACTTCCTCCATTTCTGCCAATGTTTCAGAATGTTCATCTATGATGTACTTAACCAACCTCGCAGACCCAATAACCATGACTTTGCTGGCCTTAAATTGTTTAACAGAACGAGTAATTTCTCTGAATAGTTTAAAACTGATGGTTTCTATGGTTTCAATTGAGCCCAAACCATGACATTTATCACATGGCTCACAAAGCAAATCTTTCAGATTTTCTGTGGTTCTTTTTCTGGTCATCTCAACCAAACCTAAACCAGTAAACCCCAACACATTGGTTCTTGCACTGTCCGTTTGTAAACATTCTTCTAGTGTTTGCAACACTTGCGATTTGTGTGACTTTTCTAACATGTCAATAAAATCAATAATAACAATACCACCAATATTTCTTAACCTCAGTTGCCGAGCAATGGTTTGAGCGGCTTCTAAATTGGTTTTAAATGCAGTATCTTCTAATGACTTATAGCCAACGAATTGCCCTGTATTAACATCAATGGTAGTCATGGCTTCATTTTGATCAAAAACCAAATTACCTCCTGACTTCAATGGCACCCGTTTACTGATTGAACGATCAATTTCATCGTCTATATGAAACTGATCGAACAAGGGTCGAGATACTTTATGTTCAACCAATTCACCACTCCACTCAGGAGCAAAGTGATTGATAAAATCTCTGGTTTTTTGATATATTTCATAAGAATCAATGGTGATCTTTATCAGGTTTTCATTGACATGGTCACGTACCACCTTTTTTGACAATGAAAAGTCGCTGTATATCAAACAAGGTGATTTTCCTGTCTTTATTCTTTCGTCAATGTGTTGCCATAATTTATTCAAAAAACACCAGTCTTGATATAGCGCTGTGTAGCCCACCATTTCAGCATTGGTTCGGGCAATCAATCCAAAAGCATCATTTTTACCGTTCAACTTAATCAATAGTTTTGTCAAACGTTCGCGTTCATGCTCATCGGTGATACGTGCGGAAATTGCAGTCAAGGAAGGGGAATTGGGCAACATAACCAAGTAGCGACTTGGAATGCTCAATTGGGTGGTTGCACGTGCACCCTTACTTCCAATCTGATCTTTATAAACCTGAACCACCAGCGACTGCCCTTCATGTAACATTTGTGAAATTGAACCTTCAGTAACACCTTGATCTTCAACGTGTTGCTCTGCAATATCAGATACATGTATAAAAGCAGCTTTTTCTTGTCCAATGTTGACAAAGGCGGCCTGTAGTCCAGGTAAAACCTTTTCCACTGTTCCCTTATAAATATTACCAACAATTGAGTGTTTTTGGTCGCGTTCCAGCCAAACCTCAGACAGCATTCCATCTTCAATTAAAGCCACTCGTGTCTCAAATTCATTGCTGTTGATTAATATCTCTTTTAACATGCACTCACCTTATCTATGACACCTATAAGACACCCAATGGACTTATTATATCCAGTTTAGATAAAAGTTGTGTTGTCTCAAATAAAGGCAAACCCATAATTGAAGAGTAGCTGCCCTCAATGTGATTAATCCACATAGCAGCCTTTCCTTGTATGGCATACGCTCCAGCCTTATCCATGGGCTCTTCTGTATCAATATAAGCCTTTAATATTGCTTCGTTGACTTGTACAAACTTAACCGTATTGCGACTGATGGCATACTCCATGTTTTCGCCATATGTCACAGCAACAGCAGAAAAAACTTGGTGCGTTTGACCAGATAGTTTTTTTAACATACGTAAAGCATCGCTGGCATCTTTGGGTTTTCCCAATATATTGCCATTGAATACAACAATGGTATCAGCAGTTATTACAGGTGAATTTGTTTGAATTAATTGTCGAGCGGCCATTGCTTTCTCTTGAGCCATACGCAGACAGTACATATCAGCGGCTTCATTTTTCAATGGACTTTCATCAATATCCACAGCATATGTTTCCACCTCCCAACCTAATTGTTCAAGCAATTGTTTACGGCGTGGTGAAGCAGAAGCCAACACCAAGTGACTAACATTGACTTTATTCACGGTGATAGGGGTGATTGTTTAACAAACTGTATGCACGATAAACTTGTTCAGCAACAATAACTCGAACCAACTGATGTGGAAAAACCAGTCGCGACAATGACCAAGTCTGTTGGGCTTGTTCAGTAATTGAATGGTCCAATCCATCAGCTCCTCCTATGATGATATTGACATCCTGTCCTTGCATTTGCCAATCATTCAATTGTTGAGCAATGTATCGGGTACTGATTGCTTTACCTCGTTCATCTAAGGCCACATTAAAATGGTCAGGTTTAATTTGCTTACGAATTATTTCAGCTTCTTGATTTTTTATTTGCGGAACACTTAAACCCTTTTGGCGAGAAACTGGAGTCAGTTCAACCAAATTAATTTTCAGATGATTGGGCAATCGATCATTGTATGTTTGATATGCTGCATCCACCCACTCAGGCATTTTATGCCCAAGCGAAAGTAATGATATCTTCATTCTTCAATGGATTGTTTAATGTCCCACAGTCCTTCAAGGTGGTAAAAGTCTCGTGCTTCAACACTCATAACATGTAATACGGCATCACCACTGTCTACAATGATCCATTCATTTGAATCCATACCTTCCGTACTTAAAATTTGACCACCATTTTCTTCAATGGCATCAATGGCTGTTTCTGCCAAATGTCTCATGTGGCGGTTTGAGCTTCCCGTACAAATAATCATGTAGTCAGTGACCGATGTCAAATGACTTACAGGCAGAGAGACCACCTGTAGTGCCTTTGCTGAATCGACCGCTTCGACAATGATTTGTGAGATTGATTGGGCTTGATTAATTTTTTCTATGTTTTTTTGCACAAATTATTACTGAATTGAATCTTACGCATTTTAGCATGTAAAACCAATAAACATACAATGCTTTCAACGTATCTCTTATTCATAAAAGCTTATTCAATACAATGTTAATTGTTAAATGAAAGAAAATTGTATAACCATTGTCTTATAATAACTCTATTTAAACCATCTATGTTTAGCATGTTAAGACAAATAAATGTGACAGCTTAACAAGATAATCAGCATAATTGGGTCGAGAGAGTGAAAACATATCGATACGCTCTTCACATCAATAAAGTCAAAATACAAAACAAAATAACACAAACAATTAATCACAACATGAAGCAAGCAAAAAACCAACGCAAGACACCATTGAACATGCCTTTTGAAATCACCCCCACGCCATTGATTAACCAAGGTATACCGGAAAATAAAAGACAAGAAATAAAACAACACTTCCTGTGTACATACAATACCTATGAAAGTTTATTCAAATGTTTAAAAAATGATGAAGCATTCTACCAACAACCTGAAAGTTTAAGACATCCTTTGATTTTCTATTTTGCACATACTGCCGTATTTTTTGTTAACAAATTGAGGGTAGCCAAACTTATTGAACACAACATTGATGACCACATTGAATCGATGATGGCCATTGGTGTTGATGAAATGTCTTGGGATGATTTAAATCATGCCAACTATAATTGGCCATCAGTAGCAGCTGTCAAGGCATACAGAGACAAAGTTAAATCATTGGTTCTTGATTTGATAGACAACCTGCCCATAGAAATCCCCATTCAATGGGACGATCCCTTCTGGATTATTCTTATGGGCATAGAACATGAACGCATTCATTTAGAAACATCCTCGGTTTTAATTCGACAACTCGCCATTGAATACGTCACACCGCATGCTCATTGGCCACGATGTCAAATTGATCACCCAACAATCGACAACCCACTCATACCTGTCAAAGGTGGCATCATAAAACAAGGTCGATCATTTCCCAGTAACACTTATGGATGGGACAATGAATATGGAGAGCAACAAACCGAAGTAAATACTTTCAAGGCCAGTCAATTTTTGGTTTCAAATAACCAGTTTCTCACTTTTATAGAAGATGGTGGCTACCAAGATAGACAATGGTGGACCAAAGAAGGCTGGCAGTGGAAAAAATACAAAAAGGCCAAACACCCTGTTTTTTGGTTAAGAAAAAACGATCAATGGTATTATCGAAGTATGACAGAAGAGCATCCCATGCCATGGAGTTGGCCGGTTGATGTAAATTATTTAGAAGCCAAAGCCTTCTGCAATTGGTTGGCTGCCAGAACAGGTAAAGCCATCAGACTTCCAACTGAAGCTGAATGGCTTTGTCTGTATGAACAAAACGTAGACACTGATTATCCCCATTGGAGAAAAGCACCCGGCAACATCGATTTGTCCTATGTGGCTTCATCTGTTCCAGTTGATTCATTTCGCTTTGGTGACAAACAATTTGGAGATGTAATTGGCAATGTTTGGCAATGGACTGAAACAGCAATTGATGGTTTTAACGGCTTTCAAGTACATCCCTCGTATGATGATTTTTCAGTGCCCACATTTGATGGACAACATAACTTGATTAAAGGTGGCAGTTGGGCCAGTACGGGCAATGAAGCTCTTAAAGATTCAAGGTATGCCTTTCGCAGGCATTTTTTTCAACACGCAGGTTTTAGATACATCGAGTCGGAGCAAAACGTGGAACAAACTTTTAACACATATGAAACAGATGAACTCATTTCACAATACTTAGAATTTCATTACGGCGATGAATATTTTGGTGTTGCCAACTTTCCCAAAGCTTGTATTGATGCCATCATACCTCATGTGAATTTGTCACAAAATGAGCGGGCATTGGATTTAGGTTGCGCTGTTGGTCGCAGCTCATTTGAATTGGCACGTTACTACAAACATGTGGATGCACTGGACTTTTCTACCCGCTTCATTCGAAATGCCATTAATTTAGTTGATCATGGTGAAGTGAAATACATGATTCCCATAGAAGGTGAAATCACCACACTTAAGACGTTCAAGCTGTCTCAACTTGAATTAGGCGACAAGGTCAACAACATTCACTTTTCACAGGGCGATGCTTGCAACCTCAAAACCAAATATAAAAATTATGACCTGGTGTTTGCCGGCAACCTGATTGACCGCCTGTATCAACCCAAACAGTTTTTGGCCTCGATTCAAGAGCGCATCAACCCAGGTGGGTATTTAGTTATCACATCTCCATACACGTGGCTGGAAGCATTTACTGACAAAGCCAATTGGTTAGGCGGACTCAAAGTCAATGGAGAAAATGTCACCACATTAGATGCTTTACGTCATGAATTAAAAAGCCATTTTGTAGAAGTCACTTCGCCTCAAGACGTGCCATTTGTGATCAGAGAAACAGCCAGAAAACATCAACATACTGTTGCTCAATTAACTCTATGGAAAAAGCGTTCATGAATTTTTCACCTTTTTTAATGGCTCAATTTAATGCCAAATGGCAAGCTGGTTCATTACAAAACTGGCACAGCAGTAACCCACAACCTTTTGACTGGCATGAATTAGAAGCATTAACAAAAACTGACTTAGCTCGCTATTTAAAGAAGACCCCATTAACTTATGAGCCCATGCAGGGTGATGAAACACTGCGAAGTTTACTTATCCAACATTACCATTCGACTCAAACAGTTCAAACAGCTCAAAATGTCATGCTGACTTCAGGCGCACAAGAAGCCATCTTTTTGGTCATGAATGCCTTATTATCCAACGGTGACCATGCCATTACATTTTCACCTTGTTTTGAACCGCTTGTTACTGTGGCCCAAAACACGGGTGCAGATGTCACGACTTTGCCACTTCAGGCAGAAAAGGCTTGGTCAATCGACTGGCCACAACTTGAGGCCAGTTTTCGAAATAACACCCGAGTGTTGATTATCAACTTTCCTCACAACCCAACGGGAAGTCATATCAAAAAATCTGAGTTACTGAGGTTGTTAGACTTGTGTGACAAACACAATTGTTGGTTATTTTCAGATGAAGTTTTTCGAGGGTTAGAACATGACAGCCAATTTCGCTTACCAGTTGCCAGTGACTTGTATGACAAAGCCATAGCCATGGGCGTGATGTCTAAAGCATTGGCACTACCGGGCATTCGCTTGGGATGGCTCAGTACACAAAACGTAAATGTGTTACAAAAAATGATAACCATTAAGTCACATTTATCTATCTGCCAAAGTAGTTTAGATACCCAAGTGTGTCAAGCCATTATTCCTCACAGCGAACTCATTTGGCAGAGAAATCTCGCCATCATCACAAAAAATAAAAAGCACATTGAAGATGGTATCGTTAACCACCCTTCTTTTCATTGGCAAGCACCGAAGGCATCCGCAACTGGTTTTATCCAACTCAAACATCAGTCGGCTTTAACATTCACCATTAAAGTGGCAGATAAGAAAAAAATATTATTGATGCCAAATGAAATGTTTTTATGTGACCATCAGGGCTTTAGAATCAGCCTAGGAATACATTCAGCCACCTTTGATATTGCCAAGCTGATTAATCCGTAATTTTTTTGTCATTTTTAAGCCATGGCGGGAGTGAACTCCACCACCCTGTTTCTACCATTGTTTTTTGCTTCAAATAAAGCCAAGTCAGCATGTGTTAACAACATAGAATAACTGTACCCTGATAGGTTGGAATTACTGACACCAAAACTGGCTGTCAATTTAATTTCTGCCCCCGAACCTGTACAATCCATTTGGGCAATTGCCATACGCATCTTCTCCATTAACGCATTCATTTCCACAGGGGTAATGTTGGGTGCCACAATAGCAAACTCTTCTCCACCCAAACGTGCAATCATCACATCTTGATCAGCCACTTCTTCACATGCAGTTACAGCTTGCTTCAAAACCCAATCACCCACTAAATGGCCATTAATGTCATTCACATCTTTAAAGTGGTCCAAATCCATAATGGCTAAACTCAAAACCTGATGGTCACTTTCACATTCTTCAATCATGATTTTCATGCGCTCTTCGAATGCTTTGCGCGTAAATACCTGAGTTAAGTGATCAATTTCAGCCACTTCTTTAAAATAGTCATGTCGACGTTTAATTTTAAAAGTCCAAGCCACCAGTAATAACAACAAACTCATTACCAACAGCATAATCAGCTGTTGCTTGGTACTGCTTTCTTCAGCCAGTTTATTTTCAAGTGCCAAAACCTGATTGTTCTGCTTTAAATTTTGTATTTCTAGTTGTTTAGCCAAGTTACTGTGCATCACGGTCATGTAAGCCATTTGTTTGGATTTAGACTCATTAAATATTTCACGTTCTGCTTGGTTAATTTGTTTCATTATCTCGTAAGCTTGTTTGTATTTTTGTTGCCTGATGGCATCATCTTTGATGACTTTTAACGCACCTACTAATTGTCTGGTATTACCAGACTTAACACTGCCATCTATGGCTTTATTTGCATATTCGATAGCCAACTGATGGTTGTTGTTGTATGCATAGGCATTGGCCAACAACAAGTCTTTAAATCCGATTAAATTTCTAGATTTGGTTTGCTCTATTGCATCACTTTTTTCTAGCAACATGTCAAGAGCCTCTTGTTGTCCATTGCTGTCATTGCTGGCATGAAAATTTTTGATTTGATTTTGTAACCATGCCAATAGCATGATATGAGCATATTCTTGTTGTCCATGCTTTTTACACAACGCGATGGTTTCATGCATCGTAGCTTCATCAAAATCATTGGACATCTTAATTGCTGACCTGAGTTTGATAACAGAGGATTTGCAGTTATAAACAGCATTGACATCGTCATGCAAAACCAAGTCTGCATATTTGGCACTCATTTCATATATTTCCAATGAGTTATAGACCACAGCAGCCACTAAATTGACTTTGCTTTTAAGTAATTGATCTGGGATTAAGTCAACATTCTTAATCACAAAATCCAGATTATTTAATGCCCTATCGTATTCACGACTGATGGCTTGAATGTTGGCTAAAGTTGACTTTATCCTGATTTTAATGGACATGTCATCAACAGTTTTAAACAGTTTTTTTAATCGAATTTGCGCCTCATTCATGTCACCATCAATGACAAACTGATAGGCTTTAAAATATTCAATAAACTCTTTTTGAATGGCGGTTAATTGATTGTCCAAAGAAGTCAATCGCAGGAGGTCTTGTTTGAATGCACTGACATCTGAAATCTTGGTGTCATCCAACTTAAGAAGCCATTCATCTATAGCCTCCTTATTGATTTTATTAGCTGGTTCAAAATTTTCAACAGCCACTGCTAAATTCATCCAACAATTAATTGTCAGCATGTAGACATAAAAAACTTTTAATACCATACCTTTCAAAGAAAACACCCAGAAAACCGGGTGTTTATTTCATCAGACCATGAACAAAATTAATCTTGATCATCTTCTGGTTCAATCAGACAAAAAAGTTCTTTACTTCGACTGAAAGCTTCTACAATTAAATCTACATTTTGATTACCAAATTCAAGCATTTCTTTCACTGTCACATGTTGTTTTAAAGAAACCGTTTCACCAATTCTTGCCAGTTCTGTTACCAATGTTTTCATTTTCGCACCTCTTTTTATCTAAATTCTCATTATAATAATAACACGAAGACTAATTCATTTGGCAAGAAATATACAATTCAGGCTGATATTATTGCACCCAAATATCAGTAATTTTATGACATTATTCTCAGCATAAATCAGCCCATTTTTTTGCCGCTTCAATCCATGCTTCATTTTTGGTTTTAGCGCGATCAGGAGGAATCACTAAGGTGCTTTTTAAATTGACTGTTTGAGTTGCCAAATGTTTCAGTTTACATTTTTTTATCACCGTGTGTTCAATAGGCAGCACAGGACATTCATACAAAATAACCTCATGTTCACCATCATAGGTTTGTAACAACAAATCCACCAGCATTTGTCTTTGTTCTGGCTCAGTCTTAAATGTTTTCATGGTTTTATCACCTGCCATAGCAATTTGCCACAACACCAAATAAGCTGATGGATCAAATAGGCGTTTATTAAAGAGAAATTGACTGGCTTCAAAATGCGCACAACCAAAACGTCCTGGATCAATGCCCAAATCAGCATACAAACAATCTTCTGCAGAAACTCCTGGTTCCATATGGGCATTAAACCCCTCAGACTTGGCTTGTTTAATTGATTCATGTGGTGGCCAAGCAAAAACACCTGGATGTCCATAAAATGCACCACAAACTTGCTTCCCAGCTCTGACCTCATTCATGATGGCTTCAACCATTTTTTCATACGTAACCATCCTAGAGAGCCCTTCTTGATAAAAAGGTTGCAAACTGATTACTTGATTGTTCATCGTTTTCACCCATTCTTCTACCAGCACATTAGATGCAGCAACAAAAACCACATCAGCTTTTTCAATAAAGTTGCGTGCCAAAGGTGTGATATGAGCACCCAAGGTCATCCCCAAACCCACATTAACCAAACTGCCTTTTTTCATTTTCACCCCCACTTTTAGTTATTTATAAATGATGATACATGACAAACCCATTTTTTAATAACTCGATTGAATCTTTCCATTTGTTCGTGTACAGCCAGCTCAAAACCCATTGTTTGATTGATGTGATTGGCCACCACATTTCTTTCATCACAATAGGAAACAATTGAATTAATTGCAAAATGATTAAATAAATAGTCATATAAATGACGCTTAATGCACCTTGACCAACCAGCGCCCTGATAAGCCACATCAATGATGATACCAAACTCAACTTCATTGTTTGCTGCTGATTTTAATGACACCAGCCCCAATGGCGCTCCACTGTTATTAATTACGTATGTGATGTAAGTTGGAGGCTGTTTACTCAGGTGCTTCAAACACTTTGAAAAATTGCTTTTTATCTGCTCTATAGACAATTGTGTTCTGATATATTTCATCAAATCAGCATTGCTGTATATTGATAAATAGAAAGCTTCATGGCTGCTATTAAGACACTCTAAACGCACATCAATTTCAGGCAAATTCACGCCAAACGAAGGCAAAAAATTCGATTCAATAATCTGCTGACTAACCATTTATTTCAGTACATTGAACCACTTGATTTTTACCCATTTTTTTGGCTTCAAACAAGGCCACATCAGCATGCTTTAATAAAGTAGGTAAATGGTAGCCAGAATGCAGGCTCGAACAAACACCAAAACTGGCCGTTACTTGTAATGACTCAGCGCCTGAAACTGAACAGTCCAATTGCTCAACTGCTGAACGCATGTCCTCCAACTTCATGTTCATAACCACTTGATCAACTCCCATATAAACAATACAAAATTCCTCCCCTCCCAAACGAGCAATCATCATGCCTTCTTCTGCCAATTGTTTACATGCATACACTATATTTTTCAGTACCCAATCACCGACCAAATGGCCATGTAAGTCATTCACCATTTTAAAGTAATCTAAATCCATGATGGCAAGGTGAACTGGTTTATTTTGTTTTTTCGCTTGTCCCAACAACGACTTCATTTGTTCGTCAAACGCCTTTCTGGTATTGACTTTGGTTAAGTGATCGATTTCGGATACGTCTTTGAAGTAATCATGTTTTTTCTTAATTCTGTATGACCAAAGTGTTAACAACGTCATTAGTGAAATGATCAAAACCAACAGCAACGTTTGGTTACTCGCCTTTTTATCTGCCAATTTATTTTCAAGTTCTAATAATAATTTATTTTGATTGAGCTGTTCAATTTCAAATGTTTTAGCCAGGTTGGCATGTTTTACCGTCATAAAAGCAATTTGTTTGGATTGATTCAAGTCGAATATTTTCTTTTCTGTGTCACTCCTGATACTTAAATATTCATATGACTTGGCATAATCATGCTTCAATATTGAAACCTCTTCTAATACATTTAATGCAATAATGAATGGCTCAGAGTCACCAATAGATTCATTAATGTCAAGCACCTGATTGGCTAATTGTTCAGCTTCATCTAATTGTTGTAAATGTAATGACGCCAATGATTTAATGGCAAAATAAAGGGCTTGAATGTATTGATATTCGGTGTCACTAATGGCGCTTTCAATGTCATTTAGATGGTGTTTAATTGAGTACACCAGCGGAATATTAGTGGCCTCATTTTCTAATTGGTATCTGTAATAATTAAGTTGCAACATATGAGCCATAAGCGCATTATTTGTGGTAAAGCATTCCTCCACAGTGGCTTCTACAGTTTCGGCATCAAACAGCTCATCTTTAGTAACTAAAGCAGATCTTATTTTGTAGTAATTGGCTTTGCATAGGTTGCTGGAATTGGGCTCGGTTCGATAAAGCAGCTGACTGTACTCTTGGCTGAGTTGGGTTTGCTTTAATAAATTATAGACAATTGATGCCACTGAATAAGCCATAATTTTTGAAGGCTTGTCATCAGTTTGGTTGGCATTTTCAATAACAGCGTCCATGTTAATGATTGATTTTTCAAATTGTCCACTATTGACGTAAATATTTGCCAACATCGCATTGATTCTGATTTGTGCTCTCAAATCATCACATTCAGTCAATAATTTTTCCAGTGATTTAATGGCTTTTTGGTATTTTCCTTGATAAGAGATTTGATAATTTTTAAGAAATTGAAAGTGACAAAGTTGATATTTGGACATCAAAGGCTGATGCTCTGATAATGAATTCAATTCACTTGAAAATACCTTGGGATTATTTAAGCGCTTGGATTCTGCATGGAGCAACAAGTGCGTGATATAGGGAAGCTCTTCCGACTTTTTTAAATCGGCATCAGACGACAATGCCACCGGCACGCATAAAAACAATGCCTGCACACACAAAAAAAAAGTACAGGCATTAAATGCATTAAACTTTGAAGCTGCTATATTCAAATATTATTCAAATATTACTCATCATCGTCATCTGGAAATTGCATACAAACTTGATCAAAAGATTGTTTAAGTACACTTTCAAAAGCCAAGTTTTCTGAATTCAATAATGACTTAATTTCATTCATTGAATCTTCTTGGTTTAAAGATTGAGTTTGGCCTATTTGTTCCAGTACTTTTATCATTTTTTTCATTTTTTTCCACCTCTTTATTATAACAATACAAGTAACTTTATCATGAAAATCACATGGATTCCATCTTAATAACTGACGCTATAGCCTAACAACATCAAGCTTGATTCGACTGATAATTGGGTATCCAATCCGAATTATCAAAAAATCATAACTTTCACATCAATTAATTTATTTACAAACAATAATAAACACTACAAGCTCAGCAGAGATATAATCATTTTTTTATTTTGCAATCACCATGCATAAACACTCATATATATTACTAACTATATTAGCTACATTACTGATTTCCTATTACATCATTAAGCAATTAAAACAGCAACGTAGGCAAAAAATACGACAATTAGAAATACCTTCACAGTGGCTAGAATACATAAAAAAGAATGTTGCCATTTATCATTTTTTACCTGAAAACCTAAAAAAGGAATTACTGAGTCACGTGAATGTCTTTTTATCAGAAAAGTTTTTTTCAGGCCATGCAGGACTCACTGTGACAGATGAGATGCGTGTAACCATTGCGGCGCAAGCTTGTTTATTACTCTTGAATCGAAAACACAATTATTTCCCACATTTAAAAACCATCATGATTTATCCAGCAGGATTTAAAAACCCCAATCACGAAGGACCTGGTCATCACTTGGGTGAATCATGGGTTCGTGGTCCGGTGGTGCTATCCTGGGTCGATGCAGTACATGGTGGCCTCAACCCCAATGATGGAGAAAATGTTGTGATTCATGAATTTGCCCATCAGTTAGATCAAGAGGATGGTGCCGGTGACGGCAGACCCATGATTCCCGGTGGAGAAATCAGAACATGGGGGAAAGTACTCAGCAAAGAATTCAAAACACTTTCGACCAAAGTCAAATTCCGTAACAAAGCATTTTTTAACCAATATGGAGCCACCAATCCCGCTGAATTTTTTGCAGTCATCTCTGAACATTTTTACGAACAACCAAGAACATTCAAACGCAAGCATGCAGATTTATACGAAACCCTTAAAAATTATTATTGTGTAGACCCTGTGAGCTGGCTGAAAAAATAAACATGCCCTGTTGAACTTCATGTAACTTTTTTGGGTCTGAAGCGTTATTAGAACAAATACTAAAAACTAACTTTGCCAGGAAATGACATGATTAACACATATAATTTCATCAGTTCTTTTTTTAAAGCCATTTTTTTAACTGCCGCGATGATTGGCGGACTGGTGGCTCAAAGCTATTCCACAACTGCATGGTTTGCAGACAGTGAAACAAAAAATAACACCGCGCTCATTTCAGCTCAAGGCAGCGATGCCAACACGCCATTAGCTGACATGGCATTGACTAACAAAACCACATCTACATTTGAGTTTAGTTTTGAGAAAAGCCCATACAAAGCCACTCCTCAAGCCAAATCATGGCCAGATAATTATGCTGTTCTTAAACTAAAAGCGGCTGAGTTAAAACGATTAAAGTTGGCTCAAACCAGCAAAAAAATTAACACAGCCTCTCCCATTTTAATATTTGAAAACAACAAACGGGAAGTCCTTAAGATGTCCCCTAATTACTATCAAAAGGGAAGCAACTTTAAAATCAAAAATGAATTTATCAAGCCCGCCAATGACAACCATTCTTCATTGAGCAATGACTGGCCTTATGAAACTGAGAAAAGTTCAGAACTTGATTTTTGTTAATCAAAACAACGAAACTCACAAGCATCAATTTGCAACAAAATAAATCTCCGGTTACGAAATTTTTAATCCAATTCAACTGACTTGGAGACTTCCATTTAATTAGCCAGTCTCAGCTAATATCAACCTAAATAATTAAATCTTGACATTTGTAGAGATTGCACTACAATTGATTTTTCTCCACTACATTTGTAGATATGAAACTGTCTGATTTTGAAACTGAAGTATTACAAGTTTTTTGGCAACACAAAAAACTGTCAGCACCCGCAGTCCATAAAATCATCATTGAAGACAGAAATGTCACCTATTCTACGGTAAAAACCATCATTGACAGATTGGAGAAAAAGGGAGCCATACAAAGGGTTGCACAACAAGGTCGAACCATTATTTATACCAGTTCCGCTTCAGCAAACAGTATGAGAAAACCCATACTGAACAACTTTATAAATAAAGTGTTTGGTGGCGACTCCAGGTTATTAATGAATCATTTAATTGAAAACAAAAAATTAAGCCAAGAAGACTTGGATTTTCTGAAAGAAGTTGTCAGTAAAAATAAAAAAACACCATGATTCAATATGTACTGATTAACTTGATACTGTCATGCTGTGCATTAAGCATTAACCACCTAATGCACATTCCACACAGAATAAGATTCTATATATTGATGGTTGCAGTTACTGCTTGGGTAATACCATTTTCATTCATAACCATTGAGCTCACTCAACAAATCATTCCTGTACTCCCAATACAATCACTACAAATTGATGAACAACAACTTGCAATCAATACTTCATCAAAGCTCGTTTGGGATGTGACACCTATTTTCTGTGTCATGGCATTGATGGGATTAATTAAATTTATCTATGATTTATACATCACATCAAAATTAGTTCAACGTTTAAAAACACAATCAAAACCATACAAAAACCAACACAACATCCGATTGTCTCAAACAATTAATGGTGCTTTCGTTTCCGGTTATTTCAAACCCATCATTTGGATTGATGAGCAGCTTGAACAAACAGAAACATTGAGAACAGTGATGGCTCATGAACGCCAACACATCCGCGCTAATGACCAATTTTGGTTATTAATTATCACATTCATCCAAAGGTTGTTGTGGTTCAACCCAATAACATACCTGATATGCCAGAAAGCCAGATACAGTATAGAACTGAGTTGTGATGAAGCCTGCAAACTAAAGTTGGGCTTACGACATTATCAAACACATTTGGCGCAGTTAATCCTACTTCATAAGGCCCCCAATCCAATCACATTAAATAACCAAGTAAGCCCTAAATCCAACTTTAACATTTACCGAATTAAACAATTAAATCAGGAGAATACCATGTACATAAAACAAAAGATAAAATTAGCTGCCCTATCAGTCATCACAAGTTTCATGTGTGTGTATTCGTTGCTTAGCTATGCCACTACAGATACAAGTGCTGACCTTAAATCAGGACAAGTCTTGAGCGAATTGAATATAACCATTGGCGAAGCAAAAACAGAAAACATCAGCCTCATTATCAACGAAGGCGAAACAGCAGAAATTAAATTTGATTCATACCACTTACACATAAAACCTAAAAGAATTTTTGACGAAGAAAATGCAGTAGATGCCCCAATTTTGTTGATAACTGAATTAACTATTAAGCAAACTAGCAACGACCAAACTCAAACTGTTTTGGCCAACCCAGTTCTGATGCTTGAAAATAACAAATGGGGTGAATTAAAAATCACCCAAGACAAAAGCACTGAAAATATTGCCTTAAAATTAAGAACGACTGTTATTGATTGATGACTTGGCTGAGATGGGCAACAAATACGCAATTTCGTTCAATCACTCTCTGCCCAATCCCCACAATTCCCATTGTTCAGGCTCACCAACAAGAAAAGTACCTACTTTAATTTTAAAACCTGAAGTTTCACCAGATTTGAGGTTTTTCTGTGTGGCAAAGGCTTGACCTAAACCAATGGGCTCATCATTGGCATTTTTAGCCACTGCATAAACACGAGCATATTTAACGGGCCCATCATGCACATTGACAACATCACCAATGATTTCAAAAAGACCATTAGATGTGCTCACAACAAAATTTTCTATGGCCAATTTAATTGGAGGTGAGCTGAACGAATTCTGTTTACTGGCTAAGGTAGTCAATTCATTACGTTCAGCATCCACTGGCGGTTGAGATAAAAACACCAATACCACAGTACTCATATTAGGTTCTAATGATTCATGCGAAGACCAGCCACTTTGTTCAGCCACACGCTGACCTTTGGCATCAAACATACTAACCACGGCTCCTGGTCGATAGACAGTTTCAGAACCACTGTTTTTGACTCCGACTATCCAATACAAGCCACCATTTGAAGTTTTGCCAGAGAATTGACTGCTGATTTTTAAAAGACGTTTTGGATCATCAAATTCTGAGTGGCTTTTTGTTGCAGCAGAAATCAAATTTGGCTGTACCGTACCCTTGGTGTGCGTAGAGGTTTCAGAAACAGTTGGCATATATTGTTCAACGGTTGGTTTGGCACGAATATTTTGAAACACAATCCAAAAAACCACCATCAATGCAATAACCAACACTGGAATAATTAGCAGTATAAATGACAACTTTTTTTTACTGGTTTGTTGTTGCGAGGGCTGATTGCTACTGAGCACGACCGTAGAGCCACAATATTGACATTTAAAAAATTGTTTGTTGTCTTGTTGTGTAACACTGGATGCGCCACAGGCGTCGCATTTAAAAGTATAACTTGTATTCATATCAAGGTACTAAATTTATCAATTAACATTATTAAATGGTGTTTTCAGCACGTAATAAACCAACAGTTCAGTCAACTACCTTACCTCGATTTAACACCCCTTTGGGATCGAACACTTTTTTTATGGCTTGCATTAATCTGATTTCTTCTGCAGATTTAGAATAGCATAAAAATGGTTTTTTAATTAAACCCACGCCATGTTCAGCTGAAATACTGCCATCAAATTGAGCAATCAAACCATAAACATGTTGATTAACATGCTCACACTGTTTTTTGAATGCTGTTGTCTCCATATTTTCAGGCTTAAGAATATTTAAATGTAAATTACCATCCCCAATGTGACCAAACCAAATGGTTTCAAAGTTCGGATACTCTTGAGCCAAAGTGTTTTCCAATTGTTGCATAAAGTCGGGAACTTTTGATATTTTGACTGAAATATCATTTTTGTAAGGTGTGTGGTGTGCTATGGACTCAGAAATACCTTCCCGGTATTGCCACAATTGTTTGGCTTGATCCATACTTTGAGCGATGATCCCATCTGTGACCCAAACAGCATCCATGCCTGATTCAAAAACATGCATGGCTGATTCTTCATCCTCATCAAACTCTAACAAAACATAAAAAGGGTGCATGTCATCAAATGGGTTATCAAAACCACGGTGTTGCATTACACGGTTCAAAGCACGATCTGAAAAGAATTCAAACGAAGAAAGTTGCAATGATTTTCTGGCCAAAGCAAATACCGACATCACAGCTTCTAATGATGCCAATGCCAATAACATCACCGCTTGATTGGGTGGCGGTTGAATCAGTTTAATTTCAGCTTCTATCACCACGCCTAAAATACCTTCGGAACCAATAAATAAATGTCTTAAATCTAAGCCGCTGGCATTCTTAACCAAACCATTGTTCAATTTCAAAACTTCACCTGCACCAGTAACTACCGTTAAACTCAACACATAATCACGGGTCAGACCATAGCGAAGTACCCTGATTCCACCTGCATTAGTGGCAATGTTTCCTGCCATATGACTGGAACCAGATGAGGCAAAATCTACAGGGTAAAACAACCCTTTTTCTTCAGCGAAGTTTTGTAATTGCTCAGTGATAACACCGGCACCAACTGTCACACTTTGATCAATTGGATTAAAACCACTGATTTCATTAAACCGAACCATCGAAACAATCCACTCACCTTGTGTGGCCACGGCGCCAGCACTGTAACCTGTCCGCCCCCCTGAGGGAATCACTACTTGACCGTACTTATTGGCGACATGGATTATTTTTTGTATTTCTTTGATGCTATTGGGAAAAAAAACCACTGTCGCATTGGGCTCATGAAATCGGGTCCAATCTTGGCCAAATTTGACCAAATCACTGGCTTGAACGGAGTATGCCAAACCCGCCAATTCCGTTTCTAATAAAGAAGTCAATTCATCTGCTTGCATATTCTGTTAAAATCCTCTATTTGAACTCGAATTCATCTATCAAAGGCGCAAAGAATATGACCAAACTGTCCCTAAGTAAAGAAAAAATCAAGGTTGTTTTATTAGAAGGTGTCCACCCAGACGCCGAAAAATTATTCAAACAAGATGGTTACCATAACATTCACATTTTCAATAATACCCCGAATGATGAAGAGTTGCGCGAAATTCTGTCAGATACACACATCCTTGGTATCCGTTCCAGAACACAACTCAAAGGTCAAAATTTAGCCGCATGTAACAAACTCATGGCTGTAGGTACTTTTTGTATCGGCACCAACCAAGTTGATTTAGATGCCTGTAAAATACAAGGCATCCCTGTTTTTAATGCCCCATTTTCTAACACCCGTAGTGTGGCCGAATTGGTCATGGCTGAAATTATTTTGTTATTACGTGGCATTCCAGAAAAAAACGCAAAAGCACACAAGGGCCAATGGTTAAAATCCGCAATCAATTCCAATGAAACCAGGGGCAAAACATTAGGCATAGTTGGCTTTGGTCACATCGGCTCTCAATTGAGTGTTTTGGCAGAAGCTATGGGCATGCATGTCAAATACTATGATATCGAGAATAAGCTCCCCTTAGGCAACAGCCAAGCTGTTAATTCATTGCATGAATTGTTACCTCAAGTTAATGTACTCTCTGTCCATGTTCCTGATACAGAACAAACACGACAAATGATAGGCGCTAAAGAATTGGCTCTGTTACCTCAAGGCGCATTTATGATTAATGCTGCCAGAGGCCAGGTGGTGGTGATTGACGATTTAGTTGACAGTTTGAAGTCCGGCCACCTCAATGGTGCTGCCATTGATGTGTTTCCAGTAGAACCAGCCAGTAACCAAGAACCATTTATTTCTCCACTCACTGATTTTGACAATGTCATTTTAACACCGCACATTGGTGGCAGCACCCAAGAAGCACAAGTCAACATTGCCAATGAAGTGGCTGATAAATTAATCAAATATTCTAATAATGGCTCTACTTCTTCTGCTGTTAATTTTCCTGAAGTTTCATTACCAGCTCTACACGAAGAACTGACTCGAGTGATGCATATTCATAAAAATAAACCCGGAATTTTAGAAAAAATAAATCATGCATTTTCTAGCCAAAAAATAAACATTGCAGCCATGTATCTACAAACTTCTGGGGATGTGGGTTATGTCATCATGGATGTTAATTGTGAATCATCAGAATCTATCGTTAAACGACTCAATGACATTGACGGCACCATTCGTGTCAGGGTTTTACATTGAAAGGAGCCATTATGATCAAGCATTTTTTTATCTGTTTAAGCTTAATAGCCATTGCCAATTCAGCTTCAGCCAATGGCAGCAGCAAGAAACTACATGACATTCTTAATGAAGTCATTAAAACACAAAATGAACTCAGTCCACAAAGAGCCACTTATTATGGCGACCAATCGAAAGCAGGTCAATTAGACGATGTTTCTGCTGCGTTTTATCTGCAACAAAATGCCAAGTTGCAACCACTCTTGGACCAATTAAACAGCATAAAACCCACCAAGCTGAACTTTCAAGACCAAATTTCATTACAAATGCAAAAATCATTTTTGCAACAAACCATTGATGATAATAATTTTAAAGACCATGAAATGCCCATCACTGCAGAAAGTTCGTTTCATGCCAACCTTGCTACATTACATCGCTACAGCGCATTCAAAAGCAAACAGGATTTCGAAAATCACTTAAACCGGATGAAACAGGTATCACGTGTTATACAACAACACATAGACAACATGAGATCCGGTTTAAAACGTGGATTTACGCAACCTAAAGCCATTATTCAACACTACCCAGAATTCATTCAAAACTACATAAAAGAAGCTGAAGATTCGAATTTCTACCAACCTTTTCTTAATAAACCGCAACACATCGACGCTGATCAATTCGCCTCCTTTCAGCAACAAGCCAAAGCCATCATTACTGAATCAATCAACCCCAGTTATCTCAAATTCAAAAAATTCATGGTTGAAGAGTACTTACCTGGTGCTCGAGACACCATCGGTGCCTATAGTTTGCCCAATGGAAAGGCCTATTACCAACTGAAAATTAAACAATACACAACGCTTGATTTAACAGCTGAAGAAATTCACCAAATCGGTTTAAATGAAGTTGAACGCATTAGAAACGAAATGGAAGCAATCATTGCTGATTTACATTTTCAGGGCAGTTTTTCTGAATTTTTACACTTCCTCAGAACCGACCCTCAATTTTATGTCACAACACCTGATGATTTACTGAAAGAAGCCAGGGACATTGCTAAACGTATGGATGGAAAGCTCCCTGAGCTGTTCACAAAACTCCCCAGACAACCCTACGCCGTCAACCCTGTTCCTATGGAAATGGCACCTAATTACACCACCGGCCGGTATGTTTCTGCGCCATTAGAATCTACCCGCCCGGGACAATATTGGGTTAACACCTATGCTTTAGATAAAAGACCATTGTACAACCTACCTGCACTGACTTTTCATGAAGCGGTACCTGGACATCATTTGCAAAGTGCACTAACTAAAGAATTGACTGATATACCCAAATTCAGACAACAAGCTTATATTTCAGCTTTTGGTGAAGGTTGGGGTCTGTACTGTGAAAAACTGGCCAAAGAAGTGGGTTTTTATCAAGATCCCTACGCAGACTTTGGTCGCCTCACCTATGAAATGTGGCGGGCCATGCGTTTGGTGGTAGACACGGGTATGCATGCCATGGGCATGAGTCGCGATGAAGCCATTAAATTGATGGAAGAGAACACCGCTCTATCAACACATAATGTCAGAACTGAAATTGACAGATACATTGCATGGCCTGCCCAAGCCCTGTCATACAAACTGGGCGAAATAAAAATCTGGGAATTACGCCACAAAGCCGAACAACAATTAGGTGATAAGTTTGATATCCGCACTTTTCATGATGCGGTTTTAAGCAGTGGTTCTGTTCCTTTAAATGTATTAGAACAAATCATCGACCAATACATAAAAACTGAACTTAAAGAACATAAATAACGCAGCTTTTCATGTTTTTAATTAACACAAAGGTATAAAAAAAGCAGTCGTCAAAATACTGACGACTGCTCAATGGGTCAAATTTTAATGTGGGTAATTATTATTCTTTAACACCTACTGCTTTTAATACAACTGCCAGTGGACAAAATCCTGTGAAGCTACTTTGAAATAAATTAAAACCAACAAAAGCAGTAAACCACAACCAACTCACTTGAGTCATGTCAATTTGGCCAAAGACATGGCCCAACACCAAGCTAAGCATAATAAAAAAGCCTGCAAACATATTAATCATTTTTGATAATTTCATGGTTACCTCCGCAGTTAATAATTAATGAAGCCATTATATTATATTTTTCTTATATAAGCAATATCTAATTTACAGGTTATACACAACACTCACCTCCATTTAGATTATAATCTTTTATTTTCCAACAAAATTTGATGAAAGCCAGAAACAAAACCCACGGATTATTATTGAGATTTGAAAAATGGCCCATGGGTCTTAAACTGTTCTCAATTGCTATATGCTTTAAAGCCCCCTATTTTGGCTCTATCAAACCCACATTTATAGAAATCAGACCCGGTTTTGCAAAAGCCATCATTAAAAATAAACGACGCGTACACAACCACATAAAAACCGTACACGCCATAGCCATGGCTAATCTTTGTGAATTTGTTGGAGGTACATTAATGGAAGTATCCATAGCTAAAAACATGCGCTGGATTCCAAAGGGAATGAACATCAAGTACGTAGCCAAAGCAGAAACTGACCTCATTGCAAGTTGTAAAATAGGATTTATAGACTGGCAAGACACCCAAGATGTGGTGGTCAAAGTCGATGTTCATGACAACATGGGAAATTTGGTCTCAACAGCAGAAATCCCGATGTACGTATCACCTAAAAAATCACCATCATAAATACAGCTTATTGGTTATTTACAATCAAATTTATTCAAATGAATCGCTGAAGAGTTGATCAAGTTGTTGTGTCACTGTACCAACACCCCACGCTGAAGAAGCACCTTGATCTTTTGCTTTTAATTGAATTGAACCCTTATCAGTTCCTGATAGTTGAACCAGCCTTAAAACGCCTCCAGAAACATGCTGTGATTGCTCATCAATATTTGCATGATTCAGTTCTACTTGAGCACCAACAGAAACCATACTAAAGAACTCATTTGTAGTGATTGCAATACCATCTACATCTTGTAACTCGGCCGTAGATACATTAAATGGCATACCAAATACAGCAATATGAGGTTGATTAATTACATTAATATAGCCTTCGGCTTTAACACCATTGTAATCAACCTGGCCTTTCACACTAATGCGGGTAACATACACTTCACCCAGCCCATTATCGTAACCTTTAAATTGTATTTGAGTGGTTTCGTTCAAACCATTATCTAAAATCCCATCAGGGTCTATGACTTGAGGGGTAAGTATTAAACTGATTCCAGCAACATTGATGGTGTCATTTACCAACTGTTGGGCTTGAACAGGTAATGTTAAATTTATTCTGTCTTCTAAAAATCTAATCTTATCTGCAAATATGATGCCTGTATTAATATCTACATTTCCCTCAACTTCTATCTTAATTCCAGTTTGAATGTCTTCTTTTCTACCTCTTATATATTTTGTTGATGGACTGACAGTCACAGCTTGACCAGACAACGAAAAACCACCTTGATCTAACAATTCACCAATGATACCTTCAACCATAACATCAGCATCATTTACATCTGGAATTACCGCTCTATTAACACAGTTTATAGTGATAACAGTATCAATCACATCACCCAAAGAAAAATTTACAATCGGTGATGCAAAAATTTCAACAAAATCACCATTATCAATAACTGAATTGCATGAACCTAAATTAGAAGCCGTATATAAAACAACTTGATTATTGATTTTAAATTGTGAATCAGTCAGTTCGTTGATTAAACCGCTTATTTTCCATTCTGATAATACAGGCGCTCTTTCTATTCGAGTGACAATAGCTGATGATTGATTATCAATATATCCACTTACAAAGACCTCATCACCAACTTGTAAGTCATTAATACCTAAATCATCAACAAAAAATGTTTGGCTGTTCACAAATGCTTCAATATCAAAAATACGAACTGGAGAAACCGACATAACCGGCCCCTTATAAATATTAATAAAATTTAATTCATCAATGATGCCAGTTGTTAATTGAGGATTTGTATCAGAAACACGATACTGTACTTTAAAACCAGTTCCACCTTGTGCATTAGGTATAGGTATAATTTCACCATCCTCTTTATATATTGTATTTACATCAACTTCAAAATTGCGTGAATTATTGATTTGATAGCCCGTTCCGCCTTGCGCTTTAATTTCTTCAGGTTGCCAATCGATGGCAACAGCCACGTTATTAAGTACAATCAAAAAGAGTAAAGTTAATATATTATTTTTCATAGTCTATAAGGGGTTGTTATCATCATCTGCTTTATAAAAATAAATACCTACACCAATATATGGTACTTTTTCCTGGTCTTCTTCCAAATCAGAATGTTGGATTAAATGTTCAATATATTCATCAACATCATTGGCAAGTTCCTGGCATTTTTTTCTGGCGTATGATTCTGCTAGATTGGCCAGTGATTTGGGCAACTTGTCATGAAGCACAATTCTTTGAAAACGTGGTGAGTCACGTTCTGGATCAATGTTGTGATCTATAGTTTCAAGTAAGTATTGGGTAGACAAGCCAAGAAAATCTATATTTTGTAGGTCATCAGGATCATTTTCAGTGAGGTAATATGGTTTAAGAAGATGCACTAAATTCTTTTCATCTACAAATACAGCTTCAGCATTAAGTAGTTCGTCCAATACTGATTTATAAGTTGCACCACCTGAATATTTATCCACCAACACTTTAAAATCAGGCTCACTGTTAGACTCAATAGGAATAACTTTGGGTTTGTTATAAGTATCAAGGTATTCTTTATCTTCTACCCAGCCTGTTAATACACGTCCAGCACGGTGCCATTTCCTGTGACTGGTGTCATGAGAAAACATATTCATATTAAGTTGTTGATCGACCTGTATTCTTGACAACCCAGTAATAACCGCAATTCTTGATTTAGTTGGTTTTTTTCCATTTAATCCAAAATATTTTCCTGCAACATCCACATAAGTCCATTTCAGGATATCACTAACAACATGAAATGGCACATTCAAACGCAACAATATTCTGACCAATGGCCTGAATATTTGGATTAACATTTTTTTTACAACATTAACTAACTGCGCAGTCATTTACTCATTTACCGAAATATATTTATTGAAACTTATATTTCAAATAATATATGAAAATCACATTAATAGTAAGATTTTATTCAAATTAAGCGAACAAATAAGAAAACCTCGCCGAAACGAGGTTTTTTTGCTTCCCCCAACTTACTGCATTAAATCAGAGATTTACTTCATTAGTACAAGTAGTAGACGAATTTTCTTCACACACTTTGAACGAATAAGAAGCATTTTTGCTTACGGAGTAAGAAGCTGATCCATCATTTGCTGTTGTGTTATTCAAGACTCCATTAATATATACATCTACATTTGACGTAACACCACCCGTCCACGATAAATTCGCTTGACGACCACCTTTACTTCTGTTTGCAGACAATGTCATGTCATCACCAACTGGCGGTTCAGAAACACCGCCCTCACAACCATTTGAAGTTAAATAATCACTGGCTGCTTTTGCTTTTACAATACCGTAACCAAAATATACATCTTTTCCTGAAGTACCGGAATCTTCTGCACTGGCTTTCAACGCAGCACGAATTTCTTGACCAGTACACTCAGGATGATTAGACCATACCAAAGCTGCTACACCAGCCACTGCAGGCGTAGCCATGGACGTTCCACTCATGTAACCATAATCACCAGCACCCACATGGATACTCACAGAAGATGTACCCAATAAAAATGTTCGATCTTCTTGAGAAGCTCCAACGGCAGGAATTGAAGTTGTATTGGTTTCACCTAATGTGGCATATAACATACCAGGCTCATTATTAATGATAATGGCACCAACACCACCTGAATTTTCACAGTTTGCAACCTTGTCATGAAATGAAATATTGCCACGATCAATCAAACAAATTTTCCCAGATGCCGCTGAATTTGTATTTTCAGCTGTTCCCATATTGAAAGTTAATGCACTTGCTGAACCGGCATTTTCCATTGCGGAAGATGCAACTCCATATCCATCAGCTGTTAAAGAGGATACGGTTGCCAATCCTGCTGGATAAGTTGAAAACGTATCTACACCACCTGCTGTTACTTCAACACATATTTTTTCATTGGTTACGACATTTTTTCCTTTACCGGTTGTACATGATGGATATTGTGAAAAATCTGCAATGTTATTATTTGCATCATTGGCACCAATCATCATAACTGATTCATAACCTGCAGGATACGACCTAACTGAGTTGCCATCATTACCGGCAGCCGCAACTACCAATCCACCATTAGCTATGAAGTTATCGAAAGCATTTTCTTCTGTTGAGTTAGCGCCACCACCACCTAAACTCATTGAGATGATATTGGCACCAGCTTGCGTACATTTCTGCGCAGCATAAGCCAAGTCAGAAGAATATCCCCAACCTGATTCATTAAAAACTTTAACGATATGCAAAGGCACTCCTGGCGCCATCCCAACCACACCTACATTATTATCATCTGCTGCAATTGTACCTGCAACATGTGTTCCATGAGGACCACCATGTTCATACCAGTTTCCAGTACCTGAATCATTATCACCGGTGATAACTGTCCAATCAAAATCATTGTTAGTGGCATCAAGTCCAGAATCAATAATACAAACTTTTTGACCACTTTGTAAATTCAGTTGGTCTGCCTGAGACTGATAAACCGCATAGGGAGTTAATTGCTGCAATGTTGGATCACCAGCATCGTCATTGTATATTGACAATGCAAACCTTTTTGCATCCACTTCCATCTTTTTAAAACCACCTTTGGCACGCATCGCTTTTTTACTATTTTCATTAAGTTCAACAGCAAACCAACCATCTCCTTCCACCAATACTTGATGACCTTTTTTTAAGCCATTTCCATTGTTATCATAACTAATAATCATCCGTTCAGCTTGCGCATAAGTACCAAGTGCTAACAAGGTTGCAACACAAGTTTTCTTCATAGTAAATTTCATTAATATTCCTCACTCTTTAATTATGTAGATGATAATTTTTGAAACTTGTACTTTATTGTTATATTTTCAAAAATCATGAGACACCATTACTGGATCCCTATTATTTAATCAATAAATATTATAAATATCAAGCATTCGAGTTCATATTTGAAAAATTTATTACATTTTAATGTGTTTAAAGACATTATATGGATTTTATTTTATATTTATATTCTCTCTTTATTACTATTATCATGGGCCATATAACACAAAAAGAAATAATAAAATGAATACACATAAACCCAACATATGTTCTGATTTCATTATTGATTCTCTAGATATGTACTTTCAATCTACCAGACAGTCTCTTACAATAGACCTTTAAGCAATGATAAGACCCAATGCCCACAATAAAAAATCGTTTCAGAGGATTTCTACCGGTTGTTGTTGATGTTGAGACTGGTGGTTTTAACAACCAAACTGACGCTTTGCTAGAAATAGCTGCCGTCATCATAGATATGGATGAAGAGGGTATTTTATCTCCTGGTGAAACCATCAACGCCTATGTCACTCCCTTTGAAGGATCAAACATAGATCCAAAAGCTTTGGAAATTACAGGGATAGATTTAAACCATCCATTACGTATGTCATTGGATGAGAATGCTGCCTTGGGTAAAATTTTCACTCCCATCAGAAAACAAATCAAACAAACCAATTGTACGCGCGCCATTTTAGTTGGCCACAATGCACACTTTGATTTGGGCTTTGTTCATGCAGCAGCAGAACGAGCAGGTATCAAACGCAACCCATTTCATCCATTCAGTTGTTTCGATACAGCCACTTTATCTGCATTGGCATATGGACAAACTGTTTTGGCACGCGCCATAGATTCTGCTGGTATCTCCTGGGAATCAGAACAAGCACATTCCGCTTTGTATGACACTGAAAAAACAGCTGAACTATTTTGTGCCATATTTAATCAAGCGCATCACACAGGAATGTATAAACCTAAAAAATAGCTGCAATGATACCAGCTTGAATCGGTTTCACAACATAACTGCCATGTGATTACTTGAGCACCATCACACGCTCAGTTGATGCCGACATCAAGTCATCTGCTTTGCTTTGGTAAAAGCTTTCTAAAGCATTTCGCTTCATTTTTAATGTGGGCGTCAACAAACCATTATCTGGCGACCAGAGTTCTTCAGAAATAAACACATGACTGACTCTTTCATGTGGTTCAAGTCGTGGGTTAATATCATTCAAAGTATGTTGACAGACTTCAATTAATTCCTGCGCTCTGTTGGTAAAACTTGATTCGAAAACAGAAACCACTAAAAATGGTTGGCTGAAACCATCACCCATTAATATCAATTGTTCAATACCTAGAAGTGATTGAAACTGTTGCTCAATTGATGTGGGTGAGATGTATTTACCTTTACTTGTTTTAAAGATGTCTTTAACACGACCCGTAATATAAAGAAAGCCAGCTGCATCAATCACACCCAAATCTCCAGTGTGTAACCAACCATCAGAATTGATGGTCTCAGCCGTTAATTCGGGCTGCTTATAATAACCATCCATCATCGCAGGATTTCGTAACATCACTTCACCAGTGGTAGACAATTGGCATTCACAACCTTCAATCACTTGTCCAACACTGCCCATACAGTTTTGCTGCTGCTTGACCATATGTGATAAACCACAGGTTTCAGACATGCCATAAGCTTCGTTAAGCTTTAATCCCAAACAATCAAACCACTTTAAAACATCCTTATTTACAGCTGCAGCTGCACACAAAGCAAAACGCACGTCTTGAAATCCCAACTTTTTCAACAAAGCACCTTTCAACCAATGCCCGAACAGGGGTACATTGAACAGGAAATTAAGTGTTTTAGGACCACCCAATTTAGTCTCAATAGCCAATTTGATTTTAGTCCATATTCTCGGCACTCCAAAAAATATAGTGGGATGAGCTTTTTTGATGTCTGCTGTAAATGTCTCTAAAGATCGTATGAATGAGACATGTGCTCCATGATAAAGTGCGCCAAATTCAACAGCCATGCGTTCAGCCACGTGCGCCAATGGCAAATAGGAAACAAAGCGATCTTGTTCATTGATAATAATGATGCTTTTGATGAGATTCATGGACTCACATATGGCTCTGTAAGACACCATCACGCCTTTAGGATCTCCTGTGGTTCCTGAGGTATAAATGATACTGACCAAATCATTTTCATGATTGGTCACCGGCTTGCTCATTGGCTCATTATCATTAACTAAATCTGACCAAAATGGCATACCAGGATAAGGTTGGTACAAGGCTAATTTATCAACTTCATCAGTCAACAATGTGGGAGCCTTTTCAATATCAAACATCTTACCCAGAAAAACAGCACTGGCTTCGGAGTGTTTCAAAACCTTTTCAATGGTTTCTTGTGAAGCTGTTGGATAAATGGGTATGGAAATATGACCTGCCATTTGAATGGCTAAATCCGCTAAAATCCAATGGGCACAATTAAGTGAAATGATGGCAATGTGACTGCCTCTTGGATACCGAGCTAAATAATGAGCCACTCGAGAAACTTCATTCAATGCTTGAGACCAGGTGTATTCAATGGTTTGTTCTTTGATAGGCTGTGATAAATAGACTTCACTGGGTTTCTTTTGGGCCCAAAAAAGTAAGCGATTGATTGGTGATTCAAATTGAGTTGCAGACATACATCAATATTATCACAGAATTAACACCATACCAGGCGCCTCTGCATTTGGTGTTTTAAAAAACTGGAATGACCAATCACCCAAGCGCTATTGACTGACCCGCAACAAACCCTGAAGCCCAGGCCCATTGAAAATTATATCCACCTAAATGCCCAGTAACATCAAGTACCTCACCGACAAAATATATATTTGGCTTTGATTGACAGGCCATGGTTTTTGATGAAATTTGCGTAGTATCTACCCCACCCAAGGTGACTTCAGCCGTGCGATACCCTTCAGTCCCAGATGGTTTTAATTGCCATGAATGAAGCCAACTGGCAAGCTCTACAATGGCCGCTTTGGGTAAAGATTGTAATGTTTGTTCACACCACTGTGGAAATTCATGATGCAAAACAGCATGAGCCACTTTTTTAATCATGCATTGGCTTAAGCACTGATACAAGAGCATGTGTGGCGTGTTTTGTTTGGCTTTCAACAACCATTCAAGAGCATCGTATCCTGGTAATAAATTAACAGCAATGCTTTGTCCCATCTGCCAATAACTTGATATTTGTAACACAGCTGGTCCACTTAAACCCCTATGAGTGAACAGCATCTGATGTTCAAAACTGGGTGCTGATTTATTTTCAGGTATACTGATTTCTATAGCCACAGATGAACCGGCCAATTCTGAAAAGAGTTTTTTGTATCCATCAGTAAAAACAAAAGGCACTAAGCCTGCTTTTTTTTGCTTAACTGATAAGCCCAAATATTCAGCCAATTGATAACCAAATCCTGAACCACCCATTTTAGGAATAGATAAGCCACCAGTAGCAACCACCAGATGATCTGCAGTATATGTTCCTGATGAAGTTGTGAGACAGGCACCTTTGGACAAGTCATACGTCATGACTTCTGTATTCAAGCGAATTTCAACCTGTCCATCAGCACACTCATCCAGTAGCATGTTGAGGATGTCTTTTGATGAACGGTCACAAAACAATTGTCCCAGTTCCTTTTCATGGTATGGAATATCATGCTTCGTAACCATGTCAATAAAATGCCAAGGGGTAAAACGACTCAAAGCAGACTTACAAAAATGTGGATTTTCTGAAAGAAAATTATCTGGGCAGGTGTATACATTGGTAAAATTACAACGGCCACCACCTGACATCAAAATCTTTTTGCCCGCTTTATTTGACTTCTCAAGCACCATCACCTTTAAGCCTCGCTGTCCAGCAGTCAAAGCACACATCAATCCGGCCGCACCCGCACCCAGAATAATCACATCATAATGCTTGTTATGAGTCATTTGTTTACCACCCAATAACAGTCACAGACACATGGTTGAATAAAACCAGTCATGCTCATCATAATGCCAACAATGAAGCCTCGATGCACCGCAAGAGTTAAAATAAGTGCCATTCCCAAACAATGCCATCTTCAGGGTGTTCCACTACATCAAAAAATGTAAATCCCAGTTTTTGTAAGATATGATTCGATGCATTTTTCTCAGGCAGCGTTTGCGCCACGATGGTTAATTCTTCATCAGTTTGAATGGCCAAATCTATCAGGGCTTGAGCAGTTTCGGTGGCATGGCCTTGGTTTTCAAATTCAGGTAATGTGTAATAAGCAATCTCAACTTGACCATCATACGGAATCGATTTAAACGCGCCAGCACCAACCACCACACCATCTCTCATCGCCACATATGCCATCCATGGATACTGAAACCCAGCTGCTGCATAATAATCAACCATTTGTGCATTCACTTCTTGAGTCATTGGCGGCAGTTGATCCATTTCAACGGCACTCAAACCTTCCACCTCACCTGACTCGGTGACCGTTAGTAATTTAATCATATTATCACCCAGCAATTTCGCTCAGTTGTGCTTCTGGACGGGCAGACTTAAATGCAGGAAGCTCGAGACACCTTTGATTAATTTCTAGCAATCTAGGGTAATTGTCTAAAGCCACATTAAAGCGATTGGCATTGTAAACCTGTGCCACCAGACAAATGTCTGACACACACGGATACGATTCATTCATGAACCGTAAATTTGAACCTTTCAACATGGCCTCTAAAGCTGTAAATCCTTCATGAATCCAATGAGCATACCAATCATCCACTTGTGATTGATTCCAAGTCTTCTTCAGCACTTTGAGCACCCTTAAATTATTTAAGGGATGAATATCTGCAACAATCATTTGAGCCATGGCACGGGTTTGTGCACGGGCTAAAGTGCCCGTTGGCAAGATGGCATTGTCAGGATACGCTTCCTCCAAGTACTCCATAATGGCCATAGATTGATTGATTATTTCACCACTTTCAATAAGCAAAGCTGGCACCAAACCCTGGGGGTTCAGTGCTTTGTACTCAGCCTGATGTTGTTCACCGCCATCTTTAACCAAATGAATTGGTATGGTTTGATAAGCCAAACCTTTCAAATTCAGGGCAATGCGAACACGATATGCAGCTGTGCTGCGCCAATAGCTGTAAAGTTTTAACATCTGTAATCACTCAAAATAAAACTTCGGTCTTTTAACTTTTTCAGGATACACTTGATTCATTGTGGCTGATTCATACAAGCGACCATTGATCATCACGTGACTGACTTGTTCAGTGTTGCGAATATTTTCTAATGGATCTGCATCCATAATAATCAAATCAGCCAATTTACCTGCTTTGATTGAACCCAAGTCTTCATCCATTCCAATGTATTTAGCACCATCAATGGTACTGGCTTTGATGACATTCCAAGGAGACATACCACCTTGTGCCAGCATCCACATTTCCCAATGTGCAGCCAATCCTTCACGTTGACCGTGAGCACCCAGTAACACATCGACACCTTCGTTTTGTAGCTCCGTAGCCACTCGGGCATTATTGAAATGGTTATAGTCTTCAAGAGGTGCTTTGGTGCGACGAATTGAAACAGGTTCTAAAATGTGTTTAGGGACATATTTAGATAGCAGTGGATGCTTCCAAACATCGGTGGTGTCATACCAATAATTTTCACCCCAAATACCACCATATCCAACTACCAATGTCGGAACATAAGCTGTTTCTGTACCAGCCCATAATTGTTTCACATCATCATACACAGCACCCACCGGAATGGAATGTTCTATACCCGTATGGCCATCAATTACCATACTCATGTTGTGCATAAACAAAGAACCACCTTCAGGCACAACCATCAACCCAGTTTGTCGAGCTGCTTCTAAGATTTGTTGCCTTTGATCACGACGTGGCTGGTTATAAGACTTAACAGAAAATGCACCAGCAGCTTTCATACGCTCTAAATGACCGATGGCATCTTCTAATGAATTCACTTTGGCCGTGAAATAATGTGTTGCACCATATAATATGGTACCTGTTGAATAAATGCGTGGTGCAATGATTTGACCAGCGCGTTGCATTTCTGCAGCTGAAAATACCGCGGCAGTATCAGCCGATGGGTTGTGAGTTGTGGTCACACCAAATGCCAATGAAGCATATGCATTCCAATTGGTTTGCGGTGTGATTTGGCCATTGGCATAAGGTCCGTGCCAATGCACATCGACCAAACCTGGCATAATGGTTTTTCCCTTGACATCAATAACTTCAGCATTAACAGGAGGTTTAATCTCACCAGCAGAGCCCACAGCCGTTATGCGGTTGTTATTAATGATGACCACGCCATCATCGATGACCAAGTTGTCACCATCCTGTTGTTCCATTGTGATGATTTTAGCTCCCACCAAAGCCACTGTTCCTTGAGGTTTGTCAGTTTTCACTTTGAATGTAATGACAGTCGAAGTGGCTTGCGGTGATTCTTGTGCTGTTCCAGCCTCACTGTCTTTGACTTTTTGCTCACCACCTAAGAAATCAAAACGTTCTGACAGTTTTTGTTGGTACAACATCGGCCCCATAGACCAGCTCAGTTCATTTGAAGCTTGGTTCCAATTAATGTAGTCACCTGCATGTTCAGAGAAGTTTTTTAACGGTAAATTACTGGCAGATGAACCTGTTGAAATGTGTTTGCCATTGCGAACAAAGGGGGTTACATAAACCTGAAAATTCTGCACGAAAGCCAACCATTGTTCATCAGGGGAGACCTTAAACTGGGTTATCCATTCACCTTGGAAATGGTTTTGTTTGTCATTACCCGATAAATCAACAGATTGTAATTGTGTGGTAATGACTTCACCTGAAACAGATTGACCCATGTAAAACACCCGAGCATTGTCTTTGGTAAAGAAAGGGTTGCTTCCACGGTCAGCAATTTTGATTTGTTTTTTACGGTCTAAATCAATCAAAAACAAGCCGGTATCATGTGAATACAATGGTGTGGTCAAATAACCACCAGAATCGGCTTCAAAAACCACTGTTTTTCCATCTGCCGATATGGCTGGATTAATAAAGTGTCCAGGTTTTTTTGAAATGACTTTAGATTTACCCTTTAAATTAGACAAACGAACTGTCCCCAGTTTTTGATCATGCCAAGTGGTATAAACGATGTGTTTACCATCAGCACTGAACTGTGGAAAGAGTTCAAAGTGATCATTTTGTTTGGTTAAGCGCTGAGGCTCTGATTTCATTTCTCCATCTTCAAGAGCTACCGTATAAATATGCCCCAATGACTGGAAAACGGCCAATTTGCCATCAGGTGATTTTTTCAACCAACGCAACATTTTGGCATCAAATTGATCCGGAGCCACTTGATTCTTTACAGTGACCGCAGATCGGATCTCCCTCTGGTCATTAACTTGAAAAGGAATGTTGGTTACTTGTTCCGATGCCACATCAATATGATGTATTTTGCCTTTGGCATAAAAAACGATGCCACGGCCATCAGCTGTCCAGGACATGCTGGGATAAACACCATGAATGGCCCAAGTTTCTTGCATGTCTCTTTCTAAATTGGTGTAAATAGGTCTGACAGCACCGCTGTCTCGATCCTGGATAAACAGTGCGCTGTTATTACGAATACGGCGCACGAAAGCCAACTGACTGCCATCAGGAGATGGTGTAGGCCTGACTGCACCACCAGGACCTGAGACCCATGGTGTGATGTCACCTGTAGCTAATTCTATGGCAAATATTTCATAAATTTGATTGTTGACATTTTTTGAGTATTCAAAATATTGGCCAGGTGTTGAGTCTCTAGAAAACAACACAAATTTTCCATCCGGTGTATACACTGGCTCTCCCAAATCTTTCTGCTCATTGGGTCTGGCATTCAACTGAATACCTTGACCACCTGTCTTGTGGTACATCCAGATTTCACCTGCACCCAGTGAACGCATACCCGTAAAATGTTTTCTGGCGACAATGTAATTACCATCAGGAGACCATGATGGCGAATTCAATAGACGAAATTTTTCATTGGTCACTTGATGTTGGTTTTCACCCTGGGTGTCCATCACCCAAATGTTATCACCGCCACCTTGATCCGAGGTGAAAACCAATTGCGTACCATCTGGAGAAAATTGTGGTTGCATGTCCCAAGCCATTGAGTTGGTGATGTTTTTCGCTTGGCCACCAGCAAAAGGAATGATGTAAATATCACCCAATAAATCAAATACAACCCAACGTCCATCAGGGCTGACATCAACATTCATCCAAGTGCCAGTTGTGGTTTTAATATCAACCATTTCCTTTATTCCAGGTGGGTTATTAACATCCCATTTTGAATCTTCTTTGTCAGTCATCGCAGCCATTAAACTAGACGTTAGAAAAAGTAAAATCATTAATAAGTAATTTGTTTTCACAGTGTTCCCCAAAGTTAACAAAGTTGATAATTATACGTTCAAATCTTCAACAGTTCGCTTACAATTTGGACATTTTTCAGGTTGATACCAAGATGATTATTGGATGGGGTGAATTTTTATCGTTGCTGTGCGCATTGCTATGGGCATTCGCCGTCATCTGCTATCGCAAGGCTGGAGACCACATAGATGTCAGCGCCATGAATTTATTCAAAATCAGTTTAACTTTGGTTTTGATGTTACCAACTCTTTATTTTACAGACGGTTTGACACCACCTACCTTAACACCCAAACAATGGGGCTTGTTGTTAATCAGTGGTTTTTTTGGCATCATGTTGGCCGATTTGTTTTACCTGCGTGCCTTGCAATTAATAGGTGCCGGTTTAACTGGTTTAACTGGCAGTCTGTACAGCCCATTTGTGGTATTTTTATCTTTTTTCTATTTAGGTGAAAGATTAAACAGCTGGCAAATCATGGGGATGGCACTGGTTATCATTGGCGTGATTGTCATCAGCTACCGGCGCAAATCACTGACTGTAACCCACCCTCCAGTCATCGGTTTTGTATTTGCTGCTCTGGGCGTATTTTTCACTGCCTTAGGTATCATCGTCATTAAACCAGTTACCACGGAAATACCTTTTTTCTGGATTATATCCATCAGAACAGTGGGTGGCATAGTAAGTATGTTATTATTTAACTTCCTCTTGAAAAAGAGCATTAATCCCTTGGCAATCTTAAAATCAAAAGGCAAATATTGGTTACTTATAGGTGCGTTACTGGGCCAATATTTATCCACCATGGTTTGGGTAGCGGGATACAAATACACAACGGCCTCTGTGGCCTCTATATTGAATGAAACTGCATCAATATTTATTTTAATTTTAGGGTGGTTGATTTTGAAAGAACCCATGACTCAAAGAAAAATCATAGGCGCATTTATCAGTATCTCTGGGGTATTGCTGGTGTTGCAAATGAGTCACCTTTAAAAAAGATGGTAGATACAATTGTTTACATAGTAAATCAGCACAAGCTAACATAACAGCTATAATATGCGGGGTGTGACATCAGTGTGAGTAAATACCATGAACAAATTATTGAATATAAATTTAGAATTCAATGAACCAACCATGAAATCAGGACCCATCATATATTTCAGAGGCGTTAGTCGTATTCATGTGAATAGGTTCAAAGCTTATACTCACATCCTTTCTAATCGTCTGAAACACCGTTGGCAAGTAACTGACATTCTCAGCCATGCCAATGTAGTAGGTACATATCAAGATGAAGGTGATGAATCAGTGATGTGTTTGTCTTTGTATGACAAACCACCTAACCTGAACCCTCCTGCCATCAATAAAATAAACTTCAAATTCGAAGAACACAGTATGATTAAAAAACTTAATCGTGCAGGGCGTGAACTGGATTTACTGAAGTGCAATCAAGCGGCAACCAATACAGACAAACAAAAAGTCATTAAAGTCAGCGGACTTTCAAAAGAGTCAACCGACACATTGTGCAAACAACTCAACTCCTTATCAGGCAACCAACTGTATTTTAAATATTTACCCAATGTGCTCGATGATGACTCAACCATATTCATCAATCAATTGTTGTTTGTCATTGACCCACTAGACATCAATTCTTTACAAGCCTTCCAACAACTAGAAATTAAACGTCAAGTTGATGACTTAACCATTGATGAATTAACAGTTGTGGTTCTTCACAGTGACGAAGTTGAAAACATAGATTCAATCTTCGATGACATCTATGATCAGTGTAATGACAACACACAAGTCACATTGTTAAACCCAAAGACCGAAATTGATTTAGAAAACTTCATCAACTTTTTTTAACAAGACTCAATTAAAGTATTTTTCTGCATTGACGTAGACTTCACCTGAATGCATTTACCATACGGTTCATCTACAACTGGGCAAGCTGTCAATGAACACAACACAACCCATCGTCTTCTTAACGGGTCAAAATGGCATGTTGGGCCAGTACCTAACTCAGTCATTAAGTGACAAATATTGTATTATCGGCTTACAAAGAAACACCACAATAACGGACAAACCAAGCTGGAATTACCAGCACATGATAAACAAACTTGGCATCAAAGCACCCGATGCAGTGATTCATTTGGCAGGTGCTGGCATCGCCAATAAACGCTGGAATACAAAGTACAAAAACACCATCCATGACTCCAGGGTATTTGGAACCCAAAGTCTGATTGATGACATGTTGCAACAAACCAATTTACCTAGGACCTTCCTTTGTGCATCAGCAATTGGCTACTATGGCCACAGACCTGGAGCATATTTAACAGAATCATCCTCTCCCGGCACAAACTTCGTTGCATCAGTTGCCCAACACTGGGAATTATCATGCCAAAAGCTTCAAACAACTGATTGTCGGGTTGTTAATCTCAGGTTCGGAATGATTTTATCTCACTTGGGGGGTGCACTGAAAGACATGGTGTTACCATTTAAACTCGGCTTGGGGGGACGTTTGGGTAAAGGGCTACAACAATACAGCTGGATCAGCATTGCAGATGCCAAGAATGCCATTCAATTTATTTTACAACACAGTGAAATTGAATCAGCTGTCAATTTAACTACCCCACACCCTGTCAGTAACAATGAATTCACTTCAACACTTGCACGTGTATTGAAACGCCCTGCCTGGTTTCATATGCCCGCTTTTATGGTTCGTTTCATCTTTGGAGAAATGGCTAATGAATTGCTACTGGCCGATGCCCATGTGTTACCTGAAAAATTATTAACAGCAGGTTTTGAATTCGATCATGCCAAATTATCAACGGCTCTCAAAGACCAGTTAACGTGAACATCCTGATTATTGGCGCACATCGTGGCATAGGTGCTGCACTGGCCAAACAAATTGAAGAAGAAAACAAACACTGCCTGATAAAAGCCAGCCGGACATACACCCATATCAAACAATGCAACACCCAAACTTGGACTGTTCATTGTGATGTCACTGATGAACCCAGTGTTCAAGCCATGAAACAACAATTGTTAACACTGTTTTCAAATATAGATTGGCTAATCAACTGCGCAGGTATATTACACAGTGCAATGTACATGCCCGAAAAAGCAATACAGCAAATCAATTCCCAACAGATGACAGAAAACTTCATGACCAATGCTGTAGGGCATTTACAGGTAATAAAGGCACTAAAATCAATGATCACCTCAAGCCCTCACGCCGTGGTTTGTTCAGTATCTGCAAGAATAGGTAGCATAGATGATAATCATTTAGGTGGTTGGTATGCTTACCGAATGAGTAAAGCCGCCTTGAACATGGGCCTGAAAAGCGTTGCCATTGAATGGGCTCGGCGACACCCTCGTGTCAAGTTTCTCTTGTTACACCCAGGTACTACAGACACTGATTTATCAGCTCCATTTCAAAACAATTTAGTCATTGGACAGTTACAATCCGCTCAGACCACTGCTCATTTATTATTAAAACAAATCAAGTCGCACCAATTTCATAATTCTCAGCACCCTTTATTTTTAGACCAGGAAGGTCAAATGATTAAATGGTAAGCTGTAACCATTAAGTCAATCAACTTCATATTGGGTATATCAAAGTGCAATGAAAAGAAAAACCACTTATGGGTTTTTGAAAGTCACTTGAGTGCGCTTAAATTCTGTGGCATAGTTGAGCAAATGAAATCATTAAAAATCACTCCACTGCTGTCACTTGTACTACTATTGAATGGCTTAACAGCATCAGCTGTTGGCCTTAAAGATACTTTGATGCTGGCCCTACAACAGGACCAACAACACCGCATTGAATTAAAACACCTTAAAACCCAACAAAAAAATGCACCTTTAATCAAACAGCTTGAACAAGCCCAAAACCAGTTAGATCATGACAACCTCATACTTCTAAACCATGTCATTAATCAGTTGGGTCACTGGCCAGGTGCCAATGACGTGGGTGAAAATGCTGCCAAGATAGCACTGATTTTATTTAAGAGATCAAATATCGAACAACAAACTCAATATTTACCTATGATATTGACTGAAGTCAAAAAAAATAACATACCAGCCATTTGGTATGCTGATTTATATGACCAACACCAAATGCTTCAAAATTTACCACAACGATATGGCCAATTGATGGTTGAGCCTACCCGAGGGGGCTCACAATCACTGTACCCCATCACATCAATTAAAGAAGTCAACCGACACAGAACGGAATTGGGTCTGCAGCCATTGAACATGATGCTAGGAGCACAGAACAAGTTGTTACGTCAGACCTTTGACGACAGCAAACCTTTTGAACTCAGCTCAGCAGATAAACTCATGAAGATGGCTGAACTGGCCTTGGCTTGTATTGATTTAACCTATCCCAATTCAATCAAACATGTATTGAATGACAACAATGACGCTCAAACACCCGACAGGCTATACCCCACATTTTTTGGTTGTTTTGATTGGCACTCTTCAGTGCATGGACACTGGTTACTGGCTCGAGCTGCCAAACTGTTTCCTAATGATAAAAAAACCACCCTTTTCATTGAACGTTTATCGGCACATTTGACTGCTGAAAACTTACAGCAAGAGCTGGCTTATTTTCAACAACCTGGTCGTGCTGGTTTTGAACGTCCTTATGGTTTAGCGTGGTTTTTACAATTGTATGCTGAATTGTACGACTGGAAACTACCGGTAGCACAGCAATGGCTACAAAACATGACGCCATTAAAAAACCATGTCGTTGAGCAACTGTCAAACTGGATTCCCAAACTGGCCTACCCCATTCGCAGCGGAGAACACAGTCAAACCGCATTTGCTTTTGGACTGGCCCACGATTATGCCCAAACCACCCATGATGAGACTTTCTTGGCATTACTCAATAAACACAGCAAAAGACTTTATCTGAATGACAGCAATTGTCCTACAGACTATGAACCATCAGGACATGACTTTCTTTCTCCTTGCTTGGCCGAAGCAGATTTGATGCGCAGAGTAATGCCATCCAAACAATACAGCCGATGGTTAAAGAAATTTTTGCCCAAAATAAAACACGGTACACGTTGGTTACCCGTGGCTCAAGTCACAGACCGTACAGATGGCAAACTGGCTCATTTAGATGGTCTAAACATAGCAAGGGCATGGATGTTAGAAGGCATTGCAGCGGCGTTGCCACCGACAGACAACAGGCGCGCAATCATCATGCGTCTGGCCAAGAAACACGCACAATCTGGCTTGGCTGCTGTGACAGGTGAACACTATGCAGGTGGACACTGGCTGGGCTCATTTGCAACTTATTATTTAACCCAAAGAGGAATCAATGATCAACCTGCAAAAACAAACAACCCTTTACCAAAAAAATAACTTGAGTACTTATATATAGGCCAACTTCATGCCAACAATCAACAAGTCAAATAAGCTCAAGGGAGTCTGTTATGACATCAGAGGTCCAGTGTTGGATGCAGCAAAAAGAATTGAAGACAGTGGTGTAACAGTTTTAAAACTTAACATTGGCAATCCTGCTGCATTTGGTTTTGAAGCACCCGATGACATCGTACGCGATGTCATACACAACATCAAAAAAGCAGAAGGATATTGTGACTCAAAAGGGATTTACTCAGCACGTGTTGCGATCTACCAATACTACCAAAAACGTCACATTCAAAATCTAAACATAGACAACATCTATATTGGTAATGGCGTCAGTGAGTTAATAGTAATGACCATGCAAGCTTTACTCAATGATGGTGATGAAATGTTAGTCCCGGCACCTGATTACCCTTTGTGGACAGCTGCAGTCAATTTATCTGGCGGCAAAGCCGTTCATTATCTCTGTGATGAAACTGATAATTGGGCACCTGACTTGCAGGATATGGCATCAAAAATTAATCACAACACACGAGGCATTGTCTTAATCAACCCCAACAACCCAACAGGTGCAATCTACTCACAAGCACAACTACATGCAGTGATTGATTTGGCTCGCAAACACAACTTAATCATATTCAGTGATGAAATTTATGAACTGATTCGGTACGATGACACAAGCTACACATCAATTGCTGCACTGGCCAGTGATGTGATGTTTGTCACTTTTAATGGGCTCTCCAAAACTTACCGTGTGGCAGGCTATCGAACAGGGTGGATGGTGATTTCAGGAGCATTAGATGGCGCCAATGATTATTTGGATGGTCTAAACATATTATCTTCTATGAGATTGTGTGCCAATGTACCCAGCCAATTTGCAATTCAATCTGCACTGGGCGGGAAACAATCTATTTTTGACCTCACACAAACTGATGGCAGGTTAAACCAACAACGTTTGTTAGCTCACAACATGATTAACGCCATACCAGGACTTTCAACCACACTGCCTCAAGGTGCACTGTATTGTTTTGTAAAAATAGATACTGATCGTTTTAACATCAAAGATGATGAACAATTTATTCTCGACTTGTTAATTGAAAAACACATTTTGTTGGTACATGGCACCGCTTTTAACTGGCCCAAGCCCGATCACTTTAGGTTGGTATATTTACCACAAATTGAAATCTTAGAAGATGCATTAAATCGTTTGAAAGATTTTTTGCACAGTTACCGTCAATGCTCATAGAACACCCCATGGCTGCGTTATACACGGTACTGATAGAAAAAATGGCTGACTCATAAATAACATGTTTGATACATAAAACCTTAACCCGCAACAAAGCACTTTACTTTTTAACGCCATCACAATACTTTTTGACCAGCTCAAACAATGAAACAAAATTCATTAATGATTCGTTGACATTAAACACACATGCGTTACCATGCGCGCCTTTAAGTTTTTCATAACAGCAACCACCATGTTTAATTTAATCTCCAAAAAAATGGGTTACAGCATCAAAAACGATGTGCTTTCTGGTTTGACAGTTGCATTGGCTCTGGTTCCTGAAGCCGTTGCATTTGCATTTGTGGCAAAGGTCGATCCTTTGGTTGGGTTATACGCTGCCTTTATGGTAGGTTTGATTACTTCAATTTTTGGTGGCAGACCAGGCATGATTTCTGGGGCCACTGGGGCCATGGCAGTGGTTATGGTGTCGTTGGTAGCTGAGCACGGTGCTCAATATTTATTTGCCACTGTTGTCTTGACTGGTGTTTTTCAAATGCTTGCAGGTATCTTTAAACTTGGCATGTTTATTCGCATGGTACCCTATCCAGTGATGCTGGGTTTTGTCAATGGGCTAGCCATAGTTATATTTTTAGCACAACTGGGGCAATTTAAGTTTATTGATGAAGCTGGCACTCACCAATGGATGCAAGGCTCACAGCTTTATTGGATGATTGGTATGGTATCTTTAACGATGTTTATCATTCATTTTTTACCTAAATTAACACGTGCTGTACCTGCTTCTTTGGTTGCTATTTTGATTGTAACTGGTTTGGTTATTGGTTTTGACATTCCCATTCCTAATGTCATTGATTATGTACGTTCAGAATCTGGTAACCCATCAGCAACAATTGCTGCTGGACTACCGGTTTTTTCAATTCCATCAGTACCGTTTAATCTAGAAACGTTCAATGTCATTTTGCCCTATGCACTTATTTTAGCTGCTGTGGGATTAATAGAATCCTTGCTCACCATGACATTAATTGATGAAATTACTGAAACCAGAGGCAATGGTAACCGTGAATGCTTAGGACAAGGTTTGGCAAATTTCACCAATGGTTTCTTTGGAGGCATGGGCGGCTGTGCAATGATTGGTCAAAGTATGATTAACATCAAATCAGGTGGACGAGGCCGTTTGTCCGGTATATCAGCTGCAATTGCTTTACTGCTATTTATATTGGTAGGTTCATCTTGGATTGAGATGGTTCCCTTAGCAGCACTGGTTGGATTGATGTTTATGGTCGTATTAGGTACCTTCGAATGGGCCAGTTTGCGCATGATAACCAAAGTACAAAAATCTGAAGTATTTATCATTGTATTGGTTTCAGGAATTACCGTAATTGCAGATTTGGCGATTGCAGTTATTATTGGTGTCATAGTCAGTGCTCTGGTTTTCGCTTGGAAGGGAGCCAAAAGAATTGATGCAAAGAGTCACATTGATGACAATGGATCAAAAATATACATGCTCAGTGGTCCTGTATTTTTTGGTTCCATACAAAACTTTCAAGACATTTTCGCACCACGAACTGATCCTGATGATGTCATTGTAGATTTCTTAGATGCACGTATTTATGACCATTCAGCCATTGAAGCCTTAGACTCATTAGCTGAGCGTTATGAGCGAAATGGTAAAAAATTACATTACCGCCACCTCAGTCCAGAATGTAGAGTGTTACTTAACAAAGCAGGAAATTTGGTTGAAATCAATTTGATAGAAGATCCTGACTATAAAGTTGCTGACAGTTCTCTGGGTTAATACATTACCAGATTGCACGTTAATTCAATTTAAAATCAGCTTGCTAAACAACAACTTATCCTGCACGTTATGTTATATTTGCCCTGTTGTTTTTAGCACATTATTTTATGTACATGTATTTGCATAGTGAAGTTTTTGGTTACAGAAATAGAATTTGACCATTGTAATAACATTACACAACAAAATAACTCTTCCGCCAGTAAGTGTTTGGTTTAATTAAGTTTTTTCTAATTAAAAAGACAAACACCTTACGCTAATAACGTACGAAAAACACTCTCGTTCTATTTCTGCAATAATGGCCATTTTTTTACAGCCAAACCGCCTTTTTGTGAATTTCATCACGTTTTATTTGCCCGTTTTGCAAATAATCATTTGTGGCTGTCATCATTTTGTTATATATTTCAGCTACCACAAAAACTATAAATTAAAAAATGTGGTCAAGCCAAATTGGTTAATCGCCAATTTGAATTTAAATAAATAGAGGAGAGACATCTAAGATGAAAAGATTAGATAGTGGTCCGCGTTCGCCAAATATTCAATTAAGAAACGCAATTTCTAAATCACTAACAGCAATCACATTGGTAGCGGCTTGTCAAATAGGCATGGCACAAAATTCCAAGTTTGCATCAAGCGCTTCGGCAGATGTAAACTTGAATGTGATTAATAGTTTCACATCTGAAAGAAAGATACCTAACCGATATATTGTGGTATTAAAAGATGCTGAAGTTAATCAACAAGTACAAGCTTTAATGCTTGCAGGCAGTTACTCAGCTATGGCAGCAAGGGCTTCTGTTGTTAGAGACATGGCTGTTGACTTATCTACTCAAGCCAGAGGTGTTACCACAAGAACATACTCATCATCAATTAATGGTTTTGTTATTGAAAGTAAATCAGCAAAATCTGTGGCTTTATTATCAAAAGACAGTCGGGTTGCTTTTATTGAAGCTGACCAAAAAGTTTCAATTGGTGCCACACAAAACAATGCAACTTGGGGTTTAGATAGAATTGACCAAAGCAACCTTCCATTGAACAGCACATACAACTACGACGCTGATGGTACAGGTGTCAATGCATATATTGTTGATACGGGTGTTCGCATCAGCCACAATGATTTTGGCGGCCGTGGTAATTCAGGCTATACCGCTGTTAACGATGGCAATGGAACCAATGATTGTAACGGTCATGGTACACATGTTGCTGGAACTGTTGGTAGTAATACCTATGGCGTAGCAAAAAATGTAGAAATATACGCAGTTCGCGTATTAGGTTGTGATGGTTCAGGTTCAAACTCAGGTGTTATTGCAGGAATTGATTGGGTGACTGCTAATCATGTCAAACCAGCCGTTGCAAACATGAGTTTGGGTGGCGGAGCCAGTACAGCCACCGATAACGCTGTCAATTCAGCTGTAGCTGCAGGTGTAACTATGGTAGTTGCTGCAGGTAATGACAATGCAAATGCATGTAGTTACTCACCAGCCAGAGCAGCCGACGCCATTACTGTAGGTTCTACAACCAGTACTGACAGCCGTTCATCGTTTTCTAACTATGGCAGTTGTTTAGATATATATGCACCTGGTTCTTCAATCACTTCAACTTGGTCAACCAGTAACTCAGCGACCAACACCATCAGTGGAACTTCAATGGCTTCACCTCATGTTGCTGGTGTAGCTGCTTTGTACTTAGATGACAACCCAAGTGCAACACCTGCACAGGTTCAAGCAGCGATTGAAAGTGCAGCGATTCCTAATAAAGTATCAGATGCAAAATCAGGTTCACCTAATATTTTATTGAATAACTTCAGTGGCGGTGGTAGTCCAGACCCAGATCCAGATCCAGATCCAGTTGATGGCACATTAACAAATGGCCAAACCGTTACTGGAATATCTGGTGCTTCAAGCTCAGAAACATACTTTACTTTGGCTGTACCTGCCGGTGCGACTAATTTAAGTTTTGCAATGAGTGGCGGTACTGGCGATGCTGATTTGTATGTCAGATATGGTAGCCAACCAACGACTTCATCATATGATTGTCGCCCATATATCAGTGGCAACACTGAAACATGTACCATTAGCAATGTTCAAGCAGGCACATATCATGTCATGATCAGAGGTTACAGTTCCTACTCTGGTACCAGCTTGGTCGGTAGCTACACAGCTGGTGGCGGTGGTGGCGGTGGAAGTAATTACTTCGAAAACACCAATGATGTAACCATTTCTTCAGGTGCTGCAGAAACAGTTACCTCAGTAATCAATGTAACTCGTACTGGCGCTTCTGGTACCATTACCATTAAAGCTGATATCAAACACACTTACCGTGGTGATTTATCAGCTAAAATATATGCACCTAACGGTGCCAGTGGTACAGTACATTCCAGAACCAATACATCTGATAGTGGTGATGACTTACTGATTGACATTGATTTAAATGCTGGAACCATTGAATCCAGCGGACAGTGGACATTAGAAGTAACTGACCATGCTAACCAAGATGGTGGTTATATCGACTCATGGAGCATTGAATTTAATTAATTCTTTTCTTTATAGGTTATTAAAAAAGGAGGCTTCGTGCCTCCTTTTTTTTATCCTTCATGTATATGATCACGATAATTGAATGGCTCATTGATTGTTTTTAAATCTCCGACTTATATAATAACTGTCACTTTGATATGTATTAAGGAATACAATGAAACTTGCCATCATCACCTGTCAAAAATTACCCAAGGGCGTAACAGACGACCAAGTTTTGTTGACAGCACTTAACGAATTAGAAATAAAGACAGAAACCTTGGCTTGGAATGCGGATGTTCAATGGTCAAAATTTGATGCTTGTTTACTGCGGTCAGTTTGGGACTACCATGAATCACCTAAACAATTCTCCACGTGGTTAACTACTACATCACTTCAAACCCCCATCATCAATAGTAAAAACATCATCCTTTGGAACCAAAATAAATCATACTTAAAAGATTTGGCTGATTTTGGAATTACCATTGCACCTACACTGTGGCTACAAAAAGAAAGAACTGAGTCAATTAAGCAATTAATACAATCCATGCCCACAAAACAGTATCTTTTAAAACCCAATATAGGAGCTGATTCTTCTGGGACATTAAGGTTTGAAAACAATCAACAAGGCTTGAAGCAGGCACAAAGACATTTAAACGAATGGTTACCGCATGTGGATATGATGTTGCAACCTTATTTACCTGCAGTAGAGACATTTGGAGAAACTTCTGCCATCTATTTCAATGGCTCGTTTTCACATGCTGTGAGAAAAATACCACAAAATGGTGATTACCGCGTACAAGATACATTTGGTGCAAAAGATGTTATTTACCAACCCAACGCGGCTGAAATGGCCTTGTCAAAAGCTTGTGTGAATTATATCAAGAATCGTTTTGAGCAAGTGATGTATGCTCGATTTGATTTCCTACATGATGCTAACGGCACCGTCTTCCTCAATGAAGCTGAACTGATTGAACCTTCGTTATTTTTTAACCATGCACCACAATCAGCACGCCTATTTGCACAACATATACACCAATTCCTATCACACTTAAATACCAGCTAATCATTGTGATTCTGCCCTCCTAAACCCGGCCCCAATTCCCAAGCTTCAGCATCAATGGTTTCTTTATATGCATGCCATGTTGCATGGCCCACAATGGGTAGTAATACCACAAAGCCAATATAGAAAGTTAATATACCAATAACAATTAGTAACACAATCATTCCGGCCCATAACAACATAGTTAATTTGTTTTTTAACACTGCATTGATTGAAGTAATCACCGCTGTCACTGTATCAACCTTGCGGTCCATAAGCATGGGAATTGAAAAAGCACCCACACAAAAAATAACTGCCGCAAACACTGCGCCAACTAAGCTACCAATACCAAAAAACAGATACCAATCTTCCAATTTCATGCTGCTGACCGAAGGAAAAAAGATGTGTAACATACTGGCAGCCCTTGCCCAAATCAAAAACACAATGAGAAACATGAACGACAACACCATTTCATTGCCTAAATTCTTTTTTCCTTCCCTCAAACAACGTAAAAACTGAGGAGGTACTTGATTGCTGATTTGTCTACTTAAAGAATACAATCCTATGGCAATGATGGGCCCGAGAAAAAAGAAACCGGCAGTCAGTGCTATCGCCAATACAATGGAGTGTGCAAGGTATGCCACCCAGGTAATTAATAAGCTGATTAACATCATTACTATGCCATAAGAAAGACTTATTTTGGGCACCTGCTTAAAATCATCAAAGCCTTTCTTTAGCCAACCAAATGGCGCCTTAATTGGCACATTTCTACATGGTGCTAACAACGGTTTTAAATCACTCATATTTTGTAACCATGATAAATACACCTGCTAATAATTGCGCACTCACGCACAATTGTGTCAAAAAATTGTGAAACCTGAAGGCTTGCCTGTTCACTGTTGTTTCACAAATCTGTGGTTAATATTTCACACTCTATTAATCCATTTGAAGAGGATACCATGAAAATCATTACAGTTCTTACCCACTTGGTGCTAATAACCACTGCACCTTATGCTTTGGCCACTCAAGTCAATGTCAACCACCTCGCTCCATTTACAGAAAAACTCAGTGACACGGCTGTATCAATTGATGTCAATGGCACCAAAACACTTGATGGTGTTGTCTATTTACAGTCATCAGGTTACTTAGAATTAACAAGTACTGGAGTAACACCAGGCTTAACCAAACTTGAAGTGTTTGCACCACCTGGCGCAAACGCACCTGCCATCGAAGCCACCTTTGACCTCGCAGCCGATACTTTCTACTCCATCACAGCCATTGGAGATGGCATCAATCAGCCGTTATCATTACTGCCACTGGTTGACAACCCAATCACACCATCAGATGGCCATTTTATGATCAGGGTAATTCACGCCGCTCCCTTCTCAGCTGATATCAATGAAACTGCAGCATCAATACGTACTGATG